>JAEEGI010001280.1_pt1 | contig 63211 bp, 59 predicted proteins | sample 8958751 | NCBI WGS metagenome assembly JAEEGI01 (sample SAMN16246545, study PRJNA631951) | gut metagenome | biome: gut microbiome; feature: rumen; material: KS-attached | host: Bos | place: Iran: Karaj | collected 2018-10
AACAGTCAACTAACAGGAGCACACGATGAAAGAATACAAGTTTTACGGATGGCAGACTGCCGATTGCAAACCGGTGGATTCAAGTTATGAAAAAATCCAGAATCCCCGTCATCTCTACGATATACTTTCAGAAATCTGGTGCGAGTATACATGCGCTCCAAGATTGCGGGAAAACTGGTCGCGTGAAAATCAGACGCTCGGTCAGTGCTCAATCACCGCCTTTCTTGCCCAGGATATTTTTGGCGGTAAGGTTTACGGAATCCTTCGCGAAGGCGGAAACTATCACTGCTACAATGTAATCGGCGACTGCGTTTTTGATTTGACAAGCGAACAGTTTGGAGACGAAAAACTCTGCTATGAAAACAACCCCGAACAGTTCCGCGAAACTCACTGGCAGAAAACCGAAAAGCACCAGCGTTATAATTATCTCAAAGCCGAGCTTTTGAAAAAGCTGGAAGAGATGTAAGAGCTGGAGCAACCGCAAAAACGGTAACAACTGCAAAAATTGCAACAAATAAGGAGCGTCATCATGTTCAGACAAATGAGAAGATTCAAACAGCAGATTTCAAACGAAGAATGCATTGAGATTTTGAAAAATGAAAAACGCGGAGTGCTCTCTTTAATCGGCGATGATGGTTATCCTTATGGAATCCCGCTCAGCCATTTTTACGATGAACGCGATGGCAAACTTTATTTTCACTGCGCAAAGGAAGGCCACAAAATCGACGCAATTAAAAAATGCAGTAAGGCAAGTTTCTGTGTTATGGATCAGGGCTTCAAAAGGGAAGGTGAGTGGTCGCTGAATATCAAAAGCGTAATTGCCTTTGGAAAAATCGAGCTTGTTACCGACATCAAAAAAGCGGAAGAAATCTGCACCAAGCTTGTTCAAAAGTTTACCGATGATCAGGACTATCTTGAAAAGGAACTTGCCAATGCCCTCAGCCGTGTTCAGTGCCTTGAGTTTACAGTCGAACACATGACCGGTAAACTGGTGAACGAATCGTAAAAAAGCCTGCGCGCAAAAAAGGTCCTGCACCACAAGAACCTTGCCCGCAAAAAGCTGTCGCTTATTCCTGTTCCCAGCCCTTACACACATCGCACCAGCCGGCAGCATTTGTCACTTCTTCCAGTTCAGCCGGAGTAAGCTTTACCGATGTATAAGAATTGCCGCCCGCAGGATGAACGTATTCAAATCTCTTCATTGAAACATCGAGCCATACCGGAATCTCTTTCGGAACATTAAAAGGACAAACCCCACCTGGCGCAAAACCGGTGATTGCTTCAACCTGTTCCCGCTGAATCATGCTTGGCTTTGCATGAAACAGCGCCTTAAACTTCGAAGAGTTCACACGTCCGTCCCCCGCCATCACAACAATAACCGGTTTCCCCTCCACAATAAACGAAAGCGTCTTTGCAATCTCCGCCTCAGAACACCCAATCTGCTGCGCCGCATGTTCAACCGTATCAATTGTTTCTTTATGTTCTGTCAGCCTGTCCGCATATCCCTTTTCTTTTAGGAAAGATAAAACTTTTTCATTTATCATAATTTTGACTATCCTTATTAAAAAATGTTACTTCAAATTATATCATACATCGCACGCATTTTCTCAACCTTTTTTTTCCACTCCACCACAAGTTCTGCCGGCGCTAACGGTTCGGCTTCATCACCCCAGCCTAAAATCCAGCGGAGAATAGGTTTAAATTGTTTTGCTTCAAAGCTCAGTATAAAGCCGGATTCTGTTTCTTCAATAGTTTGATTTCCACCCCAGATTCTGTCTTTTGAGTAAAGCCAGGCATAACTGTCTTTATGGAATTTGATTTTATATAATCGCAGAGTTTCATCATTGTAGCAGCCAAAGTTTCCAACAACAGAATGTAAAAAATTATAATTTTTAGGCAGAATGAATTTTCCTGCAAGTGCCAGAATATGTACGCTTGAAATTCTGGAAAGATTAAACAGTCTCATTCCTTCATGGTTCTTTTTAAGACAGTAAGACCACAGTTCCCAGATTCCATTGTCAAAAATCAGCTGGAAAGGTTGAACCTTGTATGTCTCGCTGCGACTTTTTCCTTCCGGCATATATTCAATTTGAAGAATGGAATTTGTACCCATTGCTTTATAGATTGTATCCCAGGTTTCTTTTTTGATATTTGCTTCCGGGGCTCCCATAAAAAGGATTCTTGAAAAATTAGCAGAGTTTGTATTTTTATTACCAAAAGACTGTAGTTTTTTTTCTTCCTTCGCCAGGAACTTTTTAGCTTTTTCATAAACAGGAGAGTCCTTAATGGATTCAAGGAAATTAGAAATTATTGAAATCTGTTCTTTCTTTTCTGCTTCCGATAATTCTGTTCTGTCGAGTGCATTATTTATTTTGTTTTGTTCTTCCCAGAAGTTTTCATAGTAATATTTACCATCGCTGCCTTGTTTTATATCATGTTCAGGAAGTTCCTTTGTGATTCTTCTGTACAAAGTTTTTGTACTTGAACAGGAAAATCCATTTCTAATCAGATATTCAGACATTTCTTTTACATTCAAATGCAGTCCTTCTTTTTTAAAGGCATTTAAAAGACAATTCCATTGTGCCTGTTCCTTTTCAACCTGCCGCATATGAGGTTTTTCTTCTTTTGCATTTTCTTTCAGATAATCTTTTACAAGCTTTCTTATTTTTTGAGAAGATGGATTCGGTCCTTCATCCTCTAAAAAACTTTCACATACACATTCAAAATCTTCAATAAGGATTTCGCGTTCTTTTTTTGAAATCTTAAGTTTATTCAGTTCTTCATCAAGAATATCATCAATTTTTTTCATCAAATAACCTCATTTTCTCATTTTATGAGACACTCATTCTATATTATAAAACCGTACTTTATTAAATACAACTAAAAAAACATATAAACCAAAAAAAGCAAAATGCTTGTTGAGTTCAAGCCTATGAAGTTTGACGGAATAAAAATCATGCTCGAAAAATATTTCCCGGATTATCATCTTTCAAACAAAGGCAGAATTGGGTTTGCAGTGTGATGGATAAAGTAATCCTATAATCAATAACCTATAACCTATAACCTATAATAACCTCTTCCAAAATAGGTTATTATAGGTTATAATGTTTTTAGAAACAAATAGCGGAGGAATGATTATGGAAGATATCAATACTCAAATCTCAGAACTTGAAAATCAGATTGCCATGTTACCCGTTGGTTATATTTCTAAAAAGATGATTAACGGAAAGGAACGTTTTTACCAGCAGTGGACTGAAAATGGAAAGGTAAAGAGTAAATATATCAAGAATGAAGAGCTTGTAGATTTCCAGAAAAAGATTGAACTTCGTAAAACACTTCAGTCTAAGCTTTCCGAATTAAAGTCTTCCGCAGCTTTTATAGAGACACCTTCAATTGAAAATACAAAATTTAATCTTCGTGTTATGTATGGAAAAAACCTTAAAGATTTTGCTTCTCAAACAAAAGCTTTTCAGAAACGAGATTGTTTTGTTCAGCTTGAAAATTATCTTTATAGTGACACTCTGGACAAAGTCTGCCTTGTTTATGGCCTCAGGCGAACCGGTAAAACAACAATGCTTCGACAGGCCCTTTACGGAATGAAAGAAGGCGATTTCAAGCGTAGTGTTTATATCAAGGCAACTGTCACCGATACAATGGAATCCTTAAATAAAGATTTAAAGCAGCTCCGCGAAATGGGAATGAAATTTGTATTCATTGATGAAGTAACTCTTATTAGTGATTTTATAGATTCTGCAGCAATCCTTTCCGATATTTATTCTGCAATGGGAATGAAGATTGTTCTTTCAGGAACAGACTCTCTTGGTTTCTGGCTGGCTGTTCATGAAGAACTTTATGATCGTGCAGAAATGATTCATACAACCTATATTCCTTTTGCAGAACATTCACGACTGCTTGGCATTAATGATGTTGATGAATATATCCGTTACGGCGGAACTCTTAAGGCTGGAATATGGGATTTTGAAAACAAAGAATTAAATACAGAAGAAGCTTCTTTCCGGGATAATGAATCAACAAGAATCTACATTGATACCGCAATCTGCACCAACATTCAGCACTCTCTTAAATGTTATCAGGATGGAAATCATTTTCGAAATCTCTACGACCTTTATGAGAAAAAAGAACTTACAGGTGTAATAAACAGAATTATTGAAAATGAATCACACAAGTTTCTTATCCAGATTTTTACAGATGATTTTATGTCGCATGATCTTCACCTGCTTGACCGGAATCTGAGAAACGACAGGGAAGAGGAAAACAGAATTGAGATTTTTGAAAATCTTGATGAAGCTTCTGTTACAAAAAATCTTATGGAAATTCTTAAAATTAAAAATAAAGATTTACAGACTGTACAAATTACAGATGATCATGTAAATGAAATAAAAGAATATCTGGAAGCGCTGGATCTTCTTGATAACTGTGATTTGAGAGCAATAGGCAGAAAACTGAAGTTTTCAGAAAACAACATTTTTACACAACCCGGTATGAGATTCTGTCAGGCAAAAGCTCTTGTGCATTCAATTCTTAAGGATGAAAAATTTAATCAGCTTAGTGAGCCCGTAAAAGCTTTTATTACAGAACGTCTTTTAACAACAGTTATGGGACACATGCTCGAAGATATAGTTCTTCTCAATACAAAACGCCGCTATGAAAAAAACAAAGAAGTCTTTAAACTGTATTTTGCTGCCGGCGAGTTTGATATGGTCATTTACGACAGAAAAAAAGCAGAAATAGAATGTTTTGAAATCAAGCACAGCGATGAAATCGTAGAAGACCAGGCAAAGCACCTGTTAAACGAAGCTAACATCACAAATACCGAGAAGATGTACGGAAAGGTAATCCGCCGTTGTGTGCTGTACAAAGGCGGCTCCGGTATTGCATCAAACGGTATAGAGTATAAGAACGTGGAAGAGTTTTTGAAAGGGATGTAAAGGATTTTGCAGATTGAGATTATAAGTCATTTCGTCTTCTTCATTTTTTACCCCCTTATTTGAAAGATACTCATCGCGGATTTGTATCTCCGTTGTCATTCTATTAATATCTGGTATAAAGTCGGTTTCAACGGTTTTCACAAAATCGTTAATTCTGGAGAAGACTCCATTTATGTATTCCTGATTTTCATCTGAAGCTTTTGGGGCTAAGAGGTTTCTTAGTTCGTCTTGAAGGTTTTGAATGTCACGCAGAGTATATTTATCATTCTGGATTTTTCGAATAAAACTAATAGCCCTCTTTTTCCAACTATTCATACCCATAAGCAATCTTCAATTATGGAAAAAGTTTGTTGATTCTTTTATTCATTGTTTTCTCCTTCTTTGCGTTCTTTTAGATAGTGAAATAATACACTCTCATATTCTCATAAAATGAGAAACTTGTGTGATATATTTATTACAGAAAACAGGAGGATGCTTATGGACAAAGAAAAAATTCAGGATGTAGCAAAGGAAATAAATAAAGAACTGGAAGCTGCAGAAAAACTGGAAAAAACATCAAAAATTCTCTCACAGGATGAAATTGATAAATTACTTGTAGCAATTCAGACAGGGGATGATGATTATATACCCGTAGAAAGAACTCGCAAAATAAAAATCTATGACTTCATGCGACCTGACGTTTTTTCAAAACAGGAATTAAGGGATATTTCCTGTATCTCAGTGAATATTGCAAGAGCCCTCAAAAAGTTTATTACCTCAGAATACGATATTCCTGTAAATGTGCATGTATGTTCTGTAGACCAGCTTACCTGCGAAGAATTTGTTCGTGCAATGCCAACTCCTGCGCCATGCTGTTCTTTTGAGTGGGTGGAAGGACGTGGCCTTTTTGAAATGGACCCGGCCGTGTTTTATCTTTGTTTTCTCGGCGCTACATCAGTCAAAAAAAATCGCGATCCAAACGGTTTAGAAAAACAGATTTTTGAACAGTTCCTTTATGCTCCAATTATGAAAATTGTTTATTCGGAGTTCAGCAAAGCCGCACAAAAAGAATTTTCAGAAATGACTAATCACAAATACGACCCGAATATTCAGTTTACTTCAAGTTCGCTCTCTCCTTTTGAAATGGGAGTTAGTATTTGTTTTTATCTAAAAGTAGGCAAAAATGAAGGAACAATGAATTTATTTTTCAACGCAGATTGCATTAAATCTTTTAGAAATACAAAGTTTTTTTCAGCTGATGAAGACAATAGTTTTGTTCCTATAGCCCGTCGTGCTCCAAATACAATTGTTGAAATTGGCCGATTCCGTCTGGAAGACAACGCCCCTTTCAAAGAAAAAATGATTTTTGAAACTGATAATTTAGCAGGAAGTTCACTTGATGTTTATAAGGACGGCAAATATGTTGGAAGTGGTGAAGCTCTTGTTATTGATAACGAAAATGCTGCGGTTCACATTACCACAAAATCCGAAGAAATTGAAGAAAAAATTGATGATGGTTTTTATAACACAAAAGTAATTTTTGGCAGCCGCATTACTGATGATGATTGTAAGTTTGATGAAGGTACCATTCTCGAACTAGATGAATATATTGCAGACCCGTTTAGAATTGAAAAAGACGGAAAGACAATCGGCTGGGGAGAGCTGGTCGTAATGGATGAAAGCTTTGCGGTAAAGGTGACGAAAGTATGAATAAACTTATAAAGACAGAAGTTCTTACAGTTTATATCTCACAATTTTTATTGCTTCTTGTTATTACATTTTGTAATGCAATTCCATTATGGTCAGAAACAATTTTCATAACAGGGGGTAAGAGCATTTTAGGTTTTCTCGTTGTAATTGTTATTTGTTTTATAAACATCTGGTTTTTCTTTAAAAAGTTCTGGAGATTTTATGCCCGCTTGCCTGTTAAATATATGCTTGAATCTTTGCTTGGCCTTATGTATTCCATTGATTTAAATTGCAATAAAGGAAAGTTTACTCCTGAAGAAACTGACGCCTGCAAAGAAAGACTTAATGATTCTATGAAATGGCTGAACATATATGACAGGTTAGCACTTCCATTAATTATTTTTGATGCTGTCAGTGTGTGTGCATCAGTATTTTTTATTGCGATAAAATTAATTAAGATCAATACTTTTTGTTTCTCAGCATACTATGGCGTATCAGGCTTCTTTGTGATAATTCAATCAGGATGTCTTTTTATATCATCAAGATTTTTATTCTCATCTGTCCAATCGTGGGTAAATAAAATGATGAAATTATGAAGTAAGCTGTATTCAGTTATCGGAGGTATTGTTATGACTATAGAAAAAGAACTTTTACTTAATTATGGATACATAAGAGAACAATTTGCAATTCGTATGATGAAACAATGGATTAAGGATGTTCAGAAGTATTTTAACCATTATGAAGAAAAGTTCCTTCATATAGGTGTTAATATAAACTCAGCAGGGCAGTTTGAAGGCGCATTCAGAGAGTTTTCAAAGAGATTAGATGATTATTGCATTACAGATGTAAATGTCTATTTGGAAACTGTTTAAAACTCAGTGCGGTATAATCAAAATAATGCAGCGGTAGCGCATTGTCTAACAATGATAGAAGCCGCAGTAAGAAGTAAGAAAAATCAAGTTGAAGAACTTATAAAATCCATTAATGAACAATTTTCAGGTTCAGATTCTGATACCAGGGGGAAATAAATATGGAAAGAGAAAAGCCACATCATAAAAAAAGACCATTTGCAAAGCTATATGTCTGGATTCGTGATGGTTTTTGTACTTATGAGGGGAAAAATCCTTTTAAGCTTCTGTTAAATGAAATAGCATGCAGTATGTGGGATTACGATGAAGCCCGTGATTTTGATAAGTATTTTTTGAACAGACGGAAAACTCAGATTAATTATATAAGTTTCATCCGGTACTTTTTTCTGTCCAGATTTTATAAGCAGGAATATACAAGCCAATTTAGTCATCGCTTCGCTGTTTATATTCCCACAAAAGATTTACCAAAAGGCCTCAGAATTGAAATCGTTATGTATAACGCAAACGATGCCCGCTCAATGCCAAACATATACCTGTTTCCGTATAAGCATAAAGACCGGGAAGGTTTTGACAATAATTATGATTTAATTGCCCGCATAGCACTTACAGATAAAGTTCCTGAATCGATAGATGATATTATGCCTCTTGAAGATTATGAAGTTCCTGTTGATGTTCGGAATGCTGTTCTGCAATGGTCAAAAGAATCAAACAACTGGGAAACTGCAAAAGCCAGCTGGGAGTCTTGCAAAAAGCATTTCATACAAGATGTAGATGTAAAGGAAATCACAAACGAACAGGTTATTGCTCTTTTCCCTTCAAAAGCACTCCGTGAATATCTTACAAAAATCAACTGGCAGTTCACCGACCGCGATCGTGAAATAATCTACCGCTATCTTTATTTGGAAGAAACACCAGCCTACGAAAATGATTATGTCACAATTCCTTTCCCCTTCAGAAGCGGCGACCTTGTTTACTGTATTGGCGAAGAAAATCGCGTCGGTGTTTTTTGCAGCTGCAAGAATGATGAAGATTTTTATGGGCTTGATAAACGGATAAAGAGTTTTGCAGATTGGAGCGATAGCTGCCGTGTTCGAGTCGAGTTTTTACAGAAGAACGGCAGATTTTCTCATGAACACCCGTATGCCTTCGACTTGGAATGTGCAGAAATCCCAAAGGATTCATTAAAGGGAAACCCATATAATCAGGCTTTGATGATTGCTTCTGAATTGATGAGGGGAACGGATAGTTCTATTGAGTGTTTGCAGAGGTGTTGTGAGGAGTATGGGGAAGGAAAAAGAGCAGATTGAGATTATAAGTCATCCGGGCCCTGACCGTTCAGTGACGATTGAAGGTCTTAATACAGGTTTTAAGAAAATTCTCATCGACCTGGAAAAGAATGGCTCTCCAAAACCTGAATTTGAGACAGATGAAGACATAAAAACTAAGGAAAAACTACGGAAAAAACTACGGAAAAAGACATTGAACAAAGAGAAAGTTCGGTAAAAAGTTCGGTAAAAAGTTCGGTGAAAAGTTCGGTGAAAAGTTCGGTGAAAAGTTCGGTGAAGATTATAGAAATGATGAAAAACAATTCGTTTGTTGTTGCTGAACAAATTTCGTCTGAGTTGAATATTAGTGTCAGAGCTTTAGAAAAACAGATTAGAAATCTTCGTGAAAAAGCGTAAATGAAAGCATTACTCGTACGAATAGAAATTTAATTGCTTGAGCTGAGTAATTCTTTTGATTATATGATTAGAATCGGCTTAGCAGGCTTTTTCATTTTAGTCGAGACAAACTCAAATGCAAAAATTGTAATTAATCCGTGTATGATGCTATACTGTTTATCAGGTTTTTCAGCAGAATATCAGAGGCTTTTACGACAACTGGAAGAAAAAACATATTCCATGGCAGATGCAGAAATGCGGGTTGCTACATACGGGATTTTTACGAAAGAAGCTGATGTGCAGGATAAGGATGTTTTTATGAAGATTTATGGAAGGAATATGTGTGGCAAGAATAATTACTGTATGGATGTTGATGGGGTACAGAAGTGAATTGATGATTCGATGGGGTATTTAGGAGAGTTTGCACCGGTGTTGCGAGGAGAATGGGAATGGGGAAATGATAAGAAATGTTGACATGTTGTAATCATAGAATTGGATAAAAAATGTAGACTTGTATAGGGTACATTAAGTAAAAGTAGAGTATTTTCTAATAATTTTGTGATAATAGAACAATCACATTATAGAATAATTTTTCTTTCAATAAATTATTAAGAAACAATGATATTTATACTCAAAAACCTCTGAATTTATGATATAATAGCAACTGAATTTTTATATGAATTTAGATTATAGAAAGTTTAGGAATATGTTTATTGGTAAAGGGAATTAGAAATAAAACAGAGGTTGTCATAATGGCAGGTATTTCAACTAGTATTTTGGTAAAGTTCGGCAAGGGGGATTATTTCTGTGGATAGTATGCAAAAGATTTGCAAAGTCTTTGATTGCGATGTTTATGATATTTGACTGATGAATGAAAAGTCTTTTGTGGAAAATTGTGAGTGTTATTATTTCATTATTTGACACTTAAGCTTGGTAGAATTTAAGATAATTATTTCTAGTGTTATTTATTGGTACTTAAAGTACATATTATGGTAATAAAGTAGGAGATATAATAAATTGAAAATTTCACTTTCAGCTTTGGAAACATTCTTAAAATCACAGTGTGATGCACTTCGTACAACAATGGATGCTGCAGAATATAAAGACTACATCATTGCTATGATTTTTATAAAATGGGCTAATGATAACTTTAAGGAACAGCAGGAGAAGTATGCTGAGAAATTAAAAAAAGATTATCCAGACATGGATGAAGCTATAATTATGTCGGAAATTGAAGAAAACAATTCTGATGAATATAGCTTTTATGTACCTGTAGAAGCTCGCTGGAATATAGATGATATACCAGAAGATTTTAAACTAGAAATACTCAAAAAGAAAGATGTTGCAACTTCAATTATAAATGACAGTTCAAAAACTACAGCAGAAAAGAAAGATGCAAAAGAAGTCTTAGATTATTGTGAAGAAATTCTTGAATGGAAAGGACTCCTTTATTGTAAAGAAGGTGTAGGGGCTGCTCTTACTCGTGCAGTAAAGAAATTAGAAGCATCAAACACAAAGACTCTGGAAGGTGTTTTCCAGAAGGTAAACTTTAATGCTCTTAATGGTAAAAGCGAACGTTTATTACCGGATGATCTTCTTTCAACGATGATAGGAGACTTTAACAAATACAAATTTACAGAAGATAATTTTGAATTCCCTGATTTGCTTGGAGCAGCTTATGAATATCTTATCAAGTTCTTTGCAGAGAGCGCCGGTAAAAAGGGTGGCGAATTCTATACACCTGGACCTGTTGTTGAACTGATGGGTAAGATTCTACAGCCTGCAGAAAATGCTGCCATTTGTGATCCAACAGTTGGTTCTGGCGGTTTGCTTATCAATATGAAAAACTTTGTTGAGGCTAGATATGGAACATCAAAGAATCTTCATATCTGTGGACAGGAAGTAAAAGACGGCACATACAAAATGTGTAAGATGAACATGCTTTTCCATGGTATTATAGATGCAGATATTCAGCATGGAGATACTTTGCTTCATCCAAAGCATGTTAAAAATGGAACACTTGAAAAGTTTGATATTGTAGTAGCAAATCCACCTTTTTCTCAGAACTATAATAAAAAGGAAATGGAGTATCAGGATCGCTTTAGTTATTGGATGAGTACTAAAAAGCAGGCTGACTTTATGTTTGTTCAGCACATGGTTGCAATCCTTAAAGACGATGGACGTATGGCTGTTGTTATGCCGCATGGTGTTTTGTTCCGTGGCGGCGAAGAAATGCGTTATCGTTCTCATCTTATCACAGAAGGTTTATTGGAATGTGTTGTTGGTCTTCCAGAAGGATTGTTCTATGGAACAGGAATTCCTGCTTGTATTCTTATCATAAATAAAAAAGGAGCTTCTGAGCGAAATGGAGTTTTCTTTATCAATGCAGACAGAGAATATAAAGAAGGAAAGAACCAGAATATTCTTCGTCCTGAGGATGTAGAAAAAATTAGTTATGTATATTTGAACAAACGCGAAATCGAAAAATACAGTCGTTTTGTTTCAAAAGAAGAACTCAAAAAAGAAAACTATAACTGTAATATTCGACGTTATGTAGATAATACTCCCCCTGCAGAAAACCAGGATGTTTATGCACATTTGCATGGAGGAATCCCGGAAAAAGAAGTAGATGATTTAAGTTCATTTACAAATTGCTATGGAAACATAACAGAAGCTGTATTTGAAAAGCAAAATGAAAATTATATGAACTTTATTAAAGATATCTCTACTAAAGATGATATTAAAACAAAGCTTTTTGATTATGCGGGATATAAAAAAACAAGAACCGAATATGATTCAATCTTAAAGAACTTCTGGAAATCAGCTTGCGAAGAAATCAGTAAGCTTCCAGAAACTCAGGATGTTTATGATTTACAGAAGAAATTAACATCTATGTTCAGTAAGGCTCTTGCTAAAAAACAAAATCCTGTTCTGGATGAATATCAAAGCCGAGGCGCATTTGCACAATATCTTGAAGACTTGAAGTCTGATTTTAAATCCATCGCAGCAAGCGGATGGAACGCAACCTTGATTCCTGATGAGATAATTCTTGAAAGTCAGGCTGCAGATATTCTTGAGCAGATTAAAGAAAAGAAAGCACGTCGTGACGAAATAAACGAAAAGTTTGAAGAAGTTGCCAAGTTTGATGATGATGAGTGTGATGAAGAGTTTGACGAAGACTTATATGATGTTTTTCCTAAGAAAATAGTTAAGGAATATAAAGAATCTAAGACTAATCTTAAAACTCAATTAGATTCATTAACCAAAGAAGTAAAGAATAAAGGGGGGGCTCTAAAAGCTTATAAAAAAGCTATAGATTCAGATAATAAAGAATATAAAAAGGAACTCACGAATAAGATTAAAGTACTCAAAAAAGACAAATCTGATTTAAGTAAAAATGAAATAGAGAAATTTAATAAGATCATAACTAAGATTGATGATTATAAGAAAATGGATGCATTATCTTTTGATGAAATAAGAATAACAAAATCTGAAGATGAAGCAAAAAAGATTTTGTTAGAAATGGAATCAATTAATAATCTTATTTCGTTGAACAAAGATACAATAACAGAATTAAATAGTCAGATTGAAGCTATCGATACAAAGTTAAAGCATAATGATGAACTTGATGCAGAACAAAAACAGCTTACAAAAGATATTAATGCCACAGAAAAGAGCCTTGCTGAAATTGCAAATAAAGCACGCGAAAAAATCAGCAGCGAAGATGCAAAGGAACTGATTCTTTCTATTGGCTATACAAGACTTTCTGACACAATCAATGAATATCTTGATTCTCATATCCGTAAACTCCAGCAGCTTATTGAAGGAATTTACGATAAATACACTGTTACTCTTGGCACAATGATTAGTGATAGAGATAAGGCAGTTGAAGAACTTGATTCATTTATGAAGGAACTGGGATATGAGTGCTAGTGTTTGGAAAAGAAATTCATTAGGGAAAATCGGAAATTTCTCAAATGGTGTTAATAAACCTAAAGAAGCATTCGGTCATGGCACAAAGTTTGTAAATATCAGTGATGTATTTCTACCTTCATTAAAAATTAGAGACTTGGACAAAGTTGAAATTTCTGACAATGAGAAATCTTTTTATGGTCTAAAGAAAGATGATTTACTGTTTGTTAGATCTTCAGTTAAGCCAGATGGTGTCGGATATAATACAATTTTTGAAGACTCAAATGAAGACATTGTTTTTTGTGGATTTGTAATTCGATTTAGAAAATCTTCTTATGAAATAGATGCACATTTTCTAAATTTTTTATTGCGTAGTCCCGAATATCGTAAACAGATAATTTCATTTTCTACTGTAAGCGCTAATACAAATATTAATCAAGTTTCATTAAAAAGAATAGAAATTGAATATCCACAAGATATTAAAGAACAAAAACACATTTCTGATATTCTCTCTACCTGCGACACTGTAATTCAAAATACACAAAAGACAATCGACAAATACAAAGCCATAAAGCAGGGTATGATGCAGGATTTGTTTACCCGTGGCCTTACAAAAGACGGTAAACTTCGCCCATCTTATAAAGAAGCTTCAGAGCTTTATAAAGAAAGTGAATTAGGAATGATTCCGAAAGAGTGGGAAGTAAAGGCATTAAATGAAATATACTCAAAAGTGACGAATGCTTTTGTAGGAACTGCGACTCCTTATTATGTAGAGAGCGGACACTTCTATTTAGAATCCAATAATGTTAAAAATGGTTTTATAAATTTTAACAATAAAATCTTTATAAATGATTATTTTTATGAGAAGCAAAAAAATAACTTACTACATACTGGTGATTTAGTAATGGTTCAATCTGGACATGTTGGACATACGGCAGTAATTCCAGAAGAATTAAATAATACGGCAGCTCATGCAGTAATCATTATTGCAAATCCTAAAATTGATGCCTCCCCATATTTTTATAATTATTACTTCTTTTCAGAGAATGCAATAAATATGATTTCAAAGGTTACAAAAGGTAATACTATAAAGCATATTTTATCATCTGAAATGAAAAATTTTAAGGTTTGTTATCCAAAGATGGAAGAGCAGCTTGCTATCGCAAAACGTCTTTCTTCCATCGATTCAACCATCCAGAAAGAAGAAACTATTCTTGCAAAATATAAAAAAATAAAAACCGGACTTATGGCCCGACTTTTGACTCCGCCAGAAGATGCAGAGATTATAGATGAAACAGGAGAATAATTTATGTCAGAATATTCAAGTGTTGAAAAGCCTTTCTTAGACAAATTAAGACAAATCGGCTGGAATGTAATTGACCATGGTAATAATGGAATCCCACGGGACCCAACAATCTCCAAACGAACCAATTTCGACGATTGGGCAATAAAGTCGATATTCTCCCAAAAAATAAAAGATTTCAACTCTTGGATTACAGATGAACAGATTAATCAGTGCTGGGATAAAATCATTACTCAGACAGGAAAACTTCTAGAAGTAAACGAATCTACATTCCTTATGCTTCGTAAAGGAATAACTCTGGAAGGAAGAAATGAAGTAACTGGTGAAGAAAACCCTACAGTCCAGCTTGTAGCATTTGGCAAGAATTATGCAGATAATGATTTTACGGCAATAAATCAATTTAGAATTGATACTCCAGGTACTGCGAAACAATGTATTATTCCCGACATAGTTTGTTTTGTAAACGGACTTCCGTGGATTGTAATTGAGTGTAAAGATGAAGATGTCGCAGAACCAATGAGCGAAGCTTTTGACCAGATACAACGTTATGCAAATCTTAGAAATGATGAAGATGACGAATATGCAGAAGTGGAAGGAAAAGAGCAGCTATACTATCCAAATCTCTTTAGTGTTATTACGCATGGTGTAGAAGCTCGTTTTGGAACAATTTCTTCTGACTTTGATTTTTACTATAACTGGCGAGATATTTTTCCGGAAGAATACAGAACTATAGAAATTGGCGATGATGAGCAGAGTGTTCGTCAGGAAGTAATAATTCGGGGTATGTTCAATAAGGAAATCCTAATTGATTTACTTCAGAACTTTACTCTCTTTATGACTTTGAAAGCTGGAAATAAGATAAAAGTTCTTGCCCGTTATAATCAGTATCGTGCAACCGGAAAGATGATTGAACGCTTAAAAGCAGGAAAGACATGGCAGGAGAGAAGTGGTGTTATCTGGCATACACAGGGCTCTGGAAAAAGTCTTACCATGGTTTTCCTCGTAAAGAAGATGCGGACTACATTTGAGCTTAAAGGTTTTAAAATTCTTATGGTTGTAGATCGCTTGGATTTGGAAGACCAGTTATTAACAAATGCTCAGCTTACAGGCGAAGCACCTGATAAACCGATTGCGACTAAATCCCGTGGACCAAATGATGATACTCCAATTCTTGCAGACCTTTCTGATGATACACCAGATTTGAATCTTATAATGATTCATAAGTTTGGAGACAACCAGCAGTATACTCCTGAATATCTTGCAAAACATGACTTAGTTCCTGTTTATGAAAAACTTGAATTAATTAATCCTAGTGATAAAATTCTTATTCTTATTGATGAAGCTCATCGTACACAAAGCGGAGACATGAATGCAGCCTTGTTCCAGGCTTTCCCAAATGCAAGCCGTATTGGTTTTACTGGAACTCCATTGATGAAAAAGTCAGACAGGCTTTCTACAAGCCAGCGTTTTGGACAGCTTGATGAACGATACATTGACACTTATAAAATGAACGATGCCGTAAGTGACCATGAAACTGTAGATATCAAATACATAGGTAAAGTTGTAACTTCTGAACTTGATGACAGTGAAGGTTTTGCAAAGGCCTTTGAAGAGTTGTTTAATGCCCGTACCGAGAAAGAACGTCTTGAAATCATGAAGCGTTATGGCGGGATGGAAGCTTATCTTGAAAGTAATGAACGCGTAAAAAGAATCAGTGAAGATTTGTTTAACCATTATGTCACAGAAGTTCTGCCAAATGGCTTTAAGGCTATGGTTGTTAGTTCAAGCATTACAGCAGCCTGTCGCTACAGTGTTCAGCTTCGAAAACTTATTGCAAAGCAACTGGAAATTGAACAGACAAAACCTAAAGAAGAACAGGATGAATATGTAATTAACAGATTGAGTAAGCTTCAGGTAAGGACTGTTATTTCAGATCCTGGAAATAACGCAGAATCTTATATTAGAAGAGAATATACAGATGGACATTCAAAAAGTGTTCTTGAATCCTTCTGTAAAGATTATTCAGATGAAGCTGGAAAAGAAGATTCAAATATTGGTATCCTTTGTGTATGTGATCGTCTTCTAACAGGTTTTGATGCTCCTGTTCTGCAGGTTATGTATCTTGATAAGAACTTGCGTGAGCAGAATCTTATGCAGGCAATTGCCCGTGTAAACAGAACTAAGAAGCATAAAGATCACGGTATTGTTGTAGATTACTTTGGTATTCTTAAAAATCTTCAAAAAGCTCTTGGTATTTATACAGACCAAGATAAAGAAGAAGCAAAGGTTGAGCTTGATGATTTTGAAAAGTACTTCTCTGATATTGCAAAAGAAAAGCCTGAGCTTGAACTTCGCTATAATGCATTAATTCAATTCTTCTCTGATACATTAGGCATTGCAAATGCAGCCGGATATTTTGATCAGACATTATCTTCAGAAGATGACTCTAAATTTGTGAATGATGTTCTTGAGGCAATGAAACAGGTAAAATGGAGGGCAAAGTTTGATATCCTTTTTGGAAAATATTTAAGTCAGATAGACTTATTGTTCTCTGAAGTTGATGTGCAGCAGACACATTGGATTCGTGCAAAACGCCTTGGATATCTTGTTTATCGTATCGGCTACTTCTTCCATGATAAGACAATGGATTTGAAGTTTGCAAGTCGCAAAGTACGACAGCTTATTGATAAATACGTAAAGAGTAGAGGAGTGGATACAAAGTTTTCTCAAATGGAAATTATGAGTGAAGACTTTGTAAGAATTAAGGATGATTACAAGAATCAGAAATCTCAGGCTTCTGCTATGGAATATGCTTTACGATACCATATCAAGGTAAACCTTGGAACAAAGGATCCTGGACTTTATCAGAAGTTTAATACTCGTATAGACGCTATTCTCAAAACATACAAAGACAATTGGGATACGCAGATAGAAGAGTTCGAGAAACTTCAGAAGGAACTTGCTTCCGGAGAAAAAAAAGATCCTCGCTTTGTTTCTGTACAGCCTGCATTCCATAATATCCTAACAAGTTTTGTTCCTGAAGCAACTCCTAACAGCGATATTGATGATAAACTTGCAGTTCTTGTAAAAGACAGAATTTGGCCAAAGGTATGCGAATATATAAAGATTGATTATCTCTGGAAAAAGCCTACAGAAGTTAAGGGCTTAAAGGATGCAATGGCTTTTATATTACGCTTTAGCGGAATACAAGTATTGAAAGAGCAGAATGAAGAGATTGCATTACAATTCTTGAATCTTTGCAAGAGTAACTACAATGAACTTCTTAAGTTTTGTAACAAGTAGGGTAGGAAGTTGAACTGGAAAGGACAAAATGTAGCGATTGTTCGCTCAAAACGAAAAAAAACTGCCTCAATTATGATTGAACGAGATGGTTCTATTTCCGTTCTTGTTCCAGAAAACATGAAGGAAAATCTTATAACTGAAATTCTTGATTCAAAGGAATATTCAATTATAAAGAATCAAACTCTCTGGCATATTGCTAATGATGGCAAAGAAACACGGCCATTTGTAAATGGTCAGTCATTTATGTTCAAGGGGCAGAATTACACATTAATTCTTAAAGATGATGCAGCTGCTGAAATTGAGTTTATAAATGATACATTTTTATTGAATTCCAGTGTAAAAGATTTTCGAGCCGCATTTGAGCACTTTTATAAAGAGGAATGTAAGAAATTTTTGGCAGAACGATATGAAGTCTATAAAGACAAAATACCTGTCCGCCCTAAAAAAATTGAAGTAAGACAAATGTCTACAAGATGGGGATCTTGTACACCAAGCGGGAATATAAATATCAACTGGAATTGTATAATGGCCCCCCAATTCGTTTTTGATTATATTTTGGTTCATGAACTAGTTCATTTGAAATATCACCGTCATGATAATGATTTCTGGCAGACAGTCGGATTTATTGTACCAGATTATGAATCTGCTAAGGATTGGTTGTTAAGAAACGGTGTGAAGATGAAAATATAAGGTAAAGAGAAAAATAGATTAAAGTTTTATCGGCAAAATAACTCTCACTTTTCCACTTAATTCCACCTTTATATTTTGCCGATACCATGCTATTATCTTTCCTATGAGTAAGATCAAATATATCTCTGTAGAAACTGCATCTCAAAACTGGCAAATCAGTGAGCGCAGTGTCCGCAATTATTGTGCGCAGGGCCGTGTTGAAGGGGCTCTTTTGGAAGGAAAAACCTGGAAGATTCCATCAACGGCACAAAAGCCGGACCGGAAGCCTCGTCATTCATCTGCAGAAGAAACACTTCTTGCATTCCTCAAACGCGAAAAGGATGCTGGGCTTAAGGGTGGTATCTATCATAAAATCCAGATTGATCTTACTTATAATTCGAATCATATTGAAGGCTCAAAGCTTACCCATGAACAGACCCGTTACATATTTGAAACAAAAACGATTGGTGTTACAGATAAGGCGGTAAAAGTTGATGATATTGTAGAAACTGTAAATCATTTCCGCTGCATTGACCTTATAATTGAAGGTGCTCATACAAAACTTACAGAAAGCTTTATTAAACAGCTTCATTTCATTTTGAAATCCGGAACTACAGAAAGCCAGAAGTCCTGGTTCAGAGTGGGTGATTATAAAATGATAGAAAATGAAGTGGGCGGTGTTGAAACAGCAAAACCAGCAGAAGTAGACGGCGCAATTAAGGCACTGCTTAAAGAATATAATTCAAAATCAAAAATCACCTTTGATGATATTCTGGATTTTCATGTGCGCTTTGAATCTATTCACCCCTTCCTGGATGGCAACGGTCGTGTGGGGCGCCTGATTATGTTTAAGGAATGTCTTAAACACAACATCGTTCCGTTTATAATTACAGAAGAACTTAAGATGTACTACTACCGTGGAATCGCGAATTGGAAGAATGAACGAGGCTTCCTGCGTGATACCTGCCTCACCGCTCAGGATGCAATGAAAACTACTCTGAATTATTTTGGGATAAAGTACGAATAGTTAGTCGGAAGATTCTGTAGTTCATATAATCCCCCAAAAAAAAGTAAAAATAAAATCTTTTTATATTAATACTCATCGTTATCTATAAAATGATAATCATTTATGTTATTATTAAATGGTATGGAACAGACAGAACTACTTTCATTGCTCAATAATTTAATTTCTCAATGGGAAAATGAAGTAATTGAATTTAAACAGGCTGATAAGAACTTCAAACTATCAGAAATAGGACAATATTTTTCTGCGCTTTCGAACGAAGCAAACCTTCGTAATATTGAAAAAGCATGGCTTGTTTTTGGAATTCATAATAAAACTCGTAAAATTATTGGTACTGACTACCGTACAAAGAAAGATGCTCGTGAACATTTGAAATATGAGATTTCTCAAGGTCTAGAGCCATCATTAACTTTCCGAAATATATATGAAATTATGACTCCAGAAGGAAGAGTTTTATTGTTTGAGATTCCTGCAGCACCACAAGGTATGCCTGTTTCTTATAATGGACATTTTTATTGTCGTGCCGGAGAAAGTCTTCTTGCTCTATCATTAGATAAGCTTGATGAAATCCGAAGACAGACAATTAATACAGACTGGACAGCAGTTACTGTATCTGAAGCTTCTGTTAATGATTTAGATACTGTAGCAGTTTCAAAGGCCAGAGAAGGATTTGTACTGAAACATTCATCATCAATTTCTGAAGAAGAAATAAAAGCATGGCCAGCAGAAGTATTTCTTGAAAAGGTTGGTTTAATAAGAAAAGGACAAATTACAAGAGCCTGTTTATTCTTATTGGGAAAACCTGAAAGCAATTTTTTTGTTTCTCCTCATATGGCTCAGATTACCTGGAAACTTGAAACTGAAGAAAGAGCTTACGAACACTACGGATTTCCTTTCATTCTTAATGCTACCGAAGTTTACAATCATATTCGTAATTATCAGATGAAAATGATGCCAGATGATTCATTAGTTGCAATTTCAGTCCCAAAATATGACAAGCGGGTCTTTATGGAAGCACTTCATAACTGCATCGCACATCAGGATTACACGAAGAATAGCCGCATAGTTGTTACAGAGTTTAAGGATCGTATAACTTTTGAAAATGCAGGAAGTTTCTTTTATGGTAAACCTCAAGAATATATTTTAGGAACAAAAACTCCTACAGACTACAGAAACCCTTGTTTAGCTCGTGCAATGTCAGAACTCGGAATGATAGATACTATGGGGTATGGAATTTATCAAATGAATAAGAATCAGGCAGAAACATATCATCTCTTACCAGATTATGATTTATCGGAGCCTTCAAAAACTGTAATGACTCTTTATGCTTTTGAGCCTAACTATGAATATACAAAAAAGATTGTAAATAACAAAAATCTATCGTTTAGCGAAATCCTAAAACTTGATGCTGAGCAGAAATTAATGTTGCCAGGAACAACTGTTGGAAACTCACAAACTGGAGTATGGGGAGATGTCCCTCGAAATGTCCCTCGAAATGTCCCTCGAAATGTCCCTCGAAATGTCCCTCTAAATCCTGAAACAGAAGAAAATCTTCCAGAAACTTTTGAAGAAGAAGTTTTATCATTAATAAAGCAGAATAATAAAATTACTAGAAAAATAATAGCAGACAAGTATAAGGTTAGTGAAAAGACAGTTACCAGACGTCTCCAAAAAATTAATGTAGTGTTTGAAGGAAAGGGAAAGAACGGACATTGGAAAATTCCTTAGCTATAAAAGTGATTTCAACGCCTCGTATTATGAGGCCGTATTTTTCTTGCAATAACAATCACAAAACTCCTATGAAAAACGCAATGTTGCGTCTCCCATACCTGTTTTTCTTCCCCGGCACATAGCAATCGTAGTACTCTATCGTATCTCCATACTCGATTTTAACGAAACAGTAGTAGCATTCATCGGAAGGTTCGCATTCAAGGTGGTAACAAATGCCGTCTTTGTCTTTATAAGAGATCCTGTCATTTTCAACCATATACCTGGCAGCTTCGAGAGAATCGACCGTTCCGATATGACGCCACACGGTTTCTTCAGTATTCCAGATACTGGCATGACGTTCGATTTTTTCTGCTGGTAATTCTATAGGGTAGGGTGGCGGCGAATTAAGATATGTGGCTATCCAGATTTTGTATTCCATAGATTAAACTCCTTTTGATGGTAATTTCAGGCCGCGTATAATTCTGAACATTCTTGCAAGCCGTGCTTTTGTTTTTGCAAAATATGGTTCGTTTAAATCTTCCATTTTCCAGATTTCATCATAATATTCAGAACCATATTTCTTAAACTGGGTTAATTTTTGTTCAAGAAACTCGGTCAAAACTGATGTTCCGGTTTCATATTTGATACAGTGAGATTCAATGCACCCGCAAAGAAAATTAATTTTCTCCAGCACATCTTTTGAAAGTGGAATAATCTTTTTATTCTGTCTGTCGTAGTTTCTTTTTGTAAGATAGAAGGTTATCTCATCAAGATCATCAACACATGCATGCAGCAAGACTGCGTATTCATAGTCGCTGTACCATCCGGGCGATTTTTCTTCTTCTGAATAATCGCTTAGTTTCTGCTCGTAATAATAGCGCTCAACATGATTTACTTTTTCTTTCCATGCTTTTCGCTCATAATTGTATTGAACAAAAAGTCCGTCTTTATAAAAATGAGGAGTACTTACAGACCAGTCTCCGCCTCTTTTATATATGACTTCTTCAAAATACATGTGGTATTTTTCTTCCTGCAGATTCCAGCAGATCCGTTTTGAATGCCTGAGGTTTTCTTTTATGGGCTCAACATGAGTCACCTCTTTTATAAAAGCACAGAACAGGTCGTAAATATTTACAACATTATTTAGAGAATGATCCAGAATCAGAAAGAACAAAACTCTAGTCTCGTCATTTTCTTCTTTTGTTGCAAAAATTGCGTAACATTCATTCTGAAGCTCAGCTGTCGTAAACTTAACTTCCGGATTAAGCCTGTAAACATTACTAAACTTCTCTGAGAAAAGCTGTATTTCTTCTTTCGTTGAATCTCTGAACTTAAATGATAAATCAACCATAACTTACTCCTTCTTTAGATGAGAAATTTCATAAAGAATGGCAAAAATTTATTTTCCCCCAATACATGCCTGAATAATTTCATTAACAACCGCTTTTCTTTTTTCCTTTGGCAGAGTCGATAAAAACATCTGGAAAGTAACGTTGTTCTGCATTTCCAGCTTAAGCTTTGCTATTGCTTCTTCTTTTGGAAGTCCTTCATCAACATATCCAAAACCGCAGAAACCATTTGGTGTAATTGCCGTTCCTGTAACTGTTTTCATGGAAACCTCCTGTCTTTATTATCAAATATATAACACGAGTTTCTCATAAAATGAGACATTGCTATTGTATTATTAACTAAACTTTGAAACTTAAGGAGGCTTAATATGAAAGACGTAACCGTAAAATCTATTAGAAGCAAAATAGCCAGTGCAGTCATTTCCATTAACGGAAAAGAATATGAAGTTAATTCTTCATTTTCAATCCTAAGCAAAATCTATAACGAAATGTATGATACAGATTTATCCTTTGCAGACATTGTCCAAAAATACATCAACCAGACAAATGATAAAACCAGCTTAGAAAAAATCGCTAAAGCTTTAGAAGAAAAAAAATTAAAATGATGATACAATAAAGTATGAAAAAGAGGAGCTCAATAATTATGAAAACAAACGCACTATACATTCACGGCTTTATGGGAAATCCAAAAGGCGGCACATTTGAAACTCTGACTAAAACCCTCACAGACTGGAACATTCATTCAATCCCGTTCCCGGACTTACACACAGATATTTCAAAAACGCAGCAGCTCATAAAATCTTACTGCAAAGAAAACAATATCGAAATGCTAATCGGCGCTTCTCTTGGAGCTTTTTATGTTTTGCAGTATGAAGATATAATCTACAAACTTGTAATAAATCCTTGCATGTATCCATCCATAGAAATCCCAAAACTAAAAGACAGAACAACCGGAAATCCAATAATTCTTTCAGAAGAAGTTTTGTCAGACTTTCGTAAAATGGAAAAATATGAAAACATCCCTGAAAAGCAAAAGCCCCACACCTTCGGTATTTTTGCCAGAGATGATGAATTATTTCATTTCAAAGATTCATTTGATAAATTATTCTGGCGCAGAGAAAGTAAAATCCCAAACAGCATTTTAATAAACGGTCATCACAGCATCGAAGAAGAATATTTAACAGGTGGATTGCAGCAGGCAGAAAAGTATTTTTAGGAACGATAACCAAACTCCTCATTCTTCAACCGGAATATAAATCCTGAAATACATTGTTGGATTACTTTTATTTCCACAATAAAGATCCAGAACATTTCTTTCGATTGCATTACCTCTGATTTTTAGCTTATTTCTTTTGATAAAACTAAGCATTTTTGCATATGCATCATCAGCTTCAAAATGTTCTATAGAACTAACTTTCATTCCATAACACACATAAGACCCAGAGGGTAAAACAGCGGTATATTTATTTTTTCTGTAAAATGGAATCTCACTTAAATACCCATATCTATCATAATCATGAAATTTTCCCTTCTGCAAATTCTCTTTTGTAATAGTTGAAATAATTCCAGCTGTATCAGCCCATTTCCCGGCTCCGATTGTGGTCTTAATTATTTCATCAATATCAAGCTCATCCTCATCACCAAATGATTTACTCATCATGTACATTTTTGGTAATTTTTCTAATGTGATTTTCGGATTATAACAAGTCAGTTCAATATTTTTATTAAAGATTCTAATTTTTTGTTTAAGTAATTCAAGCTCATTTATTTTTTCGTCAATAGAAACTTCGCATGTTTTTAGTTCATCCAGAATCCCGTCCGCAGTTTTCTCATTTAATATAACTTTAAGTCTTTTGATTGGTGTATTAATTGAACGCATAAACATAATCATAGAAATAATTTCAAACTGTGCCTTTGAATAATATCTATAATTGTTCTCACCAATTTCCCAGGGACATAATAATCCAATACTGTCGTAATACCTTAGAGTTGCCGAAGGAATATTAAAAATCTTACTGATTTCTCCAATGGTATAAAATTCTTTCATTGTAAGCCCTCGTTACATCTTTTTTTCTTTTATTATATCACAAAAAAAGTTTGACATTAAAGTTACTTTAAGGTTTACAATTTAAGTATATGGTAAGGTTCGCTGACGAAAACCTTACACAGGAGGCATTATGGAAAAAGTATCAGGTGGAAAACTCACCTTCCGGGAAAAGATAACTCTTGCGCTTCCAGGTCCTGCATCAGTTATCGGTCCAATCATTATTCATAATACTTTGATGAAATTTTACACAGACATTATTGGCCTCGACGCAAAATTCTACGGTTGGATTTACCTGATTTACAGTATATGGAATGCAATAAATGATCCTCTTTTAGGAGCTTATATTGATAAACTGCCTTTCAGCAAAAAACGTGGCAAGTATGTTTATCTTATGCGGGTTACAGCACCTACCATGCTTATTTCCATTTTCTTTATGCTTCTGTCTTCTCCTTCATGGAATGACTGGCTGATTTTCTGGATACTGCTTGCAGAGCTTTTTATTTTTGATACCGCCTATACAGTTTATTCTGTAGCCTATAATTCTTACTTCCTGTTAGCCGCACCTGACAAAGAAGAACGTGTAGATGTAGATATTATTCGAACCTACATAGGAAATGTACTCGGAGCGATCACAACTATAATTCCTACATTGCTTCTTGTTGGTGGTGGTAATCGTAAACTTGTAATTCCAGTTTTTTCTGGTGTAATTTTAGTAAATGCCGCAATGTATTTTGTTGCACTCAGCACCCTTAAAGATAAAGCTGAACTTTATGAAACTGCAACTCCGCCAGAACATCATTCTATAAAAGAAGTCTGGACAGATGTTAAACGGATTATCTTTTCCCGCCCATTTCTTACATATTTACTTTTTTATATTATAGCTCGTGGTGCCATAGGTTTTTACTTCACTCCATTTTTATATTTTATGGATTCAGTTGTAAAATCAACCAATACTGTTGCAACAATTGCAGATGTTGTGCCTGGTCTCATCATGCTTGCGCTGCTTCCGTGGGCGGGTAAGATGATTAAGCATTTTGGAAGTAAAACAATAACACTGCTTGCCTTTATTCCTGCTATTCTTGGATTTTCAAGTCTGCTTTTTATTACAAAAGGGTGGCAGGCAGTCATCAGTTATACTTTGATTGTATTTGCCCTTAATGTTATTCAAACTGCAGGTGTTGTATTAAATGGCGAACTTATTGATTACGATGAAATGCAAACTGGAACCCGAAAAACTGGTTTGTACGGCGGACTCTTTGCCCTGCTTACTACCTCTCTCACCAGTCTGCAGGCAACTATCTTTTCTTCGATAATAAGTCACTTTGGTTACGATGGAACTTTGGCAGAGCAATCAGCCCGTGCAATTATGGGTATAAGAGTTGGTGCCGGATTGATTCCTGTAATCATGTGCGTAGTCGGTTTTATCCCTATGATTTTCTTTCCAATTGGAAGAAAGCTTGAACGGGAAATTTCAGATTTCAATGTTGCAGCAAGAGAAGGCAGCATAAAAAACGAAGACGGCACAAACAGCACAAATAGCACAAAAGGAGAAAACTCATATGAGTAAAAAAATTATCAGCAGTAAAGGAAATAAACTGTACACAATAGATAACCGTGAATTCATTGCAAAAGGAATTAACATGGTTTGCAAAGATAAATCACGTAATTACATTGGAGATTATAAAGCAGAAGATTTTCTCTTTTTGAAAGAGCACAGTTTTAATCTGATTCGTTTAGGTCTGATTTGGGACGGTGCAGAGCCTGAACCAGGAAAATATGATGAAAAGTATTTTGAAGAGATTGATAAGCTGATTGAACTTGCACGTAAATCAGACATTCCAGTTTTTCTTGATTTGCATCAGGATTTGTTTGGAGTAGTTTTTGAAGATGGAGCTCCTTCCTGGGCAACTTTTACCGATAACGAACAGCATATTCGCACAGACCTGTGGAGTGAGTCTTATCTGATAAGCCCTGCAGTTCAGCATGCCTTTGATAACTTCTGGAAAAATCAGCCGGCTTCTGACGGAATCGGAATCCGCTCACACTATATAGAGCTTTTAAAATTCATAACTAAAAGATATGCAGAAAATCCATATGTCATTGGCATTGATGTAATGAACGAACCTTTTCCTGGAACTCCGGGAGCGGCTGTCGGCGAAATAATGAGACGCTTTTTGCAAGGCGGAGATGTTTCTGCCTTTAATAATCCGGAAAGTGTAACAGCAATAATCAGTGAGATTCTTCCAATTACTTCGAAGTTCGAAAGCGAGATTCTCAATCCTTTTTATGAGGAAGCTGCAAGAGCAATTCGGAGCATTGATAAAGACATTCTTTTCATGTTTGAAGCCAATTATTTTGCAAATGCGGGGATTCCATCTGTACTGCACCCTGCATTTTATGAAGATGGAAGCATTATTGAAAATCAGGTTTTTGTTCCTCACGGTTATGATATTCTTGTTGATACCAAAGCTTATGATGAAGGTGGACTTGAACGGGTAGGCTTTATTTTCGGAAGCATTCTGGAAACTGCCAAAAAAATTGGAGTTCCATCGATTATCGGTGAATGGGGCTGTTATCCAAATGCCAGCGAAGCACAGAAGGAACAGGCCAAATTTCTACTAAAGTTATTTACTGAAAATGAAATTGGAAATGTATATTTTGATTATTCCCATCTTAAAGATGGAAAAATAATACAGGTGCTATAAGTGACAGAGAAGGAATGTTATTGAACCGCTCTTGGAGATTTTTGGAGGAACATCTTTATGTCAATATGTACTGAAACAGAATTTATTCTCGAATCTGATATTACGCAGGAGGAATATTTGACACTCAGGGCAACTACCACTTGGAAACAAATAAAACCAGAACGCGTTGCAGCATTATTAAAGAATAGTGCTTTTCTTGTTCGCGCTAAAGTAGATGGTAAAACTGTCGGTATGGCACGTGCGCTTTTTGATTTCGGATATTCAGTTTATATTTCAGATGTCATTGTTCTGCCCGAATTTCGAGGACAGGGGATTGGAAGAAAGCTTGTTGAATATCTAATGGACAAGGCAAAAGAAAGTGTTGGTCCAGATGACTATCTTAAGTTTATTCTTGTTGCAGCCCCAGGCAAATCCAGCTTCTATGAAAAACTCGGTTTTTCGAAACGCGATGAGCAGAATGGATGGGGCATGGTTTTAAATTATAATTTTTGAAATATTTTTATTTTTTTACAGATATTATTTCTTTCTATTTTGGGGGTATTCTAATTGAAAAGGCAATGTGCATTTATTCTTTTAATATTTCTCAGCTTATCAAAATTAAATGCTCAGAGTGATATTCAGGTAGCACTGCCTATAATTACAGGTTCTCTTTTCAGCTATAATCAATATTACGATTCTACTTCCATTTCTGACATAAATCCCACTATATGCATAAAGAAAACAGATTTCTTTGAAGAGAATAAAATTGGTATATATGAATCATTGGCTTTCTCAAAAAAGAATACGACTACTGTTTTTCATTTTTTTGAAGGAGAAACAGGAATAAAACTTGCAGTTGGACCTGTTTATAAATTTAATGAGAAAGACAATTATTATATGGTTATTGGTTCTGGACCACAGGTCACATTTTTTAAGGATCAGATGTATCTTGGAGTAGAAATAGATTTTCAAACAAGATTCAGTCCTAAAAAGCAATTTTCGCCAGTAGTTGGAGTCTGCTCAGATATTAATTTGTTTAATATGAAAATACCTTCAAGGTTTTCTTCAACTGATGATACAAATAATAATTCTGATTTAACTGCAATTTTTTATCTGAATGTAGGATTCCAAGGTTACATTGCATTGAGTATAAACTTAGACTAGGTTTCAATTTAGTTTTTAATTTCTTCTTTATAAAGAGTTTCTTTATTTTATAATCAATAAGTTTGCAGTATAATAATAAACGATGAAAAACCATATCTCTTTACTTTTGTTTTTATTCATCATCCTCTTTACTTCCTGTATTGCAATTCCAGGTTATGTTAATAATAACGGAAACATTACACCGCCATACTCATCAGAAATCATTATTGAGTCAATATCCGGTACTCTTTCAATAATTCCGACAGAAACATCAAAAGGTATTCAGAATACGAATCCTGTAAAATCAGATCCGCTTAAGACTCAGAAAAAAGATACTGTTTATCTTCGTGAAAATGCTGCTTACAGTTATTCTCTCGAAGGAAATCATAGTATTGTTTTTGCTTTAAGAACATTAGACAACGAAGCTACTTTCAAAGTCACATACAAAAATAAAATTCAAGAATACACAATCCACAGTTCAGATATAAGTGATAAATTTGTCTATATTGAAAATTATTAAGTCTGATTATCTAACCATCATTTTGTTCAAACAGAAATTTGTATAGGTACATTGTAAGACTGTCATTTTGTGATTGAAAATAAAAATGTTGAAAAATAAACAAACCACTGTTATATTTTAAATACCTTAATATGTAATTTGGAATCTTATGATTCTGAAAATACATTTTTAAGGAGTTTCTATGAAAAAGAAACAAAAAGATTTTTTCAAGCGTTTGTTGGAATTGCCAGAAGTAAAAGAAAACAACTGTGCTAAGATTGTTAATCAACTTCGTTCATTTATTGAACGATTTGATAAACAAAAACAAGATGCTGATGAAGAATTATGTAGAAAAATCATTGTTCGTGTCAGCAAGTTGCAAAACATTATTTCAGATGACGATATCAAAAAAAGCTTGAGGATTATTCAAAGTAAGTGTGATAAACAAATTAATCACCAGTTGCATGAATTCTTAAATTGGGATCCTAGCGGTGGCAATGACTGGCCTTTCTACGGTGATTACGATTATTTTGGTTAACACCTTATGAGTTTCTTCTCCTTTGTGGATTTGATTAAATGGTTACGTGGGTCAATTTAAATTGACAACCCCGATTACAAAAGTAATCCGGCATTTTTTCACCCACTCTGTAAGGTATTTAGAGGCTTTAAAGTAAAGACGTGATACCTTTTTCTTTACAACTCCTTAAAATAGAAAACCGTAGATTTTTTCTACGGTTTTTTTTAATTTAAAATAATCAATGATATAAAATAATGGTTAATACTTCATTCAAAGATTTTCAAGATATTACAAATTCAGAAAAAAAATGGAATAATTGATAAAAATGAGTATAATAGAATAATAAGAATTTTTGAAAATTATTTTAGAATTGATTTTTCAAAAATGTAAACAATACTCAATCATAAAACCTGTTAGTTCTGTAGTATAATAACTATCAATTTTTAGATAGTCGTCATACGAAAAGTTTGGTTTTTATACGATGCTTAGTGGGCAGATGGAGACATATACAAGCGATTAGATTTCGAAATTCGGGTATGGAGACAGAAAAATGCAAGTTTTAAAAGTAGATTTTGGCGAGGAGAATCTGGGCGAATTGATAGACCAGGAGTTCAACAAATATGCCAGGAAATATAATATACGCGTTGATTACAACGACTTCTGTTTTGTTGCAAAGGTTGATGATAAAGTGATTGGAATCCTTGTCGGTCACTCGTATTACAACGAAGTTCATGTTACAGACCTTATCGTGATTGAAGAATACAGAAGTAAAGGGGTTGGAACAGAATTGATAAGAAGGGTTGAGCAAGAGTTCACTGGCCGGAATTTTGAGAATATCAATTTAACAACATTTGCTTTTCAGGCCCCTGAGTTTTATAAGAAAATGGGCTTCGAAGTGGAGCACGTAAGAAAGAGCAGTGACGAAAAATTGACGAAGTATTTTCTGATAAAACATATCAACTAGATTAGAAGGAGAAAAAATATAAGGTAAAATAACTGTCAATTTTTAGATAGTCGTCTTACATATTCTTATTCCGTAATTTCCTTAATAGTTTTCTTTGCATGCTTTCCAACCGAGTATACACCGCCAACAATAGCAGCTGTTCCATACGTTTTGTTGTTGGCTTCCTTTGAGAAATTCTTCTTTGTCTGTTCACTTGGTGGTTCACTTATCTTGATTCTTGTAAGATAACCGCTTGCACATACAGACCTTATTGCTGTAAAAAGCAAATCAATCCACCAGCACAAGAAACTCCAAACTGCAAGTTCCCAATTAACTCCATTTGCAGCCGCTATTACAAAGCCTAAAAGAATTAAAGTACAGATTATAAGAGGAACCCAGGCTCCAAGTCTCCACCTGACACAAGCAGAGTTATATTCGTCATTAGTCATAGTGTCATAGCTATCCATTTTTGTCATACATGCAAAGATAATGCAATAAATCAAATCAACAAAAAATAATAATTTAAACATAGATTCCCCCTTATGAAACCTTTACAATACTCAGACTGTTCATCCAGTCTATAGCTTCCTGACATTCTTCCTTCTTTTCATAAAAAGAGAAGAACCCATTAACAACGTAATCATTTTTTTCTGTGTCCCATACATAATACTTTGTAGTACAGTGATAATTGCCTGGCGTTCCGTCATTATGCAGTCGTAATTTAGGAATAAGCATATGCAACTCCTGTGTTTTTGTTTTTTCTAAGAGTATTATATACACATAAGGGTGCCAAAAAACGGCACTTTGAAATAATTATTTTTTCAGTTTTTTTGACATTTTCAGAACTTCTGCTCTATATATTTCTTTGAGCTCAGGCGGATTCATAACGGTAACAGCTGCTCCAAAACGTAATACCCAGTAGAGAGTTTCCTGAATCTGGTTTGATTCAAAACTAAGATAGACAGAACCGTCTTTATTCTGTTTACATTCCTGATTCTTATGCCAGGTACGTTCCAGAACATAAGTGTTAATTGATTTATCAAAAAGAAGTTCAATTTTCTGAGGTTTACTTTCATTGTTCCAGATACCAAAGTTGGGATCTATATGAACTTTTTCCTGGTAATTCTTGTCATATTCAAATTCTTTTCCAATCTCAATATTTTTCATACGGGCCAGAGTGAACGTTGCAAACTTTTCACGTTTCGGTGAATACCCAAGAATATACCAGTCTCCTTTCTGGTTATAAATCTTATAGGGATATAATTCATGGGGAGCGTAATCAATAGCACTGATTTTCCTGTAATCGAACTTCATGATTTTATGCAGCTTCGTTGCCTTAAAGACATCATTAAAAACATCCTCAGCAATTACAGGAATCGGATCAGCAATAAACTCAACATCATTTGCAAAACTTGACTGTACTTCAACCTGATTAGGAAGCATCTGAGCCAGAGTGTCATAAACTTTTTCGATAGTCTTTTTCAGTGGCGTATTGTTATAGCGTTCCATCAGAGGTAGTATTCCGGTTACGGCAAACACTTCACTTTCAGTAAGCATCATATTTTTTACAAAGTAAGTATTGTCGCTGTAATAATAACCTTTGCGCATACGGTCATATTCAATCGGAGCATTGTAATAGATTTTCAATTCATCAATATCGCGCAGGATTGTACGCCTGGAAACTTCCAGTTCCTTCATAAGTCGTTCAACACTGGGATACGCAAGATTCTGAATAGCCTGTTCAATCTTAAATAATCGCAACGGCTTTGTGTGGTTTTCTTTTGTTTTGGCACTCATGGAATAATTATAACACACAAATTTCGCAAAAAACAGTTTTTCAGTGCCGTTTTTTGGCACCCTTGCCTGATATACTTAGATTTAGAAAGCTGAAAAAAGGCTTTTAACAGGAGGTTATTATGAAGACAAATGAAGGATGTTATGTAATGTGTGTTTCTACCGGCAAAATCTGCTATACAGAACGTGAAGCTGGTATTGTAATTAATGGCTGCAAAAAGCATGTCTATTTAGGAAATGGACGTTTCGGAAAAACATCACACGGTAATGGAAATTCAAAATCTATTCCTCGACGCAAATATTTCTGCAAAGAATGTGGTTTTTTCCATGTAACACACCTGGCCTTATATGATTTCGATTCACAAAATTATGCCTGGGAAGAAGATTTTTACCGTGAATACGAGCGTAACCAGAATCGCAAACGTGCGTAGGAGGCTTTTATGGGAATTATAGTTTTTATTCTTTTTTCACCAATTCTACTTCCATTAATAATTCTTGTTTACGTGCGGATATATGGTGAAAGAGATTTAGGACATTATATTCGAATATTACGATTTTATTTAGGCAGTATCTTGGTATAGAAAACCGGAATACAATGTGGGATGACAAATCGACGTTTAGGGAGGAAAGCAAAAATGAAACTTGGAAGTTTCTTAAGTAAATTACAACTCTACGAAGCGTAGAAACCGCTAAAACTCACCATATTCTACGGTACGTGGGTGTAAATAAACAGTGGAAAATTATACAATGAAACCAGAAAGGAGGACACGAACCTATGGACCAAATTAAGATAGGGAAATTTATTGCTGAAGAAAGAAAAGCAAAAAAATATACTCAACGGGAATTGGCAGATAAGCTTAGTATCAGCGATAAAACAATCTCAAAATGGGAAAGGGGTAATGGTTTCCCAGAAGTATCATTGTTACTTCCACTTTGCAATGAACTGGAAATTACAGTAAATGAACTTCTATCTGGTGAAAGATTGCAAGAGATGGATTATAAAAAGAAAGCGGAGGAAAATATGGTGAATTTAGTGAAAGAAGCTCAAGAGAGTAAAAAGAAGATTATAATGTCTGCAATGGTTGGTGTTTTGGTAATTGTTGCATCAGTACCTTTATTTGTTGTTGCGGGAATGTTTGAAATGCAGGTATGGACTAGAGTGCTATTGATGGGGATAGGATTTGTAGTAACGGTAATGGGAATCGCTATTGCATGTGTATTGGACAGAGAAGCAGGAGCCTTTGAATGTCCTGAATGCAAGGAGCGATTTGTTCCTGATATGAAATCCTATGTTATGGGACCTCATACAATTACCAAAAGAAAGTTAACTTGTCCAAAATGTGGATGTACAAAATATTGCAAACATGTTTTAACCAGATAAGGTGAAACTTCCATTCCTGGGAATTGCTAAGTAGCAAGTAAAAAAAGCCTCCAAACTCTCTCCGTTTTTTTCCCTCATATCTTCCCCTCACGGAGAGAGTCCCCCGTAAGTCACGCTCCCCATTCAGGTCTCAGTATCAATCCCAGCCAAAGTCTCTGACTGTTTGTAATAATCCTCTTAAATCCTTTTTCCTGCATCCGAAGTCCAAGCCATTTCTGACTCATACAACGTTCATTATTTCTGCTGCACCATTTTTCATAAGTTTCATAAAGAAGCTTAGTAGTCAGCCGCCATTTCATACTTGCATCAAATTCAAAACAATCATTTACAAAAGTTCCAACAACATCCATATCCATTCTGTATTCAGCATTAGCATCTCTAACAGCATCCGGCTCTTCTTTCAATCCTTCCTTCCTCCACATAGCATATCCCTGAATAAGCCAGTTCAATATCCCGCTATTTTCAGCAATCAGTTTTTCAGTAAATTTTTTATCTCTCTGTTCCGGCGGTATAGTCACAGTAAAAGGAATCATTTTTATACGCCGCCATATTCCATTATCCGCACCTCTGATTTTCGGTTTATGATTTGTTGCCATGAAAATCTTAAAAGTCGGCTTAAAAGAAAAAAATTCTCCGTAAAGAAATCTCGCAGTCAGTTCATCTTCCCCTGTAATCTGTTTTATCAAACTTTCACTAAGCGGCTTTCCCTGTTCAACTTCGCTGGTTGTAACAAGTCTTGCACCTTTTAATCTTGCCAAATCATTACTCTGCTCAGAGTTCTTTTTCATAAAGGTTTCAATCATTGTGCTGCAGGCATAGTCCCCAAACAGATATTGCAGTACATTCAGAAATGTTGATTTACCATTGGCTCCAGTTCCCCAGAGAATAAAAAGACACTGTTCACTTACATCTCCGCTTAATGCATAGCCCATTGCTTTCTGTATAAATCTTATGAGCTGTAAATCCTTATTAAAAATCTGTAAAAGAAAAAGATTCCAGGTCGGGCATTCAGCTTCCCTGTTATAAATAAAGCGACTCTTTTTGGTTATCAGATTTTTAATGCTCGGTTCCTTGGCTTTTCCATTCCTAAGATTCAGTGTTATACCTTCTATATTAAAAAGATATATATCAGAATCCAGTTCCCAATCTTCTGTCTTGATTGCTCCACACATTTTTAATAATCCAATAATCGCCTGTATACGTCTCAAGCTTTCACTTTTTATAAGATGTTTCTCAAAGGCAGCTGCTAAAACTTTGTCATTTATAATTCTTAGGCCCCTGTACATCTGATGAATAAAATCTACAACCTTTTCTTCAACACGGCCCCGGTTATCAACTTCCCAGTTTGTTCCGTTCCAGTAAAGAAACTTGTTCCAAGTAATACAGTAGCGGATAACATCACCATAAGCTTTCAGGAAGTAATCACGGTTTGTAATATCAGTAAACTGCATCTGACCATTTACAAACTTGTTAGCCCGCAGATCCCGGCTCAGTTCTTCAATTGCAATTCTTTCTTTTTCATTCAGTCCTTTTGTATTTATCTTATTATTCATCTGTCATTCCTTGTTTATTCATGATTACAGTTTAATGCCGTTTTACATTACAAAAAGGTAATAAAGTTTAAGACTTGGGTCAGATTGTTTAAGTGTTGGGTAAGGATTATAGAGTGTGAAAACTATTTTTATTGAAACTGTGGTAAAATAAAAGAATAGTATTTTGTTGAGGTTATTATTTTCCACCAAAATCTTTTACTTCTTTCTTAAGCCACTTAGTAAGCTCTGATTCTTTAGGTAGAGCAAGCTTATATTTCTTTACAAAAAGATTTTCATCTATTCCTTCTTTTGCATATTCAACAAGTTCTTTTCCAGCTTGTGTACACATAAGAATACCTACAGGAGGATTATCATCTTCACGCATTATGTTTTTCTTGTAATATGAAAGATATAGATTCATCTGGGCTGTATCATCATATTTGATTTTTGAAGCCTTTAAATCAACAAGAACATGACACTTTAGTATTCTGTGGTAGAAAACCAAATCGCAGAAAAAATAATCATCATCTACAAGAATTCTTTTCTGACGTGATTCAAGGCAGAATCCCTGTCCCAGCTCCATCAAAAAATCTTCCAAATGATTTATCAGAGCTTCTTCAAGTTCGCTTTCTTCTACAATTTCCCTGTCTTTCAGTCCTAAAAACTCATATACATACGGATTTTTTACAATGTCTGTAACAGTCATTTTTTGAGTTTTTGATTGAACATATTCGCTCATCTTCTGTGGATTAGAACTAATTGCAGAACGTTCAAAATAATTAGTTTCTATCTGGCGTTTTAATTCACGAACAGTCCATACACCCTTTATTGTTTCAAGTTCATAAAAGATTCTTGCAACAGCATTTTCAACACCCATAATTAATGTAAAATGAGTATATGAAAGATGTGAAAAAAGCTTTTCTGGAGGAATCTGTAAATCATCGGATTGGGCAATCGTTGATTGCCCAATTAGGCAATCAGTGATTGCCAAATCTTTTGAAGTGGTTTTATCCTCAATAAAGTTCTTCTGAATACCAGAAATCAAAGTTTTTTCATTTCCGAATTCATTAAGCACATAATCAAAAATCGGCTTTTCAAGAGAAGTAAACTCTTTGTAGAATTGACGATAAAGCTTTAAGTTTCTGTACGAAAGCGATTTTTTATTCAATCTTTCTGCCAAAGTCTGTAAAGTCTTTTCACCATATTTTGCTCGGTCCTGTCCTTTCTGCTCATAGTTAACAATATAAAAACCTATAAGCCAGTTTCTGGCAGTAATATTTCTGTTTATTGCCTTAGCGGTATTATCTTCAAAAGCCTCGTCCAATTTTACAACCGATTTATAAAGTCTATCAAAATCAAGTTCTTTTGCCATTATAACGTTCCTCTACAATACCTTTTTCTTCGTATCTGGACTATAAGCCTTATTACATAATATACAGTCGATTTTTATAAAATTCTATACTGCCAATACTATGCGGAAATAGACCTTTTCTGCCATAATACATTTACCCCTAATATATCAAATCTCCAACTTATATTCCTTTTGTCATTCAAACATAAATCTTGGCCAGCACAGAAGGCACTTCTGGTCAATTCCTTCTGCACCGCCAAGATTTCTTTTTTACAAAATAGTATTAGTGTGGTAAAATTTGATGTCATTTTGTGAGGGTGATTGTATGAAAAAAATTATTCCAATTGTTTTGTTTTGTGTTTTTGTTTTGAGTACATTGTTTCTTGGCTGTGAGCCATTAACAAATCAGAAAAATGAGATTGTACCAACACTTTCTTCTATAATTATAGACCAGAAACCTGCAAAACTTATCTATAATTATGAAGAAACGTTAGACCTTACAGGACTTATTGTAAAGGCAAAGTACAGTGACGGTTCTGAAAAGACTGTTGACGGATGGACTTCTGATCCAAAACCTTGGTCGAAGCTGAAAACTACTGGAACAGTTACAGTAACAATAACTTACGAAGAAAAAACTGCAAGCTTTACGATTAAGGTTTCAGAAAAGCCTGCTCAGAAGACTCTTTCATCAATATATATCAGTAAACAGTCAGACAAACTGGATTATGAATATAATTCTCTTCTTGACCTTACAGGACTTGAAGTAAAGGGCAAATATTCAGATGGTACAGAAGAAGTACTGGAAGGATGGACTTCTAATCCGAAGGCAGGTTCAAACCTTACAACTTCGGGAACAGTTACAATCTCTTATGAAGGAAAGACTACCAGCTTTACGATCACTGTGGCTACTAAACCGGTAATTACTTCTAAAGAATATTTCTGGGGAACCTGGGTTCGAATGGACAATGGAAAGGAATACGAAGTTCTGGACACAAGTGTTGTACAAGGTATGAATAATTACAAAGTAACTGCTTCAGATAGTACAACGCTGACAGTTAACTCTCTTGGGACATTTACAAAAGAATCTGACAGCGTGATGTTGTGTAACAATATTCCATATTTTCGTAAAGGTGGTGCAAACCTAGAATACTCGCTCAAGCTCGTTGGTTTTACAACAAACGAAAGAGCCGCTGGCACTGTAATGAGCGGAATTAAAGGAAAGGGTAAATCTTCGAAGTATACAAACTTTGAAAGTGAAGGTGAAAGCGATTCAAAGGGAGAAATAAAACTTAAAGCTCCTACTGCAAACGATACACAGACTGTAGAAATCTTATACGGTGATGATGTAGTTGTAATACCAGGTTTAAAAATCAATAACTCCGGCGATTATATGGGAACTGTTGCTCTTGTAGGTAAAGATGATTACAACCTCAAAATTACAGGAACTATTAGTGATGACCAAAAAGATAACGGTTATTTGTTTGGAAATAATGCAAAGACGTACAATATGCAACTTACAATTACGAACATCAGCGATAACAAGTGTTCTACTTCTACCTGTTCAATTGAATCAGAAGATAATAATCTTGTACTAAGCTCTGATACTAACTTAAAGGGCTTTACAATTTCAACACTTGCAGGTGGTGCAACAAAGACAATAAGTATTTCATTATCATACGGAGAAATAACAGCTCCTTATATAGATACAGGTTTAACGGTAACAATAAAAAATCCTTTGACAAAACAGGAATGGAATGACTATATTCCGCTCAGATTCTTTAAGGGAACAATTCCTATTACAATTGCAGCAAGGAATCCTGAAAACAATAATGCTGCGGCTTTGAATGGATTTGTAATATATCCTGATGGAAATAACCAGTTTTTTGCAATTCAAAACAATAAGTGTAGCGCAGTTTTTGTTCCAACCTTTGGAAGTTCAAAGCCTTATATGCTTGTTTTCAGTGGTGCTACGGTTACGTCCCAGCTTGATGACAGTACCGAAATGTATTATACAGTTGAGCCAGCTTCAATTAATCCAAAAACAGTTATTACTGACGGAGATGTTGATTTACTATCTTATTATATTGTATTTGGAGGTGAAAACCATTCGGAAACAGCTGCATATAACGTTACCGAAGGCTTTGAAGCATATCTGAGTGAAGGCGAAATTGATTATTATAAATTAATTGCAGATTCAGATACCTATTACGGTCCTGGAGGTACAAACTTCTATTCAGTAAGTTACGTTAATGAAAAAGGTGATGTGCCTGATGTATTCATTGTTACAGAGGGAGAGGTTTTAAGTACAATCCAGCTTCCGGAAATGAATTGCGATGGCTATAAGTTTCTGGGTTGGTATTCAGGTACTACAAAGGTTATTCCTGACAGTTATATGGTTCAGGACAACATCACCCTTACTGCAAAATGGCAGCTAGAAAGTTATCCAGTTGTATATAATTTGAATGGCGGAACAAATCATGCTGCAAATCCGTCGGCTTATACGATAGAAAGCAGTACTATTGCGTTACAAACTCCTATCCGTACAGGTTATGATTTTGATGGATGGTTTATTACGGAAGCTTTAAGTGGCAGTGCAATTGAAACAATTGGTGGTGGTACTACAGGTGGAATAACGCTTTACGCAAAGTGGACTCCAGTAGCATATAAAATAACTTACGAACTTAATGGTGGTACAAATGTTTCTGCAAATCCTGCAACATACACAATAGAAACAGATACTATAACGCTTGCTGAACCTCAGAAAGAAGGCTTTGTTTTTGGTGGTTGGTATACAGACAGCAATTTTAGCGGTACAAAACAGACTACAATAGAAAAAGGTTTCCATACTAATATAAAGTATTATGCTAAATGGCTAAAAAAATGCACGGTAAGCTATGTTACGGCACACAGTACAGCTCCTACAGCAATAATTGTATGTGAGGGAGAAAAACTTACTGCCGAACAATTGCCTGAACTTATAAATAGTGATTATTTCTTTGGTGGCTGGTTTGTTGGAGAAACAGACGTACGCGTAACTGCTGGAAGCTATACGGTTAATGATGATGTTACACTAAAAGCACACTGGTCAATAAGCTGTATGATAAGCTATAACAGTGCTCATGGTACATTACCAGATACCTTCTATGTACCAAGTGGAACGAGTCTTACTGCAGCAAACCTGCCAAGACTAACTGAAAGTGGCTGGAAGTTCCTTGGCTGGTATACAAACAACAGTTATGATAAAGATAAAAAAGCAAGTGCAGGACAGAGTATTACTACAAGTATTACGCTTTATGCTAAGTGGGAAGAGTATACCGGACCGGATGATGATTTTGTATTTGTAGAAGGAGGAACTGTTGTTGGAGACATCAGCTATAATCAGGATTATACAGGTGCTTTCCCTGCTGGAAGAACAGTAATACTGAGCAGCTTTTATATTAGTGACCATGAGCTTACTCAGGGAGAATATAGAGTCGTAATGGGAAGTAATCCAAGTTATGATGATTATCAATCACCTCCTGTGAATGTTGAAACACAAGAAAATAGACCTGTTGGCCGTGTAAGCTGGTATGATGCAATCTATTTCTGCAATAAATATAGTGAATATGCTGGATTAACTCCTTGTTATTCAATAAACGGAAATACAAGTGTAAGTAGCTGGAACTATAATCCACATAACGGAAACAGCATTAGTGGAATAATCGTATGTGATATGAATGCTAATGGTTATAGACTACCAACAGAAGCAGAATGGGAGTATGCAGCACGTGGTGGACAGGAAACATATGGAACAGATGAGTTTGCAGATTATTTTGCAGGAACAACGACTACAAATAATTGTGTTTCAAGTAATAGTGATTTAGACAGTGTTGGTTGGTATAGTTACAATATTTGTAATGACGGTGTCACAGGAGAAAATGAAGCAACAATTGAGAATACTAATTTTTGTGCATATGAAGTAAGACAGAAAGCACCTAATGCTCTTGGCATATACGATATGAGTGGAAACATATGGGAATGGTGTTGGGATTTGTATGATAGTATATCTACGAATGAGTCTGTGACTGACCCATGCGGTGGTTCGTCAAGCTCTGAACGCATTATGCGAGGTGGTAGCTATGTCGATTATGCATTTCCTTGTTCTGTTTCTTACCGAAAATCTGATCTCCCAGAAATGAATCCATATAACTTAGGTTTCCGGCTTGTTCGCTCCGCTAACAATGGTTCTAACAATACAGAGTCTAGTAATTCAAATGCAAATCAAACTTATTCATTTACATCCACTGTTACAGTTTTACCAGCTGGCACAGATGGAACAGCTGGTGCTAGTGCAAAATATGTTCATTTCGGTGACTGGCCACAAACAATAAAAGCTGATAATGTTGCAATTGATGAAAACGTAAGCGAAGTTCATGGGGCCTTTAAATATTATAGCGGAAGTGACGGCTTCTGGTATGTAAAATGTACAGAAAATGCTTTCGATTCTATTTCTACTTACAGCAATGGTACTATAGTAGAACAAAGCAGTACAAACAGCACAAAATACTTTAAGGTAGAACCCATAAAATGGCGTGTACTTACAGATGATTATAATGGAACTGGGAAAGCACTTTTACTGGCAGAAAACATTTTGACAGCAAATGTTGAGTATTATCCTGATATAAACAGGTATATAATCAGCAGTTCCGTATACCCGAACAACTACAAAGAAAGCAAAATAAGAGCATATTTGAATGGACTTTCATATTACGAGCAGTCTTCATCAATTGCATCAATGACGACAGATGACACATATAGTAACAAAGGCTTTCTGCAGACTGCCTTTACTACTTTTGCTCAGGAACTTATAGCAACAACAAATGTTGACAACAGTGCTTCAAGTACTACAAACAGTGGAAACAATATGCCACAAGCAACAAGCTATGCCTGTGCAAATACAAGCGACAAAATATTTCTTCTGAGTGAAAAAGAGGTTACAACAACTAGTTATGGCTTTGCTTCATACGGTTCTTCTGGAACAGGTAATACAAGAATAAGAGTTACAACGGATTTTGCAAAGGCAAATTACGCACGTCAGAATACAAGCAGTGGTTATGGTAGCTGGTGGTGGCTGCGTTCTCCTTACTTTGAGTCTAGTAATCGTGTGTGGATCGTCCTTTATGATGGTTATGCCAGTAGCATCAGTTACGTTTACAATGCAGAAGGTGGTATTGTGCCGGCTTTGACAATTTCACTTTAGTGAAATATTTCTCTTAGAACTTGAAGTAGAACTATATCTATAAAGATTTTGTAAACTTACATTTTGATTCGTTAACCTTTACAAACTCTATTAGTTTAAGAATATCATTCTCTTCATAAAAATACTTATGCCCACGAAAAACCTGATTAAAATATTTTCTAATTTCATCAGGAACAGTCAAAGCATTTTCTGCACTAAAATAATAAAACTCATTACATATTAAAACATTCTTTCCACTAAGATCTGTTATCATATTTTTTTCTTTTCTATGAAAAGGACTATTTACTTTTATAAAACCACTTGGACTTGAATCATCTGGTTTATAAATATTATCACCAAAAACTTCTGGAGAATTTTTTCCAGGTCTTTTTTGAGGGTAATCATACCAATACTGTGCTATAGGAATAATTTTAGATATACATGCAAGATAAACAAGTTTTTCTTCTCCTACAGGAGTAGCATATTTTGGTGAGCTTGCTGCGGTCCAAGCTACAATCCAATCTCCACAATTTACATTTGGAGAGCGTCTTATTGCAGGTTTACATGTTGCAAGCGTTAGAACATTAAAAAATGGATTGGGTGCAAATTTATCGTCATGTATTATTCTATATGAAATTAGTTTCATTTATTATCTTTTAAATTCCCATAGTCTTTTTAATATTCTCTATAGTCTCATCTAATTTCTGGTTTATTTCTGATGTTGTGTATCTTAATACAATATAACCAAGATTTTGCAATTCCCTATCTATGCTTCTATCTCTAACAGCCTGATATTCTGTTCTTTCATGGTAAGTATGACCGTCTGTATAAATACAAATTTTCTTATCTTCTGTTTCAACATAAAAATCAGGAAGAGTGAGAATTTTATCTGGATCTACTGGTTCTGGAAAATGAGATACTGTACCATCTTTATTTATTCGTAATTGAAGTTCAGTTGTGATATTGTTTCGCACTAATGCTTTTAGTAAAGCTTGTTCTAATGGACTTTCACATACTCTGCAGCACCTGTAACACTCTTTCATTTTTAAATCACATTCTCTGCAATCCCATTTTTTATCAATATATTCTTTGATTTCTTTAGCATCTTTTATGGTACAGTTGAAGGTTTCCATTATTTCTTTATATCCAAGAACTTTGATTATATTATCTAAAAGTTCTTTTAATTCTTTTTCTGATAATTCTTGATTCAGATGCAAATCATTATTCAAGGGGATGGTTAATTTGTAGTTCTCAACACTCCAAGAAGAATCTTTTTCACAAACATCAACACTAATTTTCATTTCTCTTACTCCTCATATTTAAATATCTATTCAAACATCTTTTTCAATTCTTCTTTTAATTCGTTTTCACGTTTTATAATTGCACGTTCGTCCCATTGTTTCTTTTTATCCATGTATTGTACAATAATATCATTATTTGTGATTGTTATTGTATAACCGTATTGTTTATAATCATTTTTTTTATCTTCAAAAGCTTTATTTCCTACTGCAGAGTTTACTTCCTGACTAAGTAGAGTCATATTACCTAAAGAAAGAATCATTCCTTTTCTATATTGCTTTGCTTCTTCTGAATTATCTATAACTTTATCATTATTTACATCTATCACAGGAACTTTTAACCAGTTTGTCTCCCATGTTACTGGCATTACATGTTCTAGAGTGTATTGATCATGTAGACCTTTTTCAGGTATTTTTTTATCACTAAAGCGACGATTTAATTCTAACCAGAAAAGAATAATTCTTGCATCTTTATTCTTCTTCATTAATGAAATACCATCGTACCAATTCTTATTTTTATATTCCACCAATCTATCTGTCACATATTTTTGGTCATTAATCATAAATTTACTAGCTTTATTATAATTAGAAGAACTTTCATGATTAATAAGTTTTATCATAAGGAGCTTAAATAAATCATTAAACTTCGTATTTAGTTTTTTTGTATCCTTTTCATACTTTTTGTATAAGTATAATAAATATGGGGTTAATGATGTTACTTCCATCATCTCAAGAGTTTTAAGAACTTTGATTTGAGGGTCGTTGTAGTAATACATATAATTTTTATCAAATATAATAATTTTGCTTCTGTATATTTCTGCATAATCAACTATTTCTTGCAAAAAGTCATTCAGCATTTTATATGCAACACTTTTTTCATTTTCTTTGATTATTTTTCCTATGTATTTTTTCATTAAATCTGGTATATCTTCTATATTTTGTTTTGCATCATATGGATCATAAATTCCTTTGATGAGAGCAAAAGATGAAAGCAATATTTCGGAATTATCCCTATATAAACGTCCTTGGGCTTTTTTCGTTCCCCAATAACCGATAGCTGGTTCATCTTTAGAGAATGTACCTGCCCATAAGCTATCATAAGTTTTTATTACATCTTCTCTTTTTTCAGCTGTTTGTAATAAAGCGTCAAATAACGCATTTTTTACAATATCAGTTGCAGAAAGTCTTACACCTGAACTATTTATTGTATCAAATATTTTTTGTTCCTTATCAGATTTTCCTAAATGAATAACTACAAGTATATCATTATTATCGGAAATCAAATTTTCAAAAATATCAGTACGTATTTCTTCATCCATACTTACTAATTTTTGATAAAAGTATTTATAACATTTTAGAACTTTATGAGTCTTATCATTTTCAGAATCATCATCTATTCTTTTAATTTCATCTGCTGTTAATTGGGTTATAGTTTTTTCTTTTCCATTTTGGAGAACCATTCCGATGACCTTCTGATAATCCTCATTATCATAACGTGAATGTTTGAGTTTGATTTTATATTCAGATGAAGTCTCTTTTTCCTTATAGAAAAGATACTTTAAAACTGTATCTATCAGGTTATTTTTAATATCTTCAGAAAATGTGTCATAAAAAGCTTTTAATAAAATACTGAGAGTAGTTAAACGTTGCTGCCCATCAATAATAATTGATTTAGATGGTTTTGAAGCATTATCATCATCTACTTTTTTTAAAATCACAGAACCAAGAAAATGTGAACTATTAAAATTTTGCATTTCTTCAAATAGTTCTTCCCAGTTTTCTGTTCCCCAAACATAACCTCGTTGGAAAAATGGAATTTCAAATATCTTAATATCACAAATAAAATTTAATGGCTGGCTTTCTGCATTCATTTTTTTCTCCTAATATTTTTATTATTCCTTTTTACAATTTTACACAAATAGAAAATATTGTTTCCCAAATATCTTTAATTCCTGTCCAATCATAACTATCAATATGGTTTGGATTATTTTTACAATCTAGTAATTTTTTTTTAAATTTTTTTTGAATTTCATCTTTGTTGCATATAATTCCTTGATAAGAATTTATTTCCTTTATATACCCATTCCATTGTATAGGGTACTTCTTTTCTTGTTTTTTTAAAATATCATCACCTAAATACAATTCAATACTTGCAGCTTTTTTATTAATATCTAAATTCTGTTCTCCGCTTGGTCCTAAAGTTGGGTAATCACAAAAATAATTTCTAACTGGGTAAGTCATATATTTTATATTATCCTCTAGATTCGGTTTTTTATCATTTAATAATCGCATAGTATTCATCCCTGCTGCATCATTATCAAGAATTGCAATTATTTTATCCTGCATTTTTGCTCCAGAAAAAGCTTTTATATATGCAAGAATATTACTAACTCCACCAGGTACTCCTAAATTTTCAAATTCTAAAAAAGTAAAATACTTTTCCAAATCTGGATATAACAAATGTAATGTTTCTTTCAAAACAAAAACATCAAAAACTCCTTCAGTAAAAAGAATTATATTTTGTTGATTTTTTGATTCTATTCGTAATTCTTTTATAGAATAGTCTATAAAGTCAAAGTTTTCTTTATAATATCCTGCATTAATTAATTCAGAAACATCTAATTGTACTTTTATTTCATCAGTATATAAATTCAAAATAGAATATAGAGTTTCTCTAATATCGTCAGTAGGATAACATAATTGATAATCATCAGATTCAAGAAAAGCTTCTTCTACTTCATTTTTATCAGCAAAATAATTGTCCTTAAATTTTTCGGATATTAATTTATACTGTTTACACCAATCATTATATGTAAAATCTTTTATTAATTTATTACCAATATATTCATCATCAGATGTCATTTTATCTATATATTTTTGTTTACAATCATTATAATGCTTTTCAAGTTCGTTCTCATCTATTCCTAATATTGCAAGTCGCTTCTTTATTTTTCCACAATTACTTGTAAAAAGTCCATCTTTATATTCTGTTTTGTCGAATAATAAAACAGTTGCAGGGTCTACAAATGATTTACCACATAAAATTTCAAAATTATTAACTGTTAATCCCCAATAATTTCCCATTCTATATACCCTTTTTTCTATTAATTTTGCATAAATTTATAAAACAAACTATAAGTTCTGATAATTATCATAACATTTTATAATTTTTGTTTATAGTCTATTCTATATCTTCAAAAAACTTAATATTACTTAATGAGTTCATATTTTCAGAATCAAAGTTTCTTACAAATGTATTATTTGGCATTAATTCAAGAATTTTAGCATCATTAAGAATTAATGTAGGTTTTGTAACCAAATAAAATGATTGTCCAACAAAACTGTTGTTAGTAGGTATTACAACAGCCTTATTTCTTCCCCTCCTGTTAATTGTTTTCGCTCAGCTTAATAGTCTTTCTTCTTACGAAGTGTTCACAAAAAACTTTTGTGAGTTTTACAGGAACCCCGTCATTCAAAGTAATGGTAACTGTGATTTCACCAAAATTATTCTGTACAGCCTGCTGCTTAAAGAATGACTGGGTTTCTGCAATTGCTTTTTCAATATCAATATTTCCTAATAACACCTCCAGTAACGTTTTCTTGGTGATATTATATCCCCGCAATATGTTCCGTGTTGGGTAAGATTGGTTTAGAGTTAGGTAATTTTGTTTAAGTGTTGGGTAAGAAAGTTCAAGTATTGGGTAAGATTTTGTCAGAGAGACTTCATCCTTATGCAGTTAAAATCTTCCACCCCTGCGACAGTACTTCTTTGGCATTATCCAGTTTGACCTGAGTTTCATGTTCAGAATAAATCCGTGTCATCTCCTCAGTCCTATGACCAAGAATCTTCATTGCAATTTCAAGCGAAGTTCTCTGTGCAATCTGAGTAGCGCAGTAGTGACGCAGACTGTGGAAGACGATATTCCTTTCCTTGCGCTGTTCCTCGCTGATGCCGATTTTCCGCATAGCCATATAAAAATCATCTTCAAAACTGCTGGGCCAGATTGGCTGACCTGCAACCTTCGCAGACCAGAACACAAAACTCGTATCAGAATATTCAGGATTCCTTCGTGCATTGTTCAACAGTTCAACCGCCACGCCGTGCTCAATCGGAATCGTCCTGTCATCACCATTTTTTGTAGATTTTAATTTATCAACATCATTCCAGCTGTGCCTGATGTAAAGCAGGTCCCCGACAACATCAACATCGCAAACCTGTAAGCCACTGATTTCCCCGGCCCTCAGTCCGAACAAAGCTGCAACCTTAAACGCCAGCTTGTAGGCCGAATCAGTCCAATCCCAGTCTAGAGCCATAAGCTGTCTCATTTCAGTTTCTGTTGGTATGCCGCGCTTCTTTGGTGAAACCTTAAATCGTTCAACTCCAGTCAGAGGATTCTTTTCCAGCAATCCCTCTTTTATCAAAAACTCAAAAGCCATGTTTCCGGCAGTCATCGTTTTATTTACAGTATCTGCAGCAAGCCCCTTATCTCGCCTAAGCGACAGCAGAAAATCATCAAGCTCCCTGGAAGTCAGACTTTGCACAGTCCGGTCTGCATCAAAATATTTTGCCCAATAACGACGGACAATACCAAGCTTTTCCTTGCAGTTCCGCTCTTTAATCTCAAAGCCCCTAAGCTGACGTTTTTTCACATACTCGGAATTATTAAAATCCCAGAAGTTGAAAAGGGCATCTAACAGGAGAATTGGTTTTGAAGCAGCAGAACTATTTGAGACAGTGATAGGAGTAGGGGCAGGGGAAGAAATCTCGTTCTCCTTAGTGATTTCAGAATCAAAAGAGAACTTTGTGTTTAATATTTTGATAAGTTCAGCAGCTTCATCCCTGGAAAGAAGACTTGCAATTTTTGAAACATTCAACCCGGAATCCACTTTACGAGTATTTGTATACCCGCCGGGGATTCCATTTTTGAGCCAGTCCGAAGCAATAACCGCAGCTTCCACTTTGTTTTTTGAATGAGTACTCTTAGCAGTTAAAACTTTTCCAGTAATCTGATTTACAAAATAAACACGGTAATATCCCTGTTTACCCTTAGAAAGATAAAACGGTTGCATAAACACCCCTTATCAAAAAAGGCGCTAATACATTCACTAACACCTTTTTTGCAACATTAGTTGCAGAATGTGCTTTCAGCTTCCGTTCCACCACAGGAGGGATAACCAAAACAATCAGACAAAACTTGTCCAAAAACGCTCTAAATCCTTAAACTATAAAGATTTAAATAAAAAAAAGGACTCCTGCTACCAGAAGTCCTTTATGTGAGCTATGATGGATTCGAACCATCGACCCACGCCTTAAAAGGGCGTTGCTCTACCTACTGAGCTAATAGCCCATCCATTCTTGCGAATGTTTAACAAATATATTGTTTTTATTGCGTAGTGTCAATAGTTCAGCCCCGAAAATCGTAACAAAAAATTAAAAAATCACAGTTTTCTTCTATATATAAACGCACTATTTTGCATCATTTTTTCCCTACAATTTTCATCCCCTCCATCAGTCTCCACTCTTCATTATGATTTCCCCATTCACAATTCCCCATTTCCCATTCTCCATCATGAATTGTGAATTCTGAATTATGCATTATGCATTATCTCCTTCTTTTCCCCGTAAGCACCAGCAGCCTCAACAGCGACCCGATTGCCGTCAGCGCCGACGCAACATAAGTCATAGCCGCAGCCCAAAGCACTTTTCGCACACCGCCCAACTCGTCTGCTTCCAGAGTTCCAGTTTCCTTCAAAATCTTAAGCGCGCGACGTGAAGCATTAAACTCAACCGGCAGCGTAACAATGTAAAACAGTACAGAAGCCGCAAACAAAAGCAAACCAATATCTGTAACAAGTTGACAAATAGAAAGAGGTATATATTCTTGCGCTTGGGCTACATTTCCAATGACAATTCCCAAAATCGCCAGCAGCGGCCCAAACCTCGACCCAATATTTGCCACCGGAACAAGCACCCTTCTGAACGCCAACGGCCCGTATCCAACATCGTGCTGAATCGCATGCCCCGTTTCGTGAGCCGCAACCCCAATCGCCGCAATCGATGTACTCGCATAAGTCGAATCACTCAGGCTCAGCACCTTTGTCGAAGGATTATAATTGTCCGTCAGATTTCCCCTGATATGCGCAATCTTTACGTCGTTAATTCCGTTCGCCCTCATCAAAATCGCCGCCGCCTGCGCCCCCGTAATTCCGCGCTTGCTTGCCACCTGATTAAACTTCGCAAATCTTCCTTTCACCATCGCTTGCGCAATCAAACTTAGCAAAATCGCCGGCAGCACATAAATAACATAAGTATAGTCCAAATACATAGCCTTCTCCTCGTCTTCCAAACTGATAATGTTAAACTCAATTATACCACAAAATCCCTTTTTCGCAGTAAAAAAACACCCCATTACTTTTCTCTTTTTTTTTTCTATTTCGGGCATTCCCGCTTGCTCCGCAATCGGTCGCTACGTTCCGGGTTCCGCTATCGCTCCATTCCTCGGCTCCGCCTCGGAACAGCTTCGCTGCCCTTCACATCGCTAATGCAGGGACACTGTATTTTATTCAAAAACCTGCTCGTTAGAATGACCATAATAAACAATGGTTGGTTTTAATCTAATTATATTATCCCAGTCCTGTTTCAAAGCAATGTTATTTTCATAACCTTCAATAAAAACTACTGGTTCCAAATCTCCAATAAAACATTGTCCGTCATCAAGAATCAAAGCTATTCCGTCTTCACTGTGACTTGAAGTTTTGATTATCTCACCGCCAATTCCTAAATCTTTTAAAAACTTTCTGCTTTCCTGCGGTGAAATTATTACAGCTTTTGTTTCATCAATCGGAGTATATTTCTCACCAAACTGCTTTTTAAATATCGTATCCGAAAAATGAACATAGTCTTTCTGATTATCAATCAGCAGAAGTTTAATTCCCTGCTTCATAAATTCACTTACCAATCCCATGTGGTCCGGGTGATAATGAGAACACAACACATATTTAATATCACCTATTTGAATGCCATTCTGCTTTATGATTTTATAGAAGGTTCCAATCATTCCAAACATATCTGTATCAAACAGAATCCCGTTTATGAAAAAAGTATTTGTGTTTCCATATTTTAGTTTTATCGCGGTCATAATTAAATTATTATATAAATGAGTTGAGTAAGCTGATAGTAAAAGATTTATTCAATGACATCCAATTGCTCAAACGAAACGTCTCTGATTTTAGATGACGAAAGTATTAAATCATTTATACTATTTCGTATTTCAGTTTTGAGTTTTTCTTCATTATTTGGATTAGTTAATTCAGCTTTTGTTTTACCTCTAAAATAACGTCTTAAATAATCTTTTATTTCAACAGATCTTGATTTTATTTCTGCTTCAGTTGCTGTTTCATCTGATTTATAACCTAAAAACACATTTACTCTAACAGTTGCAGCATTTTTATCAGCGGTTGTTGTTTGAATAATACCAATATTCTTATACCATTTTAATACATTTCTTTGACTCTGGTATTCTTCAACGGAAACGCTTGGATTAAAAACTTCTTTTGAATTGTTTGAGAAATAATTTTCAATATATTCAAAGTATTCAAGAATGATGGAATAAACATCGGTATAATCAAGTCCTTGTTTTTCACAAATACCTGCTGAATATCCAATGTTATAGGCTTGTGCATCTTTAATAAATTGAATCTTATCGTCTTCATCAGAAATCTTCTTTAATGAATCAGATAATTTTTCTATTGAGTATTTACTATCAAACTTGTTTCTGTTTAAAGCATCATTATAGCCTATAGAGTAATAATCTATTTTTTAGTTTGGGCTGAGATAAAGAATGATAATAAAAGAAATAGTAAAAATATTACGTTTATCTTCTTCATAAGAACTCCATTAGAAAATGGTTATCAATGGAATTATAATCCCATAGTCTTTTTTATATTTTCTACAGTCTCGTTTAATTTTTGATTTATTTCTGATGTTGTATATCTCAATACAATATAACCAAGATTCTGCAATTCTCTATCAATACTTCGGTCTCTTACAGCCTGATACTCAGTTCTTTCATGATAAGTATGACCATCTGTATAAATACAGATTTTCTTATCTTCAGTTTCTACATAAAAATCAGGAAGTGTTAGAATCTTAGATGGATCTACAGGTTCTGGATAATGTGCTACAGTACCATCTTTATTGATTCTCAATTGAAGTTCAGTTTTTATATTATTCCTTGTCAATTCTTTTAGTAAGGCTTGTTCTAATGGACTTTCACATACTTTGCAGCACCTGTAACACTCTTTCATCTTTAAATCACAGTCTTTACAATCCCTATGTTTATCAATATATTCTTTAATTTCTTTAGCCACTTTTACGGTACAGTTGAAAGTTTCCATTATTTCTTTATAACCAAGTACTTTAATTATATTTTCTAAAAGCTCTTTTAATTCATTTTCTGATAATTTTTGTTCCAGACACAAATCATTATTTAATGGAATACTTAATTTATACTTATCAATATTATTTGATTGATTACTTTCATAAGTATCTACTGTAATTTTCATTTATGGCTCCCTTTTTCAAATATTATAATATTATAGCACACAAATATAATAATTTATTATAAAAAGTTACAGATATCCAATTATTTAAATATAGACTTTTATAAAAAAAACTTGACTTTTCTCGGTTAACTAACTATCTTTATATTGGTTAGTAATTTTAATTAAGTAGTTATTAACTGGAGGAATATGGCATTAACAAATAATGAAAAGCAAATAAGGCATAAAAAAATTGAAGCCTTAAGAAACTTTGGTAATCAAGTTTTAATCCGTCGTGTATTTACAAATACTGGATTTAATCCATTAATTGAAAAATCTAATGAAGAAATAAAGGAAGAAATTGAAGCTATTGTAAATCTTCCTTCTGGGTGGACTGATGAAGATTATGAAGTAGCAGTTCGTAAATTAAATAATATACTTAATATTTCTTATGATAACCCGCATTTAATGAATAATGATATAAATGGAGCTTATGGTATAATGGATTCTGATTTTAATTTAGATGAACTAAGAAAAGCTGAATACAAAGCTCCAGAAGTAGTTCGTAATATAAAATCCATACTGAAACTTTCGGAATTAAATAAGTCAAATCAAATAGCAGTAGTTGCAGAAGTAATGCGTCAGCTTGCAAAAGAAATACTTGATGAAAAAAAGATTCCTAAAACATTTGCAAATGCTACTGCTCTAAGTTTAATAGGCCATCAATATGATAAACCTGATTGGACATGGGAATTATTAGCACATAATCTTTATATCCAGAATTCAAAAGAAAAGACAGACATTATTGCAGCAGAATTGACCAGCCCCGATTTAGGTTCAAAAGGAGGATTGGCATGTATGCCCATATAAACGATTTTAATATTGAGAAGATTTGTAGTTATGAAAATGAAACCTATTCTGTCAGAGATAATGGTGCTGTTATGCGTCACCCAAGAACAGAAGGAAGAAAACGAAAAATAGATGGAAACTGGACATTTGGGACTGTAGACAAAAAAAATGGTTATCTGTTTATTTCTGGTGTTCGCATTCACAGAATTGTTGCAACAGCTTTTCATGGTGAAGCTCCAACAAAAGAACACATTGTTGACCATATAAATACAAATAAACAGGATAATCGCCCAGAAAATCTTCGATGGGTAACTAAGTTGGAAAATATAATTCTCAACCCTATTACTTGCAAAAAAATTATGTACCTAACGGGAAAGCCTATTGATTATGTTTTGCAACATATTGAGATTTTACATGACCTTAATAATTTGCCTCCAGATATTAACTGGATGCGAACTGTAACCGCACAAGAAAGTAAAAACTGTTATGAAAATCTTTTACATTGGGCAGAAGAAGATACAATTCCGCCGACGGAAAAACGTGGTAAAATTGGCGAATGGATTTATCAACGCAGATTTTTTGCAGAATGTAATAAAGATTTTCATCTTGTTTATACAGAAACAGAAAATGCAGTACACGATAAAAATCACATGAAGCTTCCGTCAAAATATCCTTGTTGCCCGAGTGGTGAACACGAGCATACTCTTGAAGAATATCTTGAAAAGCTTAAGCCAGGAGCATTATTTTTTGAAACAAAATATTCTCACTCGCTTGTTGTTGAAGCTGTTATTCATGAAGATAAAATAATTGTTAGAACAGAATCCGCAGTTGAAACAGTGAAGCCTTATCATGTTTCAGTTATTACTCTTGTTAATAATATTTTCGCTCATGAACTTTACAGTTCTTGTTTCCATGAAGATAGTTCTCAAAAATATTTCACCATCTTACAAGATAAAGAATGGACAGGTGGAGAAGTATTTGATGATTATTGTTAGAAAATTATTTAAGTTTTGTTTGTGCTGCCTTATTGTAGTTTTCTGGGGAATGGTTATTCCAATTCTATTACTTCAAAAGTTACTTTACCTTCATCCCATTCATCTATATCCATACCTTTTACACTATAATATGATGAGGAGTATTCTGGTATTAATACTGAATAATTAGGTTTAAGATTTGACGGTATAGAAAAACTTTCAGAATCAATTAATGGACATTGATCTTCAAAGAAAATTTTTCCTTTCTTATCATAAAAATATATAACTATTGTTAATTTTGTAATTATTTTATCAGAATTGTTTTTAACTTTTAGTTTATATCCAGCTGTCGGGTCATATGTTTTGTTATAAATCTTACATTCAGTAATTGTAACATCTATTGAGTTAAGAAGAGTCTTATTAATCTTTTCCTTTTGTTCCGTTTCTGTAGCATAAGAATTTGGATTAGTTGTATATGAATCAGCTAAATCATCAAATGCATTTCGAAGATCCATTAAAGAATTTAAGAAATCATCAAGCATAATTGGTTCACTAATAAGTTTTTCATCCTCAAATGAAGCCATCCATATATCTTTTTTATCAAACCATACGTCATATTCAAATTTACCATTTTTTATTTCTTTAAATGGCATTCCATATTGTTTTATTACAGAAGTTTTCGAATCTCCTTCTTTTATTTTGGTTAAATCAACAGAAAATAGGTTGAATAATAGTAAAGAAACTACTGATACTAAAAAAAATCGTTTCATATATACATCTCCTATGTGATTGTAAAAAACTTCTTTGTTTCAGAATATATTTTGTATGCTGATTATTAAAACATATTCTATTTATTATAGGATTCTATCATAAATTTAGACTACTTTCGAGTATGTTTACGAATCCGGTTTATCGTCGCATGGGGTTTGCAAAAGAGTTGCTTCACCTCGTTGTAGAAGAAGCCCGCGCCTATGGCTGTGGAGCGGTTCAGATTACGGCCTCTGATATGGGGGTAAAACTTTATACTGCATATGGCTTTGTTCATAATGGAAACTTTATGCAGTATAAGCTGTAGGCCTAGTTGAACTCGGTTACTGTGTCCGGCACGTTGATTCGTTTGGTTATTGCATTCTCCAGCAAGTTCTGGAGTAAACATTTCTCCTATTAAAAATCTTATTATAATTAAATTTTTCCTTTTTTAATCTTGCTGTGATATAATATAAATACAAAAGATAATTGATTTCTTTGATACTCATTTATTATCTTTATTTGGAAATTTTATATGGGTAAAAAAATCTGGTACAGCAAACCATTATCTGATATGTGGTCTCAATATAAACAATATTACCGCCTATATAAAGGTTCTACAGAAGAATTCTTTTATTTTAGAAACAATGAAATAATGCAAACTCGTTCAGCTGTTCCTGAAGACATACAATGTTGGGCAAACATTCTTGATTTATGGCGATTAGATACACAAAAAAGGTTTATTCATATCTATTTTAAGCAAAAAGAATTACGTGACTTTCTCGAAAATATGAGCTTAACAAATTTGGATGAAATTGTTGATTTTATATTTAAGGAAGGAGAAACTGTTTTATATGCTCCAAGTCCAGATACAATAAATATTTTAGCCCAGCCGGTGAAAATTCAAACCTATAATTTTGGTATTCATGTTCCTTATGAAAAAGAAGATAAGGGGTATGCATTTCAACTAGAATACAATGAAGAGAAAGAATTGACTTTGATATGGGCTGTCGGAACAAATCAAGGATGGTGTTCAGCAGAAAACTACAAAGATAATTTAAAAGGGAAAGAAGAACATTCTGATTTTTTTGCAAGGATTTTCCGTCTGGCAATAAATACCATAGCGTATATGAAAGCGTTTCCAGAATGTGTAAAGGAAGGAGTTCCTCCAACCGAAGAAGTTTCACCTTCTTTTATGCTTGAAACCTCTGATAAAGTAATTGAAGCTGTTTCTAATCCTGATTCAAACAGAACTATTTCACCTCATTTTAGAAAAGGTCATTTCAAGGTTTTAAGATCTGATTATTATACTCATAAAAAGGGACAGATTATCTATATTCCGGAAACAATGGTTAATGCTGTTGCAAAGACTGTTGAAAAATCTGAGGATAAAGAAAAATTAGAACAATTTACTGCAACACAAAAGTGATTTCATAAAAGCAATCGTTTGAAATCTATACCGCTTACCCAACCAGTGTAGAAAAATACGTAGCAAAGGTTCGTGTTTTGTGGAGCGTTGGTAGCTGTCAGTTTATTTGGTGGAACGAAAGACCTAAACTTTTTACAATGCCTTTCCCACAGCTTCCATGGCGGAACAAAATACGGTTCTTTGCGAGAGTATTTTTCTAACATGATTGATTTCGTGTATAAGGTATCGCTACTATTGATTTTTCTCCCCATAATTTTTACAATTAATCCCTATGTCAGACGTAAAAACACTTTTCAAAGGCTTTGAAAAAAAATACGCCATCAACGCGGTCTTATCACCCATAGTTATGATTGGCGAAGTTCTAATGGAAGTAATAATTCCCTTTATAATGGCAAAAATAATCGACGAAGGTATTGGCGGAAACGCTGGGGAAGGCGACCTTCCTTTTGTAATCAGATACGGACTTTTAATGATAGGTCTGGCCTGTATCTCCCTGCTTTGCGGCGTTCTGGGTACAATCTGCTCAACCTATGCGGCCCAGGGCTTTGGCTACAACCTGCGAAAACGCCTTTTCAACCGCATCCAGGATTTTTCCTTTGCAAATATAGATAAGTTCAGTACAGCCTCCCTGGTTACCAGGCTCACTACCGACGTAACAATGACCCAGAACGTATTCCGCATGATTATCCACATGTGTGTACGCTCACCGGTTATGCTCATTGCCGGAACCTTTATGGCCTTCAAAATCAATTCCCGCCTGGCTCTGCTTTTCTTAATTGCAATTCCAATCATCGCCGGCTCAATAATGATAATTTCAACCCGCGCCCATCCTCGTTTTGAAAAAATGATGAAGATGTTCGATGGAATGAACGGCGCAATTCAGGAAAACTTAATCGGAATCAGAATTGTAAAGGCCTATGTCCGCGGTGAATATGAGGAAGAAAAATTCCGCAAATCTGCCGATAACGTGCGCCAGGCTCAGATTCGGGCAGAAAAACTCATCATCTTTATCATGCCAATTATGCAGCTGGTTATGTACCTTACAATGATCGCCGTAGTCTGGTTTGGCGGACGTCAGGTTGTTGCAGGAACAATGCTCAGCGGCGAGTTGATAAGCTTTTTCACCTACGTAACCCAGGTTCTGTCTTCTCTGATGATGTTAGGAATGGTTTTTGTGTCACTCGTAATGGTAAAGGCTTCCAAAAAACGTATTATGGAGATTCTCACAGAAGAGAGCGACATTATCAGCCCTGAAAATCCTGTAACACAAGTTGCCAACGGTTCAGTTGAGTTTGAAAACGTTAATTTCAGCTACAATAAAAAAGACGATAACTGCGTACTTCAGAATGTAAATCTTTCTATTAAAAGTGGTCAGGTTGTGGGAATTATTGGTAGTACGGGCTCTTCAAAAACAACGCTCGTTTCGCTCATTCCTCGCCTCTACGATGTATATTCGGGCTCTGTAAAAGTTGGCGGTAAAGATGTTCGCGATTATGATTTAACAGTCCTCCGCGATTCTGTTGCTATGGTTTTACAGAAAAACGTTTTGTTCAGCGGTACAATCAAAGAAAACCTCAAGTGGGGTAACGAAAATGCTACCGACGAAGAGATTACCCAAGCCTGTAAAGCTGCCGATGCCGATTCTTTCATCACTTCTTTCCCGCAAGGCTACGAAACAGTTTTGGGGCAGGGTGGTGTAAACGTTTCCGGCGGTCAAAAACAGAGGCTTTGCATTGCGCGTGCTCTGCTTAAATCACCAAAAATCCTCATTCTTGACGACAGCACTTCAGCCGTAGATACCGCAACAGAAACCCGAATCCGCACAGCTCTCCGCGATATTGCACCGGAAACAACAAAAATCATAATTGCACAGCGTATTTCCTCGGTAAAAGAGGCCGATATAATTTTTGTTCTTGATGACGGTAAGATTTCCGGCTTTGGAACTCACGAAAAGCTCCTTGCAGAAAACGAGATTTACCGCGAAGTTTACGAATCTCAGCAGCAGGGTAGCGGCGATGCCGATTTGGAAGGAGGAAACTAATGCCACCACGAAACAGAGGCTTTTCAAAACCAAAAAATGCAAAAAAAACAATCTCAAGATTGCTCAAATATATGGGAAATTACAAGTTTTTGTGGCTTGTAGTTCTTTTATGCGTACTTGTAAGTTCCGGGGCTTCGGTAATCGGAAGCTATCTTATTAAACCGGCTTTAAATGATTATATAATTCCAATGATTGGTCAGCAGAATCCCGATTTTTCAGGTTTTGCTAAGCTAATTCTTGGTGTAGTCTGCCTCTTCCTGCTTGGAGTAATCGCTTCTTACTGCAATTCGCGGCTCATGATTCATATTTCAACAAGCCTTCTTTTTAGAATCCGCTGCGATTTGTTCGAAAAACTCGAAAAGCTGCCGGTTAAATTCTATGATGGACGTACTCATGGCGAGCTCATGTCCCGCTTTACCAACGATACAGACACTCTCCGCGAAATGATGAGTCAGACTGTTCCACAGATGTTCTCATCCCTCGTTTCAATCGTAGCCGTTTTCTCCATGATGATTGTTCTCAGTCCGCTTCTCACACTTGTGATGGTAGTGACTATGATTTTTGTCTTCATGCTGATTACCGCTGTTGGAAAACGTTCCGCAAAGGCCTTCCGCGAAAACCAGCAGTGCATCGGTAAACTTAACGGTTATATAGAAGAAATGGTGGAAGGACAGAAGGTTATCAAGGTATTTAACCACGAGCCAACCGCAAAAAAGGAGTTCGAAGTCCTCAATAATAATCTGCGCAAGGCTGGAACTGCTGCTATGACCTTTGGTGGTCTTATGGGGCCTATGATGAATAACTTTTCGCATGCTCAGTATGCTACAGTTGCCATTGTTTCTGCTGCCTTTATGATTATGGGCCACAAGGGTGTAATCACGCTTAATCATTTCACCGGCCTCCTCGACTTGGGTACAATCGCCGCTTTTCTTCAATACACACGCTCGTTCAGCATGCCAATCAGTATGATGGGCCAGCAGGCAAACAGTATTCTTAATGCACTTGCCGGTGCCGAACGTATTTTTGCAATAATTGATGAAGAGCCGGAAGTTGACGAAGGTAAATACACTCTTGTAAATGCTTACGAAACTAAAGATAAAGATGGAAATAATAAGCTTGTTCAGTCGTTTGCTTCTACCGGCGAATGGGCCTGGAAAAATCCTGTTGATAATTCACTCAAAAAGCTCGAAGGCGAAGTTGTTTTTGAAAACGTTACCTTTGGTTATACCCCGGAAAAAACCGTCCTTCACAATATCAACATCCACGCAAAACCGGGCCAGAAAATTGCTCTTGTAGGTTCAACCGGTTCTGGTAAAACAACAACAATAAATCTGCTTACCCGTTTTTACGATGTTCTTCCTGAATGTGGAAAAATTACATACGACGGTATTCCTCTTAATGATATTGCCAAGGATTCGCTCAGAAAATCACTCGGAATGGTTCAGCAGCAGACACATCTGTTCACCGGCACCATCCGCGACAATATCCGTTACGGCAACCTGGAAGCCTCCGATGCCCAGATTTACGCCGCCGCCAAACTCGCCAATGCAGACAGCTTTATCCGCCACCTGGAAAACGGCTACGATACAGTAATCACCGGTGATGGAGCCAGCCTAAGCCAGGGCCAGAGACAGCTTTTAGCCATTGCCCGTGCCGCCGTTGTTGATCCACCGGTTCTCATCCTTGACGAAGCAACTTCTTCTATAGATACGCGTACCGAATCTTTAATTGAAAAGGGAATGGACAGCCTTATGGCCGGCCGCACAACCTTTGTAATTGCCCACAGACTTTCCACAGTCCGCAATGCCGACGAAATCATCGTCCTCGAACACGGCCACATCATCGAACGCGGCTCCCACGACGAACTCATCGCCGCCAAAGGCCGCTACTACTTCCTCTACACCGGCAACCGCATCACCCTGGATGAATAATATACTCAATTTCACAGGGGATTCTGGCAGATTATCTTGACCGCAAATCCCGGGAGGTCATTAACATGCTTTGTGCCAAATATGATTATAAAATGGACATTTCCGTTAAGCAGGAAGAAGCCTATGAAGATGGTCTGAATATCAAAATCTCTTAATATGTCCCTGGATGAACTAGAAACTATTCTGAATAGCGAATAATTGTAAAAATGATTTTAAAAATTATTTATATTATATGTTTTTTGTAATTTTTCCTTGCATTTAATGTTAAATGGGTATAATCTAAATATAAGATTTTAAATTCAAAAAGTATGCAATTGCAGTTTACTGAATCGTTGATTTATGAGCTGCATACATAGCTAAATACTATGTAAAAAAAGAAACAAATCCCTGAATTGGAAAGAGGCAGGGAAGTAAACAAAATTAAGGAGTTTTCGTATGAAAATGACAAAAAAACTTTTTTTGGTTGCAATTGCTACAGCTGCATTTGCTTTAACAAGTTGTGCTGAATTGATTGGTGGAGGTGCTTTCAAAGGAAAGAACGAGAATGGCGTTGACAACGGTAAACAGAATACAGTTGGCGTAAAGAAAAACCTTACAATCCATGTAGAAGCTAAGAAAGACACAGAATTTGGTAGCAAGAGATTCCAGCGTATGTGGAAACAGCTTGGTGATAAAGAAACTGTACAGGCTCTTGAAACAGTAATTACTATTGATACAAGCAAAGCAGATACATATTTGAAAGTGGCAAGTGGTGCAGGCGAAGAGGCTTTGTATACAGTTGTTGAAGAGCCAACAGGTGATCCAAAAGATGGTACAGCAAATTATGATGTATTCTCTCATGGTGTTACAGGTTTGATTTTTGATATGCACTGTACAAAAGACAGTGAAGACAAAAAACTTAAGACATATGACTTTGTTTTGATTGGATATCGTCCTTATGATGACGGTTTCTATATTGAAAAATATACTGGTGTAACAGCTGATTTGTTTGAAGCTGCAACAAACGCTACATCTTTCAAAACAGCCGACGAATTTATTACTGCAACTGATAAAGCAGCTTATGTTTATGCAGCTGAAGGAACTAATTGGGTAACATCTTGGACAGGCAAACTTGGTAAAGATGACGATGGTAAAGACTATGGTGACAAAGCAGTTGCTCTCAAACAGTTCAAAGTAACAATTACTCAGGAAGAAAAGGGTAAATACAAGATCAATGTTGCTGGACAGGATTTCGAATATGCTCCAGCTGATGAATCAGCAGATCATCCAGATTGGTATACAAAAGACAACAAACTTACAAAGAATGTTGACGAAGGTGGATACCGCATCGGTGGTGCTGGATACTATGTAAATGCTCCTCTTGGAACAGTTATCAATGCTAACTTCAACTCAAGAAACGAAGGAACAATCGGTCTTGAAGAAGAAGTTGCTGAGTAATCTCTAGCAATTAGCTAACCCTAAAAAAAGCACTTGCTCCCGCAAGTGCTTTTTTTTATGTACTGAATGTCATTGTCAAATTCAGCTACTATGTCATTGTTAGCTTCAACAATCATGTCATTGTCGGACTTGCCCCGATAATCTATTCACAGATATTACATCTATGAAAGATATATTGTCATAATAAGCCCTCTGTCGTCTTCATTCGAGTTCATCTTGTCACTTAGAATATACTGGAAGTTCTAAAGAATTTCTTTTGCAAGCTTATTTATCTCTTCAATAGGAAGATTTGTAATTTGTGAAATTTGATTAACAGTTCCAAGTCGTATTTTTAGCATATTTCTTGCAGTTTCCAAAGCTTTTTCCTGTGCACCTTCTTTTTTTGCGGCTCTCTGTATGTCTCTGTCGTGTAAATTCATTGCGGCGTAATCCCTCCTGAATTTGTCGTTATCCTTTATTTTTTCAACCATTGCGGAAATGCGTTTGGAAAAAGAATTATAAATCACCTTAAGGCTTTTGTCATCTAATTCTACATGCTTGTTTTCTGCACAGATGTTTCTGAATGTGTAGCAAGGCAGCCCGAAATGCTTTTCATCATCATCCTTGAACGGGTCGCGTAATACAGCCTGAAACATTCCGTCATCGGTAAATGTAAGTTCATCAACAGATTTTTTGTGATAATTTGTATTTTCCATTAAACACCCTCTCTTATGGAAATATAGATTTCGCAGGAAAAAATCCCACACTATAAATATTGCTTTAAAATGAAAAAAACTGCGGGTTTTTGAGGAAAAAGTTGAAAAAAAGTGAAAAATATTTTTCAAAACCATTTTCTCTGAAAAATGAACAATTAATGTATTTTTTTAAGATGTATGATATAATTTAGGGATAAAAATCAAAATTATTCTAGGAAAACTATATGCAAAACATTAAAGGCAATAGAAATTACAGAAATATTACTTTATTGATTTTACTGATATTTTCATTAAGCAGCTGTTCATTTTTTAATAATACAAAAGAAGAATCCAAACCAGAAAATAGTGCAGAAAATAAACTGATTACTGTAAGCGGCAGCATAACGGAAAAGGCTTTTCTTGCAGAAAGAACTGCGGTTCCAAGTAGTACAGATAACACTGCAAGTTATAACTATACCGTTGTGGCGCAATCAAAATCCTCAGGGGAAAAATATGAGTGTACAGTGAGTGGAACAAACTTTTCTGTACGCTTAAAGTCTGGAAACTACATTTTTACCGCAAACGGTGTAGAAAACAGTTCAAATCCATCATCACCAAATACTGCAGAAAGTCCAGCGGCAAAAAAGCTTAGTGGCAGCATTTCTGTTACTGTAGCTGCGGATGGAACAACAACTCCATCATCAATAAGCATAACTGTAAAGCCTGTGGCAAACACTTTTGGAACAGGTACGGCTTCTCTGCCGGTAAGTGTTGATAATGGTGATTCATTAGGTTCCAATCAAATCCGTTCTGCAAGGGCTTACTGGACTGTCAATGGAACAAGATATTGTCAGAAGCTTTCATTTTCCGTAGCAGAACCAAATAACACCTTCAACTTTACACCTTATGATTCTTCTCCGGCAACTCAAATGCAATTGCCAAGCGGCAGTTACACAGTTCAATTCTATTTCAGCAACCTGACAGACAATAATAATTTTATGAAAAATGTCTGCTATTACTTCAGTGAAGTAGTAAACATTTACGACGGCTTTATAACAAATACCTGGGTAGATTCGGGAAATGCAGATTATCTTGTAACAACAGGCACTGGAGAAAGTGCAACAACAAATGTATTAATAACCCAAGATTGTCTTGATTCTTTTACACGTACAAATCTTTTTGTTTCTGCTGATGGCTCTGATGATATATCTGGCGAAGTTCGCGGAACATTGGGAAAGCCTTATGCAACAGTTACTCAAGCATTAGAGGCTATTCGCGCCCGAAATAATGGTACAGAAGTTTACACAATCAATCTTTTGAGTGATATAACTCTGGCAGTACCAAGCGATTCTTCAGATACATCAGGCATTTGGTTAATTCCGAATAATAATATGTATTTAATACTTCAGTCCTATGGTTTTGAAGACCAACCATATTACATTGACTTTAATGGCCGAAATGGTTTTTATGATATGGAAAGGACTGGTTCTCCTACTTATTACACTTATCTCATGCTTAAAGACCTGGAAATCAAAAATGTACATAGTGACACAGGAATTACTCCAAAGCCTGCAAACACTTATTTTGGCGGCTACCTCATCATCCAGGAAAATACAAAATCTGATGGTTCAACTACCTGCAATGTAAACCTTTCAACTACTTCTGAAAAAATCAACCTGGGTGGTTTAGAATCGCATTTTGCCCCAGTTCCATTGGATTCCAGAAGTAAAATTGGTGTTACTATACCATCGACTGTATCAACAT
>JAEEGI010001283.1_pt1 | contig 63159 bp, 49 predicted proteins | sample 8958751 | NCBI WGS metagenome assembly JAEEGI01 (sample SAMN16246545, study PRJNA631951) | gut metagenome | biome: gut microbiome; feature: rumen; material: KS-attached | host: Bos | place: Iran: Karaj | collected 2018-10
TTGAGCTTCGTGTTGAGAAGGGTGAATTTATCGCAATCATCGGTAGCTCCGGGTCCGGTAAATCCACATTCCTGAACCTCTTGGGCGGACTTGACAGACCGAGTGCCGGAAAACTTTATGTGGACGGCAAGAACCTGTTCAAGATGACCGAGAGCCAGATGGTTGCATATAAACAGAAGACCGTCGGATTTGTATGGCAGAATAACGCAAGAAACCTGCTTCCGTATCTGACTGCGATTCAAAACGTAGAACTTCCGATGCTTTTCTGCGAGCCGAAGGAACGCCACGAGCGTGCCCTCGAACTTTTAAATCTAGTCGGAATGTCTCATAAGAAGGACAGCAAGCTGAATCAGATGTCCGGTGGTGAGCAGCAGCGTATTGCTATCGCAATCGCTCTTGCAAACCGTCCGAAGCTTCTGCTTGCCGACGAGCCGACCGGTTCGGTTGACCAGAAGACCGCCGATGCGGTGCTTGATGTATTCCGTAAGCTGAATACCGAACTCGGAATCACAATCGTTATCGTAACGCACGATATCAACCTTGCGAAGAAGGTTAACCGTGTCGTTATGATGCGTGACGGTAAGACAAGCATTGAGCGTATCATGAAAGAGGAATTCGTGAAGGAACAGCTTCATGGATTTGTCGAAGAAGATACGCACGAGGAATTCGCGATTCTCGACCATGCCGGCCGTGTGCAGATCCCGAGGGAAATGCTCGATGCCATCGGTGTTGACAGCAAGAAAATCCGCATGGCAGTGGAAGACGACAAGATTGTCATCACAAAGGCATAGAAAACGCCTTAAAGCATAAAAAGAAAGATGTACAGAAAGGAATAAAAACCATGAAACGAACTCGTAAACTATTAAGCATATGTCTCTCTCTGTGCATCTTCTTTACGTGCATAGCTTGGATAAAAGTTCCTACTGCGGCTGCGGCAGAGACAACACCTGCTTCGACGACGGATGACCCTGTCATCATCGTTTCTCTCGGGGACTCCTACTCGTCGGGAGAGGGAATTGAACCGTTTTACGGGCAAGATAAAGCTCCCGCTGATAAGGTGAAGGATTTAGACTGGCTCGCACACAGATCAACAAAGGCGTGGAGCGGAATGCTCACTTATGATAAATGGTATTTTGCTGCCGCCTCCGGTGCTAAGATAGAGCATCTTGCCAAAATGCAAGAAAAATCATATAAAATTGGTAGTCTTGAAGATAAAAAGAATCTTCCTGCGCAACTTGAAATATTCGATACAATAAAAGCAGACAATCTTAAGCTTACCGAGAATGATTATGTCACAATCACCATCGGCGGAAATGATATCGGATTTGTAGAAATATTGACTGCAGCTATCATGAATCCATCTGCCCTTGATTCTATGATTAGTGATGCACTAAATAGTTTTGAAAATAGTATCCGTGGTGAACTGAAAAAAGCATACAAAGCTATAGCAGAAAAATCGGGCAAAGCAACGATATTAGTTGTGGGGTATCCTAAAATCTTGAATGAGAATGGCTTCCAAGTTCTTATTATGACAATAACGCCAGAAACCGCACAAAAAGTTAACAATGGAATTGTTGACCTCAACTTAAAAATTTCGGATCTTGTTAACGAATGCCGTAACGAAGGAATGAATATAGTTTTTGTTCCTGTTACCGATACTTTTTCGGGACATGAAGCATATACGGATGAAGCGTATATAAACGGTGTTTTTTTGGGAAGTCAGTCAGAAGACTTGACTGACAACTTACAAGTAAGCGCTTACTCATTCCACCCTAACGTAGATGGAGCAGAGACTTATGCTGCGGCAGTACAAGAAAAGATAGATGAGATTGAGGCGTCGAAGAAGACCTTTTCTGCATTGCAGACACTTATTGACAACACTCAAGACGGGGGCACATTAAAACTCAACAAAGATTACACCGCGCTTTCTACCGATGGTTATATCAGTATTGCTTCTGGTAAGACCATAACAATCGATCTTAACGGGCATACAATAGATAGAAAACTGACTACGGCGACATTAAACGGTAATGTCATAATCAACTCCGGTATCCTTACGATTAAAGATAGCGGTACCGGTGGTAAGATTACAGGCGGTAATACTACCGGAAACGGCGGAGGAATCTGTAATAACTGCACTCTCATTCTTGAGAGCGGCAGTATTAGCGGAAACAATGCAGCATTAGGCGGTGGAGTATACAACAATGGAACGTTAAAACTGCAAACCGGCGACAATCCGATAGACATCTCAGGAAATACAACTGGTAGTACAGCGAAGAATAATGTTTATCTCCTGAATGAGAAAACAATAATGGTTGATTCGATTCCCTCAAACGGCTCGCAAATTGGTTTAACTTTTGCAACAGTCGCTACAGGAGCAAATCCCTTGACGATAACTGAAAACTGCAAAGTCGATATTTCGTATTTTGTAAGCGACAACACAGGTTTAGTTGTGGTAAAGGATGGTATTGCCGCAAAACTGGCTGTTCCGGTTAAAGTAACATTCGATAAGAATGATGGTACAGGAGCTACGGAAGAGCAGACAATCCCAGGAGGTATTGCTTCAGCCCTAAACTACCCAACATTCACGCGTGACTATTATGACTTCTCGGGCTGGAATACTAAGTCAGACGGCAATGGTGATATTATTAACAGTGCAAGTATCACGGCAACATCAGATACTATATTCTACGCGCAGTGGGCGAAGAAAACGTACATTGTGAAGTTTGTTGACGAGGATGGCGAAGATTTACAATCCGGCGCGGTTTATTATGACGAAATCCCGAAATACAACAGTGAATACCCTACAAAGGCACCAGACGCGCAATTTACATACACTTTTGAAAAGTGGTTTCCGGATATCGAGAAAGTCAAAGGAAACGTAACTTATACGGCAACATACTCAAAAACCATTAACAAGTACACAATTAAGTTCGTAAACGAAGATGGTACGGAACTTCAGTCGAGCGAGGTCAACTATGGTGAAACTCCTGCTTATAACGGAGAAAAGCCTGCTAAGGCACCCGACACGCAATATACATATACTTTCGAAAAGTGGGATTCCGATATCGTGGAAGTTGTAGGGGATGCAACCTATAAGGCAACTTACTCAAAAACAACCAACAAGTATAAGATAACGTTCGTAAACGAGGACGGTACGGTACTTCAATCGAGCGACATTGCGTATGATGAAACTCCGGTTTACAACGGAGAAAAGCCTACTAAGGCACCCGATGTGCAATACACATATACATTCGATAAGTGGTCTCCCGTTATCGCAAAAGTAGCCGGGAACGCGACCTATACAGCGACGTACACAAAAACAATTAACAAGTATAAGATAACGTTTGTAAACGAAGACGGTACGGTGCTTCAATCGAGTGAGGTCGAGTACGGAGAAACCCCGAAATACTTGGGCGAAACTCCTGTCAAAGCGCCCGACGATAAATACAACTACATTTTTGCCAAATGGTCTTCTGAGATTGTAAAGGTCACCGGGGATGCAACATATACCGCAACATTCAAACAATCGACCTGCAGGCATATTCCGGAAGAGAAGAAGATTGAGAACAAGAAGGAGCCTACCTGTACCGAAGAAGGAAGTTACGACGAGGTCATCTATTGTGAGACCTGCAAGGAGGAATTATCCCGCAAGACGATTACGAAAGATCCGACCGGCCATAACTTTGGTGACTGGGAGGTCGTAAAGAAACCGACGTTAACCGAAAAGGGAATGGAACATCGTGTATGCGCAAATGATCCCACCCATATCGAGACAAGAGAAATCGATAAACTTCCGAAGATGGTTTACAAGAGCACCTTTGCGACCATAACATGGCAAAAGTCAACGGTAAATCCCTTACGTGGACGATTCACCGCGACGAAGACGACGCAAACTGCATTAAACATTACCTACTCACGCTGATTGACGGAAAAGAGGTCAAGGTTTCGACTAAATCGGGCAGCACGATTATTACAATCAGTGCCGAAATACTCGAGAAGCTCAGTGTGGGAGCACATACCATTACAGTTCTTTTCGACGACGGAGAAGTAACACTTCCCCTGACAATCAGTGCGTCTACTACGAGTCCGGAGACAACTCCGAGCCCGGATGCATCGCCTGTGACCGGAGATAATTCGAATCCGGCACTGTGGTATTTACTTACAATCGGCAGTCTTATCGGTATGGCAATGCTTATCAGATACGGCCGAAAGCACGCAGAAGAATAACAAAAATAAAATGAATCAAAAAAGGAAGAGGCGGGATTGTTCCCGCCTCTTCTTGCGTCAAATGGTATAGTTTTATTCGTTCCGTTTATAGGCCTCTTCGCAGTAAATGCATCGGTATACCCGGTCTTCCTTATTGGTCAACCGGAAGATGTGTGGCAGCTCCTGCTCGATGCAGGTGATGCAGCGGGGGTTCTTACATTTGATGATGTTCGTCACTTCGTTCGGAAGCGTAACGGGACGCTTTTCGACGATGACGTCGTTCTCGATGATATTGATTGTTACGTTCGGGTTGCGGACCGCAAGCGCGTCGATGTTGATGGTCAGCGGGCCTTCAATCTTGATTATGTCCTTTCGTCCCATTTTCTTGCTGGACGCGTTCTTAATGATGGCAACTTCGCAGTCCAGATCGCCGAGATTCAGATATTCATATATCTTCATGGCTTCGCCGGCGGGGATATGGTCAATTACGACTCCCTGGTGGAGTCCTCCGATATTCAGCATGGTTTTTCTCCTTTTCAGTAGGTAGGTATATTCGGAAATGAGACACTTATGCGAGGCCGAGCAGGGTGGCAATCAATGCCATTCGAACATAGACACCGTAGCCTGCCTGGCGGAAGTAAGCCGCTCGCGGGTCATCGTCGACTTCAACGGAGATTTCGTTTACGCGCGGCAGCGGATGAAGAATGAACATGTCATCCTTTGCATTTGCAAGCTTCTTCTTATCGAGCAGGAAGGTATCTTTTAAGCGGATGTAATCCTCTTCGTTGAAGAAACGCTCACGCTGTACGCGGGTCATATAAAGGATATCAAGCTCGGGCATTGTATTTTCAAGGTTTGAAACCTCTTCATAGGGGATATGTCCGGCGTCAAGCACCTCTTCGCGGATATAGGCGGGAACCTTGAGCTCTTCGGGAGAGATCAGGATGAACCGGATTCCCTCGTAGCGGGACATCGCCTTAATGAGAGAGTGCACCGTACGGCCGAATTTCAGGTCGCCGCATAGACCGATGGTCAGGTTGTTGAGCCTTCCCTTTAACTGTTTCATTGTCATCAGATCGGTAAGGGTCTGCGTCGGGTGGTTGTGTCCGCCGTCGCCCGCGTTGATTACCGGGATTCCGGAGTGGAGTGAGGCAACAAGCGGAGCGCCTTCCTTCGGATGCCGCATCGCGCAGATATCGGCGTAATAGGAGATGACGCGGATCGTGTCGGATACGGATTCGCCTTTGGCCGCGGAACTGGAGTCTGCGGACTGGAATCCGAGTACCGAACCCCCGAGGTTCAGCATGGCAGCCTCAAAGCTGAGTCTTGTTCTTGTGCTCGGCTCATAAAAGCAGGTTGCGAGCTTTTTGCCCTCGCAGAGATGCGCGTACTGCTCGGGGTGGTCGTACATTTTACCGGCCAGCGCAAGAAGGGCGTCGGTTTCCTCCACGGAAAGGTCCATGGGGCTGATGAGATGTTTCATGTGTGTCCTCCTGTATATGTTATTTTCGATAATAGACAAATGTGACAGCCGTCCGCTTCAAAAAATAAGCCCGCTAGTTTATTTAGCAGGCTTAAATCCGAAGTAACGTAAACAATTGTTATAGCAGATATCCTCAACAAGGGAACCGAGGAACGTCATATTGGCGGGATACTCACCGCCTTCTACGAGACCGCCGAGGAACCGGCACAGGATCCGGCGGAAATACTCATGTCTCGTATAGGAAAGGAAACTGCGGGAATCCGTCAGCATGCCGATGAAATTCCCGATAACACTTTGGTTCGAAAGACTTGTGAGCTGGTCTAACATTCCCTGCTTATTGTCATTGAACCACCATGCGGAGCCGTGCTGGATCTTGCCGACGCATGAGCTGTCCTGGAAACAGCCGATGACGGAATCGATAGCGGTATTGTCAATCGGGTTCAGGGAATAAAGAATCGTCTTCGGAAGCTCTTCCGTAGCGGCAAGGGCATTCATAAATTCGGTAAGGCTCGCTATCGGCGTATGATTGTCAATGCAGTCATAACCGGTGTTCGGACCGATCTTCTCATACATAAAAGCATTGTTGTCGCGCTTCACGCCGTAATGCAGCTGCATTACGAAATCCGCCTTGTGATATTCCCTTGCAAGGAATAAAAGGAGATTGGTGCGGTAAGCCATCGCTTCCTCACGGGAGATAATCCCGCCGTCCATCTTCTTGCGGAAAATGCTATTGGCAGTCTCATCATCGCAGGGATGATACATTACAAAAGGAAGACCGTGATCGGCGGTTTTACATCCGCGGAAAGCGAAGTACTGAATCCGTTCCGCAAGGCAGTCCTTCAGATCGGAGAGGCTGAACATTGCCCAGTCGCAAACCGAACCGAGCCGCTCAATGTGGGCGGCGAAATCGGGCTTTTCAATATCTACGAAAGGATCGGGACGGAAAGCAGGAAGCACCTGGACGTCGAAACTCTTGTCGTCGGCGAGCTGCTTATGAAAATGAAGATCGTCGCACGGATCGTCGGTGGTGCAGAGAATCCGTACATTCGACTTTTTAATGAGACCTCTTGCACTCATGCCGGACTGTTCCAGAACACGGTTGCAGCGGTCATAGATATCTTTGGCATTGGCGGCGGTAAGAGGCTCGTCAATACCGAAATAACGTTTTAATTCAAGATGGCTCCAGTGATAGATCGGATTGCCCGGAGCCCTCTCCAAAGCGGCGGCAAATGCGGCAAACTTCTCAAAGTCATCGCCGTTACCGGTAATCAGTTCCTCCGGAACACCGTTCGCGCGCATCAAACGCCATTTATAATGATCGGCGCCGAGCCAGAGCTCCGTAATGGAACGGAAGGTTACATCCTCGGCAATCTCCTGAACGGGAATATGGCAATGATAATCCACAATCGGCATATGCTCTGCGTACTTATGGTACAGTACGACAGCACATTCCGTATCAAGAAGAAAGTTTCTGTCCATGAATTCCATGCCGTAACCTCATTCTTGCGCATCCGCGCCTGTTCTTATCTGCATCATCCTAACACATTCGAACCGCTTTTTCAATAGAATTTCCTCGAAAAATGTAAAATCCCCAAGATATAGTAATTATTGAATTATTCATTTGCAAATCGTCGCAAGATATGGTAAAATTCTAACAGTATTTGTGTTCGGAGGTCGGTATGAGTAAAGTTGTTACGCTCGGCGAGATTATGCTTCGTCTTTCCACGCCGGGATATGAGCGTTTTGTACAGGCAGACAGTTTCGATGTATGCTACGGCGGAGGCGAGGCCAATGTGGCGGTTTCCCTGGCCGGATTCGGATATGACGTTTCCTATGTAACCAAGCTTCCGAAGAACGAGATCGGTAAGAGCGCTGCGGCTTCCCTGATGAAGGAAGGCGTTGAATGTTCGAATATCGTATGGGGCGGCGACCGTGTCGGCATCTATTATCTTGAGACCGGCGCTTCGGTTCGTCCTTCGAAGGTAATCTATGACCGCGCGCATTCCGCCATTGCGGAAGCGGTTCCTTCCGATTTTGATTTCGATAAGATTTTCGAAGGCGCGGAGTGGTTCCATTTTACGGGAATTACGCCTGCCATCAGCGACAGCGCGGCCGAAGTGACGAAGGCAGCTCTGATAAGCGCCAAGAAACACGGTCTGACGGTTTCCTGCGATCTGAATTTCCGAAAGAAACTCTGGAGTTCCGAGAAGGCGCAGAAGGTTATGACCGAGCTGATGCAGTATGTGGATGTGTGCATCGGAAACGAAGAGGATGCCGACAAGGTACTCGGTTTCAAGCCCGGCAAGACCGATGTAACAAGCGGAAGCCTGGAACTTGCGGGTTATGAAGACATCTTTAAGCAGATGACCGAGCGTTTCGGATTCAAGTATGTGGTAAGTTCTCTTCGTGAGAGCCTTTCCGCATCCGACAACAACTGGTCGGCAGCCATTTACGACGGAAAGAAATTCTATCATTCCCGTACCTATAAGCTGCATATCGTGGACCGCGTAGGCGGAGGCGATTCGTTCGCAGCCGGATTGATCTGCGGCCTTTTGGACGGAAAGACCGGGCCGGAAGCTTTGGAATTTGCCGTAGCGGCAAGCGCATTGAAGCATACGATTCCGGGAGATTTCAACCACGTAACAAGAGACGAAGTACTTGCCCTTGCCGGCGGAGACGGCAGTGGACGGGTACAGAGATAAATGAAAGGGGACAAAAACTATGGCACTGAAAATTCAAAAAGTAACCGATGAGGCATTCGCAACCTACGGACGTATCGTTACCGGATACGACACGAAGGAGCTTCTGGATGTTCTCGTAAAGACGACCCCCGCTCCGGCGGATGCGGTTGTTTATGTTCCTTCCGATGCAGGTCTTGAGGCGACTCCCGCGATGAAGGATTTCACGCTGAACTGCTACGGCGGCATGCCGATTCAGATCGGTTACTGCAACGGCACGAACACGAAACTGAACTGCCTCGAGTATCACCGTGACAGCGAGATTGATATTGCTGCCGAGGATTGCATCCTTCTTCTTGCCCGTCAGCAGGACTGCATGGGTAAAATGCTCGACACCTCCAAGGTTGAGGCTTTCTTCTGCCCGGCAGGCACCGGCGTTGAGCTTTACGCAACGACGCTTCATTATGCACCCTGCAGCGCAAAGAAGGGTGACCACTTCCGCGTAGTTATCATTCTTCCGAAGGGCACGAACCTTGAGAAGCCCGCTATCACCGTTAAGAACGACGATGACGCAAGACTTTTCGCAGCCAACAAGTGGCTGATCGCGCATCCTGAAGCAGGCGAGGCCAAGCAGGGCGCTGTGATCGGTCTTACCGGCGAGAACATTGATATTATTGACCTGATCTAAAAACATTCATCCGATTTAGCGCACAGCGCAGAAAGAGGTAAGGTATGAAATGTCCGTTTTGCGGTGATGAAAACACAAAGGTTATCGATTCCAGACCTTCTGAAGAAACCAATGCAATAAGACGTCGCCGTCAGTGCGAGAAATGCAACAAGCGTTTCACGACTTATGAGAAAGTTGAGACCATTCCGCTTGTCGTAATCAAAAAGGGCAATGTTCGTGAGGCATATGACCGCTCGAAGATTGAGGCAGGCGTATTCCGGTCCTGTCATAAGCGTCCCATCAGCGTTTCTCAGATTACGCAGCTTGTGGATGAGGTGGAGAATGCTATCTTCAATATGGAAGAGAAGGAAATTCCGAGCTCCAAGATCGGCGAACTTGTTATGGATAAGCTGAAGAGTTTGGATGCCGTTGCTTATGTACGTTTCGCTTCCGTATACCGCGAGTTTAAGGACGTAAGTACCTTTATGGATGAATTAAAGAAGCTTTTAGATCACGAGGATAAGAAAAAGTAACAAAAACGCCCTGACGTTTTTGTGAAAAGAGACAACGGATTATTATTGAATTCGAATGGAGAGACAGCATTTTCCCAAAGAAGATGCTGTCTTTTTATGTGTTCTGCCGATAGTTTACAGCGATTACAAAACATACAATGGAAGTTATCAACTTTCGGAGGAATGATATGTTTTGTAAGATTCACAGTATGGCACTTCTCGGGATCGACGCGAAGAAGGTCGATGTCGAGGTGGATGTCGGTAACGGGCTTCCGGGTATCAATCTGGTCGGGCTGATTGCCGCAGAGGTAAGGGAAGCAAGGGAGCGGGTAAGGGTTGCGCTTCGGAATGTCGGGGTACCGCTTCCCGCGAAGAAGATAACGGTCAATCTGTCACCGGCGGACTTAAGAAAGGAAGGAACGGCGTATGACCTTGCGATTGCGGTGGGGATTCTGTGCGGCCTTGAAATGATTCCGCCGGAGTTTACGGAACGTGTGTGCATCATCGGCGAGGTAGGTCTCAACGGAGAGATACGTCCGGTTCCTGGAGTACTTTCGTGCGCCTTCTCGGCAAGAGAAGACGGCATGGAATGGATAATCGTCCCGAAGGATAACGGGCAGGAAGCGGTGATGGTAGACGGCATCAAAGTATTCGCAGCGGAGACTTTGGATGAGGTCATTGATTTCTTCATCGGCTGCGACGAGAAGGAACCGCTTATGCGGGAGTATCAGGCGGAGATTACAAAAAGCGAAGAGGATTTCTCGGATATCCGGGGACAGTATCTTGCAAAACGGGCTGCACTGATTGCTGCTGCGGGAGGACATAACCTTCTGCTTCTCGGGCCTCCCGGTTCCGGTAAGACAATGCTTGCAAGAAGAATCCCGGGAATTCTGCCGCCGCTTAGTTTAGAGGAAAGCATTGAACTAACGAAGATTTACAGCGTTGCGGGTATGTTCCGGCCCGAGAACGGAAGAATCACGAAGCGTCCGTTTCGGAGTCCGCACCATACCTGTACGCCGCCCGGGATGGCAGGCGGCGGCGCGAGACTTCCGGTACCGGGAGAGATTACACTTGCAACGAACGGCGTCCTCTTTTTGGATGAGTTCCCGGAATTTCGCAGGGAATGCATTGAAGTATTAAGGCAGCCCCTTGAGGAGCACAGGGTGGTGATCTCAAGACTGTACGGAAACTATGAGCTTCCGGCATCCTTTCTTCTGGTTGCCGCGATGAATCCGTGCCCATGCGGATATTATCCGGACCGAAACCGCTGCTCCTGTTCGCCGGACCGGATCCGCCGCTATATGGGGAAAATCAGCCAGCCGATTCTGGACCGGATCGATCTCTGCGTCGAACTGTCTGCGGTTCCGCTTAAAGATCTTTCGGATAAGACCTGCGGGGAAACAAGCGCGAAGCTTCGGGAGAAGGTAACGAAATGCAGACAGCTTCAGGCGGAACGCTTTAAGGAGGAGCCCTGGCGGCTGAATGCGCAGATTCCTTCCGCGGGACTTGATAAGTATTGCGTAATGACTCGGAAAGCGGAACAGAAGCTTGTGAATTCTTTTGTGAGCCGAGGATTCAGCGTAAGGCTTTACGACCGCATCCGCAGGGTGGCAAGAACCATTGCGGACCTTGCCGAAGAGGAGATAATTACGGAAGCGCATGTTTCCGAAGCGGTTTTATATCATGCTATGGAAGGAGGCTTTCGCGGTTACAATGGCGGACTCATATGATATCTGGCTTTCCGGAGCGGTTGCTTCGGTTGCACACATTACATTACTTCTTGACCGGTTCGGCTCGGCGCAGGGTGTATTCTGCGCGGGAGCGGAAGTAATCCGGAGCGTCGAAGGACTTACGCCTCTTGAATACTCACTTCTCACAACGCCGAAGAAGGAAGAAAACCGTCTTCGACTGTATGATTTTACGGTGAAGCATGATATATCGGCTATCCGTTATGACGAAAGTCGTTACCCGAAGCGTCTGCTTGACCTGTCTGACCGCCCGTATGTTTTATTCGTACAGGGAAGGCTTCCAAAAGAGGACGCGCCATCCATAGCGATTGTCGGATCAAGGCGGGCAAGCGATTACGGGCAGAGCATCGCAGCTTATTTCTCGGGAGAACTGGCGAAAGCAGGCGTTACGGTTGTGAGCGGGCTTGCCATGGGAATCGACGGGCTCAGTCATCAGGCTGCGCTTCCGTACGGCGGGAGAACGGTCGGTATACTCGGTTCCGGAATCGGTGTTCCGTATCCGAAGGAAAACTGGAGACTGTATCAGGAGATGCGTGAGCATGCATGCATCCTGTCAGAACACGGACCTGAGGTGCCTGCATTAAAGCAGAATTTCCCGCATAGGAATCGTCTGATTGCGGCTATGTCCGACGGAATTCTTGTGATTGAGGCAGCCGAAAGGAGCGGAACGTTGATCACGGTTGATCGAGGACTTGAACAGGGAAAAGAGATTTATGCGATACCCGGAAGGATCGGTGACCGGAACAGTCAGGGGTGCCTGAATCTCATCAAGCAGGGAGCAAGACTTGTAACATCTCCGAAGGAGATTCTGTCGGATCTTGCGGCATTTTACCCCTCATTTGCCCGATATTCTACATACAGTTCGCAAATATCGTTCGATTTATCTAACGATGAGGCTGAAACAGAGAAATTGTCGAAAAATTCTGAAAATGATAAATTGGGACTTGCAGAGGAAGAAAAAGTAGTGTATGATTTGTGTCGTTTGGACGCCAAGCACTTCGATCTGCTACTTGAAAAAAGCGGATTATCCGTCGGAAAGCTGTCGGAAGTGCTGTACTCCCTGCAGAATCTCGGAGTCGTCCGGCAAAGCATTCCGAACTATTATTGCAGATGCGCGGACGGAATGCTTCAATAACGGAATGGCCGCAGCCGTTCCGGTCGGAGGATAGTATGGCAAAAAATCTGGTCATCATGGAGTCTCCCGCGAAAGCGAAGACAGTGAAAAAGTATCTGGGTTCCAATTTCGAGGTGCTTGCCTCGGGCGGACATGTCCGTGACCTCCCGAAGAGCAAACTCGGAATCGATGTCGACAAGGACTTCGAGCCCTATTATATTACAATCCGCGGCAAAGGAGACGTCCTTTCCGCACTCAGAAGAGAAATTAAAAAAGCTGATAAAGTTTATCTCGCAACCGACCCGGACCGTGAGGGTGAAGCGATTGCATGGCATTTGCAGGAGCTTCTGAAGCCGGATCCGAAGAAGACGTTCCGTATCACATTTAACGAAATAACGAAAGACGCGGTGAAGAATTCCTTAAAGAATGCCCGCGAGATTGACCGTAACCTGGTTGACGCGCAGCAGGCAAGACGTGTGCTTGACCGAATGGTAGGTTACGAGATCAGCCCGATTCTCTGGCAGAAGATTAAGCGCGGACTGAGCGCCGGTCGTGTACAGTCGGTAGCGCTTCGCATGATCTGCGACCGCGACGCCGAGATTAGCGCTTTTGTTCAAGAAGAATACTGGACCATTACCGGCTGCTTCGCGATGGAAGGCGACAAGAAGCCGATTCAGGCAACGTATTTCGGAAAGAAGAAAAAGGCAACGCTTAGCTCAAAGGCCGATGCAGACAAGGTGCTTGCCGCACTGAAGGGTGCCGATTTCAAGGTTTCCGAAGTAAAGGAAGGCGAGCGTAAGAAAGCCGCGCCGCTTCCGTTTACGACCAGTACGCTGCAGCAGGAAGCCTATAAGGCGTTGAATTTCCCGACGCAGAAGACGATGCGGATCGCACAGCAGTTGTATGAAGGCGTTGATGTCAAAGGACACGGAACCCTCGGTCTGATCACTTACCTGCGTACCGATTCCACCCGTATCTCGGATGAGGCGGATGCAGCCGTTAAGAAGTATATTACCGATTCCATCGGCAAGGACTATGTCCGCGCCGCGCAGAAGGAGAAGGAGACCGGCAGACGGATTCAGGACGCTCACGAAGCCATTCGCCCTTCCTATGTGAACCTGACTCCGGACGATCTGAAGAATGACCTTTCGAAGGAACAGCTCCGTCTGTATCAGTTGATCTGGAGAAGATTTGTTGCTAGCCGCATGAAGGAGGCCGTATACCGTACGACCAACCTGAAGATCGAAGGCAACGGCCACATCTTCACAAGCAGCTTCAGCTCCGTCAAATTCGACGGCTTCGAAAAAGTATACAGTTTCTCCGATGAGGAGGAGAGCGCAAAGAAGCGTACCGGCAAGATGCCGCAGGAGGGAAGTGTATTCGCTTCCGCGGAACTTAATGCGGAGCAGCATTTTACGCAGCCGCCGGCCCATTATACCGAGGCAAGCCTCGTAAAGACGATGGAAGAAACCGGAATCGGCCGTCCGAGTACCTACGCGCCGACCATCACGACGCTTCTTGCAAGACACTATGTTGCTAAGGAAGGCAAAGCAGTATTCGCCACCGAACTCGGCGAGGCGGTCAACAATCTGATGAAGGAAGCTTTCCCGTCGATTGTGGAAACCGATTTCACCGCTACCATGGAGACGCTCCTCGACGGAATCGAAGAGGGTAACGTTTCGTGGAAGAATGTCGTTAAGAATTTCTACCCGGATCTGCATCAGGCGGTTGCCGCCGCAGAAGCATCGCTTGAGCGCAGAAAGGTGAAGGACGAAGTGTCCGACGTTGTCTGCGACCAGTGCGGCCGGACTATGGTTTATAAATACGGCCCGCACGGCAAATTCCTTGCCTGCCCAGGTTTCCCGGAGTGCCGTAACACGAAGCAGATTATCGAAAAGAGCGGAATCGCATGCCCGAAGTGCGGAAAGGAACTGATTGTCCGCCGCACGAAGAAAGGCCGCCGTTACTACGGTTGCGAGGGCTATCCGGAGTGCGATTACATGTCCTGGCAGAAGCCCTGAGCCGGACTGCGATTATATGTCCCGGCAGAAGCTTTATTGCGCTAAATGACACGGCGCCCCGCGTGCCGATATACGATAGGAGTTTTTTATGAGCGTTCAGCTGCTTGATAAAACCAGAAAGATTCAGAAGCTTCTACACAATAACCAGAATACCGGTAAAGTTGTATTCAATGATATCTGCCTCGTTCTCTGCGGCGTTTTGGAGTCCAATGTTCTTGTCCTGAGCCGCAAAGGAAAAGTACTCGGAAGCGGCAAACGTGAGGAAATTCCCGCGCTGTCCGGACTTGTTAAGGATTCCCTCGGCAGTTACATCGATAACGAGATGAATGAGCGCCTTTTGAGCATTCTTTCCACGAAGGAGAACCTGAACCTTCAGATGCTCGGCTTTGAAGAGGAGGCTGCGTCACGTTATTACGCGATCGCGACCCCGATTGATATTGCGGGAGACCGTAACGGAACTTTGTTTTTGTACCGGGAAAGCAAGCCGTATTCCATCGATGACATCATCCTTGCGGAATATGCGACAACCGTTGTCGGTCTTGAGATTGTTCGCTCGAAGAACGAGGAGTCCGCTGCGGCCATCCGGGATCAGAAGGTTGCGGAATCCGCATTTTCCTCACTTTCCGTGATGGAAATCGAGGCAATTCATCAGGTGTTCGAAGAACTGAACGGCAAGGAAGGAATCCTTGTTACGAGCCGTGTTGCCGACAAAGCCCACATCACCCGTTCCGTTATCGTAAATGCCCTCAGAAAGCTGGAAAGCGCGGGTGTTATCGAGTCCCGTTCCTCCGGTATGAAGGGCACGTTTATCCGCGTGTTGAACGAGAATTTGTACGATTATCTGGGAAGATAAATTTTTCCTTGCATTTTGCGGGATGTTGTGCTATATTTTTTTAGTCTGAAAAATCACGCACCCGGGTGTCTGACCGGTGCCGAAAGGTCGTCCGACTTACCGGTGCGGAAGAACAAAACCACAGGAGGTATATAACGATGAGCGTTATATCAATGAAGCAGTTGCTTGAGGCCGGAGTACATTTCGGTCATCAGACAAGAAGATGGAACCCTAAGATGGCTCCGTACATTTACACCGAGCGTAACGGAATCTACATTATCGATCTGCAGAAGTCCGTTGGTAAGGTTGACGAAGCTTACTATGCCGTAAAGGATATCGTAGCGAACGGCGGTAAGATTCTCTTCGTAGGAACGAAGAAGCAGGCACAGGACTCCGTTAAGGTTGAGGCTGAGCGCTGCGGTATGTACTATGTAAATGAGAGATGGCTCGGCGGTATGCTGACCAACTTCAAGACCATTCAGTCCCGTATTGCAAGACTGAAGGCAATTGAGACCATGTCCGTTGACGGAACCTTCGACGTACTTCCCAAGAAGGAAGTTATCGGTCTCAAGAAGGAATGGGAGAAGCTTGAGAAGAACCTCGGCGGTATCAAAGAGATGAAGCGCATCCCGGATGCCATCTTCGTTGTAGATCCCAAGAAGGAAAGAATTTGCGTACAGGAAGCTCATATCCTCGGTATCCCGTTGATCGGTATTGCCGATACGAACTGCGATCCTGACGAGCTGGATTATGTAATCCCGGGCAATGATGACGCTATCCGTGCCGTTAAGCTGATTGTCGGCAAGATGGCAGATGCCGTTATCGAGGCCAATGAGGGCGAGCAGTTGACCGAAGGCGCTGAGGCCGAAGAGGCTGAAGAGACCGAAGAAGTAAAAGACAACGAGTAAGGGAGGATATTACAATGGCTGATATTACTGCCGGAATGGTAAAAGAGCTCCGTGAGATGACCGGAGCCGGTATGATGGATTGTAAGAAGGCGCTTACCGCTACGAACGGTGACATGGATCAGGCTGTAACCTGGCTCCGTGAGAACGGCCTTGCAAAGGCCGCCAAGAAGGAATCCAGAATCGCTGCAGAGGGCGTTTGCGCTTGCTATATTTCCGATGACAAGAAGACGGGTGCTATCGTAGAGGTTAACTCCGAGACCGACTTCGTAGCTAAGAACGAGAAGTTCACGAGTTTTGTTGCTAAGGTTGCCAAGATGGCTGCCGAGACCGATGCCGCTTGCATCGACTGCTTCCTTGCTTCCCCTTGGTGCGAGGACAGCTCCGTTACTGTTAAAGAGGCTCTTGCAAGCCTTGTTGCGGTTATCGGTGAGAAGCTTTCCATTCGTCGTTTCGAGAAGATCGTTACCGACGGTTTCGTTGTAGATTACATCCACAACGGCGGCAAGCTCGGCATTCTTGTTGAGATGGCCGGTGAGGCTACCGATGCTGCCATCGAGTGCGCTAAGAACATTGCTATGCAGGTTTGCGCAATGAAGCCCTCTTATGTAAGCCGCGAGGACATCCCTGCTGACTTCATCGCTTCCGAGACCGATATCATCACGAAGGAAGCTCTGAAGGAGAACGCTGAGAGCGCTAAGCCGAAGCCGGAGAACATCGTTGTTGAGCGTATCGTTCCGGGCCGTCTTGAGAAAGAGCTCAAGGAGATCTGCCTTGTTGACCAGGTTTACGTAAAGGATCAGGATACCACCGTTGCCAAGTACATCGCAAGCGTTTCCAAGGATCTTTCTGTTAAGAAGTTCGTTCGTTTCGAGACCGGTGAAGGTATGGAGAAGCGTGAAGAGAACTTCGCTGAGGAAGTTGCTAAGCAGATGGCTGGTAACTAAACTCGTCTTGATTTGAATTGATGACTGTCGTATTTCGGCGAAAGCCGGAATACGGCAGTTTTTTTATGCGGCAGATCCAACAAAAACAGATTGCTTTTTCCATCAAATGAGAATACAATGATATAAATACTTTTTTTGCATAGTGGAGGGGAGCCATGAAAGCATTCAGGAAAGTTGTATTGTTGACGGTCGTACTTTGTCTGTACGGCTTTTTTTCGTGCTTGCCGGCGAAATCTTTCGATACCAATGAAACCTTTACGATTACCGTCATCGGCGGATATGCAACCTGTGATGGGGAAGTTGTAACGGAGGCAAGATATGGGGATAGTATCAGCATCTTTCCGGACATAAAAGCCGGAGAATATGTTAAGGAATGGAAAAAGAATTTTGAAACATCCGGTCGATATGGTTGGTATTGTTGTTTCAATGACGCCGGGGTTATGACTGTGAGTTTTGATATGCCTTATCAGGATATTGTAATTACTGCCGTTACAGAACAACAGAAACCTTATACAATTGACCTGACGAAGGGAAGTCAGAGTCTGCCTCACAGTGAGAATTGGTATAATAATGACTATTGTGTTAGCAAACAATGGATATGCCAGTCTGCACTCGGATATAGTAATAATATAGATGAGATAGATCTGGACCATAACGGAACAAATGACATTAAGTTTTGTGTAACAGGAGGACACATCTATCCGACGAGTTACGAATTGGTTCCATTATACGGATGCAGCATTTATGGCGATTATGTATGTGATAAAACGAATGCCGGTCCTTACTGGCCCATCACGATAAAATTCGGTGATAATCCAATTCGGAAAGAGTATAACGTTACCATAAAAGGGGGGACCGGGTATGTAAATGAGGCAGATGGTAGAAAGACTTCTTTTTCTGCTGCTTCGGGTTCACACCTTATTATTGGTGCGGATAATCAAGTGGGAAGTTATGTTACCGGCTGGACAATAAACGGGGTTGCATATCATTCACAATACTTGAATATTATTATGCCGGCTATTGACATTGAAGTAAGTCCGATTCGAAAAGAACAGACTCCTTTATTAATTGATTTATCAAAAGGGTATGCTTCTTTACCAAGGGAATCCTTTATTTATTCTCTTACAGATATAAATCATAACGGAACCAACGAATTTCAAATAGATTATTCCACGATAGATGATTCCGAGGCCTTATTGATTCCCTTATGCGAATTAGAGGAAGCGGAATTCTCGCCGGAATACGATAGATACTGTTCATATTATCCAATAACCGTAAAGCTTGGAAGAGTCAAAAAGTATTATTCCATACAAGTTTCCGGAGGTCATGCTGAAGACGAAAACGGAAATGCGATTACGCAAGCAAAAAGCGGACAGACAGTCAGGATTATTCGGGATTCCGAACCCGGAAAATACTGGAAAGCATGGAAATCAAATTATCCCGTTGATTGCAGAATGGCAAGCTTTAGCTTCATCATGCCGGCGACAGATGTCACTTTTACTGCGGAAACAACGAGCAGTCAGGTTTCTTATTCGTTGGATTTAACCGAATCTTATATCGATTTGTCGGAAGAAGAATTATATGCGATAGGCAATGCTGTCAGGATTTTTAATAAATGCAGCAATCCATCCTGCAGTCCGTTAGAATATGTCGATTTTGACGGGAATGGAACTGAAGATATAGGCTTGGGAAAATGCTATCCGGATAAAGGAATAGGTATTCATCGTTTTAGCAATTATAATCTCGGCACGGAATTCACTGTTTCGATTGAGGACGGTCAGATTGGCTCTTTGACGCTTATAGTGAATAACGAGAAATCCGATAAACCTGTTAAGGATACTTCAACAGGCCCTTTTACTGTCACTTTGAACGGAAGAGTCATGTTTGCTGAAAAATCAGATTGGAAAAGGAAGAAAGAGTTTTATCCGGGAGAACTTGTCGAAATATCAGGTGACAGTATAAAAACTGCCATACATTGTGATGACATTGATTCTGCGGATCATCCTTATGTATTGCGATTCGATGGTTTTCTATTCAGCTTTTATATGCCATATCACGATGTTACTATTACTGAGTTAAACAGCAAGCAGACTCCTTTGGAGCTGGATCTTCGGTCCGGTTCATGTGAGATTGAATTAACTGAAGATTTCGATTTTCATGTTTATTTTATACAGATAACAGATGCTAATTGGGATAGTATCGGAGGTACGGCATATAAATATGATATCGATCATGACGGCGTATATGATTTGAGTTATAATGTGAAAGAGAATAAACTGGTTATATTATCATCCCCGTATATATTGTCGCACAATCGCCTGGAATTTAACACTTCGGACTTGTCTGTAAAGTATAATTCGTTGACGCTGCTTCTTTCGGATAATACACTTTTTAATATCAATTACAAGCTTTATACAAATGATAATCAGGAGGTATTGGTCACTAAGTCACCTTATCCGATTACCGAGACGGAAGACCATGTGAAGAACGTGCTTGCTGCGACACCGGGAACGGTTCTGACCGTAAGCTTTTATAAAACGAAGGGCTCTTACGAACTCGAAGAGTATTACTATTGGACTACGGACGGGCGCTTTTACTTCACACCTGAGGAAATTCCCGGGTTCTCTTTCGACCAAATCGACGAGACGGACGAACTGATTTCCATCCACGGTTTTGTCATGCCTGAAGAGGAAGTCAATTTCGTCGGAATATATAAGAGAAAGCCGGATGCCACGGCAACGCCCATGCCGACGCGGACCGTTACGCCGACTCCCACGCCGACGGTTGCCCCTACGGCAAATGTAAGCCCAACTATGGTACCTTCAGAAGCTCCCGGGAACACCGACAAGCCCAAGACTGACAGCAATTCGGACAGTGTTCACCCGTTTACTTTACTCATCGCAGGACTTGTTCTCTGTATGATCGGAGTAGCGGTTTATGCGGTTTTCTATATCAAAAAGTCTAAGAGTTCAAAGGAAGACTGACGAGTTTCAATTACAAATGTGAGGGAAGATATGAAAAGGATTATTCGAAAAAGTATTGCTCTGCTTGTGGCATTTATCGGGATTCTGGTTCTCGGTAATGCGATTCCTGCGAAGGCATTTAACAGCGGAGACACATACAAGATTACGGTTATCGGAGGTTATGCTGTATCGTTAGATGGGAAGGTTATAACGGAAGCAAAATACGGAGATAGTATCATAATCTATCCTGAAAGTACAAGGAGTGGAATAAAAACCGGAGAATTTGTTAAGGGGTGGAAATCGGACATCGATATTACTTCGTATATGTGGTGGAGTTGCCATTTTGACAGAGAGTATAATGCGTTAGTCGCGGATTTCGCTATGCCGAATCATGATATTGTGATTACAGCAGTGACAGAACGTCAGAAGCCTTATATCATTGATCTTACATACGGTCATATTGAACTGGCAGAAAATGAAGAATGGATTAAAACGGATGAAAGCATAATAAATAAGTGGATTTGTCAATCCGCAGGATACTATGAAGAAAGTCCGATTGAGTTGGATCTGGATTTAAACGGAACCAAAGATGTCTGTTTCGTAAGTACAGCCGGGCATATATATTCAACACGATATGAAATGATTCCTTTGTCCGGCTGCAACATTACTGGAGATGTTGTGCTTGATAAACCGAATTACGGACCATACTGGCCGATTACGATTCGATTTGGGGATAAGCCGATTCAGAAAGAGTATACGGTTACTATCAACGGTGGTACCGGATATGCGAAGCCGACTGATGAAAAAACAAATACATATACTGCAAAACCAGGCACATACGTTTCGTTCTTTACAGACTATCAGGAGGGGTATTATGTAAAGGAAGTGTATTTTAATGGTGATTCATTGAATAATTATTTCAGCTGGTATTACGAAGGGTATATATACGGTACATTTCTGATGCCTGCTCACGATGTCGAAGTTACGTTTGTACGGGAGAAGCAGACACCTTTTGTAATCGATTTTACAAAGGGATATGCTGAAATACTGAATGAAATCTATGACGATTATTATCCGTTGGAAGATTTAAACCGGGACGGGAAAGAAGATCTTTGTAAAGATTATTTCGGCACGTTCTGGGTTCCTTCATCCGGTTCCAAATTGTCTGAGTATACTCTGAACGGTCCTAACAATAGTCGATATTGCCCTGTAACTTTTAAATTCGGAGATACTTCTAAAGATTACTCGGTACAGGTTAACGGCGGTCATGCCGAAGACGAAAACGGTAATGTGATAACGAAGGCAAAATGCGGACAGAATGTACGTATTATCCGGGATAAGGAGCCCGGAAAGTATTGGAAAGCATGGAAATCCGATTACCCGATAGATACCGGAATGGCAACGTTTATGTTTCGGATGCCCGCGAGAGATGTCACATTTACCGCGGAAACGACAACAACACAGATATCCTATACGCTTGATTTGACCAAAACGTTCACTGCCTTGTCACCAGAGGAACGGTACCTGATCGGAAATGCAATTGAAATCTTTAACGGGCAGAAAAACCCTGCATGGTATTCCGGGAATACCGCAGATATAGACAAAAACGGAGAACAGGATTTTAGGTTCGGGCTCTACGATGATATGGAACCTGAGTATGGATTCGGAATTAACCGTTTGGATGGGAACTATACTCTCGGTACAAAATATACGGTGACGATAGATGACGGTCAGATCGGGACATTGACCTTTGTTGTAGATAACACAAAAACCGATTGGAAGGTTGTTGATAGATCACAGGGACCTTTTACAGTCACTTTGGGTGAAAATGTCGATTATACTGAGATGGGACTCGGAGTAAAATCAAAGAAATTCTATCCCGGTGAATACGTCTATGTTTATTGCTTTAAGGGTTATTCCGAAACAGATTATATTCCCGAACTGATCAGTAATGATATAGGGCTTTCGGACCATATTGAAGTATATAGAGATAATAACTTTACTCCAAGACTCTGCTTTTACATGCCGTATCATAATGTGACGATACAGGAAGCCCACTCCGTTCATTATCCGTTGGAACTGGATCTTCGTTCCGGCTCGTGCATCGTTGATGTTGAGGATGGCTTTGATTTTGCTCGCTATTTCGGATCTTTAACCGGAATATACGGCATTGAGTTCAGTGAAGGTGTGTATGAGTTTGATATGGATTCCGACGGGAGATGCGATCTGGAGTATAATTCCCGGGATAAGAAACTTACTGCACTGGATACCCCTTACATGTCGTTAAAGGAAACGATATTTGTTTCCGAATCAAACGTGGCGGTAAAGTATCTTCCTCTGACAATATATATTTCGGATAATCGATTTTATCATATTGATTACAAGCTGTATACCTCGTCCAATCAGGAACTTTGGGCTAAGAAGACGCCGTACCCGATTATCGAAACTGCTGACGGTGTTACGGATATCTCTGATATTCCGGCAGGGACGGTATTAACGGTGAACTTCTACAAAAACCGTTCGGATTATAATCTGGTAGATTATTATTATGAGTATGCCAATGTACAGTGCTGGGTTGACAAGAGTATGATCGTCGAAACGGATGATTTGATTTCCATAAAGGGATTTGTCATGCCGCAGGAGAATGTAACATTTGTCGGAATATACAAAAAATATTCATATGATCCGGTTACGCCTACAGCGACACCGACTGTTACCCCGACTCCGGTTCCTACGGAAAATGTGACACCATCCTTAGAGCCCACAGAGACTCCTGACAACACGAAAGACAGCGATTCGGACGGCTTGCATCCCTTTACTTTACTCATCGCAGGGTTGGTTCTCTGTATGATCGGCGTCGGATTATTCGCGGTTATCAGCCTTAAGCGCATGAAAGACAAATCCGACACTCCCGAATGATAATGGGTTGAATTCTACGGGGCAGTATGGTAGAATTGTATCAGCTTGAAGAGACCGGGAGGCACCTATGGGAGACTATAAACGCATCCTTTTGAAACTGAGCGGCGAGGCACTTGCCGGAGAGCAGGGCTTCGGCTTCGATGAAGCCAACGTCATGACCGTCGGGAAGCAGATCAAAGAGCTCGTCGATCGCGGCGTACAGGTCGCGATTGTAATCGGAGGCGGCAATTTTATGCGGGGACGCGCCTGCAAGAGCATTGAGAGGACCAAGGCGGATTCCATCGGAATGCTCGCGACGGTTATGAACTGCATTTATGTATCCGAAAGCCTTCGGAATCTCGGACTGAAGACGCAGGTGTTCACCCCATTTGCCTGCGGAACCTTTACAGAACTGTTCTCAAAGGACAAGGCAATTGAAGCGCTGAATGAAGGCAAGGTTGTGTTCTGCGGAGGCGGAACCGGACATCCTTATTTCTCTACCGATACCGGAACGTCGCTTCGGGCCATCGAACTGGAATGCGACTGCATCGTAATGGCGAAGGCGGTTGACGGAATCTATGACAGTGATCCCGTATTGAATCCGGACGCGAAGAAATACGACAAGATCACTTATACGGAGATTCTTACGAAGCAGCTGAAGGCTGTTGACCTGACCGCGTCGGTTCTCTGCATGGAGAATAAGATGCCGATGATCCTGTTCGACCTGAATATCGAGAACAGCATCGTAAGAAATGTACTTGAGGGTTGCACCGGAACGGTGGTTAGCAATTAATCACGATTTCGGAAACATATAATGATTGGAGGAGTAGCAATATGAATGAGATTTTAACCCCTTTTGAAGTGAAGATGAACAAGACGATGGATAACCTTCGCGAAGAGTATGCAAGCATCCGCGCAGGCCGTGCGAATCCGCATCTCCTTGATAAGCTGAGAGTCGATTATTACGGAAGCCCCACGGGACTTCAGTCCGTTGCGAACATTTCGGTTCCCGAAGCAAGAGTTATTATGATTCAGCCTTGGGAATCCAAGATGATCAAAGAAATCGAGAAGGCGATCATGGCGTCCGATATCGGAATTACGCCGAGCAATGACGGTAAGGTTATCCGCCTCACATTTCCCGAGCTTACCGAGGACCGTCGTAAGGAACTCAGTAAGGACGTAAAGAAGAAGGCTGAGGAAGCCAAGGTGGCTATCCGTAACATCCGCCGCGATGCGAATGACACCATCAAGAAAGCCGGCAAAGAGATTTCCGAAGACGAAGTAAAGAAGATGGAAACCGATGCCCAGAAGATGACGGACCGTTTCATCGAAGACATTGATAAAATCGCAGCCGACAAAGCGAAAGAAATCATGACCGTATAATCGCTTTTGAATCTTTCTGACGGGGCGTAATTGTTACGCCCCGCTTTGTATGGATAAGTGTATCGGAGTTAAGGCAGTATGGCGAAAGAGAAAGAAAAAGAATATACCGTGCCGCGTCACGTCGCAATCATTATGGACGGCAACGGCCGCTGGGCGAAGAAGCGTCTGCTTCCGAGGAAAGCCGGCCACGTGCAGGGCAGCCGTGTCGCGGAGCAGATCTGCGAGGACGCTTACAATCTCGGAATCGAGTATCTGACGATCTATGCCTTTTCCACCGAGAACTGGGCGCGTCCGAAGGACGAGGTCGACGCATTGATGAACCTCCTTCGGAAATATATGAAGGACAGTATTGAGCGAAGCAGCAAGAATAACATGCGCGTCCGCGTCATCGGCAATATTTCCGCGCTCGATCAGGATCTGCAGGACAGCATCCGTAAGCTTGAGGAAGTGTCCGCATCCAATACCGGCCTGAAATTCCAGGTTGCCATTAACTACGGCGGGCGGGATGAGATTTTACGCGCCGTCCGTAAGGTCGCCGAAGGCGTGAAGGAAGGCACGATTGAACCGGACAAGATCAACGAGGAGATGTTCTACAGCTTCTTTGATACCGCCGGAATTCCGTATCCGGACCTGATGATCCGGACAAGCGGAGAGCTTCGGACGAGCAATTTTCTTCCGTGGCAGCTTGCCTATTCGGAGTTTTATTTTACGGATACGTTATGGCCCGACTTCAACAAGAAGGAACTGCAGAAGGCCATTGATTTTTATAACGGCAGAGAACGCCGGTTCGGCGGAATCTGACTAAAGGAAAGGACCGGCTGGGCCGGCAGGTTTTGTGATGCTGAAAAGAACGATAAGCGGTGCGGTATTGGTTATCATCGCGATAATTTCATTTACACTCGGAGGATATGTTCTGTTTGGGCTGACGATGTTTCTGTCCCTGCTCGGAATGTATGAGCTGTACCGGGCGATGCATGCGGAGAAGACTTCCCAGGCGATTATCGGATATATCGGCCTTGTGGTCTATTACATTACCATGCTTTCCCCGTCGAACGAGCAGTACTTTCTCCCGGCGTTCAGCGTATTCCTGCTTGTATTGATGATTTCCTACGTATTCACGTTTCCGAAGCGGAAGTCGACCATTATGTTCATGGTTCCCTTCGGGCTTGTTTACGTGGGCGTTTTCTTAAGCTATATCTATCGTACCCGCGTGCTTCCGGGCGGCGTATATCTCGTCTGGGTGATCCTTCTCGGCGCATGGGGTAGCGATACCTTTGCCTATCTGGTCGGCTGCTCCATCGGAAAGCATAAGGCTTTCCCGAGACTCAGCCCCAAGAAGACGTGGGAGGGCTGCGCCGGCGGCGTTATCGGAGCTTTTCTGATCGGCTCTGTTTACGGATTATGCTGCGATAAGCACCTGCCTGATTTCTCACCGGTTCCGACCTGGCTTGTGATCGGTATCGTATGCGCCTGCTCGGCCGTTCTTTCGATGTTCGGCGACCTCACGGCATCCGCGATCAAGCGGGACAACGGCATTAAGGATTACGGAATGTTGATCCCCGGCCACGGCGGCGTCCTGGACCGCTTTGACAGTGTACTTTTCACGGCTCCCTGTGTCTTTTATCTGATTAAGATGTTTTTGTGGTATAAAGGATGAAACGTTTAGGTATATTCGGTTCAACCGGTTCCATCGGAACCCAGACGTTAGAGATTGTCCGGAACTATCCGGAGGACCTCTCGGTATCCGTTTTGGTAGCCGGGACAAATGTGACACTTATCGAACGCCAGATTCGGGAATTCCGCCCGAAGCTGGTTTGTTTGTTCGATGAGAAAGCTTTTGCGGATCTTAAGGAGCGGATTTCCGACCTTTCCGGCATCACTCTGTATACGGGAATGGAAGGGCTTCTTGCCTGCGCGGAGTCGGACTGCTATGACCTGATGGTTGCGGCAATGGTCGGTATGATCGGCATTCTTCCGACGGTTCACGCAATCCGTTCCGGTAAGGATATAGCGCTTGCCAACAAGGAAACGCTTGTTACCGCAGGGCAGTTTATCATGCCCATGGCGGAAGAGTATCATGTAAATATCTATCCGGTGGACAGCGAGCATTCCGCAATCTTTCAGTCCCTTCAGGGGCTTTCCTATGGCGGACCGGTATCCCGCGGGCATGATCAGATTCGTCGGATTCTTCTTACGGCTTCGGGAGGACCTTTCCGCGGAAAGACCCTTTCCGAGATGGAAAACTTCACCGTTGAGGATGCACTTCGTCATCCGAACTGGTCGATGGGACAGAAAGTGACCATCGATTCTGCTACAATGGTGAACAAAGGACTTGAGATGATGGAAGCGAAGTGGCTGTTCGGTCTGAAACCGGAGCAGATTCGCGTGGTAATTCATCCGGAAAGCATTCTTCACAGTGCCGTGGAATTCATTGACGGTGCCGTTGTCGGGCAGATGGGAATTCCGGATATGAAGCTTCCGATTCAGTACGCTTTGTTCTATCCGGAGCGGAAGCCGATGGATACGAAACCGCTGGATCTTTTTGAAGTGGGGGCGTTACATTTTTCGGAGCCGGACCGCGTAAACTTTCCTGCACTTGCACTTGCGGAGCAGGCAATGGTGACGGGCGGAACAATGCCTACGGTATTCAATGCGGCCAATGAATACGCCGTTTCCGAGTTTCTGAGGAAACAGATCGGCTTCACCCAGATTGCGGAGATGATTAGCGCTTCGATGGAGCAGCATAAGCTTATTGAAAAGCCGGCGCTTGAGACGATTTTTGATACGGAGCGGGAGACCTATGAGTTTCTTCGCGCACAATACGGGAGAAATAACGGATGAATAAGGTTGTCGAAATATTGATTGCCCTTGTGATGCTCGGTATTGTTATCGCATTTCACGAGTTCGGGCACTTTATTATGGCAAAAATCAACGGTGTGGTGGTGAAGGAGTTCTCCATCGGACTCGGTCCGCGTATCCTTTCGAAGGAATATAAGGGCACGAAGTATTCGCTGAAACTGTTACCGCTCGGCGGTTCCTGCCAAATGCTCGGAGAAGGCGAGGTCTCGGACGAAGAGGGCTCTTTCAACTCGAAATCGGTATGGAAACGGATCAGTATCATATTCGCCGGGCCGTTCTTTAACTTTATTCTGGCGTTTCTGCTGTCGCTGATCATCCTGAACGGAATCGGTTATGATCCGTGCTACGTAACCTCGGTGGACGAGGAGATTGCCGCACAGACGGGGCTTACGAACGAGGATCTCATAGTCCGCTATGACGGTCATAAGATCCGCATCGGTCGTGAGCTGAATCTTTATGAGACGCTTGACGGTATCAGCAAGGATCCGATCACAATCACTTATGAGCGTGACGGAAAGCGGCACACGGTCACTTATGATCCGGTGCATACGGCGCGCTACTATATCGGTGTTTACTATAACGAGGACAAGAGTCTTCCCGGAAGCGGTCCCATGACCCTTTCCGACGTCGTAAAGGACGGCGCTGCCGAGAAGGCGGGGCTTAAGAAGGGTGATAAGATCGTATCGATTGACGGAACGCAGGTTTCGACGGTGGAAGAATTTGTCGGCTATACGAAGGAGCATCCCTTCGGCGACGCGCCGGTGCAGATCGGTTATGAGCGCGACGGCGTTGTTTACTCGACACAGATGACACCGAAGTTCAGTGAAGCCTATTCGCTCGGCTTCACCTATAACGTGAACGGACGCGAGAAGGTCAGCGTGATCCAGTCCGTCAAGTACGGCGTTGTGGAAGTCAATTACTGGATCAAGACGGTTGTCAAGAGTCTTGCCTACATATTCCGCGGCAAAGCCTCCACCGAGGATATCGGCGGCCCCGTTCGTGTTGTGAGCGAGATGACCAATGTCATGGAGACAAGCTACAAGACCGACGGTTTGTTCTATGCGTTTCTTAATCTGATCAACTGGACGATTCTTCTGAGCGCGAACCTCGGCGTAATGAATCTGCTTCCGATTCCGGCTTTGGACGGCGGACGCCTGTTCATCTACCTGATCGAGGTTGTACGCGGCAAGAAGATGGATCCCGAGAAGGAAGGCCTGATCAATTTCATCGGCTTTGTGCTGCTGATGATCTTGATGGTGTTCATCCTTTTCAACGATATCCGAAATGTATTCCATTAGGATTTCTGCGTGATATCCGGAATGTAATTTATTCGGATGCATGCCATTGAAAATGTGACATTTTCCGTAGGAGAATTCTTATGTACCGCGAGCATACAAGAGTCGTGCGCATCGGTGACCGCGTGATCGGCGGGGGCAATCCCGTTCTGATCCAGTCCATGTGCAACACGAAAACCGAGGATGTGAAAGCAACCGTAAGCCAGATTCAGAGCCTTACGGAGCTTGGCTGTGACATCATAAGAGTTGCGGTACCGACTATGCAGGCGGCCGATGCCATAGCAGAGATTAAAAAACAAATCTCGATTCCCCTTGTTGCCGACATTCATTTCGATTACCGTCTTGCAATCGCATCCATTGAGGCGGGCGCGGACAAGATCCGGATTAATCCCGGTAATATCGGAAGCCGCGAGAACGTGCAGGCCGTTGTAAAAAGCGCGAAGGAGCACGGAATCCCGATCCGTGTCGGCGTGAACAGCGGCTCCTTGGAGAAGGCAATTCTTGAAAAGTACGGTCATGTTACCGCAGAGGGTATTGTGGAAAGCGCTCTCGATAAGGTAAGGATGCTTGAAGACGAGGATTTCCATGATATCGTCATAAGCGTAAAGTCTTCGGACGTACCGATGGCAATCCGCGCGCATGAGCTGCTTGCGGAGGCGACCGATTATCCGCTTCATGTGGGTATTACGGAGGCCGGCTCGGTATACGCCGGTAACATTAAGTCTGCAATCGGCATCGGAACGATTCTTTACGAAGGCATCGGCGACACGATCCGCGTTTCATTAACCGACCGTCCGGAAGAGGAGATTCGTTCGGCTAAGACGATCTTAGCCGCCCTGGGGCTTCGTAAGAGCGGCATCCAGCTTGTTTCGTGTCCGACCTGCGGGAGAACCGAGATTGATCTGATCGGGCTTGCGAAGAAGGCGGAAGAGCTTGTCGCAGGGTACGACCTGAACATTAAAGTAGCCGTTATGGGCTGCGTCGTGAACGGCCCCGGAGAAGCGAGAGAGGCTGACCTCGGCATTGCCGGCGGCCGCGGAGAAGGTTTGTTATTCAAAAAGGGCAGTGTACTTCGAAAGGTTCCCGAGGACTGCCTGCTTTCCGAACTGAAGAAGGAACTTGATAATTGGAATTAAGGGTTTATTTATGAAGTTATTGGATGTTTTTACGGGACTTTCGCTCGAAGCGCGAGTTTTGAATGTGTTTTCTGACTGTGACGTGGATGCCATCTCCATGCCGAAAACCGGCGGGGATATCCGCGTCCGGCTTTTATCCGGGGAATTTATCCGCCCGTCGATGGTGCGTTCCCTCGAGCAGTCTCTGTTTCAGCAGTTTTTCTATGACTCGGGTAGAGATGTCCGGGTTCATGTATCTTATCCGTTTTTGTTTGAAAAGAGTATAGCGGAAATCTGGGGCGATCTTTCGGAATATGTTCTGGAGGATGTACGCTGCAGAGACCATCTGGACGGCACATTTCTCGAAGATGCCGACTTCCGGGAAGACGAGAACAGTCTGACCGTTATATTACAGGATTACAGCGTGACGCGTTCCCGCAAGCAGGCAATCATCGATGAGCTGCAGAAGAGTATTCTCGATATGACAGGCCTACATTGTAACATTTTCCTCGAGTACCAAAAGCCGCAGGTAAGGGACGAGGAAATCGAAGACGATTATCCGCTTTCGATGGAGGAATTTATCGCCCGTAACGAAGCTGCGAAGGCCCGTAGGGAAGCAAAGAAGCACGCAGGCGAGAAGCCGAAGGACCTGCAGAAGCCGAAGAGTAAGGAGGAAGTCGCAAAGGGACCGGAAGAGAAGGACAAAAAGAAGAAATACGCTGTTCCCGCGGATCCGGATATCGTATACGGCAAGCCTTTCCAGGTGGATCGCGTGATGCAGATCATGGATATCCAGGACGAAATCGGCGACGTCATCATTGCCGGACAGGTGATTTCTTACGAGGACCGCGTTCTGAAGTCCGGCGACCGCTATCTCGTGAGCTTGTCCGTGACGGACTTTACGGATACGATAAATGTGAAGCTCTTTGTTAAAGAGGACGTTCTTACGGCACTCCGTCCGGAGATTGCCCTCGGCAAATTCATCATGCTCAAGGGCATGGCGCAGTACGACAAATTCGACCACGAAATTACCGTCGGAAGCGTTACCGGAATTAAGAAGTACAAGGACACCAGAGCCCGCAGAAATGACCTTGCGGCAGTTAAGCGTGTGGAACTTCATGCCCATACGCAGATGAGTAACTTAGACGCCGTAACGAATACCAAGGAGCTTGTGAAGCGTGCCTTCGACTGGGGACATCCCGCGATTGCCATTACCGACCACGGCGTCGTGCAGTCTTTCGTGGACGCAAGCCACGCCATCGACCCGAAGAAGTTTGCGGACGACCCGGAGAAAACCGAGCGGTTCAAAAACTTTAAGATCATCTACGGCTGTGAAGGGTATATCGTGGATGATGAGGGTGTGACCGACGAGAACGGAAATCCGGTCACCTATGACCTTGAAAAAGACAAGGAAGCCATCAGTAAGCTTCCGAGTTATCATATTATTCTCTTGTGCAAGAACGATATCGGCCGCGTAAACCTGTATCGTCTTGTTTCCATGTCGCATATTGATTATATGTACAAGAAGCGTCCCCGTATTCCGAAGAGTCTGCTTCGGAAATACCGCGACGGAATCATTGTCGGTTCGGCATGTGAAGCGGGAGAGCTGTTCCGCGCGGTTCTTGATAAGAAACCGGAAGCGGAGCTTCGAAGAATCCGGGATTTCTATGACTATTATGAGATTCAGCCCTGCGGCAATAATGCGTTCCTGATCCGGGACGAGAAGCATCCGGAGATTACGACGGAGCAGGATCTGCAGGAACTGAATAAGAAGATTGTACAGCTTGCGGATGACGACGGAAAGCTCTGCGTGGCTACATGCGACGTGCATTTTCTGAACCCCGAGGATGAGATCTACCGCCGCATTGTTATGGCCGGTAACGGCTTTGATGACGCCGATCTGCAGCCGCCGCTTTACTTCCGGACGACGGAGGAGATGCTTGCGGAGTTTGAATATTTCCCGAGACAGAAGGCATATGAGCTTGTCGTAACCAATCCGAACAAGATCAATGATATGATTGAGCGGATCAAGCCGGTCCGTCCCGACAAATGCCCGCCGGTCATCGAAAACTCCGACAAGGAGCTTCGTGACATGTGCTACAATACCGCGCGCTCCATGTACGGCGACGACCTTCCGGAGATCGTAAGCTCCCGCCTTGAGAAGGAACTGACGTCGATCATCAATAACGGTTTCGCGGTAATGTATATCATCGCGCAGCGTCTCGTCAAGCACAGTAACGATGACGGTTATATGGTCGGTTCCCGCGGTTCAGTCGGTTCGTCCTTCGTTGCGACAATGTCCGGAATCACCGAGGTTAACCCGCTTCCGGCGCATTATTACTGTAAAAACTGTCATTTCTACGATTTCGATTCGGACCTCGTTAAGCCTTACGCGCAGATGTCCGGCTTCGATATGCCCGACCGGCTCTGCCCGGTGTGCGGCAAGCCTCTTAAGAAGGACGGACAGAACATTCCGTTCGAAACGTTCCTCGGCTTCAAGGGAGACAAGGAGCCCGATATCGACCTGAACTTCTCAGGAGACAATCAGTCGGCGGCCCACGCCTATACCGAGGTTTTGTTCGGCAAAGGCCACACATTTCGCGCAGGGACCATTGCGACCGTAGCGGAGAATACCGCCTTCGGTTATATCAAGAAGTATTACGAAGAGCACGGTCTTACAAAGCGTATGGCCGAGATGAACCGTCTCGTGCAGGGCTGTGTCGGCGTACGGCGCTCAACCGGTCAGCATCCGGGCGGCATTGTTGTATTGCCTCACGGCGAGGAGATTTATTCCTTCACGCCCGTTCAGCATCCTGCCGATGATATGACCACGAATACGGTTACGACGCATTTCGATTACCATTCGATTGACCATAACCTGCTGAAGCTGGATATTCTCGGTCACGATGACCCGACCATGATCCGTTTCCTTGAGGATTTAACGGGATTAGACGCGAGGGACATCCCGATGGATGACCCGAAGGTCATGTCCCTTTTTGCTTCGACGGAAGCCCTCGGCATCACGCCGGAGGATATTGACGGCTGCGACTTAGGGTGCCTCGGATTACCCGAGCTCGGTACGGAATTCGTTATGCAGATGCTTCGGGATACCCATCCGAACAGCTTCTCGGACATGATCCGTATCTCCGGACTTTCTCACGGTACCGACGTATGGCTGAATAACGCGCAGACGCTGATTAACGAAGGCACCTGCACACTGAAGAACGCTATCTGTACCCGAGACGATATCATGACCTATCTGATCTCGATGGGAGTTGAGAACAGCCTTTCCTTCAAAATCATGGAGAGCGTACGTAAGGGTAAAGGGCTTACCGAAGACATGGAAAAGGCCATGCTTGAGAAGGAAGTACCGGAGTGGTATCTGTGGTCCTGCAAGCACATCAAGTACATGTTCCCGAAGGCCCACGCCTGCGCCTACGTTATGATGGCACTTCGTATCGCATACTGCAAGGTATATTATCCGCAGGCTTATTATGCAGCATACTTCTCAATCCGCGCGAAGGCGTTCAGTTATGAGCTGATGTGTCTCGGAAGGGAAAAGCTTGAGGCATGCCTTAGTAATCTCAAGAGACGTGCCAATTCGAACGACCCGGCGAAGAAACTGTCCGATAAAGAAAAGGACCAGATGTACAGCATGCGAATCTGTCAGGAGATGTACGCAAGAGGCCTTGAATTCCTGCCTCTTGACATATACCGTGCCGGCGCAACACGCTTTAAGATCATTGACGGCAAGTTGATGCCTTCCCTGATTTCCATCGACGGACTCGGCGAAATCGCCGCGAAGCAGATCGAAGAGGGCGCCAAGGGTGAGCCGTTCCTTTCGAAGGAAGATATGATGATCCGCTGCCATGTCGGCAAGTCCACCGTGGATCTGCTTTCGGATCTCGGCATTCTTGCCGGCCTTCCGGATACGAACCAGCTGAGTCTTACGGACCTCTTAAGTGCGGAATAAAGAAGGCTTTTTCGAAAAATGTGAAAATAATGCTTGCATTTTCGAATGACATTTGGTATCATTCGTTATGCAGCATTTGGCTTGTTGGTCAAGCGGTCAAGACGCCGCCCTCTCACGGCGGAAACGGGGGTTCGATTCCCCCACAAGCTGCTAACGGGAACCGGATTCTTGCGAATCCGGTTTTTTCTGTAAAACCCCATTATGTAAAGGAGTCTTTATGAAACGGAAACCGTCTGCATGGATCGCAGTTCTTTTGGTTGTAGCCATGGCATTTGCCGGATGTACGAAGAAGGGCACCGACCCTACGCCGACTCCGACACCTACCGAAGAGATAACGCCCGCGGTTACCGAGGAGCCGACGCCTACGCCGGATCCGAAGAGTGAGTGGGACGATAAGTTCCTGAAGGACCGTTACGCGGGCAAGTTCAAAATCGGTGTCGCGCTTTCCGCATCCATTATCCGTAACGAAACGCTGATGGAAGTGGTAAAGAAGGAATTCAACAGTTTTACCTTCGGTAACGAGATGAAGCCGGACAGCCTCTTGAATCAGCGCGCTACGCTTGACGGATACCCGGATACTTATACCGAGCCGGTTCTGCAGTTTGTTTCCATCGAGAACGGCCTGAATTTCGCCAGAGATAACGGATTCGGCGTACGCGGTCATACGCTTTGCTGGTATTCCCAGACGCCTTCATGGTTCTTCACCGAGGATTACAAGACCGGAAGCCCGCTTGTTTCAAGAGAAGTCATGCTTGCGCGGCTTGAAAGTTATATCAGGCAGGTTATGGAATTCTGCCAGACGAATTATCCCGGTTTGATCTATGCCTGGGACGTCTGCAACGAGGGCGTAGACAAGTTGACGGGAGATGAGAACGCCATCCGTAAGAAGGGAAACCTCTGGTATTCGACCATCGGACCGGATTTCATGGAATACGCTTTCGCATATGCCAGAAAGTATTCCGACGGAACCGCGAAGCTTTATTACAACGATTATAACTGCTTTGATAAGCAGAAAGAGATACTTGCCGCGCTGAAGCCGATTCAGGAAGCCGGCAACATTGACGGCATCGGTATGCAGTGCCATCTGAGCACGGGCGACAATATCAAGTCCCGTGTGTACGGCGTTGCGAAGAATTTTGCGCAGAACGGTTATCTTGTTGAGATTACCGAACTGGATATTGCCGTATCGGGCGGCGCATATGATGATACGATGCAGAGCATGAAATATAAGCTTCTGTTCCAGTATATCGAGCAGGCCAAGCTTGACGGTGAGGTGGATATCGATTCCGTTACCATCTGGGGCCTTTCGGATTTCGATTCGTGGAAGCGCGCGGATAAGCCGGTACTTTTCACAACGGTTGTCGGCGGACTGCAGCGGAAGCCCGCGTGGTACGGGGCAATGCAGGACCCTTCCATCGACGCGTTTGAATGGTAGATCAAATTTCTTTTCGGAGGATTTAGGATAATGAAAGCTTATGGTGTTAATGAACTTCGAAAGATGTACCTGGATTTCTTCAAATCCAAGGATCATCTTTGCATGAACAGTTTTTCGCTTGTCCCGAAGAATGACAAGAGCCTTCTTCTGATCAACGCAGGTATGGCTCCTTTGAAGCCTTACTTTACGGGACTTGAGGTACCGCCGAAGAAGCGCGTTACGACCTGTCAGAAGTGCGTACGTACCGGCGATATCGACAATGTCGGAAAGACGGCGAGACACCTCACATTTTTCGAAATGCTCGGTAACTTCTCCTTCGGAGATTACTTCAAGCATGAAGCAATTGCATGGAGCTGGGAGTTCCTGACTCAGGTTGTCGGAATGGATCCGGAGCGCCTGTATCCGTCCATCTACGGTGAGGATGATGAGGCCTTCGATATCTGGACGAAGGAAATCGGCGTTCCCGCCGAGAAGATTACCCGTTTCTACCGTGATCCGGTAACGGGAGAGTGCGACAACTTCTGGGAGCACGGCGCAGGTCCCTGCGGCCCCTGTTCCGAGATATACTATGACCGCGGCCTGAAGTACGGCTGCGGAAAGCCGGACTGCAAGGTCGGCTGCGACTGCGACCGTTTCATGGAAGTATGGAACAACGTATTCACCCAGTTCGACGGAGACGGCAAGGGCGGCTATACCGAGCTTGCCAACAAGAACATCGATACCGGTATGGGCCTTGAGCGTCTTGCCGTTGTTGTACAGGATGTGGATTCCGTATTCGATATCGACACGATGCGCGCGATCCGCGACCGCATCTGCGAGCTTTCCGGAAAGACTTATGAAACCAATGCGGATGACGACGTATCCATCCGTCTGATCACCGACCATATCAGAAGTTCAACGTTTTTGATCTCCGACGGCGTTATGCCTTCGAACGAGGGACGCGGCTACGTGCTTCGAAGAATCATCCGCCGTGCGGCAAGACACGGCCGTAAGCTCGGCATCAACGGACTGTTCATGGCAGAACTTGCCAAGACCGTAATCGCATGCTCGAAGGACGGTTATCCGGAGCTTGAGGAGAAGAAGGATTTCATTCTGACGAACCTCATCAAGGAAGAAGAAGCCTTCAACAAGACAATTGATAAGGGCCTTTCGATTCTTTCTTCTTTCGAGGACGAGATGAAGGCAGCCGGTAAGAAGGTGCTTTCCGGCACAGACGCATTCAAACTTTATGATACCTACGGCTTCCCGCTTGACCTTACCCTCGAGATTCTCGAAGAGAAGGGCTATGAGGTCGATAAGGAAGGTTTTGATAAGGCGATGCAGGTACAGAAGGAGACCGCACGTAAGGCACGTAAGGTTACGACCTACATGGGCGCGGATGCTTCGGTATTCGACTTCTATACAACGCCCACCGAGTTCACCGGCTATACGAAGCTTACGGATGAGGCGGAGATCCGTGTTGTTTCCTGCGATACGGAAACCGAGAGCGGCATCGCTTCCGAGCTTACAGAATTCCTCGGCGAAGGCCAGAACGGTACGCTCATTGCGGACAAGACACCTTTCTATGCGACTATGGGCGGCCAGCAGTCCGATCAGGGCGTTATCGTAACCGACGAGGGTGAATTCCTCGTACAGAACGTAGAAAAGCTCGTAGGCGGCAAATACGCGCACCACGGCGTAGTCCGTAACGGAATCATCCGTAAGGGCGCAACCGGAACCTTCAAGGTAGACGCGGCCCTCAGAGGCGCTACCTGCAAGAACCACAGCGCGACGCACCTTCTTCAGAAGGCCCTCCGCGAAGTGCTCGGTTCCCATGTAGAGCAGAAGGGTTCCTATCAGGATGCCGAGCGTACCCGTTTCGACTTCAGCCATTTCCAGGCAATGACCAACGAAGAGCTTGCGAAGGTTGAGGAAATCGTTAACCGCGAGATTGCGGCTTCCCTTCCGGTTGTAACCGACGTTATGGATATCGAGTCCGCCAAGAAGAGCGGCGCAATGGCTCTGTTCGACGAGAAGTACGGCGATTCCGTACGTGTTGTCAGCATGGGCGATTTCAGTAAGGAGCTGTGCGGCGGTACGCATGTAAAGAATACGAGCGAGATCGGTTCCTTCAAGATCCTTTCCGAGAGCGGTATCTCCGCAGGTGTCCGCCGTATCGAGGCGATTACCTCGGCAAATGTGACCGCTTACTATAAGACTCTTGAGAACGAGCTGCGCAGTGCAGCGGCTGCTGCCAAGTGCGCTCCGGACGCTCTTTCCGCTAAGATTGCTTCCCTTCAGGAAGAGATCAAGAGCCTGAATTCCGAGGTGGAGAAGCTGAAGGCTAAGCTTGCAGGCAATTCCCTTTCGGATATCCTCAATAATGTACGCGAGAAGAACGGCGTAAAGATTCTCTGCGCAAATGTTCCGGATGCCGATATGAACAGCCTCCGCAATCTGTGCGACACCCTTAAGGAGAAGCTCGGTGAGTCCGTATTGATGCTTGCTTCGGCAACCGACGGTAAGGTAAGCCTTGTATCGATGGCGACCGACGGCGCAATGAATAAGGGCGCCCACGCCGGTAACCTGATCAAGGAGTGCGCGGCGCTTGTAGGCGGTGGCGGCGGCGGAAGAGCCAATATGGCTCAGGCCGGCGGCAAGAACCCCGCAGGCATCGGTGCCTGCATCGAGAAAGGCTTCAGCGTAGCAGAGAGCCAGATCAACTAAATCAGCGCTGTGTGGCATTTGTCGAAAAAACAATTGACAAATCACGCAAGTATGATAAAATAAGAAACGTGCTATGTTAGCCCAATACCGTTTACGGAGGAATCCGGCGGCAGGGAGGTAGGTGAAAATCATGTCAAGTGTTATCGTAAAAGAGAACGAGTCTTTGGACAGCGCACTTCGCCGTTTCAAGAGAAACTGCGCGAAGGCAGGCATTCAGCAGGAGATTCGTAAGAGAGAGCATTACGAGAAGCCCAGCGTAAAGCGTAAGAAGAAGTCTGAGGCAGCCCGTAAGAGAAAGTTCAAGTAAGAACAATCCATGAATGTAACAGGAAGATCCGAATTGTTTCGGGTCTTCTTTTTTTGCTTTATTATTTGCGGAAAATGTGATATATTAACTATGTATGTGTTAAAATGTGGTATCTATGGGGATTTACGGAGGTTTACGGCGAATGGTGGAAGTTATTAAGGATGTTTCGATGTCCTGTCAGAAGAGTGTTTTCGGCGAATATGACGCTTACGCAAAGATTCTGGAGCGGTCGCTGCATGTTTCTCTTCTTACAAGAGAGGATGAAATCCGTGTAATCGGCGAAGACGGCCCGGTGAAACGCGCGGTATCGGTTCTGCAGACTTTAATCGGTCTTTCAAAGCGCGGCACCGCAATCACGGAACAGCAGGTGAACTATACCATTTCGCTTTCGATGGAAGGAAAGCAGGATGAGGTTCTTGCAGTGGATTCCGATTTGATCTGCCATACGATTTCCGGAAAGCCGATCAAGCCGAAGACAATCGGTCAGAAGAAGTATGTTGACAGCATTCGGAACAATATGATTGTATTCGGTACGGGTCCCGCCGGTACCGGTAAGACGTATCTTGCGATGGCAATGGCAATTACTGCCTTCAAGAATGATGAGGTCAACCGGATTATTCTGACGCGTCCCGCGATTGAAGCGGGCGAGAAGCTCGGTTTCCTGCCGGGTGACTTGCAGAGCAAGGTAGACCCTTACCTGCGGCCGCTTTACGACGCGCTCTATCAGATTATGGGTGCGGAAACGTTCCAGAAGAATATGGAGAAAGGGCTGATTGAGGTTGCCCCGCTTGCCTATATGCGCGGCCGTACCCTCGACAATGCCTTTATTATACTCGATGAGGCTCAGAACACGACGCCTGCCCAGATGAAAATGTTTCTGACCAGAATCGGTTTCGGCTCCAAGGTAGTCGTGACCGGTGACCGTACGCAGAAGGACCTTCCGTCCGGTGAGGTTTCCGGTCTGGATATCGCTTACCGTGTTCTTTCGGAAGTGGAGGAAATCGCATTTTGCGAATTGACAAGCGCCGACGTTGTGAGACATCCGCTTGTACAGAAGATTGTTCAGGCGTACGAGACCTACGAAAAGAAACGTGCCGACAGAGTGCTTAAAAGAGATGCGATTAAACGAAGCACAGGCATAAGGGAGGTCCGTTATGACCGTAAACATTGAGCGGGAGATTGAACGGGAATATGATTTCCCGACAGAGGAAACCATCCGTGCGGTGATTGCGGAAGCTCTTGACTATGTGCAATGCCCTTATGAATGTAATGTTAACGTGCTTCTTACGGATGATGCGGCCATTCATGAATTGAACCGCGAATACCGGAACACCGACCGGCCTACCGATGTGCTTTCTTTTCCGATGATTGATTACGAAACGCCGGCGGACTTTTCGATGGTCGAGGAAGCGCCGGAGGAGTACGCAGATCCGGACAGCGGGGAGTTGCTTTTAGGGGATATCGTGATTTCCCTTGACCGGATGGAAGCTCAGGCAGAAGAGTACGGACATTCCATCCGGAGAGAACTTGCCTTTTTGATTGCCCACAGCATGCTTCATCTGTGCGGCTTTGATCATATGAATGACGACGAACGCATCGTTATGGAACAGAAACAGGAGGAGATTCTGAGACGCCTCGGAATCACACGTGACGCAAAGTAAGTATGGATATCGAGAGCAGAAACCGAGCACACAGCAATATGCTTCTTCAGGGAAGCATTCTTGCAATGTCTTCGCTGATTGTCCGCATGATCGGTCTCGTATATCGGATTCCGCTGGCCAGAATCATCGGCGATGACGCTTACGGCTATTATTCGACGGCTTTCGAGTTCTACAGCCTCGCGCTGCTTTTAAGCTCCTACAGTCTTCCCCTTGCGGTTTCCAAGCTTGTTTCGGCAAGACGCATTGCCGGACGGCATAAGGACGCAAGGCGCGTGCTTTATGTGGGGCTCGCATTCGGATTTGCCGTCGGTGCGATAGCTTCGGTGCTTGTGTATATCGGTGCTGACCTGTACGGCAGGTTCAATAAGACTCCGCAGGTGGCAATTCCTCTTCGTGTGCTTGCCCCAACCATCTTCGTGTTCTCCGTGATGGGAGTTATACGGGGCTATTTCCAGGGCTTCGGCAACATGGTTCCGACGGCACTGTCGCAGATTATCGAGCAGATTGTCAATGCAATCGTTTCCGTCGGCGCAGCCGTCTATATGGTGAAGAAGTACGCGGGAACCACCGAACAAAGCGCTTACGGCGCGGCAGGCGGCACTTGGGGAACCTTCCTCGGCGCTTGCGCGGCGGCGGTTACCCTTGTAATCATCTTTCTGTCCACCAGAAAGTATTATGTGAGGCAGCTTCTTGAAGACACCTCGAAGGAGCAGGAACGTTATCGGACGATTCTGAAGGTTTTGATTATGACCGCGCTGCCGGTTGTAATCAGCCAGACGGTTTATCAGCTGTCGGGAACCATCGATGTTTCCATCTTCAACCGTACGCTTAACAATAAAGGCATTGTGGAGGAGACCCGTAACACCTGGTGGGGAATCTATTCCGGCAAATACAAACTCTTAACGAACGTTCCGGTTGCCATTGCATCCGCCATGGGAACCGCGATTGTACCGAATCTTGTTGCACTTATCGCGAAAGGGAAAATCGAAACGACGAAAGAGAAGATTGCGACGGTAGTCAAGTTTAATATGATCATCGCATTTCCCTGCGCCTTCGGTTTTATCAGCATCGGCGGACCGATTCTTAGGATGCTTTACGGCGACGGCCGGGAACTGAGCGCCTTGATGATGCAGATCGGCGGCATAGCGGTTGTATTCTTTGCTTTGTCGACGGTTACGAACGGAGTTTTACAGGGAATCAACCACATGTTCCTTCCGGTATGGCATTCACTGATCGCTTTGATCATTCACTGTGCGGTGCTTTGGACGCTGTTACATTTTACGGAAATGAACGCAATTGCGCTTGTTCTTTGTAACGTATTGTTCGCTTTCATCGTATGTCTTTTGAACGCAAGAAGCATACGGAAGCTCCTCGGCTATAAACAGGAATGGAGAACCACTTTCGTGATTCCGCTTGTTTCCGCCGGAGTGATGGCGGCATTTGCCAATATGTATTATCAGTTCCATATATGGATTCTCGGGATGGCTTTCCCGAATCGTCCGACGCTTAATAATCTGATTGCATGCATTATTGCAATCTTCCTGTCGGTATTTGTTTATTTCGCGGTGCTGATTTTCCTGAAAGGAATTTCCCGTAAAGAAATCGAAGAGATGCCGAAGGGTAAGGTAATCGCGGATATTCTTACTAAACTGCACCTGTTGCGGAAGTAATTCAGAAGGTAGTTAAATGAGTAGAATTGCAGTAATCGGAGGCGGTGCTTCCGGCATGACGGCTGCGCTTACGGCGCGTGAAGCCGGTGCGGAGGTTGTTCTCTTTGAACATAATGAAAAGCTCGGAAAGAAGCTTGCGGCAACCGGCAACGGACGCTGCAATCTCAGCAATGCCGAGCTTAACGATGACAGTTACCGCGGAGGCGATAAGGCATTTATTCAGAAGGTGCTGAATCTCTGCTCTCCGGAAGCGGTAAGGGAATTCCTTACGGAACACGGTCTGCTCCTTAAGGAAAAGCGCGGATACTATTATCCCCGTTCCGAACAGGCGGCTTCTGTAGTTACGTGGTTCGCCGCAAGGCTTACCGCGGCAGGCGTTACGGTACGCTGTTCGGTTGAGGTGAATAAAATCACGAAGGAACGGAAGGGCTTCCGGATTTCCTATATGGATCTTCAGAAGGAATGTGCGGGGCAGGAGCTTTTCGACCGCGTGATTCTTGCAACCGGAGGACTTGCCGGACAGAATCTCGGCGCAGGTCCCTTCGGTTATGAAACCGCCAAATCCTTCGGACATGTATTAAGCCCGTTGTTCCCTGCGCTTGTTCAGCTGGTTGCAAAGGATAAGAACCTGAAGACGCTTTCGGGTGTGCGCGCCGATGCGGAGGTGCATCTTCATACGAGTCTTGACGGCGTAAATCAGGTGCATTCCGAGAAGGGCGAGGTGCTCTTCACCGATTACGGCGTCAGCGGAATTGCTGTAATGCAGTTAAGCCGTTATGCGGGTGATGTTCTTCGAAGAAAAGGCGATGCAATGATTTCCTTTGATTTCGTTCCCGAGAAAACGGTTTCGGAACTTGTGAAGGAACTTTGCGTCTGTCTCGATACCGCCGGCTCCGTTGCCGCGGAGGATGCGTTAAGCACGGTGCTTCCGAAGAAACTCCTTTATGTTGTATTCTTAAGATCTGATCTGAAGGCGTTCACGCCTTCTTCAAAGCTTTCGGTACAGGAAATCGAACGGCTGGCGCAGACGATGAAGGATTTCCGCCTGCCGATTCTTTCTACGAAGGATTATTCCATGGCGCAGGTGACGGCAGGAGGCGTTACGCTTTCCGGCGTTCATGCAAAGACGATGGAATCGAAGCTGCAGAAAGGTCTTTACCTGACCGGCGAACTTTTGGATGTTGACGGAACCTGCGGGGGGTATAACCTGCAGTTCGCATTTGCCACCGGAATCCTTGCAGGACGGGCAGCCGGGCAGGCATAATTGAGGTATTATGATTAAATTATCGCAAATCCATGTTCCAATAAAGCATACGGAAGCGGACCTTAGAAACGCCGCGGCGAAACTGCTGCGGGTTTCCGTATCGGATATCCGGGAGCTTAGGATACTAAAGCAGTCGATTGATGCCCGTAAGAAGCAGGAGATCGGCTATTCCTATTCGGTCGCGGTTTCCGTGAATCAGGAGGAACGGCTTCTAAGGAAGGGATTTGAAAGCTATAAACCGAAAGAGTATCGTTATCAGATTACAGGAACGAAACCGCTTAAGAACCGTCCGGTGATCATCGGCGCGGGTCCCTGCGGGCTTTTCGCCGCCTATATGCTTGCAAAGGAAGGCTATCGGCCGATCGTTCTTGAGCGGGGACCCTCTATGGATGACCGTGTGGAGGCCGTGGAAGCCTTTTATGAAACCGGCAGATTAAATCCCGAGGCCAACGTTTTGTTCGGCGAGGGCGGCGCAGGAACATTTTCCGACGGCAAATTAAACACGCTAATCAAGGATAAGGACGGCAAAGGACAATTCGTCCTCGACACATTTGCCGCATTCGGTGCGCCCGAAGAGATTACCTATAAAAACAAGCCGCATATCGGCACGGACCTGCTTCGGAAGGTTATCGTCAATATGCGGAAGGAAACCGAACGTCTCGGCGGAACGTTTTGTTTTGAGACAAAGGCGGTTGCAATTGAGACGAAAGACGGACAGGTTACCGGAGTAAGGGTGCAGGGCGCTTCCGATGAGGTTATCCCCTGCGAGGTCTGCATTCTTGCAATCGGACACAGCGCAAGAGATACTTTTAAAGTGCTTTACGAAAGCGGAATATGCATGGAGCCGAAGGCATTTGCTGTCGGTGTAAGAATTCAGCACACACGCGAATGGGTGAACCGATGCCAGTATAAAGACGCGGCGCCGATGCTTCCCGCAGCCGATTACAAGCTCACGCATACCTGTAAGGACGGAAGAGGCGTTTATTCGTTCTGCATGTGCCCCGGCGGATACGTCGTGAATGCTTCGTCTGAGCCCGGCATGCTTACGGTGAACGGAATGAGTAACCATAGCCGTGACGCGGAGAACAGTAACGCTGCAATCGTCGTAACGGTAACTCCCTCGGATTACGAGAATCCTAAAGAGCCCGGCAATCCGCTTTCGGGAATCGCTTTCCAGAGAGACCTTGAAAGAAAGGCTTATGATGCCGGACAGGGAAGGATTCCGACGCAGCGTTATGAGGATTTCAAAGAAAACCGCCCGAGCTCGGGATGCGGTACGATTGCTCCCTGTACGAAAGGCGCAGTAAGCTATACGAACTTAAGACCGGTACTTCCCGAATGGATGAGTGCGGATATCATTGAGGGCGTTGAAGCATTTGACGGGATGATGCAGGGATTTGCAAACGGCGACGCGCTGCTTTCCGCAGTTGAGTCGAGAACGTCTTCGCCGGTAAGAATTCTTCGGGGAGACAATTTGCAGTCCGTGTCATTTGCCGGGCTGTACCCATGCGGTGAGGGAGCCGGATATGCCGGCGGGATCACGTCTGCAGCCATGGACGGAATTCGGGTATTTGAAGAGATTATTAAAGAGTTTACATATGGTTTGGAGGCATAACATGGACCGTACGGAATTGATGAAAGAAAAGAAGCGCATTGTCGTAAAGGTCGGTTCTTCGACGTTGACGCATGAGGAAACCGGTGATATGAACCTTACGACTATGGAACGTCTGGTTCGGATTCTAACGGATCTTTCAAATTCGGGAAAGGAAGTTGTTCTTGTTTCTTCCGGTGCAATCGCAGTAGGAAGAAAGACGATGAATATTGCCGAACGTCCTAAGGAGCAGGATTTGAAACAGGCCTGCGCAGCCATTGGCCAGTCCCGTCTTATGATGGTTTATGAGCGTCTGTTCGCGGAGTACAACAAGGTTCCCGCCCAGGTACTGATCACGAAGGACACGATGATTAACGATACGATGCGCAGAAACGCCCGAAGCACTTTTATGCGGCTTCTTGCCATGGGAACGATTCCGGTCGTTAACGAAAATGATACGGTTGCTACCGACGAAATCGAATTCGGCGACAACGATACGCTTTCCGCTATCGTTGCGGCACTGATTCACGCGGATCTTCTGATCGTGCTTTCCGACCAGGACGGGTTCTTCACGGATGACCCGCGAACGAACCCCGACGCGAAGCTGGTTGAGGAGATTACGTATATTACCGACGAGCTCGAGGCCATGGCGAAGGGTGCCGGAAGCGACGTCGGAACCGGCGGAATGGCGGCTAAGATAAGCGCTGCCCGTGTGGCAAATGATGCGGGCGCCGACATGGTGATTGCGAACGGCAATGACATGAATAATCTCAGAATGGTTCTCGAAGGAAAGAATATCGGAACGCTGTTCCGGGCGCACCGCAACGAGAATTTCCATCTGATCGATTATCTTCAGAGAAAGGCAAATTCATGAACGAAGAAAAGATTAAGCGTATCAATGCGCTCTATCATAAGTCCCAGGCCGTGGGACTTACCGAAGAGGAGAAAGCCGAACAGGCCGAGCTTCGGAAGGAATACATCGAAGCCATCCGGGCGGACCTTCGGAGTTCTCTTGAAAACATTTCCATCGTGAATCCGGACGGCTCCATTACCGAAGTCAAGGATATGAAGAAGAAACCGAACAACGTATCGAGGATATAAAACCTGCAATATTAACGAAGGAAGTATGGGATGATGACGAAAAGTGAATTACGAACCATTATGAAACGGCGCCGCAGAAGCCTTTCGGCAACGCGCATTCTCTGCTACAGCGCAATCGTGACGGATAAGCTTGTGCGGGAGGATATTTATAAGAACGCCGATCTGATTCTCGGCTATTACTCCGTAAGCGCCGAGGTTTCGATGGATTACCTGTTTGAACAGGCCTGGAAGGACGGCAAGAAAGTTGCTCTTCCGGTTTGTCTGCCGGGACACGAGATGGAATTCCGGATCTATACGAAACAGACCGTAATGGAGAAGGGCGTGTGCGGCATCCCCGAGCCCGCGAACAGCGAAGTCGTGGATCCGTCGAAGGTCAATGCACTGATTGTCGTGCCGGGCGTGTCATTTGACGCGGACGGAAACCGTATCGGATACGGCGGAGGCTATTACGACCGCTTTTTGAAGAAATATCCGGACATCCCGCGGGTTATGCTCGCTTACGAGATGCAGAAGACAGTCAGCATCCCGTATGACGGAAACGACGTTCCCGTGAATCTTGTTCTCACAGAAACCGACCGCTACCTGTGCGGCGCGCAGTAAAGGAGACCGGCTATGAATCTTTTGATTATGGGAAAGGAAGCCAAGCTTGCTTCCGAAATACTCGGTATCACCGATACCGCCAAGAAGAATGAGACGCTTTTACATACCGCTGACCTTCTTGAAAAAGAGGCGGCATCGATTCTTGCGGCAAATGCCATAGATGTTCAGAACGCGGAACAGAAGGGTGTAAGTCCCGCTATGGTGGACCGTCTCCGCCTGAATGAAAAACGTATTGCCGGAATGGCAGGCGGACTTCGTCAGGTTGCCGCTCTTCCGGATCCGGTTGGCGACATCCTCGAGTCCTTTGAGCGACCGAACGGCCTTAAGATTGATAAGGTCCGCGTGCCCTTCGGCGTGATCGGAATCATCTATGAATCCCGGCCGAATGTAACGGCTGATGCCTTCGGACTCTGCTTCAAGACCGGTAATGCCGTTATCTTACGAGGCGGCTCCGACGCGATTCATTCCAACGAAAGAATCAGCGAAGTGCTCCGTCAGGGCGTAAAGGAATGCGGACTTCCCGAGAACAGCATCCAGCTGATCACCGATACAAGCCGCGAAGTTGTTACGGAGTTTATGAAGTTGAACCGTTTCGTGGACCTTCTGATTCCGAGAGGCGGCGCGGGACTTATCCAGAATGTTATTGAAAACAGTCTGATTCCGGTTATCGAGACCGGTACCGGTAACTGCCATATATTCGTCGATGAGAGCGCCGACCAGGATAAGGCACTGGATATCATCGATAACGCGAAAACGCAGCGTATGGGCGTCTGCAACGCCTGTGAGAGCCTTGTGGTGCATGAGAAGATCGCTGCGGAGTTTCTGCCGAAGATTTACGAAAGACTTTCCGCGAAGAACATCACATTTCGCGCGGACGGGGACGCAAGAGCCGTTGTTCCTTCGATGGAGGAGGCGAGCGAGGAGGATTTCGGTAAGGAATATCTCGGAAGCTTGATCAGCGTGAAGACGGTAGCAAATGTGGACGAGGCGATTGAGCACATAAACCGCTACCATACGAAGCATTCCGACGCGATTCTTACGAACAACGAGGCCAATGCAGAGGCATTCCTCAAGAGAATCGACAGCGCATGCGTTTATGTTAACGCTTCAACGCGTTTCACCGACGGTGAGGAGTTCGGCTTCGGCGCCGAGATCGGCATCAGCACCCAGAAGCTTCACGCAAGAGGACCCATGGGCCTTCGCGAGCTTACCAGCTATAAATATCTGATTCGCGGAAACGGACAGGTCCGCGGCTAAAGGAATTCATGATTTACGACGAGATCACAAAAACCTATCCGGTATCGCTTCCCGAGGAGGAGCCCGCAAGACAGTATGCCTTTATGGATATCTTAAAGGCGGAGCTTGCGGACCGCATGAGCCGGGAGAACCGCACGTTTACGATGCATGTGGAAACCTTCGGATGCCAGATGAACGCAAAGGATTCCGAAAAATTAGCCGGAATTCTTTCCTACATCGGTTACGTTCCGACGGATTCCGAGGACGCCGACATCGTTGTCTACAATACATGCACGGTACGTGAGAACGCGAACACCCGCGTATACGGAAGAATCGGTTATCTCGGGCGGCTTAAGAAGTCGCACCCCGGAATGCGAATCGTTCTGTGCGGCTGCATGATGCAGGAAGAGCATGTGATTGAGAAGATCAAAAAGAGTTATCCTTTCATCGACGTAATCTTCGGAACCCATAACATTTATATGCTTGCGGAACTCCTTTACAGGCGGGAACAGTCAATGAAATGCGTGATCGACGTCCGTAAGGAAGCCGACAGGATTGTCGAAGACCTTCCGAGCCTTCAGAAGTACGGCTTCAAAGCAGGCGTGAATATCATGTACGGCTGCAATAATTTCTGCACCTACTGCATCGTTCCGTATGTTCGCGGGCGCGAACGTTCGAGAAATCCCATAGACATCGTCCGTGAGACCGAGATGCTTACAAAGAACGGCGTCCGTGAGGTGATGCTTCTCGGGCAGAACGTGAATTCCTACGGGAAGAATCTTGAGCCGGGGGTGTCATTTGCCGAATTAATCCGTGAAGTCAGCAAAGTGGAAGGACTTCAGAGAATCCGGTTTATGACGCCGCATCCGAAGGACCTTTCCGATGAGCTGATTGAAGAAATTGCCGTCAATCCGAAAATCTGTAAGCATGTGCACCTGCCGTTACAGTCCGGAAGCAGCAGGCTTCTTAAGCTTATGAACCGGCATTATACGAAGGAATCCTTCCTCGCTTTGGTTGATAAGATCCGCGAACGGATTCCGCAGGTTGCGATAACGACCGATATCATCATCGGATTTCCGGGTGAGACGGAAGAGGATTTCGAGGATACGCTTGACGTGGTGCGGAAAGCCCGTTTTATGAGCGCTTTCACATTTATCTACTCGAAACGCTCCGGAACGCCTGCGGCGGAGATGGACGGTCAGGTCAGTGAAGAGATCTGCTCGGAGCGCATGAAGCGGCTTCTTGATACGGTCGGCGAGGTTGCCTCGAAGGAAGCGGAGCGGTACACCGGCAGGACGGAAACGGTTCTGTGTGAAGAGTACCGGGAGGATACAGGGTGCGTGACCGGAAGACTTGATAATAACCTGCTTGTGCATTTCCCGGGAGAGAAGGCGCTCCTTGGGGAGATGGTTTCCGTGAAGCTTTCGGAATGCAAAGGCTTTTATTACATCGGAGAGCAAAGTTCGGACTTGTAAAAACCGTACTTGTATTGTATAATGGCATTCGCAGTATGGAGGAGTACCCAAGTGGCTGAAGGGTCTGGCTTCGAACACCAGTAGGTCGGGAATACCGGCGCAAGGGTTCAAATCCCTTCTCCTCCGTGATTATGGATTGCCGTCTTTTTGGACGGCAATTCTTTTTTCCAAGGGGGTTCCTATGAAAAGAATGATTCTGATTCTTGTTACCGTGGCTTTATCTGTGTGCCTTTTTGCCTGTGGCAGACCAGACGACAAGGCCGAGACACCTACCGAAACACCGAAGGAGGAAACGAACATGAACGAGAATGAACCTACCAAACAGGCTGAGCTGACCGTTACCGAAGCTCCTACCGATACGCCGACTCCGACGCCCACGGAAGCGCCCAAAACGGACGAGAACGGCATGTATCTTACCTGCCCGACTTCTTATCTGACGAAGAAGGAAGGCGTTTCCTACGGCAAATTCGAACGCCATACGTATTATTCCTATTACTGCAACCGAGAGAGAGCCTATACGATTCTTCTTCCTCCGGATTATACGCAGGATAAGAAGTATCCGGTTGTATATCTTCTTCACGGAATCTTCGGGGATGAGAATTCCTTCGCAGGCGACGCAAAGCTGCCGATTCTTGTCGGCAACATGATCGCGGAAGGACTTTGTGAAGAGTTTATCCTTGTATGCCCCGCAATGTATGCAGCCGGCGATGATACGGCTCAGACGCCCGCTTTCAACGCGGAAGCGTGCATCCCTTATGACCGTTTCCCGAAGGAACTCGTAGAAAACCTGATGCCGCACATCAACGCAACTTACTCCGTACAGGAAGGTCGCGAGGGCACGAACATCGGCGGTTTCTCCATGGGCGGCCGCGAGACTCTGTATACTTTGATGCTTTATCCGGAACTCTTCAAGAATGTATGCGCAATGGCACCGGCTCCCGGAATGACACCCGCAAAAGACGGCTTTATGGAGCATCCCGGATCCCTTCAGGAGGATGAAGTCAGATTTGCCGAAGGAACCGTTGTTCCGGATACGATTATCATCTGCTGCGGAACGAGAGACAGCGTTGTCGGCAAATTCCCGATGGGTTATCACAATCTGTTTGAGAAGAACGGAATCAAGCACATCTGGTACGAAGTTCCGAACGCAGACCACGACATGAACACCCAGTACTCCGGAATGTTCAACTTCTTCCAACTGATCGGAAAGTAATAATTTCGGAATTTTATATTTGCAGGGCCGTCGCTTTCAGGCGATGATCCTGTTTGTTTTTCGGCTCTTCGTGAATACATCCCGTGTGAATTGCATTCAGCTGCAATTTCACACGGGATGTATTCAACAGAAGAGCATTGGAATAGAAAAAAGCCCATCGCCTGAGAAGGGACGGGTCATGGGAAATAAAAAAGGAACGGTGGGTTAAGCCGTTCCTTTCATATTATGCCAACTTGTTAACAGAAAGCTGCAGTCTGGAAATCTTCCGGGCGGCGGTATTCTTATGATATACGCCCTTAGCGGAAGCCTTGCTGATTGCAACCGTAGCATCCTTAAGACTCTTCTCGGCAAGTGCTTTGTCACCGGCAGCCACGGCAGCATCCACTTTCTTAATCAGGGTCTTAACCTTAGACTTGATAATCTTATTCTTTAAGGTTTTCGTCTCGATAACAAGAATTCTCTTCTTAGCAGACTTGATATTAGCCATCTTCACACCTCCTGTTCGTAAACTGGTTTTCGCATGAAGTGCCGTACGAATCCGGACACGGACGTTTCGTACACACAGATGAAATTATCATAGTACACAGTCGGGCTTTTGTCAATGATTATTTTCACATTTGTAATTGTCTTCGGAGCGCAGATATGGTATAGTAATCGGGAACCATGCAAACGGAAAGAAAGAGAGTATCCCATGGCAGATTTTGATCAAAGTAAGATAAGGAATTTCTGTATCATTGCCCACATCGATCACGGCAAATCGACGCTCGCCGACCGTATCATCGAACGGACGGGACTTCTTACGCAGCGTGAGATGCAGGAACAGGTCCTTGACAATATGGATTTGGAGCGGGAGCGCGGCATAACGATCAAGGCGCAGACCGTCCGCACGATATATAAAGCGAAAGACGGGAAGGAGTATATCTTTAACCTGATCGATACTCCCGGTCACGTAGACTTTAACTATGAGGTTTCAAGAAGCCTTGCCGCCTGTGAGGGCGCGATTCTGGTTGTAGACGCCGCGCAGGGCATTGAGGCCCAGACACTTGCGAACTGTTACCTCGCGATCGATCATGACCTCGAGATCATGCCGGTCATCAATAAGATCGATCTTCCGAGCGCCGAACCAGAGAGAGTTGTGGCGGAGATTGAAGACTTTATCGGAATCGAAGCGCAGGACGCTCCCAGGATTTCCGCAAAGCAGGGCATCAACATTGATGATGTGCTTGAAGGCATTGTAGCGAAGATTCCCGCGCCCAAGGGTGACCCCGAAAAGCCGCTTCAGGCACTAATATTCGACTCGATTTACGACCCTTATAAGGGCGTTATCATATTCGTACGCGTGAAGGAAGGCCGCATCACCAAGGATACGAGAATCCGAATGATGGCAACCGGCTGCGAGGAGGATATCGTTGAGATTGGAACCTTCGGCCCCGGCAAATTCATCCCCTGCGACGAGCTTCCGGCAGGCACCGTCGGTTATATCACGGCTTCTTTGAAGAATGTGAAGGATACCCGCGTCGGTGATACGGTAACCGATGCCAACCGTCCGGCTGCGGAACCGCTTCCCGGATATAAGAAGGTCAACTCGATGGTATACTGCGGCATGTATCCCGCAGACGGCGCCAAGTATCCCGACCTTCGGGACGCTCTTGAAAAGCTTCAGTTGAATGATGCCTCTCTCAATTACGAGCCGGAAACATCCATCGCCCTCGGATTCGGTTTCCGCTGCGGATTCTTAGGACTTCTGCATCTTGAGATCATCGAAGAGCGCCTTGAGAGAGAATATAATCTCGACCTTGTAACGACGGCACCGAGCGTTATCTATAAGATTTATAAGACCGACGGCACCTGCATGGAGATTTCCAATCCCGCCAACATGCCCGATCCGACTGAGATCGAGCATATGGAGGAACCGTTCGTCAACGCCGAAATTATGGTGACCACCGAATTTGTCGGACCGATCATGAAGCTCTGCCAGGAACGAAGAGGCGTCTATCTCGGCATGGAATACATGGAGCAGACACGCGCGCTTCTTAAGTATGAACTTCCGTTAAATGAGATCATTTACGATTTCTTCGACGCGCTTAAATCACGTTCCAAGGGATATGCTTCCTTTGACTATGACCTTAAGGGCTATGTGCCTTCCCGCCTTGTGAAGCTTGATATTCTTATTAATCATGAGGAAGTGGACGCGTTATCATTTATCGTACATGAAGATTCGGCCTACGAGCGCGGCCGCCGTATCTGCGAGCGCATGAAGGACGAGATTCCGAGACACCTGTTCGAAATCCCGATTCAGGCGGCAATCGGCAACAAGATCATAGCCCGTGAGACCGTTAAGGCAATGCGCAAGGACGTTCTCGCCAAATGCTACGGCGGTGACATATCCCGTAAGAAGAAGCTTCTCGAGAAGCAAAAAGAAGGAAAGAAGAGGATGCGCCAGGTCGGCAATGTGGAAATTCCGCAGTCTGCCTTCATGAGCGTCTTAAAACTGGATGAAGAATAAACAGGCAATGGAATTATATATTCACATTCCGTTCTGCAAAAGAAAATGTAATTACTGCGATTTCCTTTCCTTCTCCGGAAAGGAATACCGGTACTGGGATTATCTCGAAGCGCTGATGCGCGATATACGGCGATACGGCGGGCATACCGTATCGACAATCTATATCGGCGGCGGAACTCCTTCGGCGATGCCAATCGGCTTTTATGACAAGCTGTTCGGCTGTATCCGCGAGAATTTCTTTCTGCAGCCGGATGCGGAGGTGACGATCGAGGCGAATCCGGGTACGCTCACTGCTGCCAAAGCTGTAGAGTACAAGCGCGTCGGAATCAACCGCATGAGCCTCGGCCTGCAGTCAACCGTTGACGAGGAACTGCAGACACTCGGAAGAATCCACACCTATACGGATTTCCTGAAGTCCTTTGAGATAGCAAGGAAGGCGGGAATCGCCAACATAAACGTGGATCTGATGATGGGAATTCCCGGGCAGACCGAGGAATCCTTTAAGACGACGCTTTCCCGTGTGGCGCTGTTACATCCCGAGCATATCTCCGCATATATGCTGATGGTGGAGGACGGAACGCCCTTTCAGGAGCTTTACAGAACGCAGCCGGAACGCTTTCCGAACGAGGAGGTTGTCGGGAATCTTTATGAGATGACTGTTGCTTTTCTCGCAAAGAAAGGCTACGAGCAGTATGAGATTTCCAACTTCTCGCGGGGCGGTTACGCATGTAAGCATAATATCGGCTATTGGAGACGGATTCCGTATCTCGGCATCGGACTCGGCGCGTCGTCGCTGATCGATGATACGAGGTACCGCGTCACCACCGATCTTGCGGAGTATCTGAAGGAACTTTCGTACGAGAGCGAAGAAAAGCTCACGATGACGGATATCAAGAACGAAACGATCATTCTTGGGCTTCGGCTGAAGGAGGGAATCTCGTATTCGGATCTTAAGGAGGAGTTCGGCGAAGGTTTCGCCGGACGGACCATAGCAAGGCTCGGGAAGTACGTGGAAGAAGGCTTCATGGAGCACGATTACGACCGGTTTTACTTCACGACGAAGGGTTATCTGGTCAGCAATACAATTCTTTCGGAACTTATGGAATAAGACTTAAAACGGTTTTCGCAGCAATGCGGAGACCGTTTTTTACATTTGCCGTAAAAACCCGAAAAGATTTTCGAAAAATGATAACGATTTCTGTTGACAAAACGATTCTACAGTGGTATCTTATATGAGGATGTTAGCACTCGAACCGAATGAGTGCTAATAACAGGAATCGGAGAAGACTATGGAATTAGATGATCGAAAACTGAAGATTCTGACAGCCATCATCCAGAACTACCTGGAAACCGGAGAGCCGGTCGGTTCGCGTACCATTTCGAAGTACACGGATCTGAACCTGAGCTCGGCGACCATTCGGAATGAGATGTCCGACCTTGAGGAGCTCGGCCTGATTATTCAGCCGCATACTTCCGCAGGACGAATCCCTTCCGACCGCGGTTACCGGTTGTACGTCGACATGATGCTTAAGGAGAAGGAAGACGAGCTGAACAACCTTAAGGTTGAGCTGAATGCCAAATCCGAACGCCTTGATACGATCCTGAAGGAAGCCGCCAAGGTCATCGCAGACAGCACGAATTACGCGTCGATGATCACGGTTCCGAAGTACCGTACCAAGAAGATCAAGTTCATTCAGCTGACGCAGGTTGACTTCTCGACGTTGCTTTGTGTGGTTGTTCTCGACGGTAACCTCATTAAGAACATGATGGTTCCGTGCGATGAGGAGCTTCCGAGGGAAGCGCTCTTAAAGCTTAACCTCATGATGAACACGTTCCTGCAGGGACTTGACATGCAGGAGATCAACGTGAGCGTGATGCAGAAGCTTCGGAACGAGGCCAACGAATACTCCGCTTTGATTTCGAACATTCTCGATGCCATAGCCAAATGCCTTGAGGATCAGGGCGTGGAAGCCTACACGAGCGGTTCCACGAATATCTTCAAGTATCCGGAACTGAACGAATCCGGAAAGGCAAGCAATCTTCTCTATGCGCTTGAGGAGAAGAAGGAACTGACCGACCTGATGTATAAGGAAGGCGACAACAACAGAGGCATTCAGGTTTATATCGGAGAAGAGAATCCGATCGAAGCCACGAAGGACTGCACGCTTGTTACCGCAACTTATCACATTGAGGACGGGGTTTACGGTAAGATCGGAATTCTCGGCCCTCGCCGCATGGATTACGAAAAGGTTGTCGGAACCTTAAGGAATCTGATGAGCGAGCTGGACGGGATTTTCAGCAAAGAATAGCAGGAACGGATTGGAGTGACAGAAATGTCAGAAGAGAACAAGAACGAACAGGCCCCCGATGAGGAAACGATGACGGGCGCCGAAGAGGTTTCCGCCGGGCAGACCGAAGAAACCGTTACGGATCAGGAAGCCGAGAAGGCCGAGCAGGAAGCAGCGGGCAAGGAAACGGACCGGAAGAAGAAAAAGGACAAGAACAAAAACAAGACGGACAAGAAGGATGAGGAAATCGCCGATCTGAAGGACAAGCTCCTTCGCCAGCAGGCCGAATTCATCAACTTCCGAAACCGTACGGAGAAAGAAAAATCCCAGATGTTCGAAGTCGGCGCGAAGAGCATGCTTGAGAAGATGCTTCCGACCATCGACAATTTTGAGAGAGGGCTTGCGGTGCTTTCTGAGGAGCAGAAGCAGGAACCTTTCGCGCAGGGGATGGAGAAGACGTACAGACAGATGCTCGCGGCGCTTGAGAGTGCCGGAGTGAAGCAGATCGAAGCGGTCGGAAAGCCTTTCGACCCGAATCTGCATAACGCGGTCATGCACGTGGAGGATGATTCCGTCGGCGAGAACATCGTCGTCGAGGATTTCCAGAAGGGCTATATGTACCGGGATTCGGTACTGAGGTTCAGCATGGTTAAGGTTGCAAATTAATATTTCAGATACAGGAGGATACGATTATGAGCAAAATTATCGGTATTGACTTAGGTACAACCAACAGCTGTGTAGCTGTCATGGAAGGTGGCCAGCCCACCGTTATCGCCAACGCGGAAGGTTCCCGTACGACACCGTCCGTAGTAGCATTTACAAAGTCCGGTGAGAGAATCGTCGGTGAGTCCGCAAAGCGTCAGGCGGTTACGAACTCCGACAAGACGATTTCTTCCATCAAGAGACATATGGGCACGGATTTCCGTGTAACCATCGATGACAAGAAGTATACGCCTCAGGAGATTTCCGCTATGATCCTTCAGAAGCTGAAGGCAGACGCGGAGGCATATCTCGGCGAGAAGGTAACGGAAGCGGTTATCACCGTTCCGGCTTACTTCAACGACGCACAGCGTCAGGCTACGAAGGACGCCGGTAAGATTGCCGGTCTTGACGTAAAGCGTATCATCAACGAGCCTACCGCAGCAGCTCTTGCTTACGGTCTTGATAACGAGAAGGAACAGAAGATCATGGTATACGACCTCGGCGGCGGTACCTTCGATGTATCCATTATCGATATCGGCGACGGCGTTATCGAAGTTCTTGCAACGAACGGCGATACGAGACTCGGTGGCGATGATTTCGATGAGAGAATCACCCGCTACCTGATTGATGAGTTCAAGAAGCAGGAAGGCATTGACCTCGGTCTTGACAAGATGGCTCTCCAGAGACTTAAGGAAGCCGCTGAGAAGGCCAAGAAGGAGCTTTCCGCATCCACTACGACCAACATTAACCTGCCGTTCATTACGGCCAATGCAGACGGTCCTAAGCACCTTGACATTAACCTTACGAGAGCAAAATTCGAAGAGCTTACGCACGACCTGATCGAGCGTACCGCAACTCCCGTACAGAATGCGCTTCGTGACGCAGGCCTTACTCCTTCGGATCTGTCTAAGGTTCTTCTGGTCGGCGGTTCGACCCGTATTCCTGCTGTACAGGAAAAGGTTCGCATGCTGACCGGTCATGAGCCGAACAAGTCCCTCAACCCGGATGAGTGTGTTGCACTCGGTGCTTCCATCCAGGGCGGTAAGCTTGCCGGTGATGCCGGTGCGGGCGACATTCTTCTTCTCGATGTTACGCCTCTGTCTCTTTCCATTGAGACCATGGGCGGCGTAGCAACCAGACTGATCGAGCGTAACACCACGATTCCGACCAAGAAGAGCCAGGTATTCTCTACCGCAGCCGACAACCAGACCGCTGTTGATATCAACGTGGTACAGGGTGAGCGTCAGTTTGCAAGAGATAACAAGAGCCTCGGCCAGTTCCGTCTCGACGGAATCCCGCCGGCAAGAAGAGGCGTACCGCAGATCGAGGTTACATTTGACATCGATGCCAACGGTATCGTAAATGTATCCGCCAAGGATCTCGGCACCGGTCGTGAGCAGCACATCACTATTACCGCAGGCTCCAACCTGTCCGATGACGAAATCGAGCGCGCCGTTAAGGAAGCAGCCGAGTATGAGGCACAGGATAAGAAGCGTAAGGAAGGCGTTGAGGTTCGTAACGAAGCCGATTCCCTTGTATTCCAGACCGAGAAGGCCATGGAGGAAGTCGGCGACAAGCTTGATCCTACCCTGAAGTCCCAGGTTGACGCAGACCTTGCTCATTTGAAGGAGCTGGTTCAGAAGACCAATCCGGAGGTTATGAGCGACGGCGAAATCGAAGACATCAAGGCTGCCAAGGAGAAGCTTATGAATTCCGCACAGCAGCTGTTTTCTAAGATGTACGAGCAGGCTCAGGCGACTCAGGGCGGCGCAGGTCCTGATATGGGCGGCTATAACGGCGGAAACGGCAGCAACGGCAGCAATGGCGGCAATGATGACAATGTTGTTGACGGCGACTACCGTGAGATTTAATCAGTAAGATTTTGCATAATCCAGGGCTGGCTCTTTGTCAGCCCTGTTGTGCGACATATTATACATTTCGATAATGGGAGAAAGAACCCTTTATGGATCAGAAGAGAGATTATTACGAAGTGCTCGGTGTGGATAAGAGCGCTTCCGAGGAAGAACTGAAGAGAGCCTACCGGAAGGTGGCGAAGAAGTACCATCCGGACGCGAATCCCGGGGACAAGGAAGCCGAGATGAAGTTCAAGGAGGCCAATGAGGCGTACTCCGTGCTAGGCGACCCTGAGAAGCGTCAGATGTACGACCAGTACGGTCATGCCGCCTTCGACCAGAGCGGCGGACCGGGCGGCGGAGCTTATGACTTCACCGGCAGCTTCTCCGACATCTTCGACATGTTCGGTTTCGGCGACATGTTCGGAGGCGGTACGAGAAGAAGTGCCCAGAGAAGCAATGCTCCGAGAAGCGGTGCAAGCGTCCGTACCAGCATCCGTATCACGTTCGAAGAAGCCGTATTCGGCTGCGAGAAGGACCTTGAGCTTAACCTGAAGGATGTCTGCAAGACCTGCGGCGGTAACGGCGCAAAGCCCGGAACCAGTCCGGAAACCTGTCCGCGCTGTAAAGGCCAGGGTGCCATCATCTACACCCAGCAGACCATGATCGGCGTGATTCAGAACCAGAAGACCTGTCCGGACTGTAAGGGTACCGGTAAGATCATCAAGGAAAAATGTAAAGACTGTTACGGAACCGGTTACGTTACGACCAGGAAAACCATCCGCGTATCCGTTCCGGCCGGCATTGACGAAGGACAGAGCGTAAGAATCCCGAATATGGGTGAGCCCGGAATTAACGGCGGTGAGCGCGGAAGCCTTCTTGTAGACGTTATCGTGTCCCGTCATCCGTTCCTGCAAAGAGACGGCTATGACCTTTATTCGACTGCGCCGATTTCCTTTGCGCAGGCGGCACTCGGCGGAGACATTATCATTCCTACCATCGACGGCAACGTGATTTATGAACTGAAGCCCGGAACCCAGACCGACACTAAGGTCCGTCTTCGCGGCAAGGGCGTTCCGCACATTCACCATGAATCCGAACGCGGCGACCATTATGTAACGCTGATCGTTCAGGTACCGACCAAGCTCACGAACGAGCAGAAGGAGCTTCTGAAGGCGTTCAATGAGAGCATGGGCGGTAAGAACCCCGACGACGGCAAGAAAAAGAAATTCTTCGGCAAATAGGACAGCATATGAAGTGGAACGTAATTCGCATCCGGACAACCAATGACGTGACCGATTATCTCGCAGGAATTCTGTTTGATCTCGGATTTGACGGGATTGAGGTGACCGATACCGTACAGCTTTCCGAGCAGGAGAAGAAGGCGATGTTCATCGATTTCCTGCCGGAGCTTGACGAGAACGATAAGACGGCGGTTGTAACCTGCTATACGGAGGAATCCGCGGACCCGCAGGAGGCAATTGAAAGAATCCGTGAGGAACTCGAGTCTTACCGGGATTTTATTGATCCGGAGGCAGTTACATTCGAAACCGGAGTTACCGAGGATAAGGACTGGATCAACAACTGGAAACAGTTCTTCAAGTCCTTCGCCGTTGACGAGGATATCGTGATCAAGCCCACCTGGGAACCGATGAAAGAGGACCTCGGCAGAAAGCTTGTCATCGAGATTGACCCGGGTACGGCATTCGGTACCGGTTCGCATGAGACGACAAGGCTTGCGATTGCGAATATGAAGAAGTTCTTAAAGCCCGGTGACCGGCTTCTTGATATAGGTACCGGAAGCGGAATCCTTTCGATTATCGGCATGAAACTCGGTGCCGGTAAGGCAATCGGAACCGATATCGATCCTATTGCGGTCCGTGTCGCCCGTGAGAACGCGGAAATCAACGGAATTCCGGTATATGACGGGGTGATTTCGGAGGTACCTGCGGGGGGTGTAGCATTTTACGCAGGGAATATGCTTGACGATGAGGAATTCTGCAAGCCCTTCGAGGAACAAAAATATCGGATTGTGGTTGCAAATATTCTCGCAGATATTATTATACCATTGGCGCCTGTGGTGCGCCGTTTTCTCGAGCCGGGCGGCGTGTTCGTCTGCTCCGGCATCATCAATCTGATGGAGGAGAAAACCAAGAAAGCGCTTTCGGACCTCGGCTATGAGTTCCTTTGTGAGGAGCGCATGAATGACTGGGTGAGCTTCGCGGTGAGACTGCCCGGTTAGAAGGAGGCTTTTCGTGCCAAGGTTTTATGTTGACCCTTCGAACATCTTCGGGGACCGGATGGTTCTGGAAGGCGGAGAGTACAACCATTTGAAGAACGTACTTCGTAAGCAGGTTGGAGACACCCTGCTTATTTGTGATGGAGAGGGACACGAATATGACTGCCGGATTGCGGCTTACGAAGACGGCAGAGTTATCTTCGACATTCTCGAAACCCGCGAAGGCAATACCGAACTCGGGATTTCGATTACGTTATACCAGGGACTTCCGAAGAAGGACAAGATGGAGCTGATCATCGAGAAGGCGGTCGAGCTCGGCGCAGCAAGAATTGTGCCTGTTGCCTGCGCCCGTTCCGTCGTGCATTGGGACGATCCCGCAAGAGAAGAAAAGAAAGTGAAACGCTTTCAGGCAATTGCGGAAGCAGCCTCGAAGCAGAGCGGACGTGGCGTTATCCCTGAGGTCAGCAAGGTTCTTTCCTTTGCGGACGCCATGAAGGAAGCCCGCGGCAAATGCGACACGATTCTCTTTCCGTATGAGAACGCCGAAGGCATGAATACGCTTAAGAAGTGCGTTTCCGAGTTAAAACCCGGTTCGAAAATCGCCGTATTCATCGGGCCGGAGGGCGGATTTGACCCGGATGAGGTGGAAACCGCAGAGAAAGCTGGCGCCCAGATCGTAAGCCTCGGAAGGCGGATCCTTCGAACCGAAACCGCAGGGCTTACCATGCTTTCATACCTGATGATCGAAGCGGAGATGACGGAGGGCATGTCATGAGAGAGATATACTTAGACAATGCCGCAACGACGCGTGTATGCGAGCCCGCTATCGAAGCAATGGCCAAGGTGATGCGTGAGGATTACGGAAACCCTTCTTCGCTTCATGGAAAAGGCATCCGCGCGGAGCAATATATCAAAGAAGCCAAAGCGCTTATCGCGAAGTCCTTAAAATGTGATCCGAAGGAGATTATCTTTACTTCGGGAGGAACCGAATCCAACAACCTTGCGCTGTTCGGCGCGGCCGAAGCGAAGAAGCGCCAGGGCAAACATATCATTGCATCGCCGATTGAGCACGCTTCGGTATATAATCCGTTAATCCGGCTTGAAGAGCTCGGCTACGAGGTAACTTACCTTCCGGTTGACGGGAACGGATTATTGAAGCTTGACGCCCTTAAGGAAGCGCTTCGTAAAGATACGATACTCGTCAGCTGCATGATGGTGAATAACGAAATCGGAGCAGTGGAACCGATTCGTGAGATCGGGGAAATCGTTCACGGCTTTCGTCAGGACATTCTGTTTCATGTGGACGCGATTCAGGCGTACGGTAAGATTCCTTTCGCCCCCGGGAAGCTCGGTATCGACCTTCTTTCCGTAAGCGGTCATAAGCTGCACGGACCGAAGGGAAGCGGATTCTTGTATAAACGCGATAAGGTCCGGATCCTTCCCGAGATACTCGGCGGAGGCCAGCAGAATAACATGCGTTCCGGCACGGAGAATGTACCCGCAATCGCCGGTCTCGGAGCAGCCGTCAGCGATTATTTCGCAAACCAGAAGGATTATATCGACCGGATGTATGCATGTAAGAAGACTTTTCTTACGGAACTCGAGTCTATGGAATTCGCCCATGCCAATGCTGTATTTACGGAGCTTTCCGGAGAACTGAACCTTGACGAGCGGGTTCGTAAGACAGCCCCGCATATACTTAGCGTAAGTTTCGATTCGGTTCGGAGCGAAGTGTTGTTACATGCGCTTGAGGATTACGGAATTTATGTTTCTTCGGGCTCCGCATGCTCGTCGAATCATCCGGCAATCAGCGGAACGTTAAAGGCAATCGGCGTTGCCGACAAGTATCTTGACAGCACGCTTCGGTTCAGCTTCTGTCCGGAAACGACTCCCGCGGACATTCAGGAGACGTGCAAAGCATTACGGGAGCTGGTTCCGAAATTAAGCAGATTCACGGTGAAATAACAGGAGGAGCGCCATTGGCGCGTTTGCGATGGAATATAAGTCTTTTTTAATCAAATACGCTGAGATCGGACTGAAGGGCAAGAACCGTTCCTATTTTGAGGACTGCCTTGTAAATCAGGTCCGCCAGAACCTTTCCGCTCTCGGAGATTACCATGTCCGTAAGGAACAGGGCCGGATCTATGTGGACTGTCCCGAAGGATATGATTTTGATGATACGGTTGACTGCCTTTCGAAGATCTTCGGAATCGTCGGTTTCATGCCCGTGATGGAGATCGAATCCACGGAGTGGGACGATATCTGCAGGATGGCTGTGGAATTTGTCGAAGAATCCTTTGAAAAGAAGGATTTCACCTTCAAGATGTTCTGTAAGCGCGGCGACAAATCCTATCCGAAGACTTCGCCGGAGATTGCTGCGGATCTGGGCGGCGTTATACTGGAGCATTTCCCGGGGTTATCCGTTGATGTGGTGCATCCGCAGAAGAGCATCACCGTGGAAGTCCGGAGCCATGCGTATATCTATTCGGACGGATACAAGGGCGTCGGCGGCATGCCGGTCGGCTGTAACGGCAAAGCGATGCTTCTTCTGTCCGGCGGAATCGACAGCCCTGTTGCCGGATATATGATCGCAAAGCGTGGCGTAAGCATTGACGCGACTTATTTCCATGCGCCGCCGTATACGAGCGAACGCGCAAAGCAGAAGGTTATTGACCTTGCGCAGCAGATATCTAAGTATGTCGGTCCGATCAAGCTGAATGTTGTGAATTTCACGGACATCCAGATGTATATCTATGAGACCTGCCCGCACGAGGAGCTGACAATCCTGATGCGCCGTTATATGATGCGGATCGCCGAAGAGATTGCCAACCGCAGCAACTGCCTGGCTCTTATTACCGGCGAAAGCCTCGGTCAGGTTGCAAGCCAGACAATGCAGAGCCTGAATTGCACGAATGCGGTCTGCACGATGCCTGTCTACCGGCCGCTGATCGGCTTCGATAAGTCCGAAATCGTCGAGATTTCCCAGCGGATCGGGACTTTCGAGACAAGCATTCTGCCGTATGAGGACTGCTGCACGATCTATGTCGCGAAGCATCCGGTAACGAAGCCGATTCTTAAGGTAATTGAGCGAAGCGAGAAGCTTCTCGAAGAGAAAATCGATGAAATGGTAACGAAGGCCATTGACGAACGCGAAGTTATCAAAATCCGCCAGGAAAACTGAATTGAAATGATTATTGAATCCGTGTTATACTGATAACACGGATTTTTTTGTGAATTTTTGAAAAATTTACATAGATTTTACATTTTCGGTCGGGAAATTTCGGGTTTTATGTATCTATATAATTAGATACATATCCGGGTTAGGGGTAACTATGCGCTGATGAAGGCGATTTCTATGGCGGTTGACCCGATATTAACCTAATACTGAAATATCAAGGATATCCACACTATAAATGAGCGGAGGAAGCAAAATGAAACACCTTGTTAAGAGACTTACTGGATGGTTGCTGTGCATAATTCTGGCAGTAGGGATGCTGCCGATAGCGGGGAGAAAGGCGAAGGCAGCAGACATAAAGTTATGGGTTGAATCTGCATCAGCTGATTGGACTTATGATGGTAAAGAGACCAGCTATGAAAAGTCAAGAATAAATTTCTGAGATTTTTATTCTGGCTGTATGTCGAAAAAAGGCTCAACTTTAATAAGACCTCGGGCAGAGGCCTTCAAAAACAGTTCGATTGTCCTCCTGCTT
>JAEEGI010001289.1_pt1 | contig 63029 bp, 49 predicted proteins | sample 8958751 | NCBI WGS metagenome assembly JAEEGI01 (sample SAMN16246545, study PRJNA631951) | gut metagenome | biome: gut microbiome; feature: rumen; material: KS-attached | host: Bos | place: Iran: Karaj | collected 2018-10
AACATCTGCCGTAACCAATCGGGAAAAGGGTGGTCAAATCAAGCGAGGCGGAAAGGAAAGAACGCATGGACACAGGTAACCGAATACAAGCCATTAGATTAACTACAATAGCCGCAGTCCAACGATGAACTGCGGCTATTGCTTTCTATTCGTACAATCCGTTATAACTTGGTAACGGGTAATCGGCTTCATATTCTTTGCATAAAGCAATAAATCGTTTAGCTGAAGCTGTTAAAAACTTATCTTTGTGATGAATGATATGAAAATTTCGGCTGAAACTCAACCCATCTACTTTGACAGTACAAATCAAGCCTTGTCGCAGAGCCGGAAGAATCATTCGATGGGGTAAAACGGCAATTCCCAGTCCATTGATTACAGCATTGACAAGTGCGGTCGTGCTCATGGCTTCCCATACCGGTGTAACATGGATACCGGCTTGCGTGATAACACGGTCAAAAACCTCACGTGTACCACTGCCTTTTTCTCGCAAAAGAAATCGCTGTCTTTGAAAATCTTCTATGGATATAACTTGCCCCTGTGTCCAGCCTTTATCCGTACCGCATATAACACTCAGATGATCTTCCATGTAGGCTTCCGAAACGATATTTGGATCATGTGCAATGCCTTCGATCAACGCACAATCCAATTCATTTGCCAAAATTTTTTGTTCCAGACGTTCTGATTGCTCAACGGTAACTCTGACATCAAGCCCTGGGCAGAGTTCAGAGAATGCCTTTACATAGTTCGGTAAAAACTGCGAGCCGATGGTGATGCTTGCACCAATACGGAGAACTCCTTTAGAATCCCAATCACGCAACCCTGTTTCCATATCTGAAAACAAGTCGGATATATGTATCGCATATTGAAGAAAATGCTGCCCTGCATCGGTGATTTGCAATCGTCTGCCGATTCTGTCAAACAGGTGTACTCCGTAATATTGCTCCAGTTCCTTAATGGCAAGGCTGACTGCTGGCTGTGTCATGTGTAAAACTTCCGCTGCTTTGGTGGAATTATATCCGTTTTCGCATACGGTACGAAATATTATCATGTGTCGTATCGTCATAACAATCTTCTTATATAAAAATACTTATCTTTTCTGTAAAATTATATTATTTCCGTTATCAGAAATCAAGCGGTATAATGTTAATAAACATAGAAAGGGCGGCATTTTTAGAAGTGAATAGCTTGCAAAAATACAAAAAATTGTTTTTCTCCACTTTTAAACTGAGTGCTTGCACTTTTGGCGGTGGATTTGTAATCATTCCGTTGATGCGAAAGAAATTCGTGGAGGAACTTGGTTGGATTGAAGAAGATGAGATGATGGATCTGACCGCAATCGCACAGTCTTCTCCGGGCGCAATAGCAGTTAATGCTTCCATTTTGGTAGGTTATCATGTGGCGGGGTTCCCCGGCGCAATGCTCACGGTATTGGGAACTATATTGCCGCCATTGATGATTATTTCTATCATTTCCGTGTTTTATCAGGCATTTCGAGATAATGCCATTGTAAATATGGCAATGGCAGGCATGCTCTGCGGAGTGGCGGCAGTAATCTGTGATGTTGTGATCAATATGGTAAAAACCATTTTTCAGAAAAAACGACTATTGCCTGTTATTGTTATGCTTGGTTCTTTTGTAGCTGTTCGCTTTTTCTCTGTGAATATCATAGCCATTATTCTTGTCTGTGGCGTGATCGGAGCAGCGGATACGTGGCATCAAGGAAAAATGCGGAAAGTAGGTGATAAACGATGATATACCTTGAATTGTTCTGGAGCTTTTTTCAAATTGGATTATTCAGCATTGGTGGTGGGTATGCTGCCATGCCATTAATCCAAAATCAAGTGGTTGATATTCACCCTTGGCTGACGATGGTACAATTTGCGGATATTATGACCATTGCTGAAATGACACCCGGCCCCATAGCCATCAACTCCGCAACCTTTGTTGGTATCCAAGTTGCAGGACTGCCCGGAGCCATTATCGCAACTGTTGGCTGTGTGTTCCCATCCTGTGTTATTGTGATGACTCTTGCCTATATTTATTATCGTTTTCGTGGATTGAATATGGTGCAGGGTGTGCTTGCCGGACTTCGTCCTGCGGTCATTGCAATGATCGCATCAGCGGGTATTTCACTGTTGATTATGGCGTTTTACGGGCAGAGAACGCTTCCCAATGATTTGACATCTTTGGATGTGACTGCCGTGATTATTTTTACCATTGGCATTTTTGTTTTAAGAAAGTGGAAACTAAATCCGCTTTGGGTTATGGCTGGCTCCGGCGTTGCAGGAATCATCCTGTATTCACTTGTATAAGAGAGGAGGCGCAGTTATGCAATACACGATAAAGGCAGGCATTCTATATAAAAATGAACCGCAACGTGCTTTGGCAAGAATAAAAAGTGCGTTGATCGGTCCGCAAAGAAAGATTTTCAGCATTGCAGGTGAGTTACTTTCAACGGCAGATGTCCGTTATTTCGATGAATCCAAAGCAAGTTCCGGTGATGTAAGAAATCGGGAATATATACTGACCGACAATGGAAATCAGCTAATCTGTTCTGCTCGTCCCGGATATGCAGATGGTGATGATCCCAACGTGGTGGGCTGGCCAATTTGCAGAATGCCAAGAGTTGACCATGCCAACATTGTTGTGAACGGCGAAGAATATCTTTTGACAATGCACAATAGCCAGAATTATTCTCTGATAAACGCCCACAATTCGGAGGTTCTCCGTATTATGCACAAGGGTATTGCAGGAGGATGGGCTGTGGAAGATATTTGCGATTTCGTCCCGGAAATTATTTGCGGTATATTCATCTTTTGCAGATATATAGAGCAAGAAAATGAATTTCTGATTGTGTAGAAAAGGTATCGGTATGAGTAAGTATTTAATTGAAAATCTATTTGGCATACCTATGAGGAAAACGGGCGTACTTACTGTACGCTCAGAGAAGCAAGTCTGCTTTGACAAATAGCCTTGTAAAACAAGGAGAAAACATGTAAAATCGCCTTACACTGTGACAACACAGTGACAACAAAAATCTGGATACTCCAAGATTTATAGGTAATGCGAATAATCCTGATAATCTGTGCTAAATGGCCTATACAAAATCGTTTAGCTTACGGTTTTCAGGCACGAGATAATTCATATGAAAAACCACGCAGTGGTTTTAGTCGATAATAAAGGAGTCAGGATGAAATGCTCGCATTCGATCCGGGCTCCTTTTTAGCTGCGTAAAATTCTGAATTGATTCCCTCAAAAAACATATTTCTGACATTTCAACCCTGCTTTTGTATAATTGAGAGAGTATGAGTTGTTTACGAATCTGGGAATGATATTATTTGACTATAAACAAACACGGAGGCGATTGTGGGAGACAAGTCACTATATCTAATCTTTTGTGTCGTACTGGTGGTGATATTGACTGGCTGCATAATCATTTTGATAAAGAATTACCTGCAGCTGGTAAACAGGAACAATGCGCTTATTGAGACCATAGACAATCTGTCCAGACTCAATGACAAACTCAGGATGGACAGACATGATTATCTGAATCAGCTGCAGATCGTGTATGGTCTCATGGAGCTTGAGGAATATGATGAAATGAATTCATACCTCAGGAAGGTGTACAAGGAGCTGCTTAAAACGGGAAAAGCTGTTAAGACGTCTAAGCCCGCCATAAATGCACTCCTGGCTGCCAAGTCCGCTGAAGCAGAAGCAAAGGAAATCGAGTTTCTGATCGATGTGAAATCAGACCTTAAGGACCTGAAAATTGAGGACTGGGAGCTTTGCAAGGTGTTATCCAACCTCATTGATAATGCGGTAAAAGCTCTTGAGGACAGTGACGTTCAGGAAAAGAAAATCAGGATAAACATCACGGAATCGCCGCATCAGTACATTTTCAGCGTTGAGAACAACGGACCGGAAATTCCTTTGGAGATCAGAGACAGTATTTTCAAAAGAGGCTTTACCACCAAAAAGGAAGAGGGACACGGCATGGGACTGGCAATTGTCTCTGAGATAGTAAGTAAAGCCAAAGGAGAAATAGAACTTAAATCTGACGAAGAAGAAACAAGTTTCACAGTCAGCTTTGGAAAGGAAGAGTAAAATGGGAGCAGTTCAGATATTGGGTATTGTAGTTTTGATTGTGGGAATCCTCCTCATCGGCGTGGAATTCTACATGCCGGGGTTTGGACTACCGGGGATATCAGGAACAATATGTACCGCGGCAGGGATTTTTTTGACCGGAAGAAATGCTTCTGAGAGGATTCTGATTGGCGTCATTGCCATTGTTGTGATCGCGGTGATGCTGGTAATAAGCATCGTGGTATTCAGTTCAAAGAAGATCAAATCCCCCATCAAGCTGGATACGGATCTTCAGGGCAAGAACCTGTTTATTGATGAAACAGATATGGAATACCTTATTGGGAAAAAAGGTGTTGCCATCACAGACCTTCGTCCTTCGGGAAAAGGTGAGTTTGATGGAGTCAAGCTGGATATCGTTTCATCGAATTATTACATAAAAAAAGATTCGGCTCTTGTAATATCAGAAGTGAAAAACAACAAAATAATCGTTCAGGAGGAGAAATAAATGAAAGCAACTATAATAATCGCAGCGCTTATAATAATTCTGTTGGTAGTATTCTTTACAATAATTCCCGTTGGAATGTGGATTTCAGCAGTAGCCAGCGGCGTTAAGATAAGTATCTTTTCACTGGTAGGCATGAAGCTTCGCCGTGTAAAACCAGCCAAGATCGTTAATCCCATGATCAAGGCAACCAAGGCAGGAATCGATGTTAAGACCAATCAGCTGGAGGCTCATTACCTGGCAGGTGGTGATGTGGACAGCGTAGTCAATGCACTTATAGCTGCTGAAAGAGCCAGCATGAACCTCTCCTTTGAACAGGCTTCAGCCATTGACCTTGCAGGACGTGACGTGTTCGAAGCCGTTACCATGAGCGTAACCCCCAAGGTTATCGAGACTCCGCAGATCTCTGCAGTAGCCAAGGACGGTATCGAGCTTCTGGTTAAGGCTCGTGTAACAGTAAGAACCAACATTGATCATCTCATTGGTGGTGCCGGTGAAGCCACGGTTCTTGCAAGAGTAGGTGAAGGCATTGTAACAACAGTAGGCTCTGCTCAGACCCACAGCAGCGTACTTGAGAATCCGGATGACATTTCAAAGGTTGTTTTGGAAAAGGGACTTGATTCAGGCACAGCTTATGAGATCATGTCAATCGATATAGCGGATATCGACATCGGAAGAAACATTGGTGCTAACCTTCAGAGCCTTCAGGCAGAAGCTAACACCAAGATTGCCCAGGCCAAAGCAGAGGAAAGAAGAGCTATGGCGGTAGCCCTTGAGCAGGAGATGAAGGCCGAGGTAGTTAAAGCGGAGGCTGACATTCCCAGGGCAATGGCAGAGGCTCTTCGCTCAGGAAGTATTGGAGTTCTTGATTACTACAACCTCAAGAATGTACAGGCAGAAACCAAGATGAGAAATGATATTGGCAACAGCATCGCAGAATATGTTGAAATCAAAAAGGATAACAAATGATAAAAGTAATGGTAGTCGAGGATGAAGAGCAGATCCGAGGCATTTTAAAGAAAATGATCGAAAGGACTGATGACTGCAGCGTTGTTTCCTCCTGTGGAAACTTCGCTGCGGCTATCAGCGATTTTATAAAGCTTCGTCCCGATGTGGTCTTCATGGATATAGATCTTGGCGGTGAGAGCGGTCTTGATTGCGCCAAGGCAATTACCGAGGTGGACCCCAAGGTGAAAATTGTCTTTGCAACAGCCCACAGCGAGTACATGGCAAACGCCTTTGAAATCTATGCTTTTGATTATCTGGTAAAGCCTTTTGATCTGGAGAGGATAACCAGGACTCTTGCCAGAATAAAGAGCATGACGGTACCTCATGAGAAGGAAAGCGCTGCAGCAAAATCCGATTCCTCTTTTGAAAAACTTGTTATAAGAGGAAAGGAAGAGATAAACCTTATTGATACCAAAGACATAATAATGGTTGAGCGAACCGACGGAATGTCCAGAATAGTAACAAAAGACGAGGTTTTCCTGACAACCACATCTCTGTCTTCCATTCAGGAAAAGCTCGACCAGGTCAGATTCATGAGGTGCCATAAGTCCTACATTGTAAGGACCGATGCAATAAAAAAGCTTGAGGTATACGGCAGGTGGACATATACAGTAACTCTTAAAGACACCGATGAAACCGCGCTTATGACCGCAGAAAAATATAATGAGATGAAACAAAGGCTTGTGCTTTAGGTATATATTAGGCATCATTAAGGCGTCAACTACATCATGATTGATTAACTGCCATAAAAGGTACTATATAATTCCTGATGAGTTTGTGATAGGGTGAGATTAAGAACAGTAATTCAAACCACAGGAGGCACACTATGAAGAATATAAGATTGGTTTTAATAGGAGAAATGATACTATTCATAGCTGTATTTATTTTCAATGTTTTAGCTGGTGGTTGGGGAATGCACGCCGTTTACTGGTTTCTTGATTTCCCGTCCCTACTGCTTATAGCATTGATCTTTGTTCCGGGATTACTCATCATGGGGGAATGGAAGAATTTTATTAAAGCATTTTCGGTCGGTATCAAACCGTATAGTCTTTTGGAACTCAAAAACATAATAGGTGCTGTCAATGCGGCGCAGAAACTTACTATATACGCTGCTCTTTTTGCGATTATCATTTCAGGTGTTCTCTTGCTTGGGCGACTGGACTCACCTTCTACAATAGGCCCTAATTTGGCAGTATGTTTTCTTGCCGGATTATATGCAGTTATTATTGAATTCCTGCTTCTTCCATTAAGGTTGAATGCAGAGCGTAAGATGAATGAAGAAATGGATATGGGAGAATGATGGAAAGTGAGATAACAAAAGATCATTATCTCAATATTGCTAAGAAATTCGGATTTACGAGGCGTGAACTGGAGTTGGGCTTTCTGAAGGTGTCAGGATTCTCCAATAGAAGAATAGCTTTTATGTTTGGAATATCAGAGCAAACTGTTAAGAACCATTTTACGCATATCTATGAGAAAGCCTGGGTTCCCGGAAGAAAGGAATTTCAGGAATTATTTATTACGCATAATAAGTGATAAACTACCCCCTGGAAATCTGTACGAGGCACAGATTCCCAGGGGATATTTATATGCACAAAAACGTTCATTGTTTTGCTTGAAAACCGTTTTTAATCATATTATTCTTTTTTTAGGGCATTCGTCGTAGCTATCCAGGGAATGAGCTGTGAACCTGTAATGTAACGATTGGGAGGTCGTGTATGGATAATTCGAAGTTCATCAAGCAGCACAAGTGTCCGGCTTGTGGCGGGACACTGGTATTTAGTCCTGAAAAGGGAAAACTGGTCTGCGAATTCTGCGACACTGAATATGAAGTAGAAAAGGATGAAGGGGCACAGTCTCCAGCAGAAAAACCGCAGACAAATGTATCAGGCGAAGCACAGCCTGATGCGCCACAGATAGAGGGATTTGACTTTTCGCAGTTTTATGAGAGTGCAAAGGTGCCAAATGGAGAAAATCTGCCAATATATCTATGCAAATCCTGCGGCGCAGAAGTCATAGCCTCAAGTGTTGAGGCATCTCTGACATGTCCATATTGTACCAACAAGATCGTGCTGACGGATAAACTCTCCGGCAGTATCCGTCCTGACGGGATAATTCCTTTTAAGATCCCACAAAAGGATCTTAAAGCACATCTGGATAATTTCTATAAGGATAAAAAACTTCTTCCAAAGAACTTCTTCTCTGAATCCAAAATGGAAAAAGTCACCGGTATCTATGTACCTTTCTGGTTGTTCACCGGAAAGCTTAGTGGTGACTATAGTTATGCGGCCCATAAGATTTCAACCACAGAGAGCAACGACTACAAGATCACTACAACACGGTACTACCACACGGAGAGGCGGGCAGAGGCTGGCTTTGCAGACATCCCTATTGATGCCAGCGACAAGATGAAGGACAGCCTGATGGATTCAGTTCTTCCGTATGATATGAGTGAGGTTAAGCCTTTTTCAACGGACTATCTGGCAGGATATGCCGCTGATCGTTTCGACGTGCCCGGAAAAGCGATGCAGTCCCGGGCAGACAAACTCATGAGCAATACCTTACAGAGAATGGTCGAGGGCAATCTTCATGCTGAATACACCAATATATCCAGGAATAGATCTTCAATCCATGCAGAAGGTGTGAAAGTGCGCTATATACTTATGCCCGTTTATGCATTCAATATAAAATGGGGAAATAAGAAATACGGCTTTGGAGTGAATGGACAGACAGGTAAGGTAGTTGGAGACCTGCCAACAGATAAGAATGTTTCCAGGTTCTATTTTCTTGTGAGATTTGGAGCGCTGGCAGGAGGAATCTTTGCTGCGTTATTTATATCCTATCTTTTTGGAGGTGCGCTATGATGAAAAGAATATCCGGACTAATCGCATCTCAGCTGTTTATTTCAATCCTGGCATTAGTAATAAAACTTCCGGTATATGCCGATGACAACTGGGATGACAGTATCTACAGGGCATACTACGAAGAGGGGCAGCTGACAGAGGAGCAAAGACTCAGTCTTCATGAAACTGCTGTCGCATTTGTACAAAAATGGAACATTGACATGGCCCTTGTAGTCACTAATTCAAGTGGTTACACGGGCAGCTTTGAGGATGCGGTAATAGCTTTTTATACAAATAATGAATTTGGTTATGGTCCTAATCGTGATGGCATAATCGCCTGCTATGAAGAGGATAAGAACCAGATGCTGATCCGCACCTTTGGCGGGGCAAAAGAGATCTTCACCCAGGAATTTATTGATGAAAACGAGGCGTATCTTCCAAAATTCCATATAAATAATGGGAATTATGGTCCTCTTTATGCCTTTTATCTGGTGGCAGAGAATTATATGGTTGATCTGTACGGGAATTCTTCTGAGGATGGAACAAAAGCAGAGATGGGCGAGCAGGATATAAACCAGGAGATTGCCCAGACAGAAGGTGAGCAGGTTGAGGAGGCTTTGGAAGGGGATGTGTCAGGTCTTGAGAGAGATGACTATGGCCTTCCCATAAGGAACAACACTGGTGAGAAACCCACATGGTATCCGGAAGTTGTAAAAGCTTTTCAATTCTATCATGACAGTGTCCCTTCCAGAGTCGTGGATGTGGCCGATATTTTTACAGATGCAGAAGAGCTGGTCCTAAAAGAGAAGATAGCAGAAGTTACAGAAAAGACAGGCAAGGACATTGTCATCTTCACTGATACCAATACTTATGGCCTTGACAGGGAAACCTATTGCTACGATTTTTACGATTTCTGCGGATATGGTTTTGGCGAAACATATGATGGCATGTGCCTGTTTGTATGTATGGATCCAAACAATAGAGGCTGGGTAGCCAGTGCAACCGGTGTTGTTGAGGACATGTATACCGAGGATATCGCCAACGAAATGGATGATCAGCTTTATGAGTTCATGGCCGCCGGAAACTATGGTGATGGTGTGTATGACTGGATATGCAACATGTACAACTTGTATACGGAAGGCTATCCTTTCGTTGCAGATTGGCTTCCAAAGAAGGCAGAAAGAGACTCCTTTGTCAGGACTAATAATTCTGAGACCAGCAGATTCTACGATCCCGAGGGAATCCTACAGGTCGGAAGACTACCAGTCATTGAAGACAAGGCAAAGGCTATCTCTGATAAGTATGGCATTGATGTGGCAGTTAACACAACAAAGCACACCTATGGCATGAGTGATGAGGAATATGCAGATGCGTACTACTACTATAATGGTCTGGGCTTTGGAGAAAACTATGACGGTATCCTTTTGACCATCATTAACGGATACAATAGCCGTGCGGTAGTGACAGCTTATGGTGCGGGGCGCGATAAGCTCACTGACCTCAATTTTGAAAGGCTTGTTGAACAGGTTCAGTCAAGTCTAGAAGACGAATCCCCCTTCTCGGCTGTCGACAGATTCGTAAAAGACGTTGGACACCTTGAGAGAACCGGACGTGTTAATCGCACGTTTGGACAGTGGTTCCTAAGAATACTTGCGGCCTGCGGCGCTGGCGGCATCTTTGGAGGAGTTTCCCTGGCCAGGGCAAAATCAAAGATGCAGACAGTTCATTCGGCATATAATGCAGACGCCTATATGGATGGCACCAGGAACATAATCCCGATATGCGATGAATTCGTGGATGAGAAAGTGACTAGAACTAAGATTGTCAGGACCGTCACAAGAAGTGACAGCAGTTCATCAAGCGGTCCAACCAGATCGACCTATCACAGCCACTCCACTGGATCCTCCGGAAGGAGCCACACCAGCTCCAGCAGGAACTTCTAAACAGATTGTTTCCGAGACCTTTATACTTTTTTAACAACATAAGTTAACGCAAAATGATAAAATTAATCTGTATTAATATGCAAACTATAATCAGTTTACAGAGGATGCAGATTGAAGAAACGAGATATTATCATTATTAATATCGTAATTGTAGGCTTGATTCTTTTCATCATCGTAAAGTATGCCAACGATAGAGCCACAGAATCAAACCTGGCTTCAATTGCGGCTTTTGAGAAAATGACCACCACCACAGAGCAGATCATCGTCAACTACCTTGAAGACGAGCAGCATCTGTGCGACATATGGTCAAACTACATCAACAGCTCTGCGGAGGCAGGTGATCCAATGACTGTTGATGAAGCTATCTCATACATCAGAAAAGCCAAGGTATCACCTGAAATCTCAGGTCATCTTATCTTCATTGATGGCGGATCCATGAAGGGAGTTTCCACGAACCCCAGAACTACGGATCCGTCGGATTATTCTGTGAATTATTCCCACATCTCACTATTCAGCAATCTGGAGATCAGTAACGTAAAAGGTGTAATAAACCTCACCAGGGCTTACACCAACCCGCAAAATGGTGTTCAGTCCATAGCCTTCCTTAACAACGTCAAAATCCTTGACGACGAAACAGGCGCCTTGCGAGACGGGCTCATTATCCGCGTGGTGCCGGTAAGCCGCCTTGAGCAGAAGCTCGTCTTTTTGAAGGGCGAGTATGAAAGCGTGGAAATCTCCATTATTGACTGGGACGGCAACTACATGATCCACGGCAAGTCCCTCAAAAACAGCAATTTCTTTGAGTACTTCAGATCCTACAACACCATGTCCACCCAGGAATTCAACGAAATCGTGGACACGATCCACACAAGCGTAGGCTCCATGCATCTTCGCAACTCCAAGAATGAGGACAGCGTGATCGCCTATACTCCCCTTAGCGGTCTGGATACCTGGTTCCTTGTGGCATATATTCCGGCAAAAGAGCTGACGGCAAACCGCTCCATTGACTGGATCCTTTTAGGAATCGTTTCCCTGGGACTGATGGCGCTGCTTCACTTCAACCTGATACTCCTTCTTAACTTTAACAGAAGACTGTTAGCTGCAGCGGAGGCAGCAAATCAGGCAAATCAGGCAAAATCTTATTTCCTCTCCACCATGTCCCACGACATCAGAACCCCTATGAATGCCATAATCGGCATGAATGAGATGATACTTAGAAACAGCCGCGATGATGAGATCCTGGTGTATTCCGAGAGCATCAGAGCTGCCGGAAACACCCTTCTTGGCATCATCAATGATATTCTTGATTTCTCCAAGATCGAAGCCGGCAAGATGGAGATCATCGAAGTGGACTACAACTTCGTATCCCTCTTAAATGACCTTGTTAATATGGTCCAGCGAAAGGCCGACGAAAAAGGTCTCTCCTTCGAGCTTGATGTGGACAAGAACATCCCTCGCGTCATGCACGGTGATGAAATAAGGATCAAACAGGTAATAACCAACATCCTTTCAAATGCCGTCAAATACACCAAGGAAGGCAGCGTTGTCTTTTCCGTATACAGCAGCAAATGCGAGGATAATCCGGATCACGTGATGCTTCATGTAAGTGTCAAGGATACGGGAATAGGAATTAAGAAAGAGGATCTCGATAAACTGTTTGTAGCTTTTGAGAGAATTGAGGAAAAGAAAAATCGAAACATCGAGGGAACCGGCCTTGGAATGGCCATCGCCCAGAGCTTTCTGAACATGATGGGCAGTAAGCTTCAGGTTGAGAGCGAATATGGAAAGGGCTCCGAATTCTCTTTTGACTTAAAACAGGAGGTTGTAAAATGGGAGCCTCTTGGCGAGTTCGATGCAGCCTTTAAGCGCTTTATCAGTGAAAGAGAGCTCTACAGAGTCAAGTTTACGGCGCCTAATGCAAGAATACTTGTGGTGGACGACACTGAGGTTAACCTTAAGGTATTCGTTAATCTCCTTAGCAAGACAAAGATGCAGATTGAGACGGCAGACAGTGGCGATGCCTGCATAGCTCTTTTCAAGAGAAATCCTTACGACATGATCTTCCTTGATCACATGATGCCGGACAAGGACGGTATCGAGACCATAAAGGAGATGAAGGAGTGCAGCGGTACTCCAAACCAGAAGACGCCTGTTATCTGTCTTACAGCCAACGCAGTCTCCGGTATGCGTGAAATGTACATAAACGCAGGCTTTGATGACTATCTGACAAAGCCAATTGACACCGCCAGACTTGAGAACATGCTTATCAATTATCTCCCTCCCGATCTGGTACATCCGGCAGGGGATGAGGAGGAAGAGGAAAAGAGTCCGCCGGCGGTTATGCACAGCATCCTGGTAGTAGACAGCGATGTCAGCTTTTTAAAGAACGTCAGGGAATGGCTCTCAGATCGCTATAACGTAGTGGTTGTTAAATCAAAAGAGCAGGCGCTCGCATATCTGCAAAAGCACGAAGCTGAGCTGATACTCATGGATAGCGATACAGCTGAGCAAGAAGGTTTTGATAATGAAAAGATCCTGCGCGGCCATTTCAGGGAAATGAGTCAGGATGAAATAACTTCACAGGTAAATGAGTTTTTTGGTGAAGGTTGTTGAAAGGAGATAACACATGAACAGACGCATTAAGACAATTATTTCTATGACCCTGGCAGCTATGCTGATACTGGGAGTAGCCGGCTGTGGCCAGAATGCCAGCAAGGAGTTTTCTCCAAAATACTCAAAAGACACCACGTTTAAGCTGTCTGTAGTTGGAACATATTCCAATTTCGAGTCTCTGGAAAGTGCATTTGAGAGATTCTATGTACATTATCCAAACGGCGAGCTTGAGTACACTTACCTCGATGACTACAGAAATACCATAGTCCCGGCTCTTGCCGGTGCGGAGCCGCCGGATATCTACGTTGTACAGCCTTGGATGAATGGAAATGAGCAGTTTGCTTCTTTGTTTGATGGGGCTGAGGTTCTCTCTGACCCAGAGCTTAAGATCAACATTGACTGCATCCGTCCGGGCCTTAGATGGGAAATGGATAATGGTGAGATAGTGACTTTGCCCGTATTTTCAACCTCCTACGGAATGCTCGTAAACAGGGCGATCTTTGAAAAAGAGGGACTTAAGGTTCCAAAGACCTTCGGCGAACTAAAAGAAACCTGTGAAAAGCTCAAGGCAGCAGGCTACGCATCTCCAATTATGGGCAGCAACACCAATACTACTCCGGGAATCGGCTACGCCTTTGCTTACCCGATGTTTGCAAAAACAGTCAAGGACGACAGAAGCGTAGAGGATGACCTTAATAACCTTGTGCCTTCTGCCGGCGAAGCTATGAGACCTGCTCTTACCAGGTTAAAAGAGCTTGTGGACAGCGGCTACATCGACGTGGCCAAATGCACAGCAGAAATTGAGAACGACTACGAAGCAGTAATTATGCGCTTCTTTGAAGGGGATGTGCCTATGATGCTCTGCTCTGGCGACGTTGTATCCGGAACAAAAAAGCGCGAGAGTAAGTCAGAAGCCTTCTCTGCAAATCCGTTTAAGTACGACTTCTATATTGCTCCATCAGGAGATGATGGCGGATATTATATGGATTCGATGAACCTGTTATTCGCAGTCAACAAGAATAGCGCAAACCTGGACATGACCAACGAGTTCATAAGATTCCTCACCAGCGAGGAAGAGCTTGGACTTATGGCAGAAAAAAAGAGACTCATAACCCCTACCAAGGACTATTCCCTGGACGAGGTATATGCGTCCCTTGCGGACTTCCCACAGGAGCGGACCATCAATTTCAGCGACACGGAAATCCTCGATACCGCTGTAAAAGAGTTCAGAGCAGCCGCCTATGCCGTTGTTAACGGCGAGATGACCGTGGATGAAGCTGTGGCAGGCTATGGAACATTATCCGATGGCTGAGCCGGCTTATAGAATATCAAGAATCTGCGCCGCCAGCTCTTTTGCCTCATCATAATCAAGATTGGAAACGAGCTTATCAAGATCCTTAATTTTGCCGGAGAGGTCCTCATTATAGCTGTAGGAAAAGAGCTTTTTGGTGGCCTCTTCAGCAGTGCCAAGATCAAAGTTATCGATGGCTTCGACAAGTCCATTTAACAGACCTGAAACAGCATCTTTGTCAAAACCATTCTGAGGCTCCCCATTCTTTGGAGCAAATGGCTCAAGATAAGGCTTTAGAGATTTAAATGTATTTAAAACGTCTGGAGTAAGTTTTTCAATTTGCTCCAGATCGTTTTCTTTTCCGAGCTTTTCAAGGGTATAGAAATCCTCCCCAAGGTCAATTGCACCGATCATGCGGCAGGTGGTCTTAAGGCCATGAACCTGAGTGGTGAAGTTCTTTATATCTTTTTCTGTAAGGTAAGTCTCTACCAGCTCACTCTTTTCATCTATGATCTTGTAAACATCACCAAGAAGCTCTGCAAAAAGCTCCATTGAGCCGGAGTTTCTGATGGCTTTATCTACATCGATACCCGGGATATTAATGTTCATAGAAATGGTACCTCCATGGTCGCAAACATCTGCAGCTACATTTTGAGTATACCACCATAAAGTCAATAATACATAGCGCATAAGGCGTGATATAATTAACTTTGTATTGTAAAATAATAAGATTTTTATGAGTAGGGGAGGCCAATAATATGGCAAAAGAGATTTCTAAGACTTTCGGGCTCAAACCGGAAGAGTCGGTGGTACTTCGTGCCAACAAGGTGGGCTTTGGACCTGTCATCGATATCACAAGAAATGAACTTATCCTGACAAATCAGGCAATAATATTTATCAACAAGGATTTATTCGGTAAGACCAAGGAGGTAACAAGGTATCCTTTAGAGGACATCTGTCTTTCCGGCGGTAAGCCGCAGGTTGCACTTGGCCCTGACAGTCATGTATCAGGAACACTGGATGTATATCTGCAATATGAAACCCTAAGCTTTAGATTCGAGTGGGCAACAGATGTTGAGGAGTGGGTTGCCAGCATAACCGAGATTGTCACCGGTGAAAAGGTGGCAAGAAAAGATCCTTTTGGTGACTTTGCCGGCCTGGAAAAACTGGTCGATCTTACAGATTCAATGACAGGCTCAGTCAACAGCCTGAAAAAAGCCTTTGGAATCAAGTCCAATGAGGCCGCTGCCTGCAAGTGCTCTTCATGCGGGGCATCACTTTCCGGCATCAAGGATGAAGTGGTGATCTGTCCGTATTGCGGAACCAGCAATAAGCTTTAAAGACTACTGAATTATACCCTTCATTGCACACTTTTTTAGCTGTGAAGGGTATATTTTATTGTATTTTTACACATGTTTGACAATTCAATTGATATAATGTATTTAGGTATGCGTTTTTGCGTTTTGGGGTTTGAAATAATATCACTTTCGTAAGCGGTGAATTATGATAACAAAGAAATTATCCAACCTAATCAGAAATAGTTATGGTCAGCGGATAATTATTGCGCTTATCGGCGTAATAGTTAATGTTTTGCTGGCTTTTATCATGGACAGGCTGGGAATACACCTGTTTTTTGATACTATCGGAACTATAGCGGTATCTGCTATTGCAGGTTATTTCCCGGGGATATTGTGTGCAGTAGTTACTAATGTCCTCTGTTCATTGTTTAATCAGGACGCTATATATTTTGGATTTCTGAATGCGGTGATAGCTATTATCACGGCATGGTACGCAAGAAAGTATTCAATAAAAAAGATTACAAATACTCTCCCACTGATCCTTATATTAGCGGCTTTCTCAGCCTGCTTTAGCATAACCATAAACTGGAATCTCCTTGATGGAGCACAGATTGCAAGAAACTCCGAAACCATAGTGCTGTTTGCTCAGGCCATGGGTATTACCCGATTCTGGTCATATTCCATTTATATCATTCTGCTCAATTTAATAGACAAGGGCATCGCTGTAGCTGTAGCATGGGCCCTTATAAGATTCCTGCCTGAGAGTTTGCTGGAGGCAATAGAGATCGGCAACTGGAGACAGCGCCCGATGACTCAGGAAGAGATCACGGAGCTAAACGAATGGGGTAAGGGTGTTCGCCACACCATGAGACTTCGTTCGACACTGACAATTATTGTCACATCTCTTTTGCTGGTAATGGTTACCGGATGGAGTGGGATCAGTCTGTACTTTTCCAGGGAAAAGGAGCGTATGACTGTGGATGCCCGCAACATTCTTACTCTGGTCGATGAGTTGGTAGATCCTGAACAGCTCCGTACCTTTATTACGGAGGGAGAAGATGCTCCCGGTTATAAGGAAACCGGGGCGCTGCTTCAGACAGTTCTTGATAACTACAATTCGGTTGAAAATCTGTGCCTGGTTACATTTGGAAAGGACAGAGGACGATTTATTTATGACCTCAAATCCACTTCCATCAATGGGGAAAGAAACAGAGGTTACTTTGACTACGATGAACAGCTGATCAGAAATATGTCCTCATTTATGGCCGGAGATTATGTTGGCCCTATGGAGCATGGAAATGCTGCCGGATGGATGCGCGCTGTCACATATCCAATAAAAGATAAAAACGGTGTTCTGGTCTGCTATGCAGTAGCTGAGATATCCATAACCTATATGGCGGATTACATGAAATCCTTCATGGTAAGATCGCTCCTTATCTTCGCGGGATTTTTCGTCCTTGTGCTGGTAAACAATCTCTGGTTTACCAATACCTATATGGTATACCCCATCAGAAGCATGGCTCAGTGTGTGGATGATTTCTCCAGCCTTGGATATGAGCAGGAGCAGCTGGATAAAAACGTAAAGAGCATCAGAGCGCTGGACATTAAGACTGAAGACGAAGTTGAAAGACTATACGATTCAATATGTGCAATGACCCTGAATCTCTCTGAACAGATGCGCGACCTTAGAAGACTTTCCGAGGCTACCGCTAAAATGCAGGACGGTCTTATCATCACCATGGCGGACATGGTCGAGAACAGGGACTCCGATACCGGTGAGCACATTCAAAAGACTGCTCTTTATGTGCAGATAATCGTAGAGGGTCTTAAGAATAAGGGCTACTATGCTGAGAAGATTACGCCCAAGTTCATTTCGGACGTAGTAAGGTCTGCGCCTCTTCACGATATTGGAAAGATCAATATCCCTGATGGGATTCTTAATAAGCCCGGAAAGCTTACAGAAGAAGAGTTTGAGATCATGAAGACTCATACCACTGCAGGAAAGAAGATCATGGAAAACGCCATCAGTACTGTTGAAGGCGAGAACTACCTGAAAGAAGCAAGAAATATGGCCGCATATCACCATGAGAGATGGGACGGCAAGGGCTACCCTGAGGGGCTTCACGGTGAGGTTATTCCGCTCTCTGCCCGTATCATGGCTGTTGCGGATGTTTTTGATGCACTGACATCACCCCGTGTTTATAAGCCGGCATTCCCGCTTGAAAAAGCTCTCGGTATCATAACAGAGGAAGCAGGAAAGCAGTTTGACCCCAAGTGCGTGGAAGTGTTTATGGAATCACTTCCTGAAGTTAAGGTCATCCTGAAAAAATACAACAGACAAAAATAAAGGACTGGTATGCTGAAGAGTAAAAAGTTTACAAACTTCATAGCTGCCTCTCTTGGCATTTTATTATTCATCGCTGCTGCCTGGCAGAGCCCTGAGCCTGTTTATGCTGCCCAGGACAGTGATGCGACAGAAAGCAATGTGAAGATCGGCGGAGGTTATGCCATTACAGGGCAGATCGGCTCTGTGGGTTATGCCACGCAGATTTACGATGCAACAAACGGCCTTCCAACATCAGACGCCAATTATGTTCTTGGTGCTAAGGACGGATATGTTTGGATCGGCAGCTACAGCGGCATTTTGCGCTATGACGGAACAACCTTCGAAAAGATTGTTTCTTCAGAGGGCCTTACCAGTGGAAGAGGTCTTTTTGAAGACAGTCAGGGAAGGATCTGGGTTGGTACCAATGACAACGGCGTAGTGGTTCTGGACGGAGACAGAGTTACCTGGATCACCTACAAAGATGGACTTCCATCATCTTCTATAAGAGTATTTACCGAGGATCTTGAAGGAAACGTATATATCGGAACCACAGCCGGAGTATGCTACGCGGACTCAAGACTTGGGATCCATGTGATAAACGACAGCAGGATCAATGAAGAGAGGATATTAAGTCTCGACTGCGACAGCGAAGGTATCGTATATGGACAGACCAAGAACGGAAAGATCTTTTCGATAAAAGAGAAGCAGGTTGTCAACTGCTACAAGACTCATGAGCTTGCGTTCAACTTCAGGATCTCCAGTCTTATTGCTGATCCCCATAATGCCGGCTACGTATATCTTGGAACTGAGGGCGGCGAGATCATGTACGGGCGCTTTGGAGATACCGAAAAGGATATGAAGCGAATCTCCGTTGCACCACTAAACAGCGTACACTGGCTCAACTATGACTGTGGCAGAGTATGGGTTTCTTCAATAAGCCAGATTGGCTATCTGGATGTGGATGGCAGCTTTAAGCTGGTCAGGGATCTTCCCATTGATAGTGGAATAGAGATGCTCACAGCTGATTATCAGGGAAATATCTGGGTTGCATCCTCTGCCCAGGGCGTAATGAAGATCGTTACCAGTAATTTTGTAGACCTGTCCCAGAAAACAGACCTGCCAAGAGAGGTGACCAATACCACCTGTCTTGTGAAGGATGAGCTATACATCGGCACAGACAACGGCCTTCGTATTCTTGGCAAAGATGATAAGGCCATCAAAAACAATCTGACAGATTTTATTGGAACTGCAAGAGTCCGATGTCTTATGAAAGACAGTGACAGTAATCTGTGGATATCTACATTTGATAACAAGCACGGACTTGTGTGCTACTCAAATGGCGGCAAGATAACCCAGTTTACTGTTGATGACGGATTGCCCAGCAATGAAATAAGGTGCACGGTACAGGCATCAGATGGATCGATACTTGTCGGAACCAACATTGGTTTTGCAAGAATAAGAAATGGTAAGGTCGCCGAGGTGATCGGAGCTGACAATAGTGTCAAAAACACCGTATTTCTCTCAGTTGAAGAGGGGGATAACGGACGGATCTATGCGGGCACCGACGGCGATGGAATCTACGTCATTGACGGCTCCGACATTAGAAAGATCGGCAGAGAAGAAGGCCTTTCCAGTGATGTGGTAATGAGGATAAAAAGAGATAAGGACAGGGGCGTATACTGGCTTGTGACATCAAACTCAATCCAGTACATGAAGAATGAGATCGTCACTACCGTAACCTCGTTCCCATACAACAATAACTACGATCTGTTTTTTGATAAAAACGATGAGATGTGGGTGATCTCCTCAAATGGTCTCTATCTTGTAAGCGCAAATGAGATGTTGAACGACACTGTTTCAGATTACAGGATGTATTCCATTGCAAACGGCATCACCAGCATGCCTACTGCCAATGCCCGCAATGAGCTGGATGAAAACGGCAATCTGTTTATTTCGGGTAGAACCGGAGTTTGCCTTGTCAACATAGACCATTTCTTTGAAGAGAAGATGACAGTAAAGGCCAAGGTTAAGTCTGTCTACTGCGCTGACAAACTGATAAGCGCCGATAGCCAGGGAAGATATACCCTGCCATCAACAAAGGGACGTGTAAGGATAACTGTATCTGTCATGGACTACACTCTGACAGATCCTCTGGTGCGCATATTCATGGAGGGCGACGAAGAGGACGAGATACTGGTTCCAAGGAGTGAACTGCCTGTCCTTGAGTACACCGGAATGAATCATGGTGACTATACTCTTCATATTCAGGTACTCGATCACGACAAGAAAACCGTCTTTCTGGAGGAGACCTGCAAGATAAATAAGAAGTCCCGTTTGTCAGAGCTTCTTATCGTTAGAGTGTTTATACTTCTTCTGATAGCTTTTTTAACAGGCCTTGTTGTGTGGCGGTTTATGAAGAGCACTGTTATCAGGAAGCAATATGAAGAGATCAAGCAGGCCAGGGATGATGCGGAGCGTGCCAACACCGCCAAGACCAGGTTCCTTGCAAACATCTCCCACGAGATAAGAACGCCTATCAATACCATCATGGGTATGGATGAGATGATCATGAGAGAGGATCCCACAAACGTTCCTCAGGGTTATTTCATGTCCATGATGAACTATGCCTTTGATATACGAAATGCATCGGAGACGCTCCTTGGTCTTATCAATGACCTTCTGGATATTTCCAAGATTGAGTCCGGTAAGATGCATCTGGTTGAGCAGGAGTATGACGTACAGGAGCTTCTAAGATCCATTGTCTCCATGATCCGCGTTAAGAGTACGGAAAAAGAGCTGATGTTTGACGTGGCTGTAGATGAGCTTACGCCAAAGGCTCTTTATGGCGATGACGGAAAGATCAAGCAGATCATACTCAACCTTCTGACCAATGCAGTAAAATACACGGCAAAGGGAGGCATCGTTCTAAGCGTTTCAATGGACGAGAGAACTGATGACAAAGCCGTTATGTCTTTTTCTGTAAAGGACACCGGAATCGGCGTAAAAGAAGAGGACATGGACAAGCTCTTTACCGCCTACGAGAGGCTTGATGAGCACAAGAACAGCGGAATTCAGGGAACGGGTCTCGGTCTTGATATCTCAAGAAGATTCGCAGAGCTCATGGGAGGAACTCTGACCTGCGAAAGTGTCTATGGTGAGGGATCTGAGTTCATCCTTCGACTGGAGCAGAAGATCATTGACTCCACTCCTATGGGTATGTTTATTGAGCATGACGACTCCGCGGCAAAGGGACCGTATGTGCCTCAGTTTGTTGCGCCTGATGCGGACGTGCTTGTTGTGGATGATAATCCGATGAACCTCAATGTTATAAGAGGTCTTTTAAAAGCTACCAAGATATTTGTGACCACAGCTACCAGCGGCGAGGAGTGTCTTGAGAAGATGAAGACAACAAGGTTTAACGTCGTCCTTCTCGACCACATGATGCCGGGAATGGATGGAATTGAGACCGTGGGTCACATCCGTGAGACTGATCCGGATATCCCTGTTTATGCCCTCACAGCCAATGCTTCGGTGGGCGAGGAGTTCTATAAGTCCAAGGGCTTTACCGGATATCTGTCAAAGCCTATCGACAGTGTGTCCCTTGAAAAGGCCATCATGAAGCATTTGCCTGAGGAGATCATGTTTAAGCCCGAGCGAGAGGATATGGTCGCTGAGCTTGACAGCATTCCTGAGGAGCTTAACTGGATCTATGATGTAAAAGAGATCAACGTTGACGAGGGTATAAAGAACTCCGGAGGCATCGCTCCGTTCATCTTCTCGTTGAAGCTCTTCCTTGATACCATAGACGGTAACGCCAAGGTTATTAGCGATGCCTACGAAGCCGGTGACATAAGGCTTTATACCATAAAGGTTCATGCTCTTAAGAGTTCTCTTCGCATCATTGGTGCAATGGAGCTGTCCAAGCTTGCCGAGAGTCTGGAGGAGGCCGGTAACAAGGACAACAGAGAATTCATCGATATGTATACAGATGATCTGTTAAAGGAGTATATTGAATTTAAGGATAAGCTCGCAGGACTTAACCAGGGCGAGGCAGAAGGTGATGCCGGAGATAAGAAAGATATTTCTCAGGATGAGCTCATGGATGCCTACGGCGCTCTTGGGGATGTGATACCGCAGATGGACTATGACGCAGTGGAGATGATTCTGGGACAGCTTAAGGAATACAATCTTCCTAAGGAGGATAAAGAGAAAGTCGCAGAGCTTTCAAGAATGCTGAAAGTATTTGATTGGGATGGAATGGAAGCACTTATCAAGGGATGAGCTTCCACAAAGGAGACGATATGTTTGATAAACACATGATTGTTGTGGCGGAAAAAGAATCTTTTCTGGTCAGGGTCCTGGTCGGCAAGGCACAGGATGCGGGAGTGAGGTGTGAATATGTTCACGCTGGCGTCGATGACATAAATGCCAAGCTTGATGCAGGAACCCTTATAACCTTTTACATGGATGATGTGAACTCTCTACACGAGGATGTAGTTCACTTCCTTACGGATGCTATGGAGGAAAAGGGGCTGCAGATGATTATTATCGGGGAATCAAGTGATCTTCAGGCTGCCCAGGGGCAATTTCCGGAGCATCTTATCTACAGTGTGTTTTCCCGCCCTGTGGACAACGCTGAATATTTAAAGACTGTCAAAGGCTTCTTTGAGAAGGTGGACAAGGGCGAATTTAAAAAGAGCATTCTGGTTGTGGACGATGATCCCAGCTACCTGGGCCTGGTCAGGGAATGGTTAAAGGATACTTACAAGGTATTCATGGCAAACTCAGGACTTCAGGCCATAAAGTGGCTTGGCAAAAACTCGGTTGATCTGATCCTGCTTGATCACGAGATGCCCATAACCAGCGGGCCACAGGTTCTTGAAATGTTAAGAAGCGATGAGGAGACCAAGTACATTCCCGTTATGTTCCTCACCGGAAAGAGCGATAAAGAAAGTGTTATGAAGGTGGTAGCACTTAAGCCTGAAGGGTATTTCCTCAAGAATATCCAGAGGGAAGAGCTTCTTGAAAAGCTGAACGAATTCTTTATTATGCACAAATAAAGGGCTGCGGATGTTTGAGTTTATCAGGACATACCAACTGGATATAATGCTCCTTTTATGCGGAGCCTGCGGGATGATGGCAGTTCTTTTGCTCATCACCAGGTTCCTTGATACCAGGAGAAAATGGGCTCTGTTTTTGATGGAAATAGTGGCCTTCTTCCTGTTGTGGTTTGACAGGCTTGCTTATATCTATGCCGCTCAGCCGGGACCAAAAGCCTATGTGATGGTCAGACTCAGCAATTTCCTGGTGTTCTTTTTAACTTCCGGAGTGGTATTCTCTTTTAATAATTTCACGAAGGTGCTGCTTGATACGGCAAGTGATGGCAAGGTAAAATCCAGGCGGCTGTATGTGGTTGGTGTTGCGGCTGTATGTGGTATGGCACTGTCTGTAATCTCTGCCTTTACGGGACTCTATTATTACATCGATGAAAACAATAAATATCACAGGGGACAGGGCTTTCTTATAGCCTATATTATTCCTGTTATCTGCCCTCTTATCCAATACACGGTCATAAGGCAGCATCGAAAACTGCTCAGTAAGCTGATCTACACGTCCATGGTGCTCTACATTTTTGTGCCGATAGCCTGTGGAATAATCCAGATATTTGCTTACGGAATTTCTATTGTAAATATGGCTATGGTAGCAGTATCGGTAAGCCTTTATATCTTTTCCTACCTTGATGTCAATGATGCGGTTGAGCACGCCCACCAGATTGAACTGCAAAATATGCAGGGCGAGCGGGAGAGAATGGAAAGGCTCTTTGATCAGACTGCAAAAGCCTTCGTATCTGCTGTTGAGAAAAAAGACAACTTCACAGAGGGGAATGCAGTTAAGATTGCCGACTATGCATTGAAGATAAGCCAACTGGCAGGGATGAGCGAGGAAGATTGCAAGAAGACCTACTATGCAGCGCTCCTTCATGATGTAGGACTGATAGGCATCCCGGATTCTGTTATCAAGAATGATGCCGACCCTGCCACCATGGATATTGAAACCTACAGGCAGAAGCCTCTTATAGGAAAAGAGATCCTCTCCAACATAACTGAGTTCCCCTTCCTTGGAGTGGGTGCGAACTACTCTCATGAGAGATATAACGGAACGGGATATCCGGAAGGTCTTAAGGGTGAGGAAATCCCAGAGATCGCCAGGATCATCGCCGTGGCAGATGCCTATGTGACCATGACTTCGAAAAAGAGATACCGCGATGCCCGTCCGGATTTTGTTGCCAGAGAAGTTTTCATCAAGGGGGCAGGCGCAGAGTTTGATCCTGATTATGCCGGCATCATGGTAAAGATCATCGATGAAGAGACAAGAGGTAAGGTTCACGATGACATCACCCTGGTTGAGAAAAAGCTTGTGTGCGGGCAATACAGAGATGCCATTTCCCTCGGGATTCCCATTACCAGCAACATTACTGTCATCAGATTTGAATGTGAACTGGATTATGAATTTTCGGAAGGATTCAGTGCTCCGTCGATAATTCTGTTTGATTCATATGACCGCCGTGTCCACGATAATGCAAAGTCCATTGAAGTTTATCATTATCAGGAGTATGCTGAGATATGGTTTGACGAGCACAGCATCACCACGGCAGCAAGAAAGATAAGAGAGACCAGGCTTGATCAGGCAGCAGGCTACGAGATGCTTCTTCCAAAGACCTACGAGATCATCGCAGCGAAGTACGACGATCACATCAGGCTGATCATGAGAGGCCCTGAATATGAGAAAGATGTTGTAGCTGCTCTTATGGACGGATCAACTTCCGTTTATATCGGTATTACAGGTGAGAACTGCAGCATTAATAACATAATCATTGATCAGACCGAAAAAGTAATAGATTCAGGCTACATCCCCAGAATATCCGATGAGATCAGCTACATCGATCACATGGAGTCAGATATTACCAATATTCAGATCAGTCAGACCAGGTCAGCTTCTACCGAGGGAATAGAGATAAAGAATAAGCTAAGGATCAATTTCCACAGCATGAGTCTTCCGGTTGCCAGCTTTATCTGGCACTGTCCGTATATCGTTATCTACTCGTCAGACAACGGACAGGTGGACGGTGATAATTATCATGAGTATGCGTTAATAAAGATCAACGGCGAGAATGAGATCAAGGATCATTACGCCGAGAACAGATTTGTAATGAAGAAGAAAGAGGATTTCCCTGGTTGGGAAACCTGGAAGGAGAAGAATAAAGAAGGGGTAGATTGTGAAGTTATCCTTGAAAGAAAGGGTAACACCATAGTCACTACCACAAGGAACCTTGGAGTGTACCTGGAGAATACGACAATAATAAACGAGTCGTTTGACAAGGTCTATGTCGCTCTGACGGGAGACAGATGTGCACTTACTGATATCAGGGTAAGATAGGCCGCAGGGTTTTTGCATGTTATGGAAGATAAGATAGTTGAAATATTAAATAATGTCGAAGGGATATCGACATCAGACGGGCTTTTGTACTGCGGATGCCCGGCTGCATATGCCAAGTTCGCGGGGACATTTTACAGCAGCATAGAGAAGAAGGCAAAGGATATTGAGGATGCATACAAAGGGGAAGACTATGAGTCTTTTACCATTAAAGTGCACTCTCTAAAAAGTACGTCAAGAATTATCGGGATGCGGGAGCTTTCCGATATGGCGCAGCAGCTTGAATATGCTGGAAAAGATGGCGACACAGAATTCATAAAAGAGAACATCGATGGATTTCTGGCAAACTACAGAAGCTATATCGAAAAGCTTTCTGTGCTTGATGAGCTTAAGAAGGATGCGGATGAGGGAAAAGAGCTGATCCCTGACGACGAGCTTCAGGATGCATTAAAGGCTCTGGCTGAGGTCATACCTGCCATGGACTACGACGCCGTGGAGATGATACTTGCGGAAGTGAATAAATACAGGCTTCCGGAAAATGCCAGGGATGCTTTTGCACAGATGGATAAGCACCTTAAGAATATGGAATGGGATGAGCTTAGCAGGCTCGTTTCGGAAATAAGCATTTAACAGCGATTTATGATAAAACAGATGCAGGAAACAAGTGATTACCCGCAATACCGGGACTGCCGGCTCTGCCCGAGAAACTGCGGGGTGGACAGGAACAACGCAATAGGTTATTGCAGGGAAAAGAGCTCTCTCCATGTGGCGAGGGCTTCTCTTCATATGTGGGAAGAACCCTGTATCTCCGGGGAGGCGGGATCAGGTACCGTCTTCTTTTCCGGTTGTAATATGGGATGTGTCTTTTGCCAGAACAGGAAGATCAGTCGGGGAGAGGTTGGTAAGATAATTAGTACTGAGCGGCTGGTGGAGATATTCTTTGAGCAGCAGGAGAGGGGCGCGAACAATATCAATCTGGTGACGGGGGATATGTTTGTTCCGGCGATTGCGGATGCAATTGAGAGGGCGAGGCTGCAGGGGATTGGGATCCCATTTCTTTTTAATACCTCGTCGTATATCAACGTGGAGAGTTTGCGGCGGCTGGATGGGCTCATCGATATTTATCTTCCGGATTTTAAGTACATAAGAGATGAGGATGCGGTGAGGTACAGTAATGCGCCGGGGTATCCCAAGGCGGCGAAGGCGGCGATTGCGGAGATGGTGAGACAGCACCCGAAGTGCGAGTTTGATCCGGAGGGAGTGCTGCTAAGGAAGGGCGTTGTTGTGAGGCATTTGCTGATGCCGGGGATGCTGATACAGGCTAAGCTCATCACTAAATATTTATATGATACTTATGGAGATTCGATTTATATCAGTCTCATGAATCAGTTTACGCCGGGTGAGGGACTGGAGGATTATCCGGAGATTGATCGCAAGGTGACTGCTGCGGAGTATGACAGCCTTGTTGAGTATGCAGCAAACCTTGGTGTGACAAGAGGGTACATTCAGGAGGGAGAGACGGCACTGGAGAGTTTTATTCCTGATTTTGACTGCAGCGGAGTTTAGGCTTTTTTCATGGTTTGGGGCGGGCTTTAGGGTTGCAAAACAGGTCGCTATCAGCGAAAATATATGGTGTAAGTGCCTGCAAATTAAGTCAGCACTTTATTAAAGGAGGGTTATTTAATGGGATATCAGGAAAGATATGATGAGTGGATGTCAAAGCTTGAAGAGGGCGATCCATTAAAGGCGGAACTGGTAGCTATCAAGGATGATGATAAGGAAAAGGAAGAGAGATTCTATCAGGATCTTTCCTTTGGTACAGCGGGCCTTCGCGGTAAGGTTGGCGCAGGCACCAATCGCATGAATTTCTTTACAGTAGGCAAGGCCAGTCAGGGCGTTGCTGATTATATTGTTTCAAAGGGGCAGGCTGCAATGGATGCAGGTGTTATAATTGCCCATGATCCAAGACATTTTTCGAGGGAGTTTTCTGAGCTGGCAGCAGGTATCTTTGCGGCAAACGGCATCAAGGTTTATACCTTCCCGAGCCTTCGCCCCACTCCTGAGCTGGCATTTATGATAAGACGTCTTCATACCACATCAGGTATTAATATCACAGCGTCTCATAATCCCAAGGATTACAACGGCTATAAGGCATATTGGGATGACGGATGTCAGGTTTCTGCTGAGGTTGCAGATGGTATGACAGAGTGCATCAATGCTGTTGATATCTGGAGCGGCATTAAGAAATCAGATTATGACGAGGGCGTTAAGGCCGGCAAGATCATCGTGCTTGGCGAGGAATATGACAGAGAGTATCTGGACAAGATTGAGAGCCTTGCTATCCATGAGGGCGATGAGCTGGATCTCTCCATTCCGCTTGTTTATACACCTCTTAACGGATGTGGATCTATTCCGTTCAGACAGATGTTGACTGACAGGGGCTTCAACAACTGGAAGATTGTTCCTGAGCAGGAGAATCCTGATCCTGACTTTACAACAGTTGGATATCCTAATCCTGAAGATCCCAAGGCATTTGCTCTTTCTGAGAAATATGGAAGAGAGTTTGGAGCTGAGCTTTTGATGGCTACTGATCCTGATTCTGACAGATTTGCTATTGAGATCAGAGACGACAACGGCAACTACGTACCTCTTAATGGAAACCAGACGGGATACCTTCTTGTTAACTACGTTTTAGAGGGACACAAGACTGCCGGCACACTTCCTGCTAAGGGAGCTATGGTTAAGTCCATTGTTACATCAACTCTTTCAACCATTATCGCCAAGGCATATGGCGTTGAGATGTTTGAGACTCTGACAGGATTCAAAAACATCTGTGGCAAGATTCCTTATCTGCATGAGAATGATTACCAGTATCTCTTTGGATATGAGGAGTCAGTTGGATACGCACTGTGCGAGGATATCCGCGACAAGGACGGAATCTCAGCCGGTATGCTGGTTGCAGAGGCAGCAGCTTACTACCGCAAGCAGGGCAAGACTCTTTGGGATGTTCTCAATGAGATCTATGCTACCTACGGCTTCTTTGCTGAGGATGAACCAAACATTGTCCTTGAGGGAATTCCGGGAGCTCAGCGTATTCAGCGCATGATGAAGTACTTCAGGGAGAATCTTCCTACTGAAGTTGCAGGTGCCAGGGTTGACAAGGTTATCGATTACATTGGCGGCTACGAGGACATTCCGCCTCAGAACGCCATAAGGATCTTCCTTGATAATGGTTCCTGGTTTGCAATTAGACCCAGCGGAACCGAGCCCAAGATCAAGTTTTATTTCTATTCAAACCAGAAGTCCAGAGAGGACGCACTTAAGGTCAATGCGGATATCAAGAAAGATATTCTTGACCTTATCAATTCAGTTGAGTAAAAGGAGTTACATCACACATGAGCGAACACGAACATGAACATACACATACCTATACACATGAGCATCCACATGGCCACGACGGTCAGGAACACAGCCACGAGCATACTCATACTTATACTCATTCTCATGAGCATTCACATGATGGAGGTGACTCCCATGAGCACACCCATGATCACGAGCATGAGAATCATGATCACGATCATCAGCATGAGCATGGTCATAGCCATGGCGCAGCGTTGAATCAGGATCAGGTTAGGGCACTGCTTGATTACAATTACAAGCACAATACCAGTCACGCAGATGAACTGGCAGGGCTTGCTTCAAAACTTGAGAGCCTTGGAAATAAGGATGCTGCTGCAAAAGTTGCCGAGGCCAAAGAGCTCTTTTCCCAGGGTAACGATGCTCTTAAGCAGGCACTAGAGCTCCTTTCCAAGGTTTGATCACGGAGGTACAGACAGATGTGTTTATCAACAGCATACAGAGAGTCAAACCCCGATGAGGTTCTCATGGAGTACGTCAGCGCTATCAGTATTGACGGTGAGAACATAACCCTCACAGATCTCATGGGTGAGAAGAAGACTTTTAAGGGAAACCTTACCTTTGCAGATCTCACCGGGGCAGTTATAAAAATCAATTGTTAAATTAATAGGGATGCCGGGACAGAGAGAATTGTCCTGGTGTCCTTTTATATTTTCGTAAAAATTGTATCAAATATATGTAAACAAAATATAAAAATATGATACGATATAAATGATTTAGCGTTTTGTGTAAGTATTAGAGCGGGGTAAAGAGATATGATGCAAAAAAGAAAAATACTGAGTGTTTTGTTGACATTCGTACTGGCAATTGCGTTCTTGCCAACAACAAAGATCGCATCTTACGCAGCTACTGCTGGAATTGGAACGAGTGGTATTAGTGAGTTTTCGGATCCGGATGTCGCAAGTGTGACTGTGGGTACAACAACTTCGAATTATCAAAATTTTGATGATGCTTTTGATGCGTGGAAAGATGCTCAAGGAACAGCTACCCTTACGCTTTTGGATAATTGTAGAGGCACTGCGCCTGAAACATATCAACTTCAAACGTCTGGAAATCATATTCTTGATCTTAATGGCAAGACACTTACACTAGCTACCTCTATTGATGCTTTTGTATATGAGCTTACCATTCAGGATAGCGCTTCGGGCGGTGTTCTGATGATAAATACAACTAACACATATGCGATAGAGGTTGGCAAGGGTGGACCTAAAACGGGTACACTGACGATAGCCGGAGGTAAAATTACCACCAGCAGCAGTAACCTTAATGGTGTAATGGTGAATGGAATATGCAAGATGTCAGGTGGAGAAGTTACCGGTTTCAAAGATGGTGTAACTGTATCCGCAAATGCAGATTCATTCCAGGTAAGCGGAACAGCAAAAGTTTCCGGAAATAACAGAAATGTTTATCTGGGAACCGGAAAGAAGATCACAATAAGCGGTCCGATGTCTACAGGTGCTGAAATCAAGGTTACGACCGAGGAAGAACCTGTAAAAGACCACGACGTAATATTTGCCACAAAGGATGGCAACGTTGATATTTATCAATCTAAAGATTTCTTCGTAAGCGATTATGCAGACAAGTACTTTACTATAGTTGAGGGACCGAATCTTAAGTTCTCAGTAGATAGGCCCCTTCCAACACACAAGCATGATGAAGGAACTCCCGGAGCAGGCGTGGATTTCAATCCTTGGATTGCAACAGATTCCATGCCTACTGCAGCAGGTAACTACTACCTGACAGTAGATGTAAATCAGTCATCCACATGGACTCTTCCTGAAGGAACGGTTAACCTCTGTCTTGCAGGGCACGATGTTTCTATGGGACATGCAGTTGTTGGAAATGGTTCGACGCTTAACATTTATGCCTGCGAAGCCGGCGGCTTCAAACCGGCAGCAAACGCAGCCAATGCTTTTGAAGTGTCAGGCGGAACCGTTAATATGTATGGCGGAACGATCACAGGCTTTAGCACATCAGGTAACGGCGGCGGTGTAAGTATTACTTCCGGCGGTACATTCAATATGTATGGCGGATCTATCAGTAACAACACAGCATCGGATGGTGGCGGTGTATTTGTGGGATCCGATGCGGGTGGATTTACCGTAAGCGGAAATGTAAATATTACAGGTAACAAGAGCGGCAATGCTGACAACAATGTCAGCATCAACCCTTCGAGTAAGAAGATCAGCGTTGTTTCAGCACTTAGTGATATTGCAAGGATCGGTTTGAGCGTTAAGGAGTCTGGAGTATTTACGAGTGGCCTTTCCGGAAAGGGAAGCATCTCAAACTTTAGCGCCGACAACAATCAGTTCATTTTATCGCTTACAGATGGAGGAGAGGCACAGCTGGATCAGGCGGGAATCAGTCTTGATAAGGACAAGCTGACTCTTAAGATTGATGAAGAACAGCAGTTGGCAGCTACAACAATACCTTCTGCTGCAGAAGTAACATGGATCAGCAGCGCAGAGGGTACAGTGACAGTTGACGCCACTGGTAAGGTAAAAGCTAAAGCGCCTGGGGATGCAGTCATAACAGCAAAGATTACGGTAGCGGGACAAGACTATACCGCATCCTGTACAGTGACAGTTCTTCCGAGCATCACCATTGATCCGACAAGCCTTGCTATGATACCCGAACAGGAAAAGACAATAACCGCTTCAACCATACCATCTGGTGCAACAGTAATATGGACTAGCAGCGACGAATCAACAGCAAGAGTTGACACAACAGGTAAGGTAACAGCTTTAAAAGAAGGAACGGCTACAATCACCGCTTCTGTTGATGGGGCAGCAATCCCTGTTACTGCACAATGTGCTGTTACTATTGGAACCACACCGAGCGTAAGGCCAAACAAGGATACACTGGATCTTAGGATTGGAGAAGAAGAAACACTTACCGCTACCACTATTCCTGAGACTGCAGCTGTTACATGGATCAGCTCAAATCCTGAGGTGGCTACCGTCAGCGAGAGTGGCACAGTTAAGGCAATAGGAACAGGAAATGCCACAATAACAGCCAAGATAACCGTGGAGGGCATTGACTTTCAGGGGACATGTGCGGTTAATGTTACCCCTCAGCCAGTTACTCCAAGTGTGAGTGTTTCTCCAAGCTCACTTGTTCTTCAGGTGGGAACAGAAAGACAGATAGAGGTAACAACAGTTCCGGCAGGTGCACGCGTTACATTCACCAGCAGCAATCCGGCGGCTGCATCTGTAAGTGAAAATGGAGTAATCGCTTCAAATTCAGAAGGTGATGCTATCATTACAGCATCTATCACGGTAGATAATGTTGAGTATTCTGCAACATGTATGGTTTCAGTTAGATATGAACCTGTTACCCCGACTGTGAAATTGTATCCACCGGCACTTACTATTACAATGGGAAACAGTAGACGGCTTGAGGTAACAACAGTTCCTGCAAATGTTCCTGTGACATTTGCATCAACCAATACTGAAGTAGCAAGTGTTGATAGTAATGGATTAATCACTGCCAACCAGGAAGGTGAAGCTATAATTACAGGAACTATCCTGGTGAATAATATTATGTATATAGGAACCTGTTCAGTAACAGTTGATTCAGGAGGAGGACAAGCGCAGACTGTTGTAGTTCCACAGGAACTTACGGAGGCATCTCTTTCACCAGGAATCAGAAATAGATACGGAACAGTACAGCAGGTTGTGCTTAAGCTTGAAGAAAGTGTGGGATTAGCACCGGGTACTCAGAACAGGGTTGTGTACGATGCGCAGGTGCTTATCATTGAAAACGGCCATCTAAGACCGGCTACAACAGCTGATATTCCGCCTGAGGGGCTTGAGGCGACATTCTCATATCCTGACGGGACCAGCATGCTTGGCAACCGGTTTGACGGGGCACATATGATAGGCGATGCATCCGGTGGATATCAGGCCGGCGATATTGAGCATTTACAATTTGTTCCTGGACCTGATGGTCTGTTTACAAGGATGCATGGGCTTTCACCAGTGATCATAACATGGTCAACCGTTACACCATCTGAACCAGATGAGATTGACAGACATGTTCACGTTTATGAATGGGATACGATCCAGGCTACAGCAGATCAGGACGGCGAGATGAGATATCAGTGCCGCATCTGCGGGGACATTCAGACCAGAGTTCCAATCACTGCTTACTACGTATTCAATAAAGAGACAACTGAGAGGATCAGAAAAGCTAAGCAGGGGGAAACGGTCAAGATTGAGACTGCAAGATGGATTTCCTTCCACAAGATGGTAATGCAGGCGCTTTCTGAGAGACCTGACGTAACCCTTGAAGTAAGCTTCCTTGACGAAGGCCATAAGGGAACAAGAAAAACATTTACTATCCCGGCAGGAACTGACGTTATGTCGCTGGTAGATGATAAGGGATTTGCGGGATTCATATTCCTTACAAACAAGTTTGGTAATTGATATAAAGGTATAAAAAACAGCTATGAGCCATTTTGACTCATAGCTGTTTTAATTATCAGTTTTTACTCAACGCTTTCCTTCATTGAGTAAGGCATTGCAGTTGCATCAGGGCGCTTCATGTTGTCATAGCGCTTAACCATCAGAGGCTCCCAAATGTAGAACAGGAACTTTCCATCAAGGTCAAAATAGAATACGGCGAACAGGATGCCGTAAATAAGGGCTGCAATCCTGAAGATCTTGAAAAATACTTTTAAAATTTTGTTCATAATAAACTCCCTTTTATTACCAGCTGGCTCCGTCATCGAAATCAAGCAGTGAAGGATCCAGAGGCTCCTCGCGCATTACAGTTGTCATGTAATCATTGATGATGTCACGGATCTCTGCGCGGGATACAGTTCTCTTATCCGGAAGAGCGTGAGGAACCCAGATAGCATGAATGTTACGCTTTCTGAACTCGTCCTCGAATACACCGTGGATACCCTGCATTCCTTTGCACTGGAGCTGGTCATACATGATAACCATGTCGCAGTTGAATCTCTCCATGTAATCAAACAGTGAGAGGATGTGCTCATGTCCACCAACGGCCATGGCACGCATAGGTGCTTTCTCATTGAACCAGGACAGATCCTCAAGAGCGTGCTCATAAGTGTCTGTTCTGAGGTACTGGTCAAACATAAGTGAATCCATGTTGATAACGCAGTTGATACCCCAGCAGTTGTAAGCCCATGTGCACCAGTGTGAGTAGTAAAGAGGTGCGCAGCTCCATGCGATTGCACGGTGTCTGGTCTTGGGGAAGGTCTCGATCTTGTTCTTGACACACTTGTCCATGATGCGCTTTACATGTGCATCCATCTCGTGCCAGATCGGTCTGTCACCATCCTGTGAGTAGTAAATTCTGTAAAGAGCCTGAGCAACACCGTTGATAGGATAGTAAGGAGTGTTTGCTGCAACGTCCCATTTCTCCCACTCAAACTCGGTGAGCTTGTTGAAGTTCTGTGCGTGCTCAACGTAAAGATCCCAGTTCATCTTGATGCCAAAGTTCTCTTCTACGAACTTCCATGCACCCTCGATTTCCTTCTGGCAGTGCTCCTGAACAAGAGGATCATCATAGCGCATAGGCTGTGGCATAGCGTACAGAGGACGATTGAGGAACCAGTCCTGAAGTACTGAAGTAGCAACTGATCCGTCGCAGGCTTCGTTGGTTGTGAGCATAACCGGGCTGTAATCCGGATAATCATCGTGTACAAAAAGTCCGTACTCAGCCTGACACATCGGGCATGGATCTGAAGGAAGTCCGATGGACTGTGCTGCGTCGATATAGTTGAGAACAGTGTGGCTGTTTACGTGTACTGATACGAAGTAAGGGATCATCTCAAGAGCTACATCGTCCAGCTGATCTCTCCAGCCGTAGAAGATATTGCCGCTGAGTGTTTCGTTGTGGGCAATTGTCTTTTTCCAGAGCTCGTTCTCGTCGCCGCCGTGGATCTTCTTGTCGGCTTCGAACATTCTCATGAACTGTCTGATGGTCTCACTTACCATTCCGCGGTAGTGCCATGCGGAAGCCTTAAGAGCCTCGCCTCTTGCACCTTCAAGTCCTCTGTCGAACCAGTGCATAACTGAAAGATAGGTCTGTCCCATCCAGCGGTATCTCATGGTACCCTTTGCGAAATCAACGATTCCCTGAGGGCCGCCGCCGTACTTCATGATATCTGTAACCATGTGTGCGTAGTTGTAAAGCCAGATCATGTTGAAGTAGTACATGGTATCCGGAACTCCACGCCACTCACGGTGCTTGTAAAGGCCGGTGTTTCCAACGTAGAGATCACCAAGGCGTCTCTCCTCATGGGGCTTGCCGTACCAGAAGTCCCTGGCCATCTTCTTGATGTCTTTTGGCTTATTCTTTTCTTCCGGGCTCTTTTCTACTACAAAGAGCTCACGGTATTTTGCTCTTATATCTCCTAAGCTAAAACTCATTCCTTAGAGCCCTCCTTCTGCAGATTTTTGAGCTCGATGCTCTCAACGAACGCCTGAAAACGTGTTCTGAGCTGTCCAACGGCATTGTTGACATATTCTCTCTCGATTGAACATACAGGAATACCGAAGTCTCTTGGGATAACGACAGTGTCGATGGTTCTCTCGTAGCTCCAGTATTCGCAGAATTTCATCTGTGTAACAATAATGGCGTCAGCATTGTACTCTTTTGCGATATCTGCAAGGTACTGTTTGCGCTCACGCATAATGTGCTGATCCATGAAACGAGGACACTGGCTGGTCTCGAGGTAGTGACGGGCAATGGCGCGAAGAGGTGTCTCGCCTTCCTTAACAACTATCTCTTCACGGCCCGGAAGTGATCCGTAGCAGTGTCTGTCGGCAACTACTAAAGCGCCGCATTCCTCGACGAGTTTAACAAAGTCCGGATCGTCCATCTCGGAGCCTGCAAGAACAACCTTGATCCTGTAGTTCTTTTTAGCGTCGGGCTTTCTGGTCTGGAGCTGCTTGGCGATGTCCTTAAGCTTGTCAATGATAAGGTACTTAGGACAAACCTGAGATGCGATCTGGATGATGGAGAACTCCCAGCCTGTGATGGTGGGATTGTCCAGCTTCCTGTAGCTGCCGATCTCTGTGATAAGACGGCAAACCTCGTTGTGCTCTTCAATGGCCTTCATGATAGCTTCGTCGCTGGTGTCAATTCCAAACTTTTCAGAGAGCTTATCAAGAACGTGAGCACGAAGCTGCTTCTCATAATGATCAATTGAGTTTTCATTCTTTTTGAAAGGAACATCGGTGAACTCACAGAAGAAGTCAGGGTTCTTGATGATGTCCATCAGCTGCAGGTGTTCCTGGAATCTACAGGTAACAGTGCAGGTTTCTGTTGCCATCTGAGCGTCTATAAAGTTAAATCCTCCTTCAAGAGCTCTTTCTAACAGGCAACGTCCGTACATGCAGGTACGGTTTGACATGTAGTAGGTAGCCATATCCGGCGATCCACTACGGGGAGCACGAAGACGCACAGAAAAACAGCCCGGGAGGTTAAGCAGTGCTTCTGGCATAAAATAACAGGTGTAACCCAGAGCACGCTTGCCGTCAGCTTTTGCCTGACGAACCAGCGGGTTGTTAGCTTCCTGCAAAAGGTCTTCGAGCTCAAAAATGTGCACGAGATCTTTCATTTATTTGTTTCTCCTTTAGATTAAAAAAGCAAAATTGTCAGACGACAATTTGCCTTATGTTAGTTTTAGTAAAGCTATGATATCACAGATTAAAAAAAGTTAAAAGAATATTATATTGAGTCTTGATGAAATTTTTCTATCCATTATAATGAAGAGGGGATAAACTAGGAAATACTAGGGGGATTTATGGCAAACAATACCGTAGTAATCGCACTAGCGGGCAAAGGCGGCGTTGGCAAGACGTCACTTTCGTCTGCTATTGTTCGACTTTTAACTGAAAAAAGACCCGACGCTAAGATCCTGGCTATCGATGCAGATCCCGCGGTGGGTCTTTCTGTTGCGCTCGGAGTTGAAGTGACAGAGACTCTCGATCAGATCCGCAAGAGAGTAGCAGAGGACGTAACAGGCAAACTTAAGGATACTCAGGACATTCTTGCTGAGGCCAAATTCAGGCTTTACGACGCAATGGCCGAGCAGAGAGGCTTCGCTTTTCTGGCCATCGGAAGACCTGAAGCAGCCGGATGCTACTGCGCCATCAACACATATCTCAAGAAGGTCATCGAAATGCTCGTTGATGACTTTGACTATGTGGTGATCGACGGAGAGGCCGGTATCGAGCAGATCAACAGACGAGTTCTTGAAAAGGTAACTCATCTCATCTGCGTATCGGACCAGAGCAAGAAGGGACTTAGGATCATAGAGACCATCAAGGACGTGGCTAATGAACTTGTCATGTACGATGAGATTGGTCTGATCGTTAACAGGGCGTTATTTCCAGAGCGTCTTGTTGAGACCGAGATTGGCGGAGTGAAGATCGTATCAGTGATACCTCAGGACGATGTCATGACCGAGAACGATGTGGAGGGCAGAAACATCTTCGAACTGCCACAGGATGCTGGAATATTAAAGGGCGCTGATACTGCTCTTAAGAATTTAAAAATTTATTAAAGGCATAGAAAGGAGGTAACCGTGCAGGATTTAAAACATCTTATTACATTTGAGAATCTCTTGGATGACGCTGCCAATGACCTGGTCAAGGAAGCTCAGGCAGAAGGCCAGTATGCCATCGGATACACCTGTTACCACATGCCGGAGGTATTGCTGAACGTTGACAATTGCTTTTCAACCCGTATGCGTGCTCCGCGTACAGGTTCTATAGACATTTCTACTTATTATATGTCTAATTATACCTGCGAGTTTTCAAGAGCTCTTTTAGAGAGAGGGATTGAGGGCGGATATGAATACCTTGATGGTATTGCAGGTGTTGATGCATGCTCAGCCATGAACAGATGCTACGAGCATATAGAAGTTCTTGGCTGCAACAAGAAGCCGCATTTCTTCGTAACTCACACCGATGTTCCCTACAAGGTAGAGGACTTCAACGTGGATCAGGTTGCAATACAGATGCGCACCAGAGTTCTCGATGTCATGCACGAAAAACTCGGTACCGACGTATCGGACGAGGCAATCAGAAAGGCAGTGGAGGAGCACAACGAGCTGTGCAGAGTCATCACTGAAATAGGCAACTTCAGGAAACTGGAGAATCCGCCTGTTACAGGATATGAATTCCACGTAATCTCACTTGTAAGCTACTGCTGCCCAACAGCCAAGATTCTTCCTCTTCTCAAGGAGACTCTGGCAGAGATTAAAAAGAGAAAGCCCGACCCTAAGCCATGGTATAGAGCAAGGGTGGCTGTTGTGGGATCAGAGATCGATGACCTTGATTTCACAAGACTTCTCGAGGAATCAGGAGCAATGGTTGTAGCAGACAGATACTGCTATGGTTCATTCCCCGGAAGAGAGGAGATCAAGCTTAACGACGACGAAGATATTGTTAAGCAGATCGCAAGACACTACATGCTGACTTCAGAGTGCCCAAGATACATGGCAGATGAGAAGGTTCAGCAGAGAAGAGACACCGCCGACAGACTTGCAAAAGAGTATGGCGCCGACGGAATCATCTATGAGCAGATGAAGTACTGTGACTTCTGGGCATTTGAGAGACCTCTTGCCAGCCACATCCTCACAGAGGAATACGGATGGCCTACACTCTCCATCGACAGATCTTACAACGTACACAATTCAGGACAGCTCAGGACCCGTTTCCAGGCATTTGTTGAGGCGCTGGAGATCAAACGCATCAGAAATAATGCCAAGAATCAGGAGGTGTCTGTATGAAATATATAGATCCTAAATTCTTTCGAATGAAAGACCATATAGACTGGAAAGCCCAGGCTGAAAACATGAAGGAGATTGCCGGAATCGTTGGCGAGCTGGTCAAGGAAACAGACTGGTCAGATGTTGCCAAGTCAGTCGGTGATGATGCCAAGGGACTTAAAAAGCGTCTCGAGCACGAGGTTGACCTTCTTAAGGGAATGTCTCCTGAAGAGGTAAAAGACCTTGTCATCAACGGTGAGAAACAGCTTGGTAAGCTCTACGCCAAGGGCAAGATGGCCACAGTAAGACGTGAGTGGAGAGGTGTCAAGGACACTGGAGTAGACTTCTTCGAGTGGACTAGAATGTGGGCAATGCTTCTGGCAACCTTCTCAAAAGACCTTGTTCCGGCCCTCATGGGAGCGACACATTACAGATGGATGATCTCATACTTCTGCTGCCACTCCTTCATGGACAAGAACACCATGGGTCTTAGAGGAAGAGCTCTCAAGATGCACCACGAACTCATTTATGCAATATTCAGATATGTTGCAGAGAATCTGGTTCTTCTTATGAAATCAGATGAGAGAGTTGGTAACTCAACTGACCTCTCCAAGAAGATAGTTCTTTTTGACGAGATGACAATGTCACAGATCATGGCAGGTTTCCCTGATCTGATCGGTATACCTTACCAGCTTATGCCTGTGTTCCTTCTCTCTGAGATTGACCAGCTGGCATGCATGCCTTACATTGATGCTATCGAGTCCTACGGACTTCCGTCAGATACATGCCCTGTTCCTACATCAGAGTGTGGTGCGGTAGTTGCTGATGCACTTCCACACATGGGAGCATGCTTCATTTCAAGCTCAATGCCTTGCGATGGTTCCGTAATGGCATCATCATATGCAACACGCAGATATAAGAACCTTCCTACATATCACCTGGCATTCCCGGTCAGATATGAAGACGAGACTCTTGTAGATGCTGCGGTAAAAGACATCCAGGGCTGCATTAAGTTTATCGAAGAGCAGACCGGCGCTAAGTGGAACTGGGATGCATACTTCACAGCAATGAAGAGGTTCAATGAAGAGACCAGGTATGAGCTCCAGAAATGGGAGATCAACCAGACTCCTAATCCACAGCTCATCGGACCATGCTACGAGCTGTTCCGCAAGTGGAACTACGAGATGGACGGAGGTCTTGATCCTCGAATCATGTCAACCTTCAAGAAGGTTGATAAGCTCATGCTCAAGGCTTACGAAGCTAAGGACGAGCCTTGGCGCGGCAAGATGAAATACAGAGCAATCGTATGGTCAGTACCTGCTCACTACTATGCTAACTTCTCTAACTGGATTGCAAACTGCTGGGGTGTAGATATCCTGGTTGAGATGGAGTCACTGAACTTCACAAGACCTCTTGAGACAGAGGACAAGGACAAGGCACTCAAGGATCTTGCAAGTCTCTATGAGAGAATGGTAATGAGACGCCACACAAATGGTGGTTACGACCACGTTGTAACAGAGCTTTGGAGACAGTGTGAGCTCTGGAATGTAGACTTTGTTCTTATGTATCAGCACGTATCCTGCAAGAACATGGCAACCGTTCAGGGTCTGTTCGAGGATCAGGCAAGGGAGAGAGGCATCAAGCTTCTTTGGGTCAGCCACGACCTTATGGATCCCAGAACTGTATCACGTAAGGATATGAGAGCAGAAGTTAATGAGTTCATGAGAACAGTTATGAAAGCAGAACCTGTTGATCCTTCATTACTTGATTTTGAAGACGATACAACTTGGTAATAAATGTAATAGTTTAATTTTAGGAGGATGTTTTAAAATGAAATACTTTGGTGGATGTGATGTGGGATCAACATATACAAAGGCTGTAATTGTTGATGAGACTGGCAAAATGGTTGCAGGAACAACCGTAAGAAGCAAGATCATTGCTCAGGAATCTGCAGAGCTGGCTATGGAAGAAGTTATCAGCCAGGTTAAGGATCTTACAAGCTCAAAGGATCTTGAGTACCTCATCGGTACAGGTTATGGACGTAACAAGGTTCCTTTTGCTGATGAGAACATTTCTGAGATCTCTTGCCACGCAATGGGTGTACACGTAACAAACCCTTCAGTTAAGGCTATCATCGATATCGGTGGTCAGGACGTTAAGGGTATCTCAATTGATACAGACGGAACAGTGAAGAACTTCGCCATGAACGATAAGTGCGCTGCTGGAACAGGACGTTTCTTCGAGGCTATGGCTCGTTCCTTCGAGATGAGCCTTGAGCAGTTCTCAAACCTTTCACTCTCAGCTAAGAACGTTATCCCGATCACAGCTCAGTGCACAGTTTTTGCTGAGTCAGAGGTTATCACTCTCGTTGGTGAAGGAAAGCCTATGGACGAGATCGCAGCAGGTATCGAGATGGCTGTTGCTAAGAGATGCTTTGTAATGTCCAAGAAGGCAGGAGCTACAGATTCAATCACTCTTACTGGTGGATGCGCTAAGAATGCAGGCCTTAAGGCTGCTATTGAGCAGGTTCTCAAGCTTAAGGTTGTAGAGCTTTCAATCGACCCTCAGCTCATGGGTGCCCTTGGTGCTGCTGAGTACGCAAGACAGAAAGGCCTTGCTAAGTAAGAAGTCAATGAAAGGACTTAAACAGGATGACTAAGTTTATAAAAATCATTCTCAAAATAGTTAAAATCCTTACCATTATCACAGGAGTACTCTTTGTTGTGTACTTCTGGAATCTTGACCAGAAGCTAATGGCTTGGGCATATACTTGGGTTAACAGGATTTTTGATCGCAAGAAAGCAGACATTAGATTCTGATCGGAGTATAGGTTATGAAGTTATATGATAGTTTGATCGATGCAACCATGACTGAGCTTTCAAAGGCTCAGGGCGTAAAGAGCTCTTTTGACGGGTTATCTGCATGGAAGTGCCTTGATAACTCAGAGTTTATTATGCAAAGAGATGCTGCCCTTGAGCTTGGTGGAGCGGGAATGCCTTCGGTTAATTACACCTGTGTAACTACTTCCGGCAAGGTCACCGAGGATGAGGTTATCGTATATGGCAATGATATCAACCAGATCAGTGGTGATACAGCATTTGCCAGGATCGTAATCCTTGAGACCGGGGACCTTGGAGAGGAACAGGACCAGGAGAAGGCTTTCCAGGCCATCAGAAACCTTGAGTTTGTAAGGTACCACGTATTCCCGGAAGGCTACATGGTAAGGGTTTCTTCCCAGAGCAATCAGGAACAGGTTCGCATCAGCAGCGATGCAAGAAATAAAGGGATCAGCTTTGCAAAAGTTGGAGCTGCCTACATCGCAAAATATAAAGAGCTTGACCTTGTCAAGAATGTAAGGGTTATCTTTATAACCCGGAAGGAACTAGTTGAGACTCTTATGCCAAACGCAGACAAAGTCGATGCTATCACCAGAACGCTCACACACATCCTGGACGGAATGCCAACTGACTGCGGTCACTGCAGCATGAAGCCGGTATGTGATGAGGTTGAGGGAATGCGCGAGCTGCATCTTGGCAAGAAAAAGAAATAATCATCACGAAAGGAAAGAAGCTCAATGAAACAGGAATATGAATCACTGTTTACCCCGTGGAAGATCGGAAATCTTGAGATCAAGAACAGAATAGTCCTGGCACCTATGGGCGGCACATGTATCTTTGGATGGATGGAGCCCGGCGGAAGCCATTTCGACAAGGAAGCTGCAAGACTTCTTCTCAAGATCGCCAAGCATGACTGCGGCCTTGTAATTCCGGGTATCGCACCTGTAAGAGACATGCTGGGCGGAAAGTGGCTCTATCAGAACAAGCGCAAGTTCAAAGAACTTGCAGGCTTTATGGATGAGATCCACGCAACAGGAGCTAAGATGTTTGTACAGATGACAGCCGGATTCGGAAGGTCTTTTGCCATAACACCTGCTCTTGAAATGCTCGCAAAAAACAAAGCCCTTGGCACAGTTGCCAAGCCTTACATTGATCCTGAGTACCTTACAGCAGCTCCTTCAGCGCTCCCAAACCGCTGGGATGAGAACCTGATCACTCGTCCTCTTACAGAGAAAGAGATCAAGGACATCATCTTCGCTTTCGGAGAGACAGCAAGACTGTGTAAGGAAGCAGGCGTTGACGGTGTTGAGGTTCACGCTGTTCACGAGGGATACCTTCTTGATCAGTTTACCTTAAAGTACACCAACAGACGTACCGATGAGTACGGCGGATCCTTTGAGAACAGATACCGCTTTGCTGTTGAGATCGTAAAAGAGATCAAGGCAAAATGCGGAGAGGATTTCCCTGTATCACTTAGATACTCAGTAAGATCCATGACCAAGGCATTCCAGTATGGTGCTATGCCCGGTGAGGATTTCGAGGAAATCGGAAGAGATATGGAAGAGTCAGAGCGCGCAGCCAAGTATCTCCAGGATGCAGGCTACGACATGCTCAACTGCGACAATGGTACCTACGATGCATGGTACTGGGCACATCCACCGCAGTACATGCCACAGAACTGCAACCTTGCTGATGTAGAGCACATCAAGAAGTTTGTAGACATCCCTGTAGTATGTGCAGGTAAGATGGAGCCAGACGTTGGAGCAGCAGCTATCCGCGATGGCGGAATCGATGCTATGGCTGTAGGAAGACAGTTCCTTGCAGATCCCAAGTGGGTATCCAAGCTTAAGAGAGGCATGGAGGACGAGATCCGTCCATGTATCTGCTGTCATTCAGCATGCTTCAACCTTTCAAAGCACAACGGAACAGCAAACAGCCAGGATCTTTCAGAGTCAGCAGGAATGTGCAAGTGCGCGGTTAACCCTCGCAGCATGCAGTCCAAGAAGTATAAGGTTAAGCCCACCAGCGATCCTAAGAGAGTTGCCATCATCGGCGGCGGCGTAGGCGGTATGGAGGCAGCAAGAATCCTTGCTCTTCGTGGACATCAGCCTGAGATTTATGAGAAGACCAGTGAGCTTGGCGGCGTATTCATCGCAGCAGCAGCTCCTGAGTTCAAAGAGAAGGACAAACAGCTCATTGAGTGGCAGAAGCGCCAGCTTAACAAGCTCGGTGTCAAGATCCACTTCAACTACGAAGTAAGACCTGATTCACTTCCTTCAGCTGATGAATACATCATCGCTACAGGTGCTGAGGCCAACAGGATCCCGATCCCCGGCGCAGCTGAGTATGCAATGGATGCAACAGATTACCTCCTTGGCAAGAAGTCAGTTGGTAAGGATGTTGTTATCATCGGTGGCGGACTTACAGGTTGTGAGATCGCACTTGACCTGTTCAGAAAGGGCAAGAATCCTCAGATCGTAGAGATGAAGGAAGACCTTATTGCCGTTAAGAATATGTGTCTTGCAAACACCAGCTACCTTCGTGACTGCTTTAAGACCAACAAGGTGCCTGTATACTTAAAGGCAGGTGTTAAGCAGATCAACGAGAACAGTGTAGAGATCAACTTGAACGATGGAACAACAGCTACACTGCCTGCAGATAACGTTATCATGTCAGTTGGATATCATCCTACACCACTTCTTCAGGCTGCTAAGAATGTACATCTTCTTGGTGACTGTCAGAAGGTTGGTAACATCCGCTCAGCTATTTGGGGCGCTTGGGATATCGCCATGAACATCTGATAAAATAAGACAAATAAAGACCCTCTCCAGACAAGCTTGCTTGTTATGGGGAGGGTCTTTTTGCTGTCAACATTTTGTTTTTTTACAATCTGGCGTGTATTCCCAGTTCCTCGTGCATTTTTCGTTTCATTTCATACATTCTCTGATCTGCCAACAGATATACCTCGTGTGATAAGGTGCCTTCCGGGCACTCATGCCTGAAGGCATATCCTGTGGCAACACTTCTCTGGTACTCTGAGTATAGTGCATTCATCACATTGAGGGCACTGGTCATTCGACTGAGAAGTGCGGTAATATCTTTTTCGCTGGAATCTTCTATGATGACCAGGAACTCATCCCCGCCTATTCGGGCACAGAAACCTACATCTTCAAAAGTCGCAGTCAGTACCTTGGCAAAGTCCCTGATGTACTTATCGCCGGATGGATGACCAAAATTGTCGTTTACGCTTTTAAGACCATTTAAGTCTACACTTATTATGCAGTAATCAAGATTGCCTGTGTTGAGATCTTCAAGCACCTTATCAGCCCTTGCTCTGTTGGGCAGGTTGGTAAGTCCATCGGCATAAGCCAGGTGGTTGAGGGATGCAAACTCTTTTCGCTGAGCATATGCATTTGTGATAAATAGCAGGTAATTTGCCAGCTGACAGAGCACAAATAAAAGACAACCGGTGTCGATTATTACAATACTGAGGAAGTTGCTGGTCTTTATGTGCATAGTCTCCAGCTGATATATCACAAGGTGAAGAATTTCGGCGACAGCAAAGGCAACCACGCCAACCATCTGGATCATTCCTGAGGTTGTCAGGTCTTTTTTCTTTAGATTTCTTATAAGGTAATAGATTATAAGTATAAATCCAAGAATACAAACGATATGATACATTTTCAGTGTGTCCCTAAGGTGTATGCCAAACCAGTAGTGCAGAACATACTGGGCCAGTGTCAGTCCTGAGGTGACAAATGCAGCTGCTATATACAGTTGCTTGTTCTCTATCTTCTGGATGAAGAACATCATCAGATAGCAGTAGGGAACAATTAGATATAACGTAAAATACTCAATCTGTGTCTCATATGGGGTGTAGATAAACGGTGAAAGAACACCATAGTATGTCATGATCCAGGCTGCGTTGTTCATGCAGAATACTGAACCAATGAGAAATGGCCTTATATCCGGAATCTGGCTTACAAAGAACAGATTGATGCAAAAGAAAGCAATGCCAAATACCATAAGGAACATGCCGGTGGCAATGATCATCATGTGTTCGTTGATAAACTGGCTCTCAATATCCGGCTGGCTTCCAAGCTTTGGTCCTGCCAGTGATTTGAAGGCACTCATTTCAGCTACCTTCATGACCATCTTAAGCTCTTTTCCCTGGTAATCTAATGGCAGTGTTATGAAGTGGTACATTTTGCCGAGGAATTGGTGGTTGTCGTATTGTTCCTGACCAAAATCAAAGACAAGCTCCCCGTCAACGTAGCACTTTAGTGTGGTATATCTGCTTCTGAAGAGAATGGCAGGGAAAGGAATCTCCCCAATATCAGGGAGGGTCCTGGTGATGGTGATGTCATCTCCGCGCTCCAGTTTCCTATCAAGCAGTTTATAAAAATCAAATAGATCGATATTTTCATGCACGCTGCCATTTATAGTGACTGTCCAGCCATCTTCAAGGGTGGTAATCGGGTAAGTTGGATCGAATCTGATACAGGAGCCGATAAGGAAACTTACAAACACTGCCATCAAACAGGAACATATAATTGCGAGGAGGCGTTTTTTATTCATTGCCGGCACCTCCTTTGCTTGTAATGTTTCCAAGGATGTCTTCATACAGACGGCCAAGCGTCTCCTTGTGGTGTTGATTCTTCATGGTGTACATACGCTGATCAGCAAGTAAATATACTTTCTGGGCACTTAATGTGCTCTTTACTTCTTTTTCGTTGCTGGCAGCATATCCCCAGGATGCGGAGAAAAGAAGCTTGAGCTCCTGCTTGTTTCGATGCTCCATCAGATCCTCAAAACCGCGCAGATCTCTTTGGGTACGTTCTTCATCTATGAAAGGAAGCACGATAATAAATTCATCGCCGCCCATTCTGCCAATAAGGGATGCGTCTGTGAAGCTGTTTCTAAGTATTTCTGAAAAGCCACTCAGAAGCTTGTCGCCCTGATCATGGCCATAATTGTCGTTTGTGAATTTTAGATAATCCAGATCCATACTTATTATGGTAAAAGAGCCGCTAAGCTCCGCCAGAACCTGTTCACAGCGGGATCTGTTGGAAATGCCGGTGAGTGCATCACTGTAAGCAATGCCTTCAAGCTGGGCTTTTGCAGTGGATTCGTTTATGTATTCAATACAGTGGTAGAAAAAATTCAGCAGCAGGGTCATGATAAAAACAAGAGCGCCAAAGGTCATGAAATTGATATTGGCATTGGCCTCTCCGTTTTTAGAAAACTTCAATACGTTGAAGCTTACAATATCAATAAGTGAGCATACAAGGAATATGATAAGTCCGGTGATAAGTGTCTGGGTTGAAGTTACACCCTTTCTGGATTCTCCCTTTGCCCTATTGGCCCTGATGGCAGAAACCGTCAGGGAAACAATGACAAAAATGCCCTCCAGCAGGCCAAGAATATGCAGCCATGAGACAAATACGCAAATATGAATGATGTTAAGAAGGTGAAGGAGGGTTGTGCCAAGGCCAAAAATCAGGTTAAGGGCCATGAGAATAATCCCGGTTTTTTTGTAGACCGCCTGTCCGGCAGCTATAACGAAGCCCAGTATTGCTGCAGGTATAAGATACAGCGAGAAATACTCTGTAAAGGTATAAAAGTCAGGATTGTCTGACAGATACCAGAAGGAGTCATTGTAGCACAGTATATAGATTCCCATAAGAAGAGATGTCAGAGAGCTGAAGAAGATACTGAAATCCTTGAACTGGGAAAATGCCAAAAATGGTGAAAGGATCATAAGAAGGAAGCCTAAATGGCACAGATAGACGCCGATGATCATGTTCAGTCTCTTGGTCTGAACCAAATCATTTTTTATATCGTTGTATACTCCCAGTCTTATGGGGGAGAGACCTGAAAAGGCATTGTTCTCGTGGGCAGTGAGTTCTATCGTAAGCTCTTTTCCCTGAAAGCGATCAGGAAGCTGTACGAAGTTCTCCATCTTGGGCAGCATAAGTCCCTTTTCCACAAACTCATCTCCGAAAGTGTATATTTCATTTCCGTCCAGATACACCTTGACTGAAGAAAGGATGGATCTGAAATATATAGTTGCGGGATAAATATCTTCGTCAGGCAGGGTGCGCTTTAAGATGACCACATCATCCTTGTTGACGATACCAACGCTCTCGTTTGGAAGATCCTTGAGCTCCCATGTATTGAGCCCACGACTAATAGTCCAGCCGTCATCCAGCTGGACTACTTCGTGTTGCTTTGGTGTGAAAAATCTGTTTGAGCCAAGAAACAGCAGGAAAAATCCTACAAAGATTACTGCTGTCACTGACAAAAAAGCTGTGCGGATTTTATTTACTGTTGTCACAGTTTCATCAATCCTCCTGCTTTTTTATTAGTTAGAAATGACCGGAACTGCCTCCGTGTGAACTTCCGGAACTGCTGGTGTGTACCGAACTTCCGCCACCGCCTCTGGAGCCTGTATCCTTAGGCTTGGCAGTCTTGGTGAGGGTCTTGGTAACAAAGCGATCCTCGCTTCTGGAGAGTTTTACGCCATTGGGGTCCTGATAACCGCTGGCGCCGGCGTTCATTTTTACTGTTTTGAGATCTGACTTCATCACAAGGATAGGTAAAAGAGCTATTACCAGTCCGATGATTACGGAATAGACTGCAAAACGTGAGTAATCAGATTTTGTCCTGAGCTTGCCTGAATTCACATCATAGGGTGTTCCCTGGGAGTTGAGCTCTAAAAACTTGTCACAGTTTTTGGCATAGGTCTCGAAGGCGTCACTGTAATAACCTTCTTTTAGGTCCTCCATCATATGGTCGATCAGGTACTCCTGACCATAATCTGTAAAGGCCTGGATTGCTTCACCTTTGGTGCTAAAGCACCATCCTCTGTCGCCCATATCCAGCATAAAGAGGATTCCGCTGCCGTTATAATCAGCGCCAAAGCCGTTGTAATCGAAATAGTCATCGGCGTAGGCCTGAATATCGCTTCCGGCTGAATTGACGGTGAGACCGACAATGTTGCACTGCCACTTCTCGCTTATGCTGTCAAAGAGTTTTGAAAGAGTTTCCTCTTCATAGTCTGACAGAATATCAGCGTTATCAACAAGTCTTGGCATCTGTCTTGAAAATGGAACGGTGTTGCTGCTCCAAAGCTGATCAGCTGCCAGTACTCTTATAGGAAGTAAAAGTACAAAGAGATAGGCAAGAAGTAGTGCCAGGCTTAAGTTTCTTTGAACATTAAGTATTTTTTTCATGTTTGATTCCAATTAGTTTCAGCCGAACAGAGTGAACAGAAGATAAGCGATCAGGGAAGCTCCTGCAGCAATTGGGAAGTAGTATTTAAGTGCCTGAGTTATGCTGAAGGGAAGATTACCGACAAACTTACCGGTCTGGCCATTCATGGCAAACAGATAGTGACCATCTTTCCAGTTAGTGTTCAGAACATAAACCGGATAGAGGGCATATTTGGTATCTTCATTGCTTACGGAACAATTCTCGTGGTTTGGTGTCAGAGTAGCATACCCCACAATGGTATTTCTGAAATCCGCAATAACCGAGTTGTCCATTCTCTTGATTGCCCTGTCTCTGTCATCCTGAGAGCTTACGTTGTATTTGTTAGCAAGAAAACCTGCCAGATATCCCATGTTGAAGGGAACCATGGCTGACTGGTCAAAGGGCTCGATTGACTCCATAAGGTCATCGGGCATTTCTTTGGAACCATCCACGGGAACCCTCTCGAACCTTTCGGTTCCGGCTCTTACTACGTCATAATGGCTTGTCTCGGTGTAATTGTAGTCTGAGTCGCTCCAGGTTCTGACCTTGGTTGCCTTAAACGAAGCATCGTAGTTTTCAGTACCGCTGTAGAGCCAGAACGGTACATAGACACCCTTTATCTCTTCAATGTGGTTCTGGTCAAGAAAGACCTTAGGAACAAGCTTTTTGGATTTTACGTATGTTTTGTAAGCCTTCATAGCATCGTCCTTGGTCTTGGAAAAGGGGATGATGTAGTCAGGTGTAAACTTGCCTGTGAATTTTTCTTTTACAACAACGTTGTTGCTGCAGAAAGGACATTTCATGGAGCCAAGGGATTCTGTGGCAAGGATTTCTCCTCCACAAGAGCCGCAGCTGTATATGAACATCGGCTGCGAGCTGTCGTTCTCCTTCGAAGCGGGATTGGTGACATAATCGTCAGCTGCAACTCCCTCGGAGTTTGAATTGTGATTGGCTACATAGTCCTTTACATCAAATTCCGAATCACAGTAGGGACATTTGATCTTCTGTGTCTTCGGATTAAATTCCATTGCCCCGCCACAGGCGGGGCATTCATATTCGTGTAAAGCCATTTTAACCTCTAATCAGATTGTGTCAGTTAGGCCTTGGAGATCCGCAGTTTGTGCAGAAATTGCCGGTGTTAACGTTACCGCAGGAGCATGTCCAGCCTGCTGCAGGTCTCTTGGAACCACAGTTCTGGCAGAAGTTGCCTGTGTTAACAGTGCCGCATGAGCATGTCCATGAGTCAGCTGAAGGAGCTGTCATCTGAGGCTGAGGAGCGGGCTGAGCCTGTGCCTGCTGCTGAGCGCCCATTGCGAAGAGCTGCTGTGCGTTCATTCCGCCTGCCTGCTGAGCCATGTTCATACCTGCAAATGCCATCATAGGGCCTGCTGCTGTATTCTTGGCTGCGTCCTGCATAGCCTGTGCCTGAGCACTGGCCAGTGTAGCTGCTGCCATATTAGGATTCTTAAGAGCGCCTGCTCTCTGGAGTTCCTTGATAGTTTTCTCATCTTCTTCGGAAGCATTGATCGAGCTGATACCGAAGCTGCTGATCTTGATACCATAGGTTCCTGTCCACTTCTTGGAAAGGACATCATTGAGAACATCTGCAATCTCTGTTGTGTGTCCTGGAAGTGCACTGTAGCGGATGCCCATCTCTGAGATCTTGGCGAATGTAGGCTGAAGAGCGGTAAGGAGCTCACTCTTAAGCTGAGATTCGATCTGGTCTCTTCTGAACTCATCACTTACATTACCAACAATATTCTTGTAGAAAAGAATAGGATCAACGATCTTGTAGCTGTATTCACCATGGCAACGGATATCGATGTCCATGTCAAGGCCAACGTTTGTATCAACAACGCGGAAAGGAACAGGATTAACAGTTCCATACTTGTTGCCGATGATGTCCTTGGTGTTTACATAGTAAACTCTCTGATCTTTGGCAGCGCCACCGCCAAAGCTGACTCTCTTGGCGAATTCCTTGAAGGAATTAACGATATTCTCTCCAAGATCTCCATAGAAAATTGAAGGCTCTGTTGATGTGTCATAAACGAATTCACCTGCTTCTGCGCAGATCTCAGTGATCTGTCCCTGATCAACAAGGATCATACACTGACCTTCGTTAACGGCTACGATTGAGCCATTGGAAATGATGTTTTCATTTCCCTTTCCCTGTTTCTTTTTTGCCTTTGTTAGAAGCACGTCTGAGGTAAGTGACTCACAATAGAAGTAATCTCTCCACTGATCAGAAAGAACACTGCCACCTGCTGAGAGTGCTGCTGAAATAAGCCCCATAACTATCTCCTTTCATACAAAAAATCATTTGTTTTTATTCCGAAATTAAAATAACCTCGGTACCTTATATTTTCTCACATTTGAAGGGAAAATGCTATTACTTTATGCTAAACTAGTGGTATATGAGTACCAGGACAATCTCAGTAACCATAAATGAATACGGGAAACTCTACAGAGTCAATGCTGTTAGTGGGAGACAACTAAAAGACCTTTTGAGAACAGAGGGGATTTCCTTCTCGTTTCCCTGCTCGGGACGAGGGCGATGCGGAGGCTGTAAAGTTCGATTTTTAAAGGGCGTTCCGACCCCTTCAGCTGCGGATGAAGCTCTTTTGACGGCAAAAGAGCTCTCGGCGGGAGTAAGGCTTCTTTGCAGGGCCATAGTCCGTGAAGACTGCGAGGTTATGCTTGACTGCCGCGAGGAAGACATGGAGGCTCTGGTATCTGACGAGGGCAGGATTAAGGAGCTGGATGAAAAAAGAGCGTTGGAAAGCCGCTTTGCCATCGCTGTTGACCTTGGGACAACCACAATTGCAGCTGCTCTTGTGGTACAGGATGAAGACGATCCCACTCCGGTTCGCTTTGCGAGCTCTGTTAATCATCAGAGAAAATACGGTGCAGATGTGGTCTCAAGAATAGACGCAGCCGGGGGTGATACAATAGCACGTGATATGAATGCGCTGGTGATGGAGGATATAGCTCTTTTGATAAAAGAGCTTTTGGCCCCGGAGGAGGGCATTCAGATTCCGGTATCGAACCTTGACCGGATCACTATTGCGGGTAACACCACCATGCTTTATCTCCTGGAGGACAGGGACGTGTCGTGGCTTGGAAGATACCCTTATGGACCGGCTCCTTTCGGTCTTGGGATGGAGGTGACCGATGCCGGAGAGCTCTTTGAAGATTACGAAGGCGCACAGCTGACGATCATGCCGGGGATATCAGGGTTTGTGGGAGCAGATATTGTTTCAGGACTGTACTACCTGACGCAGAGTGGCGCGGATACAAAAGATGCACTGTTTGTGGACCTTGGAACCAATGGAGAGATGGCGTTTTTTGATGACGACAGGATCAGAGTGACATCAACTGCAGCCGGACCTGTCTTTGAAGCGGGTGGAATATCCTGCGGAGTGGCCTCGATTCCGGGAGCTATCTGCCATGTGGAGCTATTTAGAGATGGCGGAGAGGTCCGCTGCAGATATGAGACCATAGGAGATCAGCAACCCATCGGACTTTGCGGAACCGGTGTGATGGAGCTGGTGTCCGAGGCTGTCAGGGAAGGTATAATTGATGAAACAGGTCTTTTGACTGAAAGATACTTTGATGATGGCTTTCCTGTGACGGAAGACGGGACAGTCAGACTATTTCAAAGGGATATTAGAAATGTGCAGCTGGCCAAGGCGGCAATTTACACAGGTATTAAGGCACTGCTTGGCGGCAGGACACCGGGGGCTGTATACCTGGCCGGAGGTTTTGGCAGCCGGATCGACACCGGCAGGATAAAGAGCCTTAAGATGTTTCCGGAGGATTTTGATGGTAAAATTGTAGCTGTAGGAAACACCTCGCTAAAAGGCAGCGTTGTCTTTTCCCTGAAGGCCCTTATGGACGAGAGCATGGAAGATGAAAGGCGGGTTCTGACGGATATTCCCGGAAGAGCACAGCTTGTGGAGCTGTCGGCGGCGGATGAGTTTGACAGCGATTTTGTGGATGCTATGAATTTTTAATATATCGGTAGATTGGAGGATAAGAAAATGATTGATGAGAGATGGGTTTTTAGAAAGGATGTCAAGGCAGAGGATCAGGGAAACGGTGTTGTAAGGCGCGTACTTGCTTACAGTAAGGATCTCATGTGTGTGGAGAATACCTTTGAGAAGGGAGCCGTGGGTGCGCTTCATCATCATCCCCACACCCAGATAACCTATATTGTCAGCGGCAAATTTGAGTTTGAGATAGATGGCGTCAAGAAGATCGTGGAGCCGGGAGATACCATGCTCAAGATGAACGATGTGGTTCACGGCTGCGTGTGTCTTGAAGCCGGAGTGCTGCTGGATATCTTTAACCCCATGAGAGAGGATTTTGTATGATCTGTGATACCTGTGCGAATTACGTGTACGATGATGACTGGGAGTGCTATACCTGCGTGGTGAACATGGACGAGGACGACTACGGCAGGATCATGGCCTCACAGGCCAAGGAATGCCCATATTATCAGGACGACGACGAGTATAAGGTCGTAAGACATCAAATGTAGAAGGTGAGATTATGAAGAAACCTGTTATAACAAAAGAATGTGTTGAAGAGGTAATTGACAAGAAGTTCTTAAGGGTCTTTGACCTTAAGCACACGGAGGGCAGGCATTACTACGATGCCACCAGAAGACCTCTTGAAAAGTTAGTTGCGCCCATGAGCGAGGATGAGTTTAAGAACATGCTTCCCGACGCCGTGAGCTGCGTTGTGATCGTAGAGCTTCCGGGCAAAGAGCCGCAGCTTCTTTTGTCCTATGAGTTCAGATATCCTGTGGGAAGATTTCTTCTTGGCGTACCGGCTGGTCTGATCGACCCTGAGGATGAGGCTGCAAAGAGCCCGTCCATTGAAACTGCAAAGAGAGAGATCCACGAGGAGACCGGAATAGTTGTTGATGAGGACAGGGACGATATCTTTGTGATAAATCCGCTGCTCTTTAGTACGCCGGGCATGACCGATGAGAGCAACGCCCTCGTCTGTGTGGTGCTTCGCCCTGATAACCTCGATCAGCTGACCCAGGCAGGAGCCGAAGGACAGGAGTGCTTTGACGGCTTTGCGCTTATTACAAAGGATAAGGCAAAAGAGCTTTTGAAGGCCGGTCTGGACGACAGAGGGCATTTTTACAGCGTATACACCTGGGCTGCACTGATGTACTTCGTGTCTGAAATGTGGAAATAGGCGCATTTTCTTTGATATAATTGTTTGTACCATGAGGAGGGAAATATTATGAAAAACAGATTATTTGCGGTTATTACCATCACAGCCATGACCGCTTCCATGATGGTGGGCTGTGGCAAGAAGGAAGAGACACCACAGGAGCCTGCTCCGGCAGTGGAGGAAGCATCCGTTCAGGAAGCCTCGGTTGAAGCTACGGTAGAAGCTCCGGCAGAGGCATCTACCCAGGAAGAGCCCGAGGAAGTGGAGATCACGTCATCCCTTGATGATGCCATTGGTCAGGGAATCATCCTTTGCAACAACAACCTGTTCAAGGCGGGCGAGGCAGTGGGGGAAGGCCATATCCTAATGGGAGCCGACGACGGCGAGAACGAGGGTGAGCAGAAATGCTTTGTTCTTGAGATGTTTGGTGCCTATGAATTCCAGGACGGGAACTTCGTAAAGTGCGCAGGAACCGGCGTGATACCATGTGTTGTAACTGTTAAGCCAAACGACGACGGAACCTATGAATTTATTTCGCTGGTTGAGGCAGAAGACGGAAGTAATTTTGTTGAATCCATAAAAAGAGATTTCCCCGAGGCACTTTGGAGCAGATGTATCACCATCGATGATGACGACAGGAATGAGCTTGAAAAGCAGGAGAGAGCTTACGCCGAGGAGTATCTTAGCACGATTGGCAGGGAAGACGCAGAGATTGGCGACTATAGCGACTTTGAACATCCAATCCTTACAGATCTCGGAGTATCCGTGGATGTATCCAACAAGATGCTCGATGTCCAGTCAGGAGACAGTTTTGAATTTTTCTGTCCAAATTGGGTGGGAGAACGTGAAGTTCTTGATGAAAATGTCCGATATACATATAAGACAGAATATGACGAAAAGAAAAAGCAGATTATTTTCTCCAAGGTGCTCTATGAGACAGGTGAAGTGCTGGAGTCATCTGTTTACGACGCCAAGACAGGAGATAAGGTAGAGTAAGTGATTTAGAGACAGGGATGTTAACGGGGAATATACCCCGGGAAAAGGAGGGAACCATGAGTGGTATTTCCGAAATCACTGCCGGCAACACAGCAGCGTATGAAACTAACAAGGCTCAGGGCGCAAAAGAGGCCGCGAACTACGGCAAGACTGTAGGTAAACCCAAGCTTTCTGAAACAGGCGCCAAGTACTACGAGGAGCTTAAAAAGAAGTATTCCGGAATGGACTTTGTTCTTGTCAGCAAAGACATGAAGGACTTTGCCAAGGCCAACGCCAGTTCCTATGGCAATGCAAACAGAATGGTGGTTCTCATCGATGAAGAGAAGATCGAGAAAATGGCCACCGATGAGAATTACAGAGCCAAATATGAGGGACTGATAGCTAAGGCACAGAGCCAGATGCCTCAGCTCAAGTCAATTATGGAGAATAAGTCCGGAGTCAAGACCATCGGAATGCAGGTCAACGACAACGGAACAGCATCCTTCTTTGCAGTTATGAACAAGTCGTCAAAAGACATATCGGACAAGCTCAAGGCAAAGAGAGCAGAGAAAAAGAAAGCTGAGAAGGCGGCAGAAAAGAAGGAAGCCCAAAAGGAGCAGATGGAAAAGCTCCGGGAGAAAACAGGTGCCAAGGCATCCGAGCTTAGCGAAGATGAGGAGGATTATGTTATACTTCAGGCAGACTCCATTGAAGACCTCATGAAGAAGATTGATGACTACAACTTTAATCTTCGCGCAGACTCCGTGATGACACCATATGAACAAAGCATTGGACAGAGCATAGACTTCAGGGGATAAGGTCTTTGCTCGGGGATTTGGGGGAACTATGTACAAGATTGCAATATGCGATGATGAAAAAAGCTCTGCTGCTGAGGCGGCAGGGCTTTTGGAAAAATACAGGGCAGCGCACGAAAACCTTGATTTTGAGGTAGATGTCTTTTACACATCACTTGATATTTTAGATGCCATAGAAAAGAGGGTCTACGATATCTTTTTACTGGACATCTATATCGACAGGATCAATGGCATTGAACTGGCTGAGACCATCATGAAGAACAACGACAGTGCCCAGATCATTTTCATGACCTCATCCAACGCATTCTACAAGGATGCCTTCAGAGTTCATGCTGTGCACTATTTGGAAAAGCCTATCCTTGAGGAGGAGTTCTTTGAGGCCATGGACAGGGTGTGCACCCAGGGTGAAGAGGAGCAGTACCTCACCTTCAGGGACAGCGGTCAGGTACACAGAGTCCTGATCGATGATATTTTGTACGTTGAGTCAGAGGACCATTATAAGAGGATCGTCACCACTCAGGACAATTTCCTTATCCGCAGCACCATGCAGATGTTAAAAGACAGCATTGATCACCCACATTTTTATGTGCTTGGGGTAAAGAGCATCATTAATCTTAAAAGAGTTCTTAAAATAACAAGAGATAGCGTTATGATGGAGAATGGTAAAGAGTTTACAGTGCCAAGAGGAACCTACAGGACCCTCAGTGAACAGGTACTTAAGTATACCTTCTAAAGCAATCTTAAATCGAATAATAATACAAAGGCTTTTTGTCGGGAAGTAGTCAAAATTTGACCTGCTTCCCGGCTTTTTTATGAAAAAATGACCATAGTTCATAAACGTGAATCAGCTCGTGGGGAACATATAAAATTAGTATAACCAAATCATGAAAATAAAAACAAACATTATCAAATAAGCGTAAATTCTGTGCCACACTTATTTAAAACTTCTTACGTAATTGTTAGAATGGTACTGTAACTGTAACCATGGTATTAGGGGGCTTTGGCGAAAAATGGCAGAGAATTTAAATGCAAGAAATGACAGTTCGGTAAATGGTTCGGGTAGTGGAGTAAAGATCAAGTGGTACAGGAAAAAATCGGTCAGGATCGTGGCAGGTATACTTGCATTTTTGCTTGTTGTGACAACAATTGGGTACGCTGCACTCAGAGCAAAGGCTAATTCTCTTTACAATGAGTTCTTAGCGTCAGATGAACTGCTAAGGGAAAAGAGCCTTGAAAATTCATCGGATATTGCTATTGAAGATAAGTATGAGTATCTGACTGAATATACTGAGCTTGTAAATGCTATTGAAAAAAATGATTACAAGTCTGCTATTGATAAAGCTAATAAGCTGATGGCGGAAGAAGAGGATGAGGAAATAAAAGCCGGATTCCAGGAGCTTTTGTGTGAGCTGTATTACAACACAGGCCAGTACCAGGAGTCTGTGGATGCAGCGAATAAGCGCCTTGCATTGCCTGGACAGCCTGAGGCTGTTATGTATTTCGTTTTAGGGCTTAGTAACATCCAGCTTCAGAACTACAACGATGCTATAGACAACCTGACTAAAGCTAAAGAGCTAAATTATGAGGATGTCGACTCCATTAATCTTCAGCTGGCTTTAGCTGCATATTCCACTAAGGATTATGAGAAGGCGGCAGCTTATGCAGAGGATTACCTTGGAGGCAGTGCCCAGGATGATTCCAATTTATGCAGGTATATAGCAGCTCTTTCTAAAATGAATCTCACCGATTATGAGGGAAGCATCAAATATCTTGATGAGATTATTGCAAGTGAAGAAGACAGTGAGCTCTATTATTACAGGGGCATCGACAATATGGCCCTGGAGAACTATGAAGCCGCTGTAGAGGATTTTAAGCACTGCGAGGAAATGGGTAAAAAAGATACAGATGTCTATTATGATCTGGGAATATGCCAGATATCCATTGGTGAAGTTGATGCAGGAGTAGAGAACCTTAAACTGGTTATCCAGAAGAACGATAGACAGGAGCTGACAACAGCTGCATCAAACATATTAACAGCAATTACTCAGGGTGATTGATTATGAAGAACAGGGTGGTAAAGATAATCCTATCATTTGTTCTTATATGCAGCTTTATCTGTGGTTGCTCAGGGGCTGCACCGGAGCCGGAAGAAATTGTTGTAACAGACGACATTGCCCGGGAAACCGAAGCTGAGGAGCAAGATGAGATAAGGCAAGAGACTGAGGAAGATGAGGACAATGAGGACAATGATGCTTACACTAATGAGGCATTTTGGTTCTGCGACGACGATGCTATCGTTAATCAGAAGGCGCAAAAGGTCTTTGAAGATATAAGCAGAATAAACGGCGGTAAAGAGATTATTGTTACGGATGATAAGGGGTACATTAAATTTCTTATCGGATCAGTAATTGAAAAGCAATGCATCACTGAGCAGGACTTCAACGAAGCATTGGAAGCAGTACTCCCAGCCCTTAGCCCCAGAAGTGACCTTCAGTTTAAACTGGTTGAATGGCTGATTGACGGTAAGGGTAATAGATTTGTCAATTTTAAAGAAGTCTTTGGCGAGGATATTAATGATATCAATACAGTAAAACTGTTTTTTGACCCGGAAGGGAAAATGTATGGATTGTCTTCTACCATTCTTCCTTTTTCTAACACCTCCGGAGAAGAAATAGACGATAAAAAGGCGGTTGATATCGTAATCGATCACATGTCGAAAGATGATCCGGGCGTAACCTACACCGTGGTTCCCGATGGAGTTAAGCGTAAATTTACCCATCAGACGAATCCATACTCCGGAGTCGAATATTTAAAAGAGGTCTATGTTGTAACGACAAATAATCCTCATCAGGGTGAGAAAACTTCTGAGGCGCCGTATCTTGACCACAGGGTTGGTCTGCAGGGGGCATATATGGATAGTACTCCTGCATATGTAAATAGTGAGGTTGATAATAATAGAGATTATGGAATTCTGGATAAATGGTTTTCCAGGGCCAGTATAACAAGTTACAAAACAAGTGTCATTCTTGGAGACGGGATACAGCGAGATATTGAAGTGCCGGTAGTCTATGATGACGGGATGTATTATTTGGAAGACCCCAAAAGAAAGATGCTCTGTGCAGAGTACTATGATTTTAGGTACAAAGATACTATTAGGGTTATAAGTTCCAAGACTAATGATGATTGGGAAATAGATGATGTGGTTGCATATTACAACTATATCAAGTGTTATGATTTCTATGACGACGATGGCTGGACGGGGCCGGACGGAGTTGGCGGACAGACTGTTCTGCTTATGGATTACGTAGATGAAAATAAGCAGCCCATAGACAACCTGTGTTATTTGGGGAGGCTCGAGAATGCCCATCTGTTTGTGGCAACTTCTGAAGGTGATGGTTACAGTATGTCCATGGATGTGGCAGGTCATGAATATTCCCATGCAGTTACAAGTTATGCTGTAAGTGGAATTATGTACAAAAATGAAACGGGTGTTATCAATGAGGGCATCTGCGACATTATGGGGGAACTGATAGAGCTTAAAGACTGTGAAGAAAAGGGTATTGAGCTGCAATTAGGAGACATATTTGCTATGGGGCAGAGTACGGGGGTGGCAATCAGAGACTTATATATGCCAACGCTTGGGGAACAGGCTTCAGAAGTTGGTGGTTTATACTTTGTACCGTCTGTTTCTATACCGGATGATATCAATGACCACGGCGGTGTACATATAAATAGTGGTATCGTTAGTAGTATTTGTGGGGAGATGTATTTTGATAAGCAGATTCCGATCGCTGTTTTGCAGGATATCTGGGAAGTGGCCTTCTGCCTTATGACTCCCGCAAGTGGATATGAAGAACTGGCTAAGATACTTCCACTGGCCTGTGAGATGAGTGGGTATCCGGAGCTGATAGACGATGTAAATGACATGGTATTGACAAAGCGACTTGGAAGTCAAGATCCTTTTGAAGCCTTTCCGGCTGGATTCGTACAGGTTAAGTTCACACTCCCTCCATGGATTGACTGGACCAGAACCAGAATGGTAATGAGAGATCTGTACAATTATACTTTTGTGGGATGGCCGCAGAAGGGATCTAATACCATCTACATGGTAGTTGATGAGGGCAGCTATCAGATTCAGCTTACGGAATTTGATATACATGAGAACGCCATTGGATCCTGGATATACACATTAGATGGCTGGAGTAGCAATAAAGATGCTAAGGCGTCATATGTTATTGTGTCTGCAGACAATCAGGGGGTTATTCTTGAGCCTATGAAGCTCAATTGAATGTACATATTAATTTTTTTCTTATGAGGGTGTGCCTATGAAAAAGACAGTTAAACTTATGCTGATAGCGGGAATGGTGCTGATGCTTTCCTGCTGCTTTGGAGTAAGGGCCTATGCTGAGGAGGGTAAAGAGGCTGCTGATGCGGTAGCTGCAGAGACACCTCCTGCAACTGAACAGTGGACGGATCCTGAGCCCAAAGAAGAGCCAAAGGAGCCAGAACCGGAGCCGGTTGAAGAGGTCAAGGAAGAGACCGCGGAAAACGTCGTGGTCAACGCAATTCAGGAGCAGGTCGACAAGGCCATTGATGAGATGAATACCTCCGGCGGTGATGGATACGTAAAAATAGATGAGGGCAATTATGAGGGCGACATCAATATTCAGGCTCCGACAACTGAAGGCTCTATTACTTCGAGTCAGAAGCTTTATCTGCTTGCGCCCGGTTCGTATGAAGAAAAAGATGGGAAAGTTAATACTGAGAGTATAGGAGCTACAGCTGATGGAAATACCACCATGAATGGAAATGTCAACATTGATGGCATTAACGTTATTCTGGCAGGTGTTTATTTCTCATTGGGAAATTCTATTGGAGTTAAGAATTCTGAGACCTCGATATATGGAACAACTCAGGATGATAACATAACTGTTGACATCCAAAAAGACGGGAAGGCTCAGGTAAAGACCGGAGAAGGTGCAGACACGATATGGGTGGAAACGGAAAACGTCGTCTTACCTTCATCTGCCGACGCCAACACGAATAGTGGAAATAAGGAGGTCACCATTGATGGCGGTGAAGGAGCTGACATTATCAACATTGATATGTCGGTAGGTGGTGATGAGCATAATGATACCAGTGGCCAGGCTACGCAACCTGCGGAGATTATCGTAAACGGTGATGAAGAAGACAGGGTTAATCTGTCTGGTGATCTGGATGAAAGCACAATCGATACAACCATGCACGCCAAGGATGATCAGGTTGATGACGCTAAAACTAAAACTTATGTCCAGAAGACTGATAACGAGAAAAATGAGTATACAGTAAATCTGGTCGGCAACAAAGTAGCAGGCAATAACTCAAAGCTTCGTACTGTTGTAAAGACTAAAGGAGTTACTACTTTTACTGATGAACTTGCAAATAAAATAGAAGTGGAGGTAACCCAGAACAATCTCGATACCAAAGTTACAGAGAATTGTTTCACAAACTACCACTATAAACCTGCAGACGGAGAGACAGTGTCCTTAACAGTTGCAAAAGCTACTGCTGATATGGCTGCCAAGGCAATGTTTAATCCGCTTGTTGTCGGCGAAGCAAAAAAATCAGTCAAGATCGGTAATATTACAACCAATGGCATGAATCTCATGATGATTGGTGATTCGATTACCATTGATGGCAATATAGATGCTGGAAACGGCACTGTAATGGCAAGAGCCGCGGATGATGATCTGAATATCGATCTGTCCGGGGTGGTGCCAAAGGCTATAGAAAAATATCTGCCTACCAGTGTGAGCGTACCACTTAATACGAAGTATTCGCTCTTTAGTGTTAAGTCTGCGGCAAGCATTACTCTTAATGAAGGAAAGACCATCAGAGCTAAGAACGTTGATCTTCAGTCTACCAGTTTGCAGAGTAAACCCCTTGTGCCTGCAGATGAGTTTACTCGTCTTGAGGGCTTTGACTTCGTTGTGGTTAAAGTTGGCGATGCTATGGTGAATCTAAGCGGTACTATTAGTGCTACCAATGCACTGATCAGCAACGCTTATTCATCAATAAATGCAACGGCCAACAATACAAAGGCGGCAGATTGGTATATTCCGCTTGCTACGGCTGTGCTCCTTGGAGAAGCAGGTGTGCTTGTAAATAAGGCAGCGCAGCTTGCTGCAAATGCGATCAAGCTCCTGTCAGACAGTGTGGTGAAGCTCAAAGTATCGTCAACTGTTGGAACAGTTCCGCTTTCAATGGCAGTGGCTGCTATTACCAATGATTCCAACGTTACTATTGAAGGCAATGCGGAGGTAAAACCGGCCAAGTCATTTAGCGCTGTGTCCGGAGGTAAGCTGATTGCCACCACAAAGTCTCAGGCAAGAGATAAAGAAACCAAGGATGAGGCTAAGAATAAGGATGCAAATGACAGCAAGAGCGAGGAGACAGATACAACTAAAACTAAGGAAAAGAGTGCAAACCTCTACGGCGGTTTCATAGCTGTATCCGTTGCTATCCAGAACGTGGCTACAAAGGTCCTTGAGCATGCAAGTATAACAGGAGAAGGTGCATGTAAGAATATAGCACTGCGCTCCGATGCCTTTGAAAGTGTTGTTACGACAGCAGTTTCATCTATTCCAAGCACAACACCTAAAAAAGATGGAAAAACTAAGGATGCTGACAATGGAAAGGTTGCCTCTAATAAGGAAACAAAGTCAGACAAAGCAGGCGATGACTCCAAGATTACATCTGTTGAAAATACCAAGAAAAATGCATCAAATCTTTTAGAAGCATCAAAGAAGCCTGACCAAAGCGCTCAGGCTGGAAAGAAGCTTGACGAGAAAGATACGAAAAAAATAGACAAGCTGAAAGAAAAAGTAGACGGTTCGGAAAAGGGCGGAGACGGCGACGAAAAGACCAAGGATGAAGAGGAAGAATCCCTTGGCCTCGATAAGCTCTTTGACGAGGGAACAAGCAGTGCAGATGTAAAGAAGGACGATAAGTCGTCCACTACAGATAAAAAGAGCCAAACTCAGCTTACCGGTGCATTTGCAGTGAATGTTTTGACAAATAGAGTAATGACGCTGATCAACACTACCGAAGAAGTGATCGCTGAAGGTGGAGCTGTTGGTGTTATTTCTAATGGAATGACATATTCCAAGGCGGTTGCCAATGCTACGCAGGTAACTGGTGATGACAGCACGCCCGGCGAAGGAGATGACAAGAGAAACGCTCTAGGTACAGCTGTTGCAGTCAATGTCACCAAGGCATACACTACCGCTGAGATAAGAAGTGGCAAGGTTGTAGCTGACGGCGTTTCAGTTCGTGCCCAGAGCGGAGGAAACAAAACTCCCGTAACTGTCCATACCGAAGCTGTAGCAGGTATCAGTGATGGAGATAAATACGGAATAGGTGGCTCGGTTGCTGTTGATGTTTCATCTATCAAGACCAAGGCACTTGTCT
>JAEEGI010001292.1_pt1 | contig 62990 bp, 50 predicted proteins | sample 8958751 | NCBI WGS metagenome assembly JAEEGI01 (sample SAMN16246545, study PRJNA631951) | gut metagenome | biome: gut microbiome; feature: rumen; material: KS-attached | host: Bos | place: Iran: Karaj | collected 2018-10
CAGCAAGGCGCAATACTGCTGGTGTAGTTTCTCGGTGCTGTGGTTGCTTTTGCACCCCTTCTTGTTACACTTGTAGTAGTCCTTGCCTCTGCTCTTGACTGTGTAGCCTGTCAAGTAGCCTCCACAATCAGAACAGCGAACGTGTCGTTTCAGTGGGAATGGCTCGGTTTCCTCTTGGTGCTCGTAGCCTGCGTGTGTGATACCTTGTATCTTGTTGAAGGTAGCCTCATCGATTAGCTTCTCTTGCTTACCTTCGACAATTTCATCTCCTAACAGATTGTGTGTAATCTTACCACAATAGAACGGATTGTGTAGTATCTTGTTGAGGTGCTTGCGGTCAATCCGCAAGCCCTCCAATGCCAAACGCTCGACAATCTCAATGTCGCCCATACCCTCGTTTGCTTTCCACAAAAAAGCTTTCTTCAAGATGCGCCCATCGTCATTGACGGTCAATATATGAGTCTTGCCAACCTTCTTATGGTCGTAGCCTAATGGTGCTTTGCTGTACCACTCGCCACGTTTCAAGCAAGCAGTCATACCAGTGACTGCTTTGTCACGTCTGAGGCTGTTCTCAAACTGATTGAACAAAAACAATATGTTCTCCATAAATTCGCCAGCGATGCTGTCAGTGTCTATTGGTTGGGTGGCACTGATAACATATACCCCCTTGGATTTGAGATAGGCTTTGGTCATTATCGCCTCGTTTCCTGCTCGACTGAAACGGTCAAATGAGAAAACGAGAATGATGTTGATGTCTCTGTCTGCTGCCACCTCTGCTATCATCTTGCGGTATAACTGCCCCTCAGTCTTTGCACTCTCGTGCGTACCTCCGTACTGCTTTTTGATGGTGATGCCGTGTTTGGCTGCGTACTCTCTGCAAATGCGTTCTTGTGTTTCAAGGCTGCAATTATTCTCTTCTTGTCGCTCCGTTGATACCCTCGTCCATAGGGCTGCGACCTTATTCTCCAACTCGGAGAACTTTGTAACTTTCGTCTGTTTAATTTTCTTCGCCATAACTATTAATATTAAAATTGTATATTATTTTTCCTAATTGATAGAAGTATTCTAACACTTCTTTCTGCTTCGTTTCTTCTGTAATTCCTATTGTTTTTAGCTGTTCTCTATATTCTTCTAATTCTTCATTGTTAAACATATTATGTTAAAATTTCATTGTGTCAAAGGACACTTATTTTCAGCCCATATTTCGGGCTGGAGGGCTTTCACCTCCCTTGTTTTTTGTGATTTCGAAATCTGAAGCTTCATTGCAAAGATATAAAAAGTATTTCAAAAACCCAAATTTTCTTAAAATTATTTTTCGATGAGGCTCTGACATTTGCGAATGGTGTTGACGCTCGTATGCGTGATTTTGCTGATGTTGCGGAGGCTGATACCCTTACGCAACAGGCGTATTTCCTCTGCATACTGTTCACGCATTGCCTCGTCTGATTTCTTGTAGCCCTCCTTGCGTCCAACCTTGCCACCGTTGGCTCGGAAGTTCTTGTAACCACTCTCGACACGTTCACGGATGGTCTTGCGCTCCATCCTTGCGACCTCTGCAAGAATGGTGATGAGGAACTGAGACATAGGGTTCACCTCTCCGCTCTCAGTCAATGTCTCTATGCCGTAGTTCTGAATGTAGAGGCTGATGCCTAACTTGTTGAACAGCTCGATAACTTCGAGCACTTGCAGTGTGTCACGTCCTAGCCTACTGAGTTCTGTCACAGCCACCTTATTTATATTATGGGCTTGCACGTAGTCTACCATACGGCTCAGTTCCTTACGTTCGGTGTTTTTTTTGGCTCCGCTTACCTTCTCGCAGAAGGTAGCCTCAACCGTCCACTCATTGCGCACTGCGAGGGCGGTCAGTTCATTCACTTGACGGTCGTAGTCTTGGATGCTCGTGCTCACTCTGGCGAAAATTGCTACCTTCTTCATTTTTTTTGTATTTTTAATTTTGATTTATTTGTTGCTATTTCTTTGCAATAGTTGTTTTTAATATCAATTATTTATAGTGCAAAGATATACAAAATATTTGAGAATTCCAAATACAAATTGATTTATTTTTCAATTATCCTAAAATTTCTTTCTTTTTCGAGCAATTATTTGTAACTTTGTCCCCAAAATGGAAGAAAATGGAGAATCTATTGTCACAAAACGTTCGCAGGATATGTAAGGAACGTAAACTACAAATGAAAGAATTGGCTGCAAGTATGGGCGTTGACCCAGCAGCTTTAACACGTGCCCTCGGGGGTAATTGTCGGCTTGACACTATGCAGAAGATGGCTAACGCCTTGGGAGTATCACTAAAGAGCTTGTTTGAACCGATGGATGATATTGAGGGGTACATTAGAATCGGGGGAAAGGTGTATCAGTTTAACAGCAGAGATGAATTATATAAGATACTTAACAAAAAATGACTTTTTGCTTGGTAGTTTCAAGAAAAATGACTATCTTTGCCAACAAACTTAAATAGAATTGGCCTATGATATAAAAAAGACAATAGACATATAGGAAAGAAGCGTTTGCTTTATTCTTGCTTTCAGAAATTTCGCCAAAATTAAAGAAGCATCAAGAGTAAAAGTAGTACGCTCACGCCAATGGCGTGGGCTTTTACTCGTATATGATGCAACGGTGTTTGGCGATACCTCTGAAAGCGTAGACGAAGTGATTAGTCCACGTTTTCTTTTTCTGTCTCCCTTCGACCTTGGACTACCCAAACAATTATTAACCAATAAAATGAAAGACAATGAAAAAAGTAGTTAAAATGATGGTATTTGGCACAATTATTATCCTTATGTCAAGTTGTTCATCAATAAGCAAATCTGGTGTAGTGGCTCCTGTTTCAGCACTTGTTACTCCGACAAAGGAGATTAAATGTGATGTAGACTTAGATAATAGCAAACAACTCATTGGAAAAGCCCAACAATGGTATTTCGCTGGAATTCGTGTCACTGGAGGTAATAATTATTTTGAAAACTTAAATCAGCAACGTTCTGTTTTAGGCGGAAGAGTTAGTAAAGCACAATCTTGCGCAATGTATGATGCGTTAGAAGGAGGTCAGTATGATATGTTGGTCAATCCCCAATATTACAACGTAACACACTCATACCTTTTTGGACTTATTAAGCACTATAACATTACTGTAAAAGGCTATGGCGCAAAAATAACAAATATTCATCAAAAATAATCCTTCTGTTTATTCTTTTAAGTTAAACTAATACAAATGTATCAATGATTTCGATATGATTTATTGATTTCATTGATACATTTTTAATTTGACACGCTATCCCCTATATATATTAAGGTATATGTGATTTGTGACATATCTCGTAGGGGTGGTTGTTATAATCCTACGAGCGTCCTAACAGATGCTCCCAACTGGCATCCATCTTGCGGCTTTGAAAACGTATAACGCTCCTAAGGTAATGAAAGAACAAACCTTCGAGAACAGCCTCATCGAATAGAATGAGAGGTGTGTATTGGATGCCTATACGCTCAACATAGTTCTTGATGTCCTCTGCATTTAGATGTACCTCAGTACGGTAGAGCCTCTTGGGATTGCCGTAGTAGTCGAGTATGTACTGCTTGTCAGAAGCATTGCTGATTTCTGCCGTTTTGTCGTAGGTTTGTACCGTTATGCCCTTACTCTTGTCCTTGATGGCGTTACGTTGCTTGATGTTCACCGTCTTATACTTGTCTTGTTTGTTGAGGCTTCCGCTGTTTGTGTATGTGATTTCTGGTCTGTCCTCGTCTCTGTCAATGATGCGTTTGCCGTTCAAGATGGTGGTCACGTCTTTGTTATGGAGGTACGCTTTTACGAGTGGACTAACGCAGAAAGGTGTGTCAAGTGCGAGGTCAAGACTCGTCACGTTATGGAACTCCAGCCCCAGCCTCTGCTCTATGTAGGTCAGAAAATAGGTGTCCTTTGAATAGAGTGTTTCATTGTCGAGACTGAACCAAACCTTACGATTGCCGTTGGTGTGTGTGTTGCTCTGCTCGTCACCTCGTGCAAGGTTGAATTTCAAGTAGCCCCACTCAATATCACGTGTGCCGTTATCCAATCGAATGGCATAGACGTTTTCAAAGTATCTGCCCTCTGTTCTGTATAGTCTGAACTCGTCCATATCAAGGCACTCGCCAAAGTCGAGGACGCTGAGTTGTTCGTAGTAGTAGGGATGCACTACCTCGTAGCAAAGGTTCACTGCATCAAGTTGAATAGGTCTCTTACATACTCGCTTCATCGTTTTGGTTATTACTCTCGTTATTTTCCTCGTCCTTGTAAGGGATTGTTGACCAGTACGCTTTCATAGCGTCTGATATTGCTTGTTTGTGGGTCTCGCTGAACGAGCGACCTCGCAAGCTCTGTGAGATACGCAGCTTGGTATCATCACGTAAGTCTCGATATTCTCTTCTCATTGTCATTATTGTTTTAATATAAATAGTACGTTAGTTAGAAAAAGTTGGTATAGTAGCGATAAAAATATTCAGTAGGCTGGCAGAATTAATAGAAAGAACTGTTTTATCCCTACCATTTAGTAGGAATGAAAAAGAACGAAGAGGATACATAAACCCAACCCCCATAGGCAGAGGGTTTTCCCCCTACTTATGGCGATTTTGGTTTTACTATGCGTGTACTGTTGCAAGCATAAAGTTCACAATTTTGTCGAAGTCCTCGATGAACTTTATGTTCGATATTTCGTCAGCGATGCCGACACAAAAACGACAATCGAAGCAATTCGATTGTCGTTTTTTCTATTCATCACATCTTATTTAGAACTCGTAGCCGAGGTTCAGACAGAAGTAGGGCTCCTTGGTGCGATTACTGTAGCCGAGGGTGGCACCCACCGGACCGAACATCGTGTTGTAATAGTAAGCCAGCTGCCCACCGTAGAGCGTCTTGTGCTTCAGCAGGCTGTTGACCTTGCCCGACTGCTGGGCACCGGCGGCGCGGAGCAGGATGTAGCTGCTCTTGCCGATGTGCTGCTGTGCCTGCAGCTGGGCGGCCACGAACTGCTTGTCGACATACTCCATGCAGCCGATACCGGCAAAGGGCATCTGCTGCTCCACATAGTGGCCGAAGTAGTCGCCGCCGATGGTGTTGCCGAAGACTGGTGGGACGATGCTGCCGAAGAGCAGACGTCCGTAGATCATCGGCTGGAGCGTGAAGCGGCTGCCGATGGTCAGCGAGGTGCGCCAGTTGGCACTGACGTCGCTCATGCCGTTCTTCTTGCCTAGCTTCGTTCCGTCAGCATCGCGGTCGTCGAGCTTAGTGAAGTCGTTGGTGACGTAGGCATACTCAGCAGTCAAGCGGCTACCGCGTGTGGGGAAGTACCAGTTGTCCTCGCTGTTATAGGTCATGCGGGCACGGTAGCTGAAGAAGTGCTCGTTCTTCAGCTTCACTTGTTTCGATGTCTCGGAACCGAGCTGGTTGCGGTAGTGCATAAAGTCCCAGCGGAGTCCCATCTGGAGGTTGAAGTGTCGAAGGTCGAAGTTCAGCGGCGTCAGCTCGCCCTGGAACTGGTTGTAGAGGATATTGTAGGCACGGTCGCCCTTCATGTAGACATCAACATCGTTGCGGCGGAACTCATAGCTTAGCGTGGGACGCGTGAAGCTGCGCGGGTGGACGGTGAGCTCGGCGCGTGTCTTCAGACGCTTGCCCAGGCGGATGGTGATGTCGGAGTTCACCGGTGTGGCACTCTTCATCGGGATGTCGAGACCCAGCTGTACGGCGGCATACTCCTCGGTGTCGTAGCGGAAGCCGGCATGGAACTGCACCGACTTGCGGTTGCCTGCCAAGAGGATGACCCGCACGCCGTTCCCCTCAGGTACGAGACGGCACTCTGCTGTCTGGTAGAACAGATCCACGCGCATCGACGTGGTGAGCTCCTGTTCTAGCTTGGCATCGATGCTGTCCGTCCGCTGGAGGTGGAACTTGCTGCGTATGAACTTCTCAGCCTGAGGCGTCATGTTCTCGAAAGTATAGCCTGTGACGAACTGCTTCTCGGTCATCACCTGCGGCCGCAGGGGGTGGTGAACAACGGCGCGGAACGTGTCGGGGATACCGATAATCGGTTTCAGCGCCATAATCTGGTCCCAGTGGCGCATGGCCTCCTCCTCACCGCGGCGTATCAGGGTGTCGATGGCATCGAGGGTGAAGCTGGCAGCGTTGTAGCCCTTCGTGTCGACAGCCATGTGGAGGTCGGTCATGGCGATGTTCTCGTCAACCTTGTTCTTACAGTTCACGTCGATGATCTGGCTGAGGATGCTCATTGTGCCACCCATGTCCTCGGCACCCTTCGGCGGTCCCTGGACGGTGACGCCGATGACGATGTCGGCACCCATCTCGCGGGCAATGTCGACAGGGTAGTTGTTCTTCAGACCACCGTCGACGAGCACCTTGTCGCCAATCCTGACGGGCGAGAAGGCAGCGGGTATGGCCATCGAGGCACGCATGGCCTGCGGCAGCCGTCCGCTGTGGAAGTCTACCTCGGAGTTGTCGATGATGTTCGTTGCCACACAGGCAAACGGTATGCGCAGGTCGTTTGTGAAGTCGAGAGAGTCGGTATAGCCCGTGCAGAGCTGTTGGAACAGTTCGGCGAGGTTCTTGCCCTTGATGATGCCGCCGGCCTGCATATCCTTCTGTCCGATGGTGACACCGGTGGTGAAGGCGTAGGTGTTCTGCTTCTTACGGTCGCTGAGGCTCTGACGCCGCAGGTCCTCGCGGTCGGTGATGACGTAGCTCCAGTCCTGCACGCGTACCATCGAGTCGAGCGAGTGGGAGTTGTAGCCGATGGCGTAGAGGCCGCCGATGATGCTGCCCATTGACGTGCCGGTGATGTAGTCGACGGGAATGCCCGCCTTCTCGAGCACCTTCAGCACACCGATGTGTGCCATACCCTTAGCACCGCCGCCACTGAGGACGACGCCCACTTTCTTACGTTGTGGCTCCTGTTGCTGTTCTTGCTGAGCACTTGCTGCGCCACACATCAGCGCGGCTGCTATAATCAATACTGTCTTTTTCATTATAGTGTGTATGATAATTTCTTCTTTCTTACTTCTTCATCTTTTTCCATTGCTGATACTCGTCACAGCGGGAGACGTAGGGGGCTGCCGGCTGCTGAAGGACGTACGCGTCGAGGGCGGCAAACGCCTGGTATTGCGACGAGCGGCTGTCGGGTACGACCTCGTAGTCGATAATCTTGTCGTTCCACTCCTTGCGGTACCACCACGAGGAGTGCAGCTCGCCGTAGCAGCGGGCGAAGAGGGCACGCTGACGCAGCGTGGCGTCGCTGCTGCGGGCAGCCTCAGCAAGCAGGGCGAGGGCCTTGGCGCCGAAGTCGGTCTCATGGCAGCGTACCGTGTCGATGACGCTCTTGCCATCGCGCATCAGGAACCAGCAGTCGCCGCGGAAGGATGCCTGCGCGTAGCGCACGGCAAGGTCGTAGCTTCGCTGGCAGCGCGCTTTCGCGTCGAGCAGGGCGGTAGTACTCTCGAGCTGTCGCATCTCAGTGGCAAAGGTCACCTTCGGGTTGGCCTTGAGCGTCCACTGGCGCTCGCTGTAGACAACGTCGTCCTTCAGCCATTGGCGTTGTATCCATGGCTCGATGTCAAAGCTGCGCAGGGCAGCATAGGGGGCGTAGCCCTTGTCTTTGTAGTAGGCGAGTGGCACGCGTTGCAGCCACTTCAGGGCATCGTCCCAGCGGCAGAGCCGCATATACTTCGTCCCGACGAGGTCGTTGAGGGCGTCGAGGTCGGCATGCTGGCGCGCTTTCAGGTAGGCGTCCAGGGCGGGCGTGGTGGCCGTAGCGGGCGTAGTGGCATAGGTGATGTACTGCTGGAGACACTGGACATCTATAGTGTCAGCACCGAGGTCGTATTCGCCACAGCCGGTGACCTTCTCTATCGCTAACAGACGGACGGGCTGACTGGCGTAGCGCTTCATGAGCACCTGATGGGCGATGCGGTCCTGTGCGTCTAAGAAGAAGCCTTCGTCCTTCGTCTTGTCTCCGAGCCACGCCAATTCGCTGGCCACGAAGTCGTCAAGCTTCTTGCCATCGCCCATCTGGGCGGCGTTGATATAGAAGCGCAGTACCCGCGCATTGTCCTTCATGCGCTGTGTACCCTCCATCGTTTCCGTCATGGCGATGTCGCTGACGGCCTGCTGCTTGTTGCCAAAGAGATACTCCAGCCACGCCTTCGCCATCTGCCACATCACGGGCACGTCGGTCTTGCCTTCGCGCACCACCTGCTGGCAGAGCTGACACATCTGTTGTGCCTCCTGTTTCGTGATGTTGCGGATGAATAGTTTACCGCCAATCTCTCCCTCCTGACCATCGGCGTCGATGGCCTCTTGGGCGTTGTTCACGAAGTCCTTGAGCAGGAACTTCAGCACCGGCGAGTCGGGCTCCTTCAGGTACTCCTGACGGATGGCCTGGTACGAACGGCGCTTGTAGAATATTGTCATCAGACTAGCCCAGTCACCCTGTTCGGCGAAGATTTTACCGGCTATCTGCTCGCTGCCCGTGTTGTTGAGGGCACCGGCATAGATGTTGTACATCATGTCGCGGTAGACGCTCTCAATCAACTTACTGCCCGTGGTGTGCCAGAAAGTGACGTTCTGGGCGTGCTCGCCCAACAGCATATTGCAGCGCATCACCAAGAGGGCGTGCTGCGAGCGCAGACGGCTCGTCAGCTTCGTCTGGGCATAGCTGCGCACGTTCAGCAGCGTCTGCCGGCGCTGTGCCAGCTGCTGCTTTGTGGGGTAGTCCCACTGCTCCTGACGTTTCTCGTCCGAGCACTTCAGGTACTTCTGCAGGTTCTGTATGTAGGTCACCATCAGCGCGTCGTTCTTGCGGCGGGCTATCTTGATGGCTTCGTCGGCATCAAACCAGTAGTACTCCTCTGTCGACCCCAGGTAGGTCTTCCAATTGTTGTTGCACGTGTTCTCTACCCGGTCGCGGAACTCCTGCGGGTCGTAGGGGCTGAACAGGTAATTGTTGTGGTTGGTCCACCAGATGCAGGCACTCATGGGGTGCCATAATGCTACCAATAGGCTAATGGTGATAAATCGCTTCATACGTTTCCGGTTGATATCTGTTGATGTTTTCTTGGTCCAAACAATAGGTGATGATGCTGCGTCGCAGTTCCGGCCGTTTCGCTTCGACGGCTGTCTTCACCCGTAGAATCTCGTCGGCCTCCACCGTGTGCTCTATCCTCACGCCGTGAATCTCGCGTTGCCAGCTGTACACGGGGTAGGCTGCTGCTAACGGCAATTGGTAGTCGGGCAGCCATCGCAGGTAGGGTGTCACGTCGCGTATGTCGAGTATCGGATTGCGCTCCATGAACTTCCCCGGGTCGCCCGTGTTGTAAATCATCAGCACGCCATAGTCAACAGGTGGCACGGGCATCGACAGTTGGTGAAGACGGATGGTTGTAGAAAGGTGAGAAGTGAGAGATGAGAGGTGAGAGATATGATTACCTTTGTTCCACTCCTCTTTGACCTCCCTCAGGAAGTCGTAGTACACCTTGCGGCTGCGGGCGGTGTAGTCGCAGTCTATCTGCAGTTCCCGTACTTCCGTGATGTCGTTTGTCTCGTTCATCTGTCGTATACGCTTCACCAGCTTCGCTGCCAGTCCAGGGTGTGGCTCGTGCATGCAGTCCTCGGTGATGTAGACCGTCGGCACCACCTCTATACCAGTGGGCAGCGTGTCGCTGAAGCGCAGTGTCGCGTTGGGCATCGGCTCACCCTCTTTCATCACCACATCGAAGTAGCGGCAGTACACCTTTTTTATATGATAAGTATGCAGGAAGGCACGCTCTGTGGAGTCGAGGTGCAAGTCTGTGCGCCAGTAGTACACAGACTGCCCCTCGTCAATCGTTCCTAGAGTCTCTGGTCCCTTTCGACAACCCGTCAGGGTGAACAGGACGAGGAACATCCACACAGCATGGTCTCTCATCACACTCTATGGATGTGCTACTTTCTTGCCGTTGACGATGTTCACGCCGCGTGAAGGCTGCTGCTGGCGGATGCCGCTGAGGCTGTATACCTCGGCATCACGCGTCTGCTGCACGGTGCTGATGCCCGTCTTGTCGGTGCGGCTGAACTGGAAGGTGACTATCAGCGGGGTGTGGTCGCCAAGGGGTTTGCCGTCCAGCATATAGCCATCGGTATCAAGTTCGGCGCTGACAGGGATGAGAATGTTGCCGACGGTGGGGTTGACATAAAGCACCTTGTCGAGCTCCTCCGACTTTAGCTTGTCGCCGCCAAGAGCAGGGTATTGCCCCTCGTTGTGCAGCACCATCCAGGCATCGCCGACGGTGGCCTTGCCCGAGGCAGTGAGGGGCTCGAAGAACGCCGTCTGTATGTCGTCGCGGTTATAGTAGCTGTTCATGTCTCCAGCCACGATGATGGGACGGTTGTCGAGACGTGCCAGGATGTGCTGGCACAGCTGCTGCCACTGCGACAGACGAGCCTCACGGTCTTTCGTGTCGTTGCCAACGGACTCGTCGCGCTCGGAACTGGCATCCATGTGCATGTTGTAGACGACAATCTCGGTACCGTTGGCAAGCGTCAGCTCATGACGACGGAAGCCCTTGGTGATGATGTCGTCGAACTCGTGGCTGAACTTTCCGAACGACTGTTGCCAGGGCACACGCTCGTAGGCTGTCGACTGGCAGTCCTTCTTCCACACCATGTTAAGACCGTCGGCCTTGAACCGGTGGTTATGCAGGTGGGCGTAGTCGATGGGTTCGTCTTCCATCATGATGCCACCGCTCCACTCATCGTGGTTATATCCGGCAAAGAGTCGCGACCATATCTCCCAGCGGTAGTTGAAGTCCTCCTGCATGGCGACGATGTCGCAATTCTTGCTGGCAATGTATTCACTGACGACCTCGCTGCCGGCAGAACCCGGCCCGTCGGCGTTCACGTCGAAGAACAACACCTTACGTGGCAGTCCGTCGACATTCAGTGTCATGATGCTTACCGTCTGCGCCTCGTTATCGGCCATGGCGGCTATGGTGGTGCCCATCATGAGGGCAAGGAATAATCTTCTGTATTTCATAATCTCTCAATCTCTCAATCTCTTAATCCTGTTGTTAGAACGGTAGCTGGATGGACTCGAGGTCGAAGTTGTTCTCATGGAGCCAGTTCTCCAGTTGTTGGTAGAAGAACGACGGTGTGCCAGGCACAAGCTGAGGCTGCTGCGTGGCGGAGCCTCTCTCCTGACGCGACCCGGCGTCGGTGCTGTCGTCGCTGCTGAGGTAAGTGTAGATTTCAAGGATGTCCTGCAAGGTCAGGCCGCTGTCGTCGGCCATGGTCAGCAGATCGGTATATGTCAAGTCGTGGGGCTCCAGATAACGGTCGAGAGCCTCGGTAATCTCTGTGATCTTGGCCATGGCCGACCAGATGTCGCCTCCGCCGCCCATGCCTTTAACGGCACTCTTCAGGTCGTAGCCCTTCGCCTCGAGGGTCTTGACGATACCCATCGGCGTGGCATCCTTCACGAGGTCGGCATAGTGGGTGTTCAGCTCACCGTCGTAGTAGAGAATGGGCAAGGCTGTGAGCATTGCCGACAGTCCGAGGTAGTAGCAGACGCCACCGAGCAGGGTGTGGTCCTTGCTGTTGAGTATAAAGTTGGTCTGCAGGTGTGTCTGCTCGGGGATGATGGTCTTGCGGAACAATGGGCTGGTTCCGTTCTCGTACTTGTAATTTGAGAGGAATGTCAGCAGGGCACGGTCGCTCGCTACAGGTACCGTCATGTCGCGGTACAAATGCATCACCATGTAGTTTTGTGTCGTGTCGGGCACCCAGTCGTTCTTCAACTCATGATCCTTTAGAGCCTGACGCAGCTTCTTATACGCCTCCGACGTTCTATCGAGCAATGTGTCCTTGACGATGTCCGTCAGCTTCAAATGACGTAACTCGTCCAAGATGTCGGAGGTTTTGTATTGGCCGCTGTTCATCCATTCATCGAACTTCGAGGCCCAGGGCTCCTTCAGCATCTCCTCCGTCTTCAGCCCTAGATGGGCGTGGCGGTTATAGCTGTCGAGCACCATGAGTAGTCCGAAGAAGCGGCCTGGCTGGTCCTTGATGGCGAGATAGTCGTCGAAAGCCGTCTCCATGTCGAAAGGCAAGCCGCCGACAAAGGTCTTGTCGAAGGAGATGACGTCGCGGTACTTCATGTCGCGCAGCTTCTGCGTTGCAATGGCGTCGTATCCGCCCGAGGAGTAGCCGGCATTGATGAGGAAACGACCCTGACTGATCTTGCGGTCGTCCAACAGCTTGCGTGCTGCTAGCAGACAGTCGATGCTGGCCTGGGCGTTGGCATCGCCGAAACAGTACCACTGGCCCTTGCCTTCGGTGATGCCGAAGCCGTAGAAGTCGCTACCCACCTGGATATAGTTGGGACTCAGTGGATTGGCAAAGACGATGTCTTCGCCCTGGGCATTGCCGCGGGTGGGGGCACCATCGTAGCTCATCTGCGTGTAGTGGTTCATCAGCACCACGCCGTCGCAGGGCTGTTCGCCATTGAGCACGTCGGTGGGTATGGCAATGTAACCGCTCAGCGTTGCGTCGTTGCCCTCGGGGTCTGTCGACGGGTACGCAATGTCGATGCGGTGCATGGGACGGCTGAAGAGGAAGATGCTCTCCGTACCGAAGTGCCAGACGGTGTCGGTCTCGTGAATCACCTCATAGGCGGGTGCCGTCTCCTGGGCAGTAGCGATAGTCGTCTGTGTGACAATCGCCAACAGTAGTAAAGCGTACTTTTTTATCATAGCCTCTTTGATGCTTTAGAGTAGTTCCGGAAGTTGATAGAGACGGGTGCTGTTGCTGCCCTTAATGAGGATGTGATAGCCCGAGGGCTGCTGCTGGGCGATGGCGGCTTTCACCTCGTCGACATCGTGGAAATGGCGGAAGGCTGCGGGAAGGTCGGTGTACTCGTCGCCAACGAGCCACACCTCGTCGAGGTTGCTTTCGGCAAGCTGTGCCACGAGCTTCTGGTGCTCCTTGTGGCTGGAGTTGCCCAACTCGCGCATCTCGCCGAGGATGACCATCTTCGGCGTGACGTCCATCTGACGGAAGTTGTCCAGGGCGGCGCGCATAGACGAGGGGTTGGCGTTATAGGCATCGACGACGAGACGGTTCTTGGCGGTGACGGTCAGCTGCGAACGGTTGTTCGACGGCTTGTAGCCCTCCAGCGCCGCGTTGATGTCGGCAGGATCGACGCCGAAGTTCAGTCCCACGGCGATGGCCGCCATCATGTTGTCGATGTTATACGAACCGATGAGCTGCGTCTGCACTTCGTACCAGACAGGCTCAGAATCACGGGGACAGTCCCCCTGTAATCCGCTTTGCTCCTCACAGCTGGGACAGTCCCCACGTTCCTCGTTCCTCGTTCCTCGTTCCTCGAGATTAGTGTCGCTCTCGCGCCAGCGGAACTTGAGGAACGGGGCGCAGGAGACGACCTCGCCGACGGTGCAACCCTCGACATTGTCGATATTGGTAGAGTAGGGGGCTACCCATACGTTGTCGGGAAGGATGTCGCAGAGCCGCTCGTTGTCGACATTCAGGAACACCAGACTCTCTCCGCGGCGCCCGAGGTAGTCGTAAAGCTCGCCCTTGGTCTTCACCACGTTCTTGAACGAGCCGAAACCCTGCAGGTGGGCGCGTCCCACATTGGTGATGAGCCCGCAGGTCGGCTCTGCCGTCTCAGCCAGCGTCTTGATGTCGCCGGGGTGTGAGGCCCCCATCTCGATGACGGCGATGTCGTGCTCCGCGGTCAGACGAAACAGCGTCTTGGGCACGCCGACGTCATTGTTGAAGTTGCCCTGGGTGTAAAGGACGTTGTACTTCTTCTGCAGGACGGAGGCGATGAGCTCCTTCGTTGTCGTCTTACCGTTGGTGCCGGTGATGGCGATGACGGGGATATGGAACTGGCGGCGGTGCTCGCGTGCCAGGTCCTTGAATGTCTGGAGACAGTCGGAGACCCTGATGAGGGCGGGGGATGAAGGGGGGGCTACTGCCTCGTCAACGATGGCATAGCTACAGCCTTTCTCGAGTGCCTGAAGGGCAAACTGGTTGCCGTTGAAATTGTCACCTTTCAAAGCTAGGAAGATGCTGCCTTCGGGGCAGTCGCGGCTGTCGGTGGTGATGCATGGATGCTCTTGATAGAGCTTGTAGAGTTCTTTGATGGTCATAAACTTCGTGATTTTTGTGCAAAATTACGAAATAATTATGAATTATGAATTATGAATTATGAATTATTTCGTATCTTTGTAGGCGAAATGGAGTATTCTATCAATGTGAATGGACAAATGATGGACCTGTCGCAGCCTCGTGTGATGGGTATTCTGAACGTTACGCCAGACTCGTTCTACAGCGAAAGTCGCGCCCAGACAAAGGAGATGGTCGTGGCCCGTGTGCGTGAGATGCTGGCGCAGGGTGCCGACATCATTGACGTCGGTGCCTGTTCCACGCGTCCTGGCTCCGAGCCGGCATCGGCACAGGAGGAGATGCAACGGCTGCGCATGGCGCTGCGCACCATCCGTCAGGAGGTGGCCGACGTGGTGCTATCGATAGACACGTTCCGTCCTGATGTGGCGAAGATGGCCGTTGAGGAGTTTGGTGCCGACATCATCAACGACGTGGGTGATGACTTTCAACAGTCAACAGTAAACAGTAAACCGTCAACTGTAAACCGTCAACTAGAAATGTTCCGTACAGTGAGCCGTCTGGGTGTTCCCTACGTGCTGATGTCGCGGCAATCCACCGTGGAGACAATCCTCATGGAGTTTGCCGAGCGTGTGCAGCAGTTGCGCGATATCGGACAGAAGGACATCATCCTTGACCCTGGTTTCGGCTTCGGCAAGACCATGGAGCAGAACTTTGAAGTGCTCAACGGACAGGACCGTCTGTTGGTGATGGGGCTGCCGTTGCTGGTTGGTGTGTCGCGCAAGAGGATGGTCTACAACATGTTGGGTACGACGCCCGCCGAGGCTCTCAACGGTACGACGGTGCTGAACACCATAGCCCTGATGAAGGGCGCCTCCATTCTGCGTGTCCATGATGTACGCGAGGCCGTGGAATGTGTCCGTCTCGTAAATAGTCTAACAACCGTATAAGCCATGTTTATAGATTTCGGACTGAAGGACATTATCGATATCCTGCTGGTGGCGCTGATGCTTTACTACGTCTACCGGCTGATGCGTGAGTCGCGCTCACTGAACATCTTCGTGGGCATCTTGATCTTCATCGTGATATGGCTCTTTGTCTCGCAGATACTGGAGATGCGCCTGCTGGGTACCATCCTCGACAAACTGGTGTCGGTGGGTGTCATTGCCCTCATCGTCCTCTTTCAGGACGAGATCCGTAAGTTCTTCTATAACATCGGGGCACACCAGCATTTCCGTCGCCTGAAGAACCTCTTCTCGTCGAAAACGGCCACGGAGCGCCAGCGCGAGGATATCAAGCAGACGGTCATGCCCGTTGTCATGGCCTGTCTCTCGATGTCTAAGAATAAGGTGGGCGCGCTGATTGTCATCGAGCGTGCGTCGCCGTTGACGGAGGTCATCAGGACGGGTGACATCCTTAATGCCGACATCAACCAGCGTCTGTTGGAGAACATTTTCTTCAAGAACTCACCGCTTCACGATGGCGCCGTCGTCATTGTGAAGCAACAGATACGTGCGGCCGGCTGCATCCTGCCCGTGAGCCACGACCTCGACATCCCCAAGGAGTTGGGACTACGTCACCGCTCCGCTCTGGGTATCTCGCAGGAGAGCGATGCCATTGCTATCGTTGTCAGCGAGGAGACGGGTACCATTTCCACGGCCGTGCGCGGCAAGTTCCGCCTCCGCCTGTCGGCAGAGGAGTTGGAGAGTTTCCTGACTCAAAATCTGGAATAGCGAGCTCTTTGCAGGCTAGGCCAAGTAATAATATAGGACGATAGAATACTATCGTTCCTTCTCCGCAATACATTCCATCTCCACCAGCCATGCCGGGCGACACACCTTGGCGTGGGTGATGATGCGTGGCACGTCAGGGTAGAAATGTGCCATATAGTCGTCGACGACAGCAGCATCGGCAAGGTCGCGCAGGTAGATGATGAAGTAGCGTACGTCGGCCATCGTGGCACCGCCGTCGGAGAGCAGCGCACCGATGTTCTCAAGCAGACGACCCGTCTGACGGCTGATGTTTCCGGTGTGTACCACCTCGCCGTGACAGTCGATGCTGGCTGTTCCGGAGATGAAGTATTCGTAACGGTGGGGCAGCGTGATACGTGTGCCACGCTCGAAGGCCACACCGTACTCATGGGTGGGGTTCAGATGGTCCAGTGCCTTGAGGTAGAGACGGTCGGCGGGCTCTGCATCGACGGCCGTGAGGAAATCAATGGCCACACAGACGTTCTTGCCCACGGCACGGCCGCCGATGCCCGTGCTCGCAATGAAGTGGGTGTCAACGGTGAGTCCGTGCTGCCGGAAGATGTCGTTACGTGCCTTGACGACACCATCGTAGTTCGTGTCAATGTCGCGCACGTAGATCCATGTGCGCAGACAGTGGTCCTTCAGTGTCATTCCGCGCTCCTTGAGCAGTCCGAGATATTTTTCGAAGAGCATCACTGTCTGTGTGTAGGAGCCGAAGTTCATCACCTCGTCATCCTGCAGGCGCAGACTGTCGAGCGTGAAGGCGTCGGGCTCGTCGTCGGTCTTCATCAGCAGTCCGATCTTAGCGCCGCCGATGGGTGATTGCTGGATGATGGTATAGTCAGCCTTCGCCACGATGTCGGTCATCAGCGGCGACTCCCGTAGTGCCTCGTCCTGGTTGGCGATGTCACTAAGGAATATTTTCGTGTAGCGCAGGGTGCGTCCTGCCTGCTCCTCATCGGCGATGTAGGCTTTCACCTCCTTGTAGAGTCCGGACAGCCGCTCAGGAAAGAGCCCTTGTCCGCAGTCGGTCATTATCTTGTACTGGTCCATTACTTCAATCTCTCAACCTTCAATACTTCAATTTTTCAATTTTTCAATTCTTCCGAACTTCCAACGTACTTCACGGCATCGCCCTTGCTGCCTTTCAGGATGTCGGCAAACTGCTGGGGCTTGACCTTGACGGGGCCGCGCATGAACTCGGGGATGTTATAGCTCTTCATGAACTGACGGTGGTAGTCGGGGTCTGCCTGCGGTAGCTCGAAGGGCTTGCTGCCCTTGCCCTGGGCGTCGACATGGGCAAAGAAGGGGCGGGTGTAGTCGCCATCGTCGCGACGGCTGCTGAAGACCACCCAGCGGCCGTTCGATGACCAAGAGTGGTAGCTCTCCGTGTCCTTCGAGTTGATCTCGTCCATGGCGCGTACGCTGCCGTCGCTGAGGTCCATCAGGTATAGGTCAGCCTCGTGATGCCAGATGTGGAACACGCCATAGTTACCGAGCGTGAACATCAGGTAGCGGCCGTCGGGCGACACGCGTGGCAGCGTGGCACTCTTGTCCAGACTGTCGGCGCGGAACACGATCTCGCGGGGGCCGAAGGTGTATGTATCGGGGTCGAACGACTTCTTGTAAATGTTGTATTTGAAATGGTATGCGCGGCGGAGGACCTCAGTAGCGTGGTCGACGGTGTCCTGGAACTCAAAGTGGGCGCTGCAGTAGTAGAGCGTCTTGCCGTCGGGAGCCCAGGCGGGGAACACCTCGAACTCCGTCGTGTCGTTCTCAATGTTCGTCACCTCGTTGCTCTCCACATTGTAGGCTATCAGGTCGCTGACGGCATCAAACACCTCAATCTTGTTACGGTTGCGCGTGTGGAAGCTCTGGCTGGTCTTGTTCGTGGAGTAGACGATGAACGGCAGCCACGGGTGCCAGGCTGGATAGACACCAGCCGAGATGATGGAGTCGTTGCGCATATTGATCTTACGGATCTTACCGTCGTAGCAGATGACCGTGCCGCCGTGGTTCTGACGGGCATGGAACTGCATCCGCTGCGGGTTGTAGTTCTGGTAGTTGTGGCAGTTGACGCACTGGCCTTCGGTCTCCGTGCCGCAAAGCATATTGTTGACCATCACCTCCTCACGGTAGTCCTCGAGACAGCGCTGGCTGAGTGTCAGCTCCTCATAGGCCACGTAGGAGGGCGAGATGAGACGGTAGCTGAGGTAGGGGTCGATGCTGTCTTTCGACACATAGAGGTGGAACGGCTTGTAGCCCTTCCACGTATCTGCCTGACGGACGAACACCTCGACGGTGATGTCCTTGCCGGCGGCTTCGGTGAGCATATCGCGCCACTCGTCGGCATCGGGCTGTACGGCATCGCCGCCATAGACTTCCTGACGGTTGCCGACAGTGTAGCGTGCGACAATCTCGTCAGCATCACCATCCCACTCGAACGTCAGCGGTGCAATGTTGACGGGGATGGTGACGTCTGTGTAGTCGGGGTAGATATTTGGCGCCTTGTCCACCTTTGTGTAGGTGTCGGGGATGCTGGCATTGTTGCAGGCTGTCAGCACCGACATCAGTATCATCAACAAATATATCGTCTTTTTCATCTTCATACCAATTACTCAATCTCTCAATCTCTAATACAGCTTCTGGTTCCTGACGAAGTAGTACTCGTAGAAGTACGTCTGTCCGAAACGTGGGAAGAGGGCACGCGCCATGCCGTCCTCGTCGAGGTTGGCGTAGCTTTGGGCTGTCTTCATCAGCTCCTTGTACGTCTTGGGAACGCTCTCGTCGAAAGGCATATGGCTGGTGTCGACATTCTTCTCCAGCTCACCATAGAGGTACGCAGCCTCCTGAAGGTGCGTGGGCATATGCTGGCCGATGTGCGTCTGGGCGTATGGGAAAAAGTTGCGCCAGAACGTCGGGATGTCCTTCGTCCATAGGGAGGCATAGACGGCCTGCTCAATATAGAGCGTGTCGTTGCTGGGGTAGTTGGCAAACTGCGTCATGATGAACTTCTCCACCAGGGTGTTGTCGCTGTTCAGAACGTCGGGAACCTTAGTCAGGTGCAGCACGGGCTCGAACTCCTGCGACGAGCCTACCGTTCCCTTCTCGAGCAGGGCCTCGTGCTGTTCGGCCCACTCGCGGTGATAACGGGTGTGCTTCAACTGGTTCAGGTATTTCCTGGCCAGCTGTTGCTCACCGCTGACCATGGCACAGCGTACGAAGTTCTTCAGGTTGTAGACACGCCAGCCGCGCTCTACGCCGGCTTCCATGCACCAGCGGTAGCAGTAGTTGTACTGGCCATAGTGGAAGTAGAGAGGTACGCCGACAATGTCGACCATCGCCACGGGGAAGGGGGCATCGCTGGCCTTCGAACCCGTGCGGTACTGGTACATCGTGTCGCCTTGGCGTCCCTGGCGGAACAGTGCCAGGTTCTTCATCATGACGATGGCACGTGTAGGCTCGTCCTCCAGGTTGGCAGCCTCCTGACGTACGCCTTCCCAGTCGAGGTCTTCCATATAGTGCTGCATGGCCAGCTCCTTGTGGTAATTGTAGTCGTCGTACCAGAAGTGGCGCACGCCGGCGATAAGGACGGCGAGAATGACCACCTGACAGCAGATCCAGACGACGGGACGACGGATGGTATCCTTTAGAAGTCGGCTGGTGGCGGCCAACGCTACCAGCGCCAATGCCAGCACGAGGTAGGGCAGGTAGTAGACAGGGTACTCCTTGTCGATGATGAAGGCGGGCAGTCCCGTGCGGTAGATGTCATCGATAATGGTCTGGTTGTATACGTAGTTGTAGTAGGCCAACGGCACGATGCCGATGGCTGCTGCCGCCACGACGGTGGCCACGATGCGGTCCATCCGTTTGTAGTCCTCAAGGCGCCACGACAGCACAGCCATAAGCAGGGCCGCCAGCAGGGCATAGCAACCGATGAGGGGATAGAGTAGGGCAGTACTGACGGCGATGTAGACCGTCCGCAAGAAATACTTCGCGGGTATCAGCCGGTAGAGCCAGACGGCGCTGACGGCCATCGTTGTGCCGATGGTTCCGGCAAAGTAGATGCCGCGTAACTTGTTGTAGTACAGCCAGTAGCCCAGGCTGACGTCGCTGACGAGAAGTGCTGCCACGGGGATGAGCAACAGGACAGCCCACTTGGCGGGAACACGGAACGCGCGTGCGGTGACGAACATCAGCAGTGCCCACCAGAGCATGAGCATCGTCACGCCTATCCAGGAATGGTAGAAGAACTCCGTGAAGTAAGTGCCCAGCCATGTCAGCAGCCAGCCCGACGTCACCATCTGTTGCTTGAAGAACAGGGGTGTGTCGAGAAACATATTCAGTTCCTGTGCCTTCCACAGGACGTCGCTCTCGTAGGTGAGCAGGCTATATGCGATGGCCACAAGTGCCAATAGCAGCACGACAGGGCCTAGCAGTCTCAGTTTTTCCTTCATAGTTTTCAGTTTTCAGGGTGCAAAAGTAGTCAAAAAAATCGAAATACAAGACTCTTCGGGGAAAAATCTCTCACTTTGTTTGCGGTATTCCAATTATTTTTCGTACTTTTGCACGCACTTCGTATCGGACGGATTTATTTTTCTCTAATTATAAAAACAAACTATGGATTTATTAAGTCAAATTGTTGCGCGTGCCAAGTCAAACAAGCAGCGCATCGTGCTCCCCGAAGCAGAGGAGGAGCGTACCCTTTGTGCAGCCGACCGTGCGCTGGCTGACAATCTCGCAGACATCATCCTCATCGGTAACCCCGCCAAGGTCGAGGCCCTGGCAAAGGAGAAGGGTCTGACCAACATCGGCAAGGCCACACTCATCGACCCCGAGAACTACGACAAGAGCGAGGAACTGGCCGAGAAGCTGGCCGAGATCCGCAAGTCGAAGGGCATGACCATCGAGGAGGCTCGTAAGCTCATCAAGAATCCCCTGTACCTGGGCTGTATGATTATCAAGACCGAGGGTGCCGACGGTCAGATCTCTGGTGCGCTCTCTACGACAGGCGATACCCTCCGTCCTGCCCTGCAGATCATCAAGTGCCAGCCCGGCATCACCTGCGTCAGCGGCGGTCTGCTGCTCATCTCGAAGCAGAAGCAGTATGGTGAGAATGGTGTGCTTGTTGTGGCCGACGTCGCTGTGACGCCTATGCCCGATGCCGAACAACTGTCTCAGATTGCTGTCTGCACCGCTCAGATGGCGAAGGCCGTGGCCGGTTTCGAGGATCCCCGCGTGGCCATGCTGAGCTTCTCGACGAAGGGCTCTGCCAAGCATGAGGTCTGTGACAAGGTCATCGAGGCTACCCGTCTGGCTAAGGAGAAGGCTCCCGACCTGAAGATTGACGGCGAGCTGCAGGCTGACGCCGCCCTCGTTCCCAGCGTTGGTGCCAAGAAGGCTCCCGGCAGCGACATCGCCGGCAAGGCCAACGTCCTCGTGTTCCCGAACCTCGAGGTAGGAAACATCGGCTATAAGATGGTGCAGCGCCTTGGCGACGCCATCGCCATCGGTCCTGTCCTCCAGGGTATCGCCCGTCCCGTCAATGACCTCTCCCGTGGCTGCTCTGTCGATGACATCTACTACATGATCGCCATCACCGCCTGTCAGGCCATGGACGCCAAAAAGTAAAATTGAAGAATTATAAAATTGAAGAATTGAAGTTATGAAGATTCTTGTTTTAAACTGCGGTTCGTCGTCAATTAAGTACGCGCTGTACAACATGGACGACAAGAGTGTGATGACCAGTGGCGGAGCTGAGCGCGTTGGTTTGGACGGTGCCTTCGTGAAGGTGAAGCTCGCTAATGGCGAGAAGAAGCAGATTATGCACGACATCCCCGAGCATACCGAGGGCGTGAAGTTCATCTTCTCATTGCTGACCGATCCTGAGATTGGTGTCATCAAGAGTCTCGACGAGATCGACGCCGTAGGCCACCGCATGGTGCATGGCGGCGAGAAGTTCAACAAGTCGGTGGTTCTTACCGATGAGGTGCTGAAGGAGTTCGAGAAGTGCTCCGATCTGGCTCCGCTGCACAACCCCGCTAACCTGAAGGGCGTGAATGCCGTGAAGGAGCTGATGCCCGGTCTGCCGCAGGTAGGCGTCTTCGATACCGCCTTCCACCAGACGATGCCTCCCAAGGCCTTCATGTATGCCATTCCTTATGAGCTCTACGAGAAGTACGGCATCCGCCGCTATGGCTTCCACGGCACCTCTCACCGCTATGTCTCTGCCCGTGCCTGCGAGTTCTTAGGCATTCCTGCTGAGGGTACGAAGATGGTCACCTGTCACGTGGGTAACGGCGGCTCCATCGCTGCTGTCGTCGACGGAAAGTGCATCGACACCTCCATGGGTCTCACTCCGCTGGAGGGTCTCGTCATGGGTACCCGTTCCGGCGACATCGACGGTGGTGCCGTGACGTTCATCGAGAAGAAGCTTGGCCTCGACGCCGACGGTATGTCGAACCTGCTCAACAAGAAGAGTGGTGTGGCCGGACTGACGGGCGGCTCCAGCGATATGCGCGACGTGGAGAACGCTGCCAAGGCTGGTGACCCGAAGGCTCAGCTGGCTCAGGATATGTACTTCTACCGCATTAAGAAGTATATCGGCGCCTACGCTGCTGCCATGGGTGGTCTGGACGTCGTCGTCTTCACCGCCGGTGTCGGCGAGAACCAGATTGGTATGCGCTCGGCCGTCTGCAAGGACATGGAGTTCCTTGGCATCAAGTTCGATGAGTCGAAGAACAACGTCCGCGGCGAGGAGGCTATCATCTCGGCCGACGACTCGAAGGTGAAGGTTGTCGTCATCCCCACCGACGAGGAGCTGATGATTGCTACTGACACGATGAACCTGCTGTAAGACGAACACTTCGTTTTTCAATAACGAGGTTGTGTCATAACAAGCTTAGTTGAACAAAAATCTTCAAAATCTAACAAAAATGGCTTTCGAGAGGCTTGTTTTTGTTAGATTTTGAAGATTTTTGTTTTTTGATATATCGTTATTTTAGATGGCTGTTTGATGTGACCCCCCTGCTATTGTAGGGGTGTGAGCGGATAGACGATGTTCACGATGAAGATGTTGGCGGCGAGGATGATGAGGTTCATCAGCAGGCCGATGCGCATGAAGTCGCTGAAGCGGTAGCCGCCAGGACCGTAGACAAGCATATGGGTGGGGGAGCCGATGGGTGTGGCGAAGCTGCTGCTGACGCTCACCATCAGGGCGATGAGGAAGGGGAAGGGTTCGTAGCCCAGCTTCTCGGCTGCCTCGTACATGATGGGGAAGAACATGGCTCCTGCCGCCGTGTTCGAGATGAACTCCGTGATAAAGGTTCCCACGAGACAGATGGCCGCCATGACGACGATGGGGTTCGTGCCGCAGATGTCGAGGATGCCCATCGCGAGGCGTTCGGCGATGCCAGTCTTCTGGATGGCCAGTCCGAGGACGACGCTGCCGGCGAAGACCATCAGGACGTCCCAGTTGATGGCTTTCATGGCCTGGTCGGCGGTGCAGCAGCGCAGCAGGAGCATGGCGGCGGCAGCTATGAAGGCGCACTGTAGCAGCGGCATGACGTTGAGTGCTGAGAGGACTACCATGGCTATCATGATGACGGTTGAGATGAGTGTCCTCGCGCCGACGTTGACGACCTCCTCGCCGACGGTCAGCCCGTGGCTCGTCGTCAGCTCCAGGATGTCCTTCACCTTTCCGGCATAGACCAGATGGTCGCCACCCATGAGGAATTCCTCCTCAACCAGGGGTACTGGCACGTTGTCGAAATGGCGCCACTTGATGAGCCGGCCGCCCTTGACGTTCATCAGTCCGGCATAGCCCAGCGTCTCGCCGATGAACTTGTTGTCCGACGGCACCAACATCTCGACGGTGTACTCCGCCGTATCCTCGCTGTCCGACTCGGGTGCCTGACGGTCTGGGAGCAGGCGACGCATGGCGATGACCGAGAGCACGCCCACCGCGAGACAGAACAGTCCGGGGATGGTCGTCGCCAGCACGTTCATCGTTGTGCCCGTCTTGTCGGCATACAACCCGCTGATAATCAGGTTCGGCGGCGTGCCGATGAGTGTGCAGACACCACCCATGCCCGAGGCGTAGCTCAACGGGATGAGCAGCTTCGACGGCGATATGCCCAGCTTCTTCGACCACATCTTGACGATGCTGACGAACATGGCCACCACCGTTGTGTTGCTGAGGAACGAGCTCAGCGCCGCCACCGGCAGCATCAGTCTGACCACCGCCTTGCCGTAGCTGCCGGGCTGTCCCAGGAGGTTGTGCACGATCCATTGCAGCACACCCGTGTGCGTCAATCCCGCCACGACGACAAACAGTACGCCGATGACCACCACCGACGTGGAGCTGAAACCCGAGAACGCTTCCTTCGGATCGAGCACGCCCGTGACGAACAGCACGCCGACGGCTGCCAAAAACACCAGGTCGGTACGGAGCTTTGTCAGCAGCAGCGTGGTGAACATTCCCAGCACCGTGACAATCGTGATCCACGCATGCAGGTTAAACCCCAAGAACAATTCTGTTTCCATATGTCCATTAATACTTCTAAACCTTGTATGAACCGCTGAGCGGTTTATACGGTGCAAAAGTACTAAATCTTTGGGACATTATTATACACTTTCCTTATTTTTTTCTGATGACAGCATGAGGGAAGTGCTCTTTGATGGCAGCTTCCTGTTCGTCGGTCATCTCGCCATCTATTGTCAGGTTGTCAATCTGCAGTTTGTAGAACCACTCGGGCAGTTCCACTTTGTCGGTAAAGTAGAGGGTCAACCTCTTGATGTGTGGCAACTGGGATAGGTGCTCGGGTACCTTGTTCACACGCAACTCGATGCCGAGGAACGAAGTCTCTGAGTCCATCTTTTCGAGTCTCTTCACAATACTATCGTTGCTTTCCATCTGTCGCACCACCCATCCCATCTTGGGCTTGAGGGCATGTGTCTGGGTGTCCACTTCCGTACCAATGAAGCCTGCTACGAGTTGCAGCGGAACCTCAGTAAGAACAGTACCATCGGCGGGATCGATAATCTGGTATTTGAAGTCGACATACACCCGTTCCGATGGCATTTTGTGCGTGTGAGGCACTTGGTCGAGCGTCTTTCCACTCTCGTCAGGGAAGAACTTGAGTATCCAGCCATCCAGCTCTGTCGGCTTACGGAGGTCACATCTGCCACCAGCCAGTTCGTCAACACGTCCCTTCTTCACCATGTCCTGCCAGAAAGCCTGGTTGGGTTTTCCCTCGGAGGCCTTGACGAACTCCGTCAGGATAGGGACGAGACTCTTTGTCCATTTGCTGACGCCATATTGTCCCAGCCGCTGCGTCTTCTCCAGAACCTTCTGCCAGTCTTCAGGTGTGCCTTGGAGCGTGACGGAGGGAATGCCGCAGGCTATATAATGGACTACATAGTCGAAATAGCTCTTCATGGTCTCCATCAGCGTGATCTGAGAGGTGATGCGCTCGGTGATGCCTGTGGTTGAGAAGTCGGCGGTGATGGTCTTGGCGATGTCGCCCTTGGTGTTTTCGTTGATCTGTGCCGTAAAGTCACCCATCATCTTCTCCCAGTCAGCGTCCTCGGAGAGCAAGTCCTTCTCGGACTGTACCACCAGTTCCATCTTGCCTGTATGACTCACAAGTTTGTCGCGCATCTCTTCAGGATGGGCGTTTACATAGCGAGCGAAGCCCTGACTGATGAGCACCCAGATCATGTCGGGTGAGAACACGAGCGGACGGTGCTCGGCATAGGCCCGCACAATGGTCTTGAAGAACACGTCCTTTCCTGTGAAGGGGTAAAACTTCTCGTCGTCAGAAAAGCTCCAGGCAATCATGGCGTGGGTGTCGCCAGGAACGCCTTCATCGCGGAAAATCTCTTTGAGAACCTTAGGACCACTCTCTTGGAATTTTTCCAGATTAATACTTTTATCAACGGGCGAGAGATTCTCGTCGACAACGAAGGTGATGCTTTTCTGAGCCGTCACCTGGCTGGCCATGAGTGCCAGCACAATCATGGTAAAAAACTTTTTCATAGGTTGATTGGTTTTTGGTTATTCGATTTCCATTGTACCATCAAAGCTGATGGGGTCGCGGTTCATCGAGCGTACACGGATAGACGCATGACCGGAGTCAAAGATGTCAATCACATAGTGGTAGGAGTCCTCACGGGTCTTCACGTCGATGTCAATTTGTGTGTACTTATTCGATTTGGGCTTGCTCTCCTTGTAGGTCAGCACGGGCTCCTCGAAGTTCAGACCGATGGACGGTGACATCGTCGGCGACTGATAGGCCTGACCCAGATAGGGCAGGTAGCTGCGCAGCGTGTCGCCTCGCAGTTCCAGGTAGAAGTCGGGCGTCACCGTTCGTGAGCCATAGCGCATGGTGTTCATCGACGTGATGTCGATATGCCACCGCTTCGTGGCAATGGCGCCAGCCACAGCTATCTGTCTCCTTTCCTTCTTCGTCAGCTGGGGACGGACCTTCTGGCCACTGCTCCAGTTCTTCAAATCCGTCCATCCCTCAGGCATCCCGCCCTTGTCTTTGGCAGAGGGCATCAGGGGGTCTCCCGATTCCAATTCCCCGGTGAGGCCGTCTCTGTAGCCCTTAGGCGTGACCATATAAGATGTGGAGGCAAGGAAGTGAAGCTCATCCTTGGGCGACGTGACATCCAGGACGGGGTGAGCGGTGAAATGGCGGGGTGCCTCGACTTTGTCCGCCGGTGTCGGCTCTGTCGTCGGTGTCGGAATCATGGGGACTGGTTCCTGATTCTGGCTCCTTGCCCCTTGCTCCTTGCTCCTTGCTCCCAGTTGCTCCTCCTCCTCAACGATGGGCTGTGACGGGACGGCCGTCGGCTTCACCGTCTGTTGTGCCACGACGGGCTCCTGCGGGGTCTGCTCCTTTCCGAAGTGAATGACAAGGAGCAGGGCGATGCTGGCAGCAGCGGCAAGGAGAAGCCTCACCCCCCGCCCTCTCCCGCTCGGCCCAACGGGACGCTTTCCCCAGAAAGAATTGGAGAGGGAGCTTAATTTCGTACCTTCTGAGGAGGAGAGCCGTTGCTGTAGCCGCTCGTTCAGGTCGGCGGGCAACGGCGGCAGCTTCTGCTCTCGTCGGCTGACGGCTTCACGTAGGTTGGTGTCGTTCTTAAGTTCGTTCATTGTTCAGAGCACTTTTGATGATTCGATAAAGTTTCTTGCGGATACGGCTCAGTTGCGAGCCGACGGTAGAGGTAATGGAGCCGGTGACAAAAGCGATGTCGGCGAGGCTCATGTTGTCGTAGTAGAACATACTCACGATGGCCTGCTCGTGGGGCGGCAACATCGAGAGTGCCTGTTCCAGCTGCTGGATGGTCTCTTCGTTCTGGGACTCATCGTCAGGCACATCGTCCAGCGAGGCTGCACCCAGGTCGCGGTCGTCCATATAGACGATGTGGGGCTTCTTGCCGCGGACAAAGTTCAGCGACTCGTGGTAGGCAATGCGGTTGAGCCATGTGGCGAGCGATGCCTGACGAGGATTGTAGCCCTCGATGCCGCGCAGGGCCTTGACAAACACGTCCTGATAGACCTCTTCGGCATCCTCGCGGCTGGGCACGATGCGCTGCACCATGCGGAACACCGCTGGACCATACTCCGTGAGCAGCCGTTGGCAGGCGGCAGGCTTACGTTGTTGCAGGTCGTTGATCAGAACAGTTGTCTCTTCTTCCATGTTGACGTCGTCTTCTACCTATATATACACACAAGATGGATAATTATTGCAATCATCAAACAAAAGTTTTGCCCTTTTTTGACGTTCCTTGGGTGTGCGAAGATACGCAAAAAAGCCGAAAGCACAAAACTTTCGGCTTGGAAAATGTTTCTGAGGGTCAGAGAGGTGGTAGATAGAATCAGAAAGATGGTCGTTAGCGACAGGAGCCTGGCAGGCCTCTCCCCAAAGGTACACTTTACAGTTGAATTCTCTCGAGAATTGGTCGCTAAAGACCACCTTTTCGGCAAATAAGGTGACCTTTTCGTCGCTAAAGGTCATCTTTAGAATCATAAAGACCACCTTTTCGTCGCTAAAGGTCATCTTTTCACGGCTAAAGGTCACCTTTTCACGGCTGAAGGTGACATACTATGCGCACGCGTACACGTACGCGCATAGTATAGTTGTCATACCCTAAAATTATTCCGCTTATCTCGCTTATCCCACACCTGAACTGTTTGCAGGTAATGTGAGATAAGCGGGATAAGCGGGATGTTTTTCTGTTTAGCTACTATATACGCGCGCGGGCGCGAGAATTATTTCGCCGGGGTGATGATGCGGTAGTTGCCGCTGAGGTGCATGAAGGCGAAGAGGCGGAGCAAGCCGTCGTAGTAGGCGTCGAAGTAGCCGTCGTCGAAGGGCTCGTGCTTCATGTTCCATAGGTGGTCGACGAACTCGCGGCTCTTGTCGTGGCTGCACAGCTGCGAGGCGGCGGCGGTGGTGGCGACGAGGCCGATGCTATGGCGCAGCTTGCGGAAGCCGCCGGCACCGAGGATCTCGTTGCCCTCGGGGATGGTGCCGTCCTTGCGGTACTGGTCGAGGAACTTGTCGACGCCCTGGCTATAGAAGAAGTTCTGAATCTTCTCGCCGTACTGGCGCTGCCACTCGCCGTCGGCACAGCTCCACTCGTAGTCGAGCGTGATGTTCATAGGTACGCGCCAGGAGTCGTAGCGGAAGTTGTTGTTGCCGTTGCGGGGAGGCGTCTGGGGTGCCTGCTGCTGGCTCTGCGGCCGTCCGGGGAAGCGCATGGCCGCCATCTCGGAGCCGTCGTACTGGCACTGGTCGCCGTTGAGGCCGGTCTTCTCGTTGATGCACTTATGCAGGAACTCGCGGCTCTTCCGTGCACACTCCATCCAGTAGTCAGCACGTCCGTCGTCGCCCCACTTTGCCCATACCTCGTAGAAGGCGGGGATGTGGTAGCTGGGGTCGGTGAAACGCTGGCCGAAGCCGTCGGGGGTGAAGGTGATGAGCTGGCTTTCGGGGTCGATGAGGTACATTTTCTGGGGTCCTTGCTGCTGACCGCCGCCAAAGCCGCCAAAGCCTCCGAAGCCGCCCTGGCGGGGCTCAGGGGTGTACTCCTTGGGCTGTATGCAATTCAGGATGTTCTGGGCCTCGGCCTTGTAGTTGATGCCGGTATTGTCGCCCCAGCGGTTGCTGGCAAAGATGAGGGCGGTGATGAAGTAGAGCTCGCCGTCGCTGGCTGCTCCCTCGGCATTGCGTGTGCCGTCGGTGCGACAGCTCCAGGCGAAGTAGCCCTTGCGCGAGCCGTCCTGGTGCTGCATATACTTCTTGCTCCAGCGCCACAGGCGGTCGAAGATGTCCTTCTCGCCGAACTGCACGGCGACCATCAGTCCGTAGGACATACCCTCGGTACGGGCGTCGTGGTTCTTCACGTCGGAGACGTAGCCCATCGAGTCGCCTACCTCGAAGTAGACTTTGTTGGGTCCGCGGAACACGTCGTTGAACACTTCCTTCAGTTTTGCGTCGACATCGGCGGGCTTATAGCCCATCTCGACAAAGAGGTTACGGTACTGGCCTGTCTCGAAGGCGCCCTTCTTCCAGGGCGTCAGAGCCATCACGTTTGCACTAATCATTAGTGCGGCAAGGATTGTTGCTGTTTTCATTGTTTATCGTTATTGGTTGGTTTAAGGGTTTCTATGGATTTTTCTACATTGTACATTGTACATTCTTACTTTGTACATCCTTATAGTCGGCTTTCGCCCTCGATGTACTGCGACATATGCATGTGCTCGCCGTCCCAGACGACGTAGGAGAAGTGGCTGATCCAGTCGCCGAGGATGATCATGCGTGCCTTGTGCGTCAGCTGCAGGTCCACCTCTATGTGGCGGTGGCCGTAGATGAAGTAGTCGACGTTCGAGTGGTACTGGATGTAGCGCTTCGTGTAGAGCACCAGGTGCTCGCGCTCCTCACCCATATAGGGCGGCTCCTCGCCGTTGGGACGCTTCTTGCGCGAGTGCTTCGCCCATGTCAGTCCTAACCACATACCCCAGCGGGGATGGACGTTGGAGAGTGCCCATTGGCACAGCTTGGAGTGGAACAGGTAGCGCAGCAGCTTGAACTTGGGGTCGGGATCGCCGAGGCCGTCGCCGTGAGCCAGGAAGAAGACCTTACCGTAGAGCTCGGTGGTCAGCGGCTGCTTATGTAGGATGACGCCGCACTCCTTCTCCAGGTAGTCGTAGGCCCAGATGTCGTGGTTGCCCGTGAAGTAGTGTACCTCCACGCCCATGTCCGTCAGTTCCGACAGCTTGCCAAGGAACCGCGTAAAGCCCTTCGGCACCACGTACTTGTACTCGTACCAGAAGTCGAACATATCGCCGAGCAGGTAGACGGCCGCCGCCTTCTCCTTGATTGAGTCAAGGAAGCGCACCAGTCGGCGCTCCTGCATGCGCTGGTGCGGAATAGCCCAGGAGCCGAGATGAGCATCGGATAAAAAATAAATCGATTTCATCGCTTTCTTTTTTAGATGATAAATGAAAGATGATAGATATGATTAGTCTTGCTCGATGGCCTTGCCTGCCTTTTTCTTAAGGGTCTTTACAGAGGTGACGAGCATTTTTACTAATTCTATGCAATCTTTATTTATAGAGTCGTATTCTTTTTCATTAATATATCCTCCGTCATATAATTGTTTTAACCAATAGAGCGTCTCATCGGCTTCTTTTAACGCTATGTTCTGCTTGCTCAGGTAGTCGGGCGTGCTTTGTGCATTTTTGCTTTCAGATAGATTAGCCCCAATGCTGGTTCCGCTTCTTAGTACCTGTTTCGACATAATCAGTTCTCGCTTTTTCGAAACAAGATATTGGTACATCTTGACGATTCGGTTGGAGAAAGCATCAGACTTCTCCTGCAAGATATTGCGTTCTCGTTTCATCTCGTTAAACTAATCATATCTTTCATCTTTCATTTTTCATCTGTATGATGTCACTCAAAGCCGAGTTCAACTCGGGCTTCGAGTGACATCATACTCTGGTCCCATGCGGGCTCAAACACGAGGTTGACGTTGGCGGCGGTGATGCCGTCGACGCTCTCCACCTTCGTGCGGACGTCCTCGAGGATGAAGTCGGCAGCGGGGCAGTTGGGAGCTGTAAAGGTCATGTCCAGATTGACGGAGGCGTCCTCCTGCACGTCAATCTTGTAGATCATTCCCAGGTCGTAGATGTTGACGGGAATCTCAGGGTCGTAGACGGTCTTCAGCACGTCCACAATCCGCTCTTCTAACTTTGTTTTCTCTTCTTGTGTCATTTCTCCTTTTTTGCTTGCAAAGATAATGGAAAAAAGGCAAATGACAAAATAAAGTCTATATTTTTCCTTCTTCGTGATAGGAAAAGTAGTTGCCGTCGGTAATAATGACGTGATCCAGGAACTTGATGCGCATGACCCGGCTGGCTTGCAGGATGCTCTGCGTCAGACTGTTGTCGGCGCTGCTCGGCGCAAGGCTGCCCGAGGGGTGGTTGTGGCAGACGGCGATGACGGTGGCGTTCGAGAGCAGGGCCTCTTTCATCAGGATGCGCACATCGACGGCTACCTCGCTGATGCCGCCGTGGGCAATCTTCAACTCGCGGATGAGACGGTAGTTCTGGTTCATGAGCAGGAGCCAGAACTCCTCGGTGTCCAGGTCCTGCATCTTCGGATGCATATGGTTGTAGATGCGGGTGGCGGTACCCAAGTCGGGGCGCTCCTCGGGCTTCTCTGCCTGGCGGCGCTTGCCCAGTTCGCAGGCGGCCATGATGGTAATGGCCTTGGCGGGGCCCACGCCGTTATACTGGCAGAGGTCATGAATGCTCAGCTTGCCCAAGGTGTTCAGGTTGTTGTTGCAGTCGCCCAAAATGCGCTTCATCAACGAGACGGCGTCCTCCTTCGTCGAGCCACTACCTACGAGGATAGCCAGCAGCTCAGCGTCGCTGAGTGCCTGGGGGCCAAGCCTCTCCAGTCGCTCGCGCGGACGGTCTTCCTCAGACCACTTGTTGATGGTCAGCTTGTCGCTCATTTGTAGAAGTTCTTCTCGAAGGCAGTAAACTCGTCCTGTTTCAGCACGCAGCGCTTCCACCACGACTCGATGAAGCCGAAGCCATATCCCATCAGCTGCGTGAAGGCAGCGGGAATACTGAGCAGACCTACCCGGAGACTGCGGTTGCGGATGCTGGAATCGATGAAGATGAGAAGGCTGTAGAGGACAATGGGCAGCCACGGCAGCAGACAGAGCCAACGCCACTGGTCGTTGCCACAGTAGTACATCAGCAGGCGTCCGACTGCCGAGAGTAGCACGAGGCCGATGACACCGACGGTGAAGACCATCGGCAGCAGGTGGACGAGCTTCAGGGTGCCGGGGTGTCGCTTCTCGAGGTTGATGCGGGCGATGCCGCTGTTGTACACCTGACGGAAGAACTTCCGGAAGTCCGTGCGCCGCTTGTGCCACACCCATGCCTCGGGGATGAGCATCGTCTTGTAGCCCGCCTCGACGATACGGTAGGAGAAGTCGATGTCCTCGCCGAAGCGCATCTTCGAGAAACCGCCGAGTTCCATGTAGACATCGCGGCGGATGCCCATGTTGTAAGAGCGGGGGAAGAACTTATCAAGCTTCGCCTTGCCACCTCGTATGCCACCCGTCGTGAAGAACGAGGTCATGCTGTAGGAGATGGCCTTCTGGATAGGGGTGAAGTCTGGGTGCGCTGCGTCGGGACCGCCCCAGGCGTCAGCTTGCGAGGTGAGAGATGATAGATGAGAGATATGATTAGACTCGTCTGCTGAACCTTGGGGATTATTGCTCCCGTCAGAGTAATCATATCTTTCATTTTTCATCTTTAATCTTTCATCTACAGCATGTAGATAGCCCTCCGGCAGCACGACATCCGAGTCGAGCACGATGACCCACTCGCCGCTGGCGCGCTCGGCACCGTAGTTGCGGCTCTGTCCCGGTCCGCTATTGGGCTTGGCGTAATAATGCAAATCAAGGATGTCTGCGTACTTCTCGCAGACATCCTTGCAGGGTATTTTCGATCCGTCTTCAACGATGATGACCTCAAAGTCTCTAAATGTCTGGTGAGAAAGACTCTCCAGCAGCTCGTCGACTTCGTTTGGCCGATTGAAGACAGGAACGATGATTGAATACTTCAATTGTCAATTATCAATTATCAATTGTCAATTAACGCGGAGCGCTTACTCCTTCACGCGGTTCAGGTAAGAGCCGTCGCGGGTGTCAACCTGGATGAGGTCGCCTTCGTTGATGAACAGGGGAACGCGCACCTCAACGCCAGTCTCGAGCGTAGCGGGCTTCAGCGTGTTCGTGGCGGTGTCGCCCTTGACGCCGGGCTCAGAGTGAACGACGCGCAGGTTCGTCTTCACGGGCATCTCAGCATAGAGAATGGTACCGTCGGTGGTGTCGCTGACAACTTCCACGATGTCGCTCTCCTTCATGTACTCATGGCCGATAACGAGCTCGTTGTCGATGGGAATCTGCTCGAAAGTCTCCTGGTTCATGAAAATGCGGCCCGACTGATCCTCGTAGAGGTACTGGTAGGGACGACGCTCGATGATGACGTCCTCCAGCTTCTCGCCGATGTTGAAGCGACGCTCCAGCACGCGGCCGTCAGAAACATTCTTGACCTTGATGATCATGATGGTGTTACCCTTACCCGGCTTGCGGTGCTGGAAATCGATGCAAACCCAAATGCTGCCGTCCATGCGAATGGCGGTGCCTTTCTTAATGTCTTGTGAGTTAATCATAAAAAATGTACTATAATAATATGTAATGTGTCGATTTGCGGGTGCAAAGGTACAAAAAAAATGAGAAATGAGAAATGAGAATTGAGAAAATTTTGGGAAAAACTTGCGTAATTCGAAAAAAAGTCATACCTTTGCACCCCAAATCTGTTGAAATACAACAAATAATAATACGAAATAGCAATGAAAAGAACATTTCAGCCGCACAATCGCCGCCGCGTAAACAAGCATGGTTTCCGCGAGCGCATGGCCACCAAGAATGGCCGTCGCGTCCTGGCTTCACGCCGTGCCAAGGGTCGCAAGAAGTTAACTGTTTCTGACGAGCACCACGGCAAGTAAACGGCCTGTCGTTAAGAAAAACTTGGTAAAAAACAGAAAGAAGTGAGGAAATCCTTGCTTCTTTCTGTTTTTATTTATACCTTTGCGGGGAAATACAATGAAGGATTGCCAGATAAGAGATAATAGATAAGAGATAATAGATAAAATTGAGTAATTGAAGGGATGAAAATAAAGCAATTCTTTGGCAAGTTCGCCAATGCATATCTGTGGGGACACCTGGTGGCCATGGCCCTGGTCGTCATCGCACTGGCCTTTGGCGTGAAGTACGGACTGGAGATCTACACCCACCACGGCGAGGGCATCAAGGTGCCCGACCTTTCGAAGATGTCGTACGAGGGAGCCCTGCAGTTGCTGGAGAGCGACGGACTGCGCATCATGGTCAGCGACTCCGGTTACAACAAGCGTCTGCCTGCCGATTGTATACTGGCACAGACACCGGGTCCCGGCACGGCTGTGAAGCAGGGGCATATCATCTATGTCACCGTCAACTCGTCGGCGTCGCCATCGTTCCCCATCCCTGATATTGTGGACAACAGCAGCTACCGCGAGGCCGAGGCGAAGCTTACGGCCATGGGCTTCAGACTGCTGCCGCCGAAGTACGTCGTCGGCGAGAAGGACTGGGTCTACGGCATCGTCAGCCGCGGGCGGCGTATCAGCACGGGCGACGTGGTGTCCGTCGGCAGTCCGCTGACATTGCTTGTGGGCAATGGCCATTACGGCGACGACGAGGAGATAGACTATATTTCGGAGCCGGCCTATCAGGACGAGCAGCCCCTGGACCTGGAGTCGGAGGCTGACGATGTGCCTTCCTACGGAACAGACCATGGTATTGGCGATGAGTGACGAGCAGAATACCGACCTTGAGTTGGATGTCGTAGACGACGAGCAGCAGCAGTTGTACGAACACTACCGGCTGGTGGCCGACAGTGGTCAGGTGCCGTTGCGCGTGGACAAGTTCATGATGGAGCATCTGCGCCACACCACGCGCAACCGCATACAACAGGCAGCAGCCGCCGGCTTTGTCCATGTCAACGAAAAACCGGTGAAGAGCAACTATAAGGTGCGCCCGGGCGACGTGGTGACGCTGATGCTCGACCGTCCGCACTATGACACGACCATTGAGCCCGAGGACATCCCCCTCGACGTAGTCTACGAGGACGACCAACTGATGGTTGTCAACAAACCGGCAGGGCTGGTAGTACATCCCGGCGTGGGAAACTTCCACGGTACGCTGGTCAACGCCATCGCATGGCACCTGCGCGACCTGCCTACCTACGACCCCAATGATCCGGGCGTCGGACTGGTACACCGCATAGACAAGGACACCAGCGGACTGCTGGTGGTGGCTAAGACACCGACAGCCAAGACGCACCTGGGCCGCCAGTTCTTTGACCACGACACCCACCGCTCGTACAACGCCCTGGTGTGGGGACACTTCACCGAGGACGAGGGACGCATAGAGGGAAACATCGGCCGAGACCCGCGCGACCGTCAGCGCATGGCCGTCTTCCCGCCTGACAGCGACATTGGCAAGTCGGCCGTCACCCACTGGCGCGTGCTGGAGCACTTCGGCTACACGACACTCGTGGAATGTCGTCTGGAGACGGGACGCACACACCAAATACGTGCCCACATGAAGCACATGGGGCATCCGCTGTTCGGCGACGAGCGTTATGGCGGCACCGAGATACTGCGTGGCGAGCGGTCGAGCACCTACAAGGCCTTCATCCAGAACTGCTTCCAGCTCTGTCCGCGACAGGCGCTGCACGCACGTACCCTCGGCTTTGTCCATCCAACGACGGGCCAGCAGATGGATTTTACCTCGGAACTGCCGTCGGACATGGCAGCGCTGATTGACAAATGGAGAATATATATCAAAGGAAATACGAATAACACACTATGAAACAACTGAAACGCAACATTGCCATCGTCTGCGGTGGCGACTCCTCGGAGCACGACGTCTCGCTGCGCTCCGCACAAGGTATTTACTCATTCTTCGACAAGGAACGCTATAACGTCTACATCGTCGACATCAAGGGACAGGACTGGCACGTCGAGCTGTCTGACGGCACGACGACCAAGATAGACCGTAACGATTTCTCGTTCATAGAGGACGGCAAGGCACGCCTCTTCGACTATGCCTATATCACCATCCACGGCACACCGGGCGAGAACGGTCTGCTACAGGGCTACTTCGACCTCATCGGACTGCCGTACTCCACCAGCGGTGTGCTGGTCGAGGCCATGACGTTCGACAAGTTCGTGCTGAACCAGTACCTCCGGGGCTATGGTGTCAGCGTGGCCGACTCGCTGCTCATCCGTCAGGGCTACGAGGAGCTGGTCAGCGACGACGAGATAGAACAGCGTATCGGTATGCCCTGCTTCGTGAAGCCTGCCAGCGACGGCTCCAGCTTCGGCGTCTCGAAGGTGAAGTGCAAGGACCAGCTGGCACCGGCCATCCGCAAGGCCATGCTGGAGAGTCCTGAGATCATGGTTGAGGCCCTGCTCGAAGGTACGGAGATTACCCAGGGCTGTTACAAGACGCGTGAGAAGACCGTCCTGCTGCCCATCACCGAGGTGGTTACCTCGAACGAGTTCTTCGATTACGATGCAAAGTACAACGGACAGGTGCAGGAGATAACACCGGCGCGCATTGCTCCCGAGGTGGCCGAGCGCGTGGGTAAGATTACCAGTCATATCTATGATATCCTGCATTGCAACGGCATCATCCGTATCGACTATATCATCTCGCCCGAAGGTAAGATTTCCATGCTCGAGGTGAACACCACGCCCGGCATGACGGCCACCAGCTTCATACCGCAGCAGGTGCGTGCCGCCGGCTTGGAGATGAAGGATGTGCTGGCCGACATCGTTGAGAACCAGTTCTGAAAGATGACAGATGATAAATGAGGGATACGATGACTGAGAAGAACGAGTTCGACGAGATACGGCCGTACGAGGCTGGAGAGATGAAGCAGGCCTTTGAAGACCTGCTTGCTGACCGCCAGTTCAATGTCGTGATGAAGGGCTTAGCACCATGGCTGCCGAAAGGGCTGCGCAACGGTCTGCTGCGCCTGGCGTTCACGGGTGTGAAGACGCCCCTCGACTTCCAGAAGCGCTTCATGAAGCCGGTGGTGAAGTGGATTATGCGCCGCCATACCGACGGCTGCTCGTTTGACGATACGGCGCTAAAAACTAATCATATCTCTCATCTCTCATCTCTCATCTCTCATCTTGGCGAACGCTACACGTTCGTCAGCAACCACCGCGACATCGTGCTCGATTCTGCCTTCCTCGACGTACTGCTCATCGATGCTGGCTACCCAACGACGGTAGAAATTGGTATTGGCGACAACCTACTCATCTATCCCTGGATCAAGCGGCTGGTGCGGATGAACAAGGCCTTTACGGTGCGTCGCGGACTGACAGCCCACGAGATGATGCGCTCGTCGCAGCTGATGAGCCGCTACATACACTATGCCGTCACCGAGAAGAAGGAGAATATCTGGATAGCACAGCGCGAGGGACGCGCCAAGGACTCCAGCGACCATACGCAGGACGCCGTGCTGAAAATGCTGGCCATGGGGTATGAACAAGGAACGAGGAACGAGGAGCGAGGAACGAACGCTGACGCTTTGCGTGAACTCAACATCGTGCCGCTGACCATCAGCTACGAGTACGACCCCTGTGACTATCTGAAGGCTCAGGAGTTCCAGCAGAAGCGCGACAACCCGTCGTTCAAGAAGAGCAAGCAGGACGACCTTGACAATATGAAGACGGGTATCTTTGGCTACAAGGGGCGTGTGCACTACTGCTGCAGCGCGCCTGCCAACACTTGGATTGACGAGCTGAACGGCCTGCCCCGTAACGAGTTCTTTGCAGAGCTCAGCCGGCGCATGGATCGTGAGATACACCGTGGCTACCGTCTCTTCCCCTGTAACTATATTGCCGCCGACCTGCTTGATGGCGGCCGACAGTATGCCGAACACTATACCGAGGCCGATGTCGCCCGCTTCGAGAAATACCTGCAAGGCCAGCTGGAGAAGATCCGGCTGCCGCAGAAGGATGAGCCGTTCCTCCGTGAGCGGATGCTTACCATGTATGCCAACCCTGTACGCAACAAACTCGCTGCCCAATGAAGAATACATTCCGTTTATTGGTAATCATATCTATCATTTCTCATTTTTCATCTCTCCTCTCGTCGTGTACGACAGATGCCTATGACAAAGGCGAGGGCGAGTATTCGCAGCTGCGTGCCGACTTCGTTGAGGCTCATGTCGGCAGTGACAAGCGTGTGGACTACGTCCTGACCGACGACGGTGACTCCCTGCGTACGAACCCGCCGTTCACCGTCAGCTGGATAACGACGGCAGACACCATCTACCGTGCACTTCTGTATTATAACTTGCAGGATGGCGAGGTTGACGGTTACAACCTCTCGCAGGTGCTTGTTCCGGAGGTGAAGTCCGCCAGCCGTTTCGGCTCCGTGGTCAAGACTGATCCGGTCTATCTGCAGAGCGCTTGGCGTGCCCGCAGCGGCCGCTACCTGAACCTGCGGTTGCGGGTGTTGACGGGTGACACCAAAGATGGCAAGACGCCGCGCCAGGTCTTCGGTTGTGTCAGCGACACCCTTGTCAAGCATGAGGATGGTCGCAGTACGCTCCATCTGTTGTTGTATCACAACCAGAACGGTCAGCCGGAGTACTACTCGCGCGATGTCTATCTAAGCATCCCCCTCGCAGGTGTACAGGCTGACACGGTTGTCATGCGCCTGCAAACCTACGAGGGGGAATATTCAAAGGCTTTTTACTAACGTCCCTTTTCCTTATTTCGGAGCATTGTTGTAGACGCTCTCCAGCGTATAGCTGGCATTGTCGCTCGTGGCGGCCTTGATCATCTTCTGCACCAGCGACTCCAGGCCGTTGATGTAGCTACCATTGCTGTGGTCGAAGTAACCATGGTGTTCGTCACCGCCGCCAATGCTGTTGTTGTCCCAGATGATGACGGGCATGTTGTATGTGTGGGCAGCACGGCAGACATACTCCAGGTAGTAGTTGCGGAACAGGTTGGAGCGGTCGCTCTTGTGCATCACGCAGCCATATTCGCCGATGTAGACGGGAATGTCGTTGGCAATGAATTTCTCGTGCAGCTTCTGGAAGGTCTCGACGACGTGCTCCTCGTTGCTGCCTGACTCAAACGTACCGGCTGCTGCTGTGTGGCCCCATTCTGACTTGCCGTAGTTGCCCTCTGGTGTCAGCGTGAAGTTACTCGGGTCATAGAAGTGGACACTGACCATGATGCGCTTGGCGGCATCGGTGGGCAGCACGAAGCCGTCTTCAACAGCGAAATTCGGACTCGAGGCGTAGGCAGCTACTCCTATCCAGCGTGTGGCGTTATTGCCGCCAGTGGCACGGATGGCATCGACGCACGTCTGGTTCCACTCGTTCAGCGTCTTGTACTGTTTGCCGCCGTCCGTACGGTTGGCACCCCAGCCCCACTGACCGTCCTGCACCTCGTTGAAAGCCTCAAAGAAGAGGAAGTCACCCTTCGACCGGAAGGCTTCGGCAATCTGTGTCCAGGTCTTTGCAAGGCGGTTCTTAATCTGGTCGTTGATGATGTTGTTGCCGGCAGCCTCTTTGATGTCCATCCAGTACTCGTCGTGGTGGGTGTTCAGGATGACGTTCAGTCCAGCGGACTCAGCCCAGTCGACGTTCTGCTTCACTTCTGCCATATAGTCTGGCTCGATGGTCCAGTTGTCGTCAGTGGTTTGGTAGTTGCCCCAGGTGACGCAGATGCGCACGGTGCTGGCGCCAGCCTTCTTCAGGTTGTCGTAGAGTGTCTGCGTGGGCGTGGCCTTGTCCCAGTAGCCCCACTGCGGGTGAACGCCGTCCTCGCCGCTGCTGGTGTCGAAGTGGTTGCCCAGGTTCCAGCCCCATCCCAGTCGCTTGGCCAGTGCCGTGGCGCTGTTGTCGGTGGGCTGAGGTGCCGCTTTCGTTGTGAAGTTCACCGTGTAGGCAGGTGCCGACGCCGTGTTGTCAGTCTTGCTCACGATGGCGCCAGCTGGGATGGTCAGTTTATAGGATTTCCCTTCCTCTAACGTCGGGAGAGTGATGATGACATCCATTGACGTAGTCGGACTCGACTTTGCAGTACATTTCGTGCCATTCAGTGTGATGTTGGCTGATGGGCTGACCGTCACCGTGGTGTTGTAGGAGAGGGTTACTTCTGTAAGCTCAGAGGCCTTATACTCCGTGCCCTCGGTGATGCTGCACGAACGCAAGCTAACAGTCACCGACGGTGTGGGGGTATCTTCGCTTTCATCGTCGCCACAGGCCCACATTAGTGGTAGGGCGATGGCGGAGAGAATTAGTAATATTTTTTTTCTCATGATATAAGGGTGTTTTGTTTAGCTTGTAAGAGGCACTACTCCCTGTCGGAGCAGTGCCTCTTGGTATTTTTTGTCTTGTCGTGGTTACTTCATCACCACCTTCTTGAGGATAAAGTTGAAACCAGTGATAATCAGTCCTCCGTTGGCAATAAAATCGTCAATAGCATCTTGTGTCAGCTGTACTTCGTAGAGACCTTCGTCGCTTGGGAAGTCGTACTGCCAACCGAGGTTGCCGGGCAGTGCGCCCCACTCAATGCCATGACGCAACGACAGGCAGCCCCAGTTGCTGTCACCGGGAGTTTTCTTCTCGTAGGTGAGGCACAGCTTTGTTCCGGCTTTTACAGTAGACCAGTCGTATGCACCGTAGGCCATGGTCTGCAAGCAACCGCCCACGTTCCAGTCAATGTCCAAGGATCCCTTCCAGATGACGTTCTCGGGGATAGAACGTGCCACCTTTGTGATGACGAAGTTGAAGCCAGTGATAATCAATCCGCCGTTGGCAATCAGATCATCCAGAACGTCCTGTGTCAGTGTTACCGTATAAACACCGCCATCGTCGGGGAAGTCGTACTGCCAGCCGAAGTTGCCGGGTAGGGCGCCCCACTCAATGCCGTGACGCAGGGACAGACAGCCCCAGTTGCTGTCACCAGGAGTCTTCTTCTCGTAGGTGATGTACAGTTTCGTGCCGGCTTCTACAGTAGACCAGTCGAAGGCACCGTAGGCCATGGTCTGCAGGCAACCGCCCACGTTCCAGTCAATGTCCATGTTGCCGCTCCACAGGGTCTCAACGGGATCCTCGCTGTACATAGAAATCTTATCCGACTCGATGCTGTAGTTCTCGTGCTGAACGAGAATCACGGTGCCGTCGCCCATCTTCTCGGGAACAACAAATGAAATCTCTGTGGCACTCTGTGTGAACGAACCTTTCTCCAGAGGCTCCTTGATAGCGGGGAGTATCAGTTGCGTGATGCGGTCGAGGTTTGTACCCTTGATGGTTACGGTCTGGCCTTCCTTCACATCCTTGGTCGGGGCGGTAGCTGTGACTGTGGCCAACGGCATGGTGATGTCGACTGAAGTCGTCAGACCAGAGGCAGCAGTCAACGTGACGGTACCTGACACAGTATTGCTGGGAACAGCGACTGCAATCGACTTGCCGTCAGCAGTGGCAGTGAATGCTACTTCCTTGACGGCAGGGAAGTCGATGGTGGTCACCAGGTCGAGGTTCTCGCCCGTGATGGTTACCCGCTCGCCGAAGTCGGGTGTAGCGTTCGAGATGGCGGTGGCCTTCGGAGCGTCGACATTGAGGTTGCCGATGGTGAAGTTCTCTGCACCGTCGCTTCCGTCGTTGTATGTCAGCTCACCAGTCTTTGCCTCGGCCGGTACACGAACCTGAATCTCGGAACGGGTGTTCTTGACGAACGACTCGGCGTCGACAGCCACATGGTCGAAGAAAATCACTTCGCCGATGTTCCACACGTACTCACCCTTGATGGTCACTACGTCACCAGGATGAACAGAGGTGGGCGAGAGCGACGTCACCTTAATCTCTTCAGCGAAGGTGATGTTCGACTTTGACACGATGGTGTCGCCGTTATTCAGCACCAGACGGAGCTTGCCGGGTACACACTGGTCGGGAATAGTGACGGTCATCTCCTCGGAGTTCTGGAGGCTGAACTCGCCTGCGATGTAAGTTGTCGAGGGAGACAGCTTCTGGTTGCCCTCGGGGAAGAGCACTTCTTTGACGCTGTTCAGACGGGTACCTGTCACGCGCATGGTCTCGCCACGGGTGATGGGCATGGGACCGAAGCCCAGGATGTTCACACCGCTCTTGTTGTACTGGTTGGTGTCAAGATCATCCTCGCTACAGCTGGTGAAGCCAGTTGTTACCGCCAGCGCAGCTAAGGCCAATACGGATATTTTGCGATATATTTTCATATTACTAATTTCTTAATTCTTAACTCTTAGACTTTAAAACTCTTACAACTCTACCGCACGGATGTTGTCGATGCGGATGATTGGATGGCACGTCGTGCCGCTCTTGACACCGTTCCAGATGAACAGGGTCAGACCGGTGAAGTTGCTGGCATTCAAAGCCGTCGTTGATGCCACGCCTGTCTCAAGGTACTTGAAGTTAGAGATAGGAATGGTCACTGTGGTCCACTTGCCGCCAGTGTCGTAACTGCCTGTCTGACTCCAAGGTGTCCAGAGTGCACGCGGGTAGTCCACGTCGTGGAAGAACGTGTTGTTGGCCGTGGCATTAGTCACCTGTTCATCGCCAGTGAACAGACACTGCATGGACAGGTTCGTCCACGGGTTGCTGGCAGGGATGTTGACCTCAAACTTCAGAGCCATGTTCTCGAAGTTGGCAAAGCTGACCTTGTCTGACAGACGGTCAGTAGCTTCTGGCCAGTATTCTAAGGCCAGGTGGCCGTCATCCCATGTGTCGTCGCTGATGTCGCAGTCGCCTAACTGGAGGTAGTAGCCGTCCAGTGAGTTGTCGTCGTTAAGAATGGTGGCACCATGCCAGCCGTGCTTGAACATGCCATTGGCGTAATCGTCCGTCCAGCCGTTGTCCCAGTTGTCGAACAGCATACCACGGGAGTCGTGGAAGTTGAAACGGGCTTTCTTCTTGCCGTAGACAGTGGCTACCTCTACAGGACCTTCGGCCAGACCGCTGGGAACGGTGAAGCTGATGGAAGTCATGTCAAAGTTGTCGATGTCAATCTTCTTGCCACCAATGGTCAGTGCCAACGGGGTGTTGGGGTCATCGACGAAGTAGTTGCCGTAGATGGTGGCCTTCTCGCCAACCTTGGCCCACTCGTTGCTCATGTTGTTGATGGTCGGACCAGGCACGAGCACCTTGAAGTTGTAGGCCGTCGTGTCGTTGGCGTTGTTGACCATGAAAATCTTGTCGTATACCACACCGGGAATCTTACTTGGTACGGTGACAATCATGGTGTTGTCGAAGATAAGGCTCGGGATGAGCTGTGCCTCCTGGTCGTTGAAGAACATCTTGGTGATGCTGCGCAGATTGTTGCCTACAATGCAGATGCTGTTGTCCATGTAAGCACCAGTGATGATGGAGTCGGCGCTTTCCAGACCGAGTGTGCGTATATAGCGGATGGTAGGTGTGCCATCGCTGACCTCATACTTGTCAGGCTCGTCCTTACAGCCTGTGAATACAGACAGCGTAAGTGCCAGGGCGCTTAGCAAGAAGAGACTTTTTGATAATCTTTTCATGATTAATATGGTGTGTTAAGGGTTAATACTTATAGGTCTCACGCACATTGACGTGGATGGCGTCTTCCTTCAGGTGTGGGTTGAAGGTCAGGTCTTCCATCGGGAACGGAATGGTGAAACTGCTGATGTTCACGTTAGGCACAGGCGTCTGGTCGTCGTACATGGCTGTCTGGTCATTACCGTCGTCGTCCTTGTTGACGAGCTGCCACTGTCCTGTCTTATAGTAGTTCTTGAACATCGGGTCAAGGTTCCAGTAGACGTTACGGCGCTGGTTCTTGATTTCTGAAATGGCGCGCTCGGGGTTGTAGTATGACAGACGGACGAAGTCGTACCAGCGGTCGCCCTCAAGGGCGAGTTCCAGACGGCGCTCCTTCCAGACGTCATCGAACGTCAACGACGTCTTTGCTGTGGCGTTGGGAATGGCACGCTGGTGAACGGCGTTGAAGGCCTTCAGTGCATCGGCGTCGCTACCCTGACCCATCAGCACTTTCGCCTCGGCCAGTACCAGATAGACATCGGCCAGACGGAGTAACGGTGTGCACAGCGAGCTGGCCATACGATCGGCTGACGATCCGAGGGCTGCCATGTGGTCGGCGTTGTTACCGTACATATGTTTGACGACGTTACAACCCGTTGGTGCTCTGTGCTGCTCCCAAGCGGCGTCGTTGTAAGTCTTGTCGTATTCAAAACGCATATAGTCGAAGCCGCCATGGTCGCGCCACAGGTAGGGAACGACATCGCCGATGGTCATGAACGTGGCCTTACGGCGGGTGTCAACATCGGGGCGCGATTTCGGGTCGTCGAGGACGTTGAACCCGAAGGCATCCTGCAAGTCAATTGACGGGCAGTTCCATTCGCCCCATACATCGCCGAACTCGTCAATACCGGTCATACCAAGGTCTGACTGGAAAGAGTTCTGAGATGTCCAGTTGCCGCTGACCACCCAGCGCCAGGCAATCATGTTCTCCTTCGACTTGTTGCCCTCGAGTTTGAAGACGTCGGCATAGTTCTTTTCCAGTTGACGGCCGCTGTTGTCCATCACGTCCTTGGCGTAGTCGTAAGCCTTCTGCAGGTCGTTGTTGTCCAGTTTGCCGCTGACACCGGCCTTGGCCAGATAGACCTTGGCCAGCAGACCCTTGGCGCAGTACTTGTCGAGGCGTCCCTCGTCGCAAACTTCAGGCAGCAACTCGATGGCCTTCTCCAGCGTCAAGCAGATGTACTCGTAGACATCGGCCTTCTGAACCTTCAGCTGGTCGTTGTAGTCGCCTCTCTCCAGCATCTCTGAGTTGTCGTGGACGATGGGCACGTCGCCGAAAGTACGTACCAGATAGAAGTAGGCCATGGCCTTCCACAGCAGGCACTCGCCCATGGTCTGGTTCTTGACGGCCTGCGAAGCACCGCTGCCCGCAATGTAGTTACGTACGACGTTAGCGTGGCCGTTGACAGCCCATAGCGAATACGACATATTACGGATGTGCTTGGAACTGGAGTTGTACGAGAAGTCCAGGTACATATGCTCATCGGGACCGTTAGCATACAGGTTGCCGGCAGTGACTTCGCCTAAGTAGATGAAGCCGCGCTGGAAATCGTACCACGGCGAGTTATACAAGTAGTTGACAGCCGCGATGCATTCGGCGTCGTTGCGGTAGTATTGGCCTGCCGTGTAGTTGTCTTCTGTCGGGCGGTCCAGGAAGTCCTCGCACGAGGTTAGTCCCAATCCCATGACAGCTGCGGCCAAATAAAATTTGATATTCTTTATTTTCATAATGATAGCCTCCTATGTTTAGAATGATAAGTTAATACCGAAGGTGCAGGTGAACGGCGACGGGTAGCGGCCGTTGTCAAGACCGAAGACATAACCATGCTGGTCGGTCGTCGATGCACCGATTTCGGGGTCGTAGCCGTCGTAGCCGGTGATGGTCAGCACGTTCTGCAGGTTGCAGTAAACGCGCAGGTTCTCCAAGTAGAGCTTCTTGGTGATGCTCTTCGGGAAGGTGTAGCCCAGTGCGATATTCTTCAGACGGACGTATGAGCCGTCCTCGATATAACGGTCGGAAATGATCTGGTTGTAACTGTTGCCGATGGCTGCACGAGGAGTCTTCGTGTCGGCGTTGGTGACGTAGACGTTAGCAACGTCGTTGTACCACATACCGCCGTCAGCATAGACCTTGGCAGGATCGATAGGAGCCAAGTGAGCACGGTCGGCTATCTTCTCCTGAATCTGGTTGCCCCAGGTGCTTGACATGGCTGTCAGGGGGATAGAGGTGTAGTTCATAACCTTGTTGCCCACGGAACCGTTGATGAAGATGCTCAAGTCGAAGTTCTTGTAGTTGAACGTGTTAGTCCAGCCGAAGGTGAACTTGGGCAGCGGAGTACCGATTTGTGTCTTATCGTTCTCGTCAATCTTACCATCCTCATTCACGTCCTTGAACTTCAGGTCGCCCGGCCATACGGTGTTGGTCTTGTTGTACTGCGACGGGTCGGTCACGTGGTGCCAGTTACCGTCGGCGTCCTGGGTGCAGGAAGCACTGTAGAGTGTGTTGACGGGTGAATTCAGAATGTCGTCAAAGTCCTTGTAAACACCCTCTACCTGGTAGCCGAAGAAGTCGTACATCGGGCGGCCGACAGAAGATACGGCGACGACGTCGTCCCACTGACCGTAGCCGATGATGGAGGCTGAGGTTGTGCCTTGCAGGGCTATGAGCTTGTTCTTGTTGAACGAGAACTGAATGTCTGTATCCCAACTGAAACCTTTCGAGAGAATCGGTGTTGCCTTCAGTTCAATCTCCAGGCCAGTGTTACGCATGGTTCCGTAGTTGCCGGCGGGAGCGGTGAGGGCTGATGATGGGTTGCCCTGAGTGCCTAAGTACGAAGGCAGTTGCATCAGCATCAGCATATCCTTCGACTCTTTGCGATACCAGTCGATGGTCAGATTGATGCGGTTATTCAGGAAACCGAGGTCGATACCAAGGTCAATCTGCTCCTGTGTCTCCCACTTGATGGCTTCGTTGGGCAGACCGTCAGGCTTGTAAGAGAGACCCAGGGCCGATGGCATCGGAGTCATGGTGACACCCCAGCGGTAGGCACCGATGTTGGAGTTACCAGTCTGTCCCCAGCCGATACGGATTTTACCATTCGACAGCCAGCTCTCTGTAGCGGCTTTGATGAACTGCTCGTTGGTGAAGCGCCAGCTGGCTGCCAGTGAGTGGAAACCTGCCCAGCGGTTCTTCGGACCGAAGTTCGAGCTGCCGTCGTAACGGTAGGTATAGGTGGCGTAGTAACGCTCGTCGTAATTATAGGTTTCGCGCGTGAAGAACGACGCCATCGAGGCACTGCCAAAGCCAGAAGAGAAGTCCTTAGCTGTCTTTTCAACGAGGTTAGGATTCTGGACGTCATTACGTGGCAGGTTGGTACCCGTAATGCCCTGATATTTCCAACTCGATTCCCACGACTCCTGGCCGAGCATAGCCGTGAAGCTGTGCTTGTCTATCTTGCCCGTGTAGGTCAGATAGTTCTTCAACTGGTAAAACTTGTTGTTGTTGTTCTGCCAGTGGTCGGCGTTGCCGGGTTTCTTCCAGCCACCCAGGTCGACGGATGGTTCCCAGGTCTCAGCGTTCGAGCCGGAGATGTCGTAGCCTAATTCTGCGTGCCAGACGAGGTTCTTCAGGAAGCTGACCTCAGCAAAGATGTTACCCGTCAGCTTGCGGCGCTCCAGTGTGTAGGAGTACATGTTGGCCAAGGCGATGGGGTTGGGGTTGGTATATCCCTCACGTGCTTCAGCATAGTAGTTGCCGAAAACGTCGTAGATGGGGATGTCGGGCAGCGTCGTCAACGAGTAGGTGATGATACCCTCGTTGCCGTCGGCTTTCTTCAGGTCGTCGTTGGTTGTCGAGAAGGTCGTCGACATACCGAGCTTCAACCACGGCTTCAACTGGGCGTCAAGGTTGGCGCGTACCGAGTAACGGCGGAATTCTGAACCGATGATGGTACCTTCCTGGTTCATGAAGTTTCCCGACACGTAGTACTGCACATTCTCGTTACCGCCCTGGGCACTCAGCTGGTGCTGGTGCTGGATAGCGGTCTGGAAGACGGCGTCCTGCCAGTTCGTACCCTTACCGAGGATACTCGGGTCGGCGTATACTTTGTTGGCCTGGCTCTTGACAATCCAGCCATTGTCGACAAAGTCCTGATAGTATTCTGCGTATTCGCGCAGGTTCATCATGTCGAGACGCTTGACCTGACGGTTAACGGCCAGCATACCATCGTAGCTGAACTTGGCTTCGCCAGCCTTACCGCGCTTGGTGGTGATGAGCACCACGCCGTTGGCACCCTGGGCACCATAGATGGCGGTGGCGGAGGCGTCCTTCAGAATCTCCATCGACACGATGTCGCTGGGGTTCAGCGTTGACAGCGGCGAGATGGTTGATACCTTACCATTGCCGAGGCGGTCGCCAAGACCATAGTCAGAGCCAGACTGTCCGCCGCTCTGCACGATGACACCATCAATGACGTAGAGCGGTTCCTGGTTGGCATTGATTGAACCGATACCGCGGACACGGATGGACGACGATGAACCAGGGGCACCCGACGTTGTCACGGCGGTCACACCTGTGGCATGGCCCTGCAGCGACTGGTCGAGCGACGTGATGACACTTCCCTTCAGAGCCTCTTCGCCGATAGAGGTGGAGGCACCGGAGAGGTCGCTCTTCTTCATCGTACCGTAACCGACGACGACAACCTCGTCGAGCATCTTCTTGTCCTCCTCGATGGTGATGTTGTAGACGTTTTTGCTGTCTACCTTCACCTCCTTCGAGAGGTAGCCCACGAACGAGACGACAATCGTCTGGCCGGGACGGGCGTTGAGAGAGAACTTGCCGTCGAGGTCGGTGGCGACACCGTTCGACGTGCCTTTAACTACGACACTGGCACCGATGACCGGACCCATGGCGTCCGACACGGTACCTGTAATCTTCTTACTTTGCTGCTGAGCCTGGACGTCGGGCGTCGGACTGGCAGCATAGGCTGACTGTGGCGAGACAATTCCCAGCAGGGAACAGGCTCCCACGAGTAGCGCTGTCTTTCTGAAAGCTTTTTTCATGTCTTAGCGTTGTTGTTATGTATAGTTAGTATAGTTAGGTATAATTCCTTCCTTAGGCTAGTTTTGCGACATAGGTTAATTTCCCGTTGCAAAGATAGGGCAAATTCTTGAAACGACACAATACTTTATTGACATTCTTTGATACTATTTTGACAAAATAAATGAATTATTGGAAAAAGTAGAAGAAAGGGAGAGAAAAGGTCGTAAAAGAACAAAAACCACGCACCCAGAAGGGTGGTGGTTTTTGCATAATTTCTTTGTAAATGGTGGTTTTTTGTCAATTTAGAGTGCTTCGAGCATTCGTTTCAGCACTACCGAACATGAGATCTCGCGGTTGGCTGCTTCGGGTATGACGATGCTGTTGGGCGACTCGATGACATCGTCGGTGACGATGAGTCCGCGACGCACTGGTAGACAGTGCATGAACTTGGCGTTGTTTGTCCAGGACATATGCTCGGTGTCGACGGTCCATGCCATGTCCTTCGAGGTAATCTTACCATAGTCGGCAAGATTGGTGACGCCAGGGTTGGACCAGTTCTTGGCGTAGATGAAGTCTGCACCCTCGAAAGCCTTCCGCTGGTCATACTCTACATTGGCATCGCCGACAAACAGCGGGTCGAGCTCGTAACCCTCGGGGTGGGTGATGACGAAATCGACATCGGCGGCTTGCATCCACTGTGCGAAGGAGTTGGGTACGGCCTGAGGCAGGGCACGGCAGTGGGGTGCCCAGGTGAGGACAACTTTAGGTTTTCTATTCTCTTGCTCCTTGCCCCTTGCTCCTTGCCCCCAATATTCCTTGATGGTAATGAGGTCGGCAAAGGCCTGCAGGGGGTGTACGGTGGCTGTCTCCATGGCGAAGACGGGCTTGCCTGAGTACTTGATGAACTGGTTGAGTACTGTCTCGGCATAGTCATATTCGCGGTCGGTGAGTCCAGCGAAGGAACGGACGCCGATGATATCGCAGTAGCAGCCCATGACGGGTATGGCCTCAAGGAGGTGTTCGCTCTTGTCGCCGTCCATGATGACGCCGCGCTCGGTCTCTAGTTTCCACGCGCCAGCGTTGACATCGAGTACGATGACGTTCATGCCAAGGTTCATGGCAGCTTTCTGTGTTGACAGACGTGTACGCAGGGAGTTGTTGAAGAAAATCATCATCAGGGTCTTGTTCTTGCCCAGATGCTGATACTTGTAACGGTCGTTCTTAATCTCCATGGCCTCGGCCAGAGCCTTCTCTATGGGGCCGATATCCTGTACGTTAATAAAACTTTTCATATATTCTTCTTTTTTGCAAGGATTACAGGACTTAAGGACTAATTATGTAGGAAAAGTCGTGTTAGTCCTGTAGTCCTTGCTAAATTAATATTATGGGCGGGTTTGTCCTTCGCCTTCGATGAGCCACTTGTAGGTGGTGATTTCCTCAAGTGCCATGGGACCGCGTGGACCTAGCTTCTGGGTAGAGATGCCAATCTCGGCACCGAGGCCGAACTGTGCACCGTCGGTGAACGAGGTCGGAGCATTCCAATAGACGCAGGCGGCGTCGACGTGAGCCTGGAAGCGGCATGCTGTCTCTTCGTTCATCGTGATGATGGCCTCGCTGTGGCCGCTGCCGTTCTCGTCGATGTGCTCCAGGGCTTCATCCAGTGAGGCGACGGTCTTGATGGCCAGCTTGTAGTCCATGAACTCTGTACCGAAAGATTCTTCCGTAGCGTGTTCCAGCAGGGGGTATTTTCCGTCAAGGGCAGCGTAAGCCTTTTCGTCGGCGTAGATGATGACTTTCTTCTCTGCCATCTTTTCACAGAGGGCAGACAGGTCGGCAAGGCGGCTCTCGTGGATGAGCAGGCAGTCGAGGGCGTTGCAGACAGAGACACGGCGTGTCTTGGCGTTGTTGATGATGGCTCGGCCCATCTCTAGGTCACCGTCCTTGTCGAAATAGGTGTTGACGACGCCAGCGCCTGTCTCGATGACAGGTATGCGGGCGGTATCGCGGACGAAGTCGATCAACTTGCGGCCGCCACGGGGTATGCAGAGGTCAACATAGCCAACGGCGTTCAGCATCTCGCCAGTAGCCTCATGAGTAGCCGGCAGCAAAGCCACAACGTCCTTTGATACACCGAATTTCTCCAGCACTTCGTGAATCAGCGCCACCTCTTCGCGGTTGCTCTCGTCGGCATCCTTGCCGCCCTTGAGTACGCAGGCGTTACCGCTCTTGAAACAGAGCGAGAAGACGTCGAACGTCACGTTAGGACGTGCCTCGTAGATCATACCGATGACGCCGAAGGGCACGCTCACACGACAGAGGCGCAGACCGTTGGGTAGCGTCTTCTGCTTGGTGATATGTCCAAGGGGCGAGGGTAGGGTGGCGACATTACGCATATCGGAGGCGATGCCCTCGAGACGACTGTCGGTGAGTTGCAGACGGTCGTAGAGCGGGTTCTCGCGGCTCATCTTTGCAAGATCCTTGGCGTTGGCCTCGAGAATTCTCACCTTATTATTAATTATAGCGTCAGCTACGGCTAGCAGGATGTCGTTGCGCTGCTGGTCGGTGAGCAGGGCCAGTGTCTTGCTGGCGCGCTTCACTCTCTCGAATGTCTCTTTCAGTTGCATATCTTAAATTCTGTGTGGGGTGTCTCGTTTGGACGCTCAATGAGGTCGATAAGCACGTTCTCGCGCTTGCCGTTGGCAATGATGACGCGGATGCCGCTCTGCTGGATCTTCGTTGCCGTGGCATATTTCGACTGCATACCGCCCCTTCCGGCCGAGCTCTTCTCGGTCTGGATGTAGTCCGACAGGTCGGTGCCGGGGGCAACCTCCTTAATCAGTCGCGACCGAGGGTCGCTGGGGTTGCCGGTATAGATGCCGTTGATGTTCGACAGGAGGATGAGTGTGTCGGCCTTCATCATCTGTGCGATGAGACCGCTAAGCTCGTCATTATCAGTGAACATCAGCTCGGTGACGCTGACGGTGTCGTTCTCGTTGACGATGGGCAATACGTTGTTCTCCAGCATGACGGTCATACAGGCCTGCTGGTTGCGGTACTGCTCGCCGGGCTGGAAGTTCTCCTTCATGGTCAACACCTGTCCGACGTGGATGTGGTACTCGCGGAACAGGTCGTAGTACAGTCCGATGAGCTTGGCCTGCCCGAGGGCTGAGAACAGCTGTCGCTGCTCCACAGAGTCCAGTTCGTGGTCAACATTGTCAAGCTCGCGGCGCCCGCAGGCCACGGCTCCCGACGACACGAGTATCACCTCGCAGCCGTGCTGGCGCAGCCAGGCTATCTGGTCGACCAGCGCCGACATACGCGTCACGTCCAGTCGTCCGTCCGTGCGTGTCAGCGCGTTCGATCCTATCTTTACGACGATTCGTTTATTCATCGTTTTTTCTTATGGGGCTTATAGGGCTAATGGGACTTATTAGTCTTTTTGGGAGTCTTTCTCGCGGATTTCCACGCGGCGTATTTTTCCAGAGATGGTCTTCGGCAGCTCGTCGACGAACTCGACGATACGTGGGTACTTGTAAGGAGCGGTCTCCTTCTTTACGTGTTGCTGAAGTTCCTTGACGAGGTCGTCGCCGGCCTTGTCCTTCCACTCCTTGCCGAGGACGACGGTAGCCTTGACCACCATGCCGCGGATGTCGTCGGGGACGCCGGTGATGGCGCACTCCACGACGGCGGGGTGGGTCATTAGGGCACTCTCCACCTCGAACGGGCCGATGCGGTAGCCACTGGACTTGATGACGTCGTCGATGCGGCCCTCAAACCAGTAGTAGCCGTCCTCGTCGCGCCACGCCATGTCGCCAGTGTGGTAGATGCCGTCGTGCCATGCCTCGCGTGTCTTCTCCTCGTCGCGGTAGTAGCCCTTGAACAGGCCGATGGGTTTCTTGTCGCCGATTCTGACGACGATCTCGCCTTTCTCACCGTCCTCGCAGCTGGTGCCGTCGGCGCGCAGCAGGTCGATGTCGTACTGGGCGTTGGGGATACCCATAGAACCCGGTTTCGGCGTCATCCAGGGGAAGGTGCCGAGGGTCATGGTGGTTTCGGTCTGTCCGAAGCCCTCCATCATGCGGATGCCGGTCTTCTCGTAGAACTTTTCATAGACGGCAGGGTTCAGCGCCTCGCCGGCGGTGCAGCAGTACTGAAGGCAGCTTAGGTCGTACTTCGAAAGATCCTCGCGGATCATGAAGCGGTAGATGGTCGGCGGTGCGCAGAAGCTTGTCACATGATATTTCTCCATCTGGCGCAGCAGCGTGTCGGCATTAAACTTCTCGTGGTCGAAGACGAACACGGTAGCGCCTGCAAACCACTGGCCGTAGAACTTACCCCAGACGGCCTTACCCCAGCCCGTGTCGGCCACGGTGAGGTGGAGCGAGCCTTCGTGGAGGTTATGCCAGAAGACGCCCGTCGTCAGGTGGCCCATGGCGTAGAGGTAGTCGTGTGCCACCATCTTGGGCTCACCACTGGTACCCGAGGTGAAGTACATGATCATCGTGTCGTCGTTCTCGTTGACAAAGGCGGGACGTACGAACTTCGGAGCCTGCTGCCACTCGGTCTTCCAGTTGTGGAACCCTTCTTCGTCGCGCAGTGTGATATATTGCTTCACCGTCGGACTCTCAGGCATGGCCAGCTTGATCTGGCTGATGATATAGTCGTCGTCGGCACAGATGATGGCCTTCACCGAGGCGCGTGTGTTACGATAGACATAGTCGTGCTTGGTCAGCATATGGGTTGCTGGGATGACGATGGCGCCGATCTTACACAGTGCCAGCATGATGACCCACCACTCGTAGTGGCGCTTCAGGATGAGCATCACCGGGTCGTTCTTGCCGATGCCCAGCGTCTGAAGGTACGAGGCCGCTTGGTCGGTCTGCTCCTTGAGCTGTGCGAACGTTGTGCGTATCTCCTCGCCCTGGTCGTTGGTCCATAGGATGGCCAGTCCGTCGGGTTTCTCTTCGGCCCAGACGTCCATCACGTCGTAGGCGAAGTTGAAGTTCTCGGGGATGATGAACTCCAGATTCTTGTTGTAATCCTCAACAGACGTGAAGTGTGTCTGCTTCAAAAATCTTTCTATCATTGTTAGTCTAGTTTATTCTACTGTGAATGCTAAGAATTTGACGGCTTTGTCGCCAACGGCCAGCATACCATGGGGCTTGGTGGAGTCGAAATAGATACTGTCGCCCTCCTCCAGGATGATGGTTTTGCCGCCGATGTACAGTTCCATGCTGCCTTCCAGCACCATGTTGAACTCCTGTCCTTTGTGTGAGTTCTTGTAGACGGTGCGTACGCCGGGCTTCGGCTCCACGGTCACGATGAACACGTCGGCCTTGTGGTTCACGAAGCCGCCGACGAGACTCTGGTACTTATATGCCTTTGTGCGCTCAATGGACATTCCCTGTCCCTTGCGTGTCACGTAATATGACTTCATGTGGGGAGCTTCGGCAAAGATCAGTTCCTCCGTTGACACCCCGTACTTATGGGCTATCTTCATCAGGTTCGAGATGGTAATGTCCAGCTCGCCCTGCTCTATCTTCTCATACTTCTCCGCACTGATGCCGATGGTCTCCGCCATCTCGTCTACGGGAATGTCCAGTACGTCGCGCAGTCCGCGCAGCCGCTCACCAATCTGTTTCAGTTGTTCGTCCATAATTATCAATTATCAATTGTCAATTGTCAATTAGCGAATGCATCACTTCGCGCCAGCTTTCAGACCGCGGATGACGGCCGAGGTGAAACCGGCATGCTCCATCTCGTTCAGACCCTTGATGGTCACACCGCCGGGTGTTGTCACCAGGTCGATGGCGGCCTCGGGGTGCAGACCACTGGCCTCCAGCACGGCGACGGCACCCTTCATTGTCTGCATGACGATGCGCTTGGCGTCGTCGGCCTTGAAGCCCAGCTCCACACCGCCCTCGGCGGCAGCACGGACGTAACGCATGGCATAGGCGATACCGCACGACGCCAAAGTCGTACCAGCACCGAGGTGCTGCTCGTCGGTAATCAGCGTTGTACCCATGGCGTCGAACAGCCCCTTCACCTGTTCTGTTTGGTGCTGTGCCACAGCACCACACGGCACCAGGAACGTCATCGATGCCAGCTCGGCAATGGCGATGTTCGGAATGCAGAGGAACAGCGGCGGACACTGTGTCCCTAACCATGTCTTTATGTCGGCCGACTTCACGCCGGCGGCAATCACCACCAGCACCTGTCGCTCGGGAACAAGCTCTTCGGCGATGCCCTTCAGCACCGTCTCTGCCAGCCACGGCTTGACACATACACATACCACATCGGCCTGCGCTGCTGCAAGTCCGTTGTCAGTGGTCACGCTGACGCCTTTCTGGGAAAACTTGTCGAGGACGGCCTGCGACGGATCGCTCACGCAGATGTCCTCTGCCTTCACACGTCCGCATTTCAGCAGACCCTCAACCGTGGCACCACCCATGGCGCCTGCACCTATCATTGCTATCTTCATAGTCTTCCTTGTAATAACGTTATGTCGTTATGCCGTTATGACGGCTTTTAATCTCTCAATGAAATCGTCGGCATCCTGCTTCGTCAGGCACAGCGGTGGCAGCAGACGCAGAATATTCTGGCCGGCACAGCCCGTGAAGCAGTGCTGCTCGTAGATGAGCGGCTTGCGCACCTCGGCGTGCGGACAGTCTAGGTCGATGCCAATCATCAGGCCACGGCCGCGCACGTCCTGGATATGACTCTTGCCCTTCGACTTCAATTCCTCAAGTCTTAAATTTTTCAATTCTTCCATGAGGTACGTACCCACGGCATCAGCGTTCTCCACCAGCTTCTCTTCCTCGAACACGTCGAGAACGGCCAGCGCGGCAGCGCAGGCCAGGTGGTTGCCGCCAAACGTCGTGCCCAGTTGTCCATAGACAGGCTTGAACGTCGGCGCAATCAGCACGGCACTCATCGGGAAACCATTGGCGATGCCCTTGGCCACCGTGATCATGTCAGGACGGATGCCCAGCCACTGGTGGGCAAAGAACTTGCCGCTACGGCCGTAGCCGCACTGTATCTCGTCACAAATCAACACCGTACCATATTTCTTGCAGGCAGCAGCCAGCCCCTGGGCAAACTCTGCCGTGGCCAACTGGATGCCGCCGACGCCCTGGATGCACTCCAGGATGACGGCGCAGACGTCACCCTTGCTGAGCTCGGCCTCCCATGCGGCAAGGTCGTTCAGCGGCAGGTACGTCACGTGACCGTTGTCGTTGATGGGCGCGATGATCTTCGGGTTGTTCGTCACCTCCACGGCCAGCGATGTGCGACCATGGAACGCCTTCTGGGCCGACAGCACACGCTTCCTCCCATTGGTAAACGATGCCAGCTTCAGTGCGTTCTCGTTGGCCTCGGCGCCGCTGTTGATTAAAAAGAGCTGGTAGTCGTCATAACCGCTGATCTTTCCCAGTCGCTCGGCCAGCTCCACCTGCAGCTTGTTGATGACCGAGTTCGAGTAGAAACCAATCTTACCAAGCTGCTCTGTCACCTTTTCTATATAATGCGGGTGCGAGTGACCGATGCTAATCACTGCATGGCCACCGTACAAGTCCAGATACTCCTGACCTTTGTCGTCCCATACCTTACAACCCTGCCCCTTCACGATGTTTACGTCGAACAGGGGATATACGTCGAATAACTTCATATATACGTTCCTTATTATACGATAAATCGGGTGCAAAGTTACGAAAAAGGGGCGATATAATGCAAGAAACACCATTATTTTTTGTATTTCTCTCCTTAAATTCGTCCTTATTTATTCTTTAATTCATCTTTTTTTAGTACCTTTACGCCCAGATTTATAACTGTATGTGACATAATCAATAATGATGAATCTGAATCTGACTTCTACTATCAATTTTGACCATATCGCCGACCGTCAGTTGCGAAGCGATGTGATTGCACTTTGCCTCAAGACAGGTAAACCGTTACTGAAGCTTTCGACGAAAGACTATGTGGACAACGGTATGAAGCACTATGTGGAGGAATACGGGTCGGCAGGCCTGGTAAATATAGCGGTGTTCAATATCTTGCAGCATACCATCACGGGCTGGCCAGGAGGAAAGCCAAACGCTGACGACTCTACGCGACCAGAGCGGGCGCTGCCTTATCCCAAGCGTGTCATCGTCTTTTCGCCTCATCCAGACGACGATGTCATCTCGATGGGTGGCACCATCCGCCGACTGAAGCAGCAGGGACACGACGTGCACATTGCTTATGAGACCTCTGGTAATATTGCTGTGGCCGACGAGGAGTTGAGGCTCTATATGCATTTCCTTCGGTCTTTCAATGAGGTGTTTGCCAATGGCAGCGATGAGCTGATCAAACGCTATGCTGATGAGGTGCTGGGATTCATCAAACGGAAGCAGGAAGGCGATTTTGACAGCCGCGACGTGTTGACCATCAAGGGGCTTATCCGTCGTGGTGAGGCACGGAATGCCTGTGGGTATAATGGTATCAAGAAGGATCATATTCACTTCCTTGACCTCCCTTTCTACGAGAGTGGCAGGATAGAGAAATTGCCGATGTCGGAGCGCGATGTGCGCATCATTCAGGAACTGTTACAGCAGATCAAGCCTCATCAGATATATGTGGCAGCTGATCTGGCCGATCCACATGGCACGCACCGTAAATGTACGGATGCTGTGTTGGCCGCCATTGACGAGGAGAAACAGACGGGCGTTGAATGGCTCAATGACTGCCGAGTGTGGATGTACCGTGGGGCATGGTCTGAATGGGAGATAGAGAATATTGAGATGTGCGTACCTATGAGTCCCGAGGAGTTGCGCGAAAAGCGTAATGCCATTCTGCGCCACCAGAGTCAGATGGAGAGCGCACCATTCATGGGCAACGACGAACGACTGTTCTGGCAGCGTGCTGAAGACCGCAACCGTGCTACCGCCAAGCTCTATGATGACCTGGGACTAGCATGCTACGAGGCTATGGAAGCCTTCGTAGAGTATAAGTTCTAAAAGGCCGTACAATTCATGATGTTCATGTTTTGTACGGTCTGAACCACGGCGGCTTTCAACTGATTGTCAATGGCTGAAGTGATAAGCAATTCATTGTCGTCAGCGAAGGATGATCTTCTTGCCGTTATTGATATACAGGCCCTTGCCGACAGCCTGGCTGTTTACTTTGCGGCCTTGCAGGTCGTAGAAGTTGCCAGAATTCATTCCTTTGTCAATAGTCGTTGCATCAATGCCTGTTTCATCGAATTCCTCTACATTGTCGTCAAAGAACTCCTTCCAGCAAACGGCAGATTTGTATGCATCGCGTGATCCTTTAGGATAGAAGAGAATCATATTGGCAGCAGATAATCCGCCAAAAATCCAATCAACGCAAATAGGAGGTATTGTACCGAAACAAGATATGGAACTCATCTTTGTTCCGTTAAATGCTAAATTGCCAATATTCACCACGGAAGGAGGTAGGGCAATAGAAGTTATTGAGCTGCAGTCGTTGAAGGCCGTTTCCCCGATAGTTTTCAGAGAAGAAGGGAATCTCACGTGTTTCAGAGCATAACAACGCCAGAAGGCGCTCTTGCCGATTTCCTCCAAAGGCACTGGCAGATTGATATCCTCCAATATGCTGCATCCCGCGAATGCGTCAATGCCGATACGGGTGATTTTGTCGCCCAGGGTAACTTTCTTTAGCACAGCACAACCGTTGAGCATCTGATTCCGAACCTCAGTAATATCTCCGGCAACGGTGGCTTCCTCCAGCGTGGGATGGTTGCTGATGAAATTGCCATACCAGTCGTACTCGGCAATATAGTTACGGCCAATATACAAGGTCTTGAGATTGCGGAAATCATCAAATACGCGACAGGGCAGTTGGATAGCATTGGGCGAATCCTCCAGTTTTAAGGAAGTAACACCAATGCACCAAAAGAAGGCATTCGCACCGATAGACTGAACAGAGGCAGGAATGGTGACGGATGTCAATGCAACACAGTTGCGGAACGCTTCCTGACCAATGATCCTAAGCTTCGATGGCAACTTCTGGGTCGGCATGACAGAGCAATTATTAAATGCACGCTTTCCTATTTCTTCCACACTATCGGGGATTTCTATCTCGCTCAGCAGTTCACAGCCGTCAAATGCAATATCGCCGATAGACGTAATGTTCTTGCTGAGATTGACTTTCTTCAGCAAATTACAGCTCAATAGTTCATGCTTCTGAATCTCCGTCACATAGTCGCCAAAGGTGATTTCCTCCACGCGGCTGCGTGCAAAGAGGTTAATCTCATAATCCATAGAGGCACCAACGGTCGGACAAATGTGGTTACGTCCCACGTATGCTTTCTTTAGCAACGGCTGGTCGGAGAACATGCTCGACATGACGGACGAACCTCCGCGCCCCGCATGAAGCACATTGGGAGAATCCTCGATAGTCACCTGCTCCAGTGCATCCCAAGCGTTGAAGGCATAATTACCTATACTGTCCACCGATGCAGGAATAGTCAGTTCCTTGACCAACGGGCATTGTAGGAAAGCTTCATCGTCAATCAACTTAAGGGTGTTAGGCAATTTGACAGATGTGATGTCGCACCTGAAGAAAGCGCTCTTGCCAATGGCTGTAACCGTCTTTCCATCGATTTCCTCGGGAATCACGATGTCGCCCGTATAGCTATGGCAGGTACCCAAATGCTGATTGCCTTCAGGTCCGTGCCAACGCTCATCAGCGTGAGTAATGGTCAGCGTACCGTCTTCATTCTCATAATAGTAGAAGTTCTGTGCTCCTGCGCTCAACCCTGTGAATGTCAACACGAGTGTTAATAGAATCTCCTTCATAAGCGTATAATTAATTGTTGGTTATTAGCAATAATTATCGCAAAGATAGGGAAGATTTATCTATAAGTGGCTGACAATAATAGAAAAACGACTAACAATAATTGTTTTGTTAGCCGTTTTTTATTAGTAGTCTAGTAAAGCTTGTAACCATTCTTTAGGCGTCATGCCTGTGTGTGCCTTGAATGTTCGGAAGAAAGAGGTCTCGTTGGCAAAGCCTGATTTGATGTAGACCTCAGTCATTTTTATGTCTGGTTGCTGGCGTAGCAGTTGCTGGGCATAGCTCACGCGATAGGTGTTGATGAAGTGCACAAAGGTGATACCGCGCGTGGCTTTAATGCTTTCGGAAATATAACGGCTATTAGTGGCCAGCATAGTTGCGACGTCAGAGACTTTCAACTCGCAGTTGAGGAACGGCTTCTGCTCTTCCATCAGCAGACAGATGCGCTGCATCAGTAGCTCGCTGGCGGCAGACTGGCTCTTCTCTTCAGGGCGGGATGCGTCTTCCTTCGGCTCTGTATTGTCTTTCCTCTTGTAGGATGATAACCGTAGGGCGAGATATCCGGCAAGCAGGACGAGAAGTATGACAGGAATGAGCCATAGCCATGAAAAAGAGGCGTCCTCTGTGGAGTTGCTGTCAAGTCGAAAAAGGAAGGCAGTGTTGAATGGTCGGAAGTTGTTACTGACTTTCCCGTTGGAGACATTTCCGTTCTTTCCTCCAGTCAACAGGATATTGCCGTCTTCTGTCAGTATGGGCAGGTCACCGCCCGCATTTTCTATGGGGTCTGTATAGTAGAGAGTCATTGGCGCTGGCTCTTGTCCGTACTTGACACTGAGAATGTAATGGCGGAAAGTGCTGTCGATACCTACCAGATAGGCGTGGTGGGTCTTACGATTTACAATGATGGGGGAGTTGTATTTGATGGTGCCCCACTGACTCTTCATCGGGATGGGTGCTGTCGTTGGCAGAACAGAGAAAATGGTGTCTTGTGCCTGCGCAATGGCAACTTGACCGTCCTGGTCTATGATGGGGAAGAGGTATGTGTATAGATTACGTGATTCGTCACCGATGAAACAATTGTCGCAGTTGAAAGGCATATCGTGGAATAATGGCTTCCAAGTCTCAAACAAAGGGGGACGGAAAGAGCCGCCATGCAACTGGTCTACGATAATGGTGTCAAGAGGTTGTCCATGCGTGTCCATACTACTGAATAGCAGGGCGTTGCCTTTTGACGTACGGAAGATATAGGGTAGGGTGCGCTGCTGGCTGACGTTCTTGAAGTGGGTAAACGTCTCCTTACCGTCATACTTCTCGATGGCATCGTCGGCATACCAGTTGCCTGAGATAATGACTTGTCCGCTGTCCAGTTCAATGGCACGGGCCGAAACGCGTTTCTGCTCCAGACAGCCAAAGCCATCGAAGGTGTGGTAGATGGGATCATACTTCTCTACTACGAAGGTCTGGCCAATGCCCAGATGTTTCTCGAAACCGCCACCGATGAGCACTTTCCCTGATTTCAAGATAACGGAAAAACCACCGTCGTGATTATAGACGGTCTGCAGTAGATGCCATTTCCCGTCTTTATAATACTCTGCCGTAGGGGTAGGTATGAATCCAGAAGTGTGTCCGCCAATAATTGTCAGCTCTCCGTTGACATAGCATACATTGTGTCCACTGCGGGGAATGTTCAAATCAGGTAGCCGTTCGGTCGTAATCTTCTCCATACGACAGGTCGCGGACGCGTCGGAATCCGTGGAAACGCCAGCCCATAGGGGAGTGCTGGCAAGCAGAATGCTAACCTGCAGAAGACGAACATATAGACGGTAAATCGTTTTCATCACTGCAAAGGTAGTAAAAAAGCTGGCAGCACATACTCACAAAAAATAAAAAATGACTAACAATGCAAAAATTGTTAGTCATTTCTGGCTGTTTGCTTAGAAAGCGCTGGCTTTCAGCCTCAGCCCTGCGGTCTCGTCGATGCCGAACATGAGGTTCATGTTCTGGACGGCCTGGCCGACGGCTCCCTTCAGCAGGTTGTCGATGGCCGAGGTGACGAGTAGCTTGCCGTCGAAGGCATCGATGTGTACGAGGCACTTGTTCGTGTTCACCACCTGTTTCAGGTCGATGGCCTTGTCCGTATAGTGTGTGAAGGCTGCGTCGGCGTAGAACTCCTTGTAAGCCTCAATCACCTCGTCGGCAGGAGCCTTCGTGCGGATGACCTCAGTACAGAAGATGCCACGGGCGAAGTCGCCGCGGTAGGGGATGAAGTCGATGTCCACATCCAGATGCCCCTGCACCTGTTTCAGCGACTGGCGTATCTCGGCCAGGTGCTGGTGTGTGAAGGGCTTGTAGATGCTCAGGTTGTTGTTGCGCCACGAGAAGTGGGTCGTCGCACCGGGCTTCTGGCCGGCACCCGTGCTTCCGGTGATGGCGTTCACGCTGACGTCGTACTTCAGCAGGTTCAGGTTAGCGGCAGGCAAAAGTCCGAGCTGTATGCAGGTGGCGAAGCAACCGGGGTTGGCCACGTGCTGCGCCTTCACAATCTCCTCCTTGTTGATCTCCGGCAGTCCGTAGACATAGTCGTGGTTGCCTTTGATGCGGAAGTCCTGTGCCAGGTCAATAATCTTCACATTCTCGGGGATGGCGTGCTCCTTCAGGAATGCCTCGCTCTTGCCGTGACCGAAACAGAAGAACACTACGTCGACATCCTCAAAAGGCATCTCGGCTGTGAAGCGCTGGTCGGTTTCGCCGATTAGTCCTTCGTGCACATCGCTCACCAAGTTCCCTGCGTTGCTCTCGGAATTGGCAAACACAATCTCTGCTTCGGGATGGTTCAGCAACAGGCGAATCAACTCTCCGCCGGTGTACCCCGCAGCACCAAGTATTCCAACCTTTATCATAATTCGTGAAATTCGTGGTTGAAAAAATTAGCGTTTCTCGTCTTTATGTATGCCGTAGTACACTCTCAGGGGTGTGCTGCTGACCTTGATAAAGCCCTTGGCCTCATCGGCAGTCCAGCCCGTCTGCGTCTCGCCATATTCGCCGAGCTTGCTCTTAGTGAGGTCGTTGGCAGAATCGATACCCACGGTCTCGAAGCCGTAGGGGCGGAGCTTCAGGATGGCGGTGCCGGTGACATTGCGCTGGCTCGAGGTGAGCATGGCCTCCATGTCGGGCATTACGGGCTCCAGATACTGGCTCTCGTGCAGGAACATACCGTACCAGTTGGCTACTTGGTCCTTCCAGTACTGCTGCCACTTCGACAGTGTCGACTTCTCCAGCAGACGGTGTGCCTCGATAATCAGTTTCGGCGCGGCAGCCTCGAAGCCTACGCGGCCCTTGATGCCAATGATGGTGTCGCCAACGTTCGCATCGCGGCCGATGGCGTAGCTGGCACCGATTTCCTCAATCTTCTGGATGGCCTTGATGCGGTCGTCGAACTTC
>JAEEGI010001294.1_pt1 | contig 62950 bp, 45 predicted proteins | sample 8958751 | NCBI WGS metagenome assembly JAEEGI01 (sample SAMN16246545, study PRJNA631951) | gut metagenome | biome: gut microbiome; feature: rumen; material: KS-attached | host: Bos | place: Iran: Karaj | collected 2018-10
TAGAGTTTGATCCACGTGCTGCCGTCTGCGTAATGCTTGTTAGCGGTGGTTATCCGCAGGAATACAAAAAAGGTTATCCTATCAAGGGCATTGAAAATGTAGAAGGCTCCATCGTTTTCCACAGTGGCACTGCCTTGAAGGATGGTGAGGTCGTTACGGCTGGCGGACGAGTGATAGCCGTCAGCAGCTATGGAAAGGATAAGGCCGAAGCACTTCAGAAATCATTCGAAGAAGCCCAGAAGATTCAGTTTACCGACAAATATTTCCGTCGCGACATTGGTGCCGACCTTTAACAATGCGCCATTCCTGAGATGAAACATATCCAGAACATCGTAGCAGAGAGTCATCGCACGTTGCCGATTACAGCAGTGTATGCGATTGTGGTTTGGCTGATGGCTGGATTGATTAACGAAGGCTGGTGGCTGCAATTTGGCTGTTTTGTCTTGTCTGTCTTTCTGATGATGCAGATGAACAGCCAGAATTTGCTTACACGCATCTACAGTCGTACAGTATCAGTTTCCTACATGGCACTGATCTGTACGCCTGTATTTCTCTTTCATTCTGTCAGTGGAGCCCTGCTGCAGATATGTAGCATTTCTGCCCTGCTCATACTTTTCTCATGCTATCAAGACAATGAGTCGCCAGGCAGGATTTACTATACATTCCTATTAATAGGTATTGGGGGACTTATCAATTTGTACATGTTGCTTTTCATCCCTCTCTTTTGGATCCTGATGGCTTTTTTCGTATATGCTATGGGATGGCGAACATGGTTTGCATCGTTGATAGGGCTTCTTACGCCTTTTTGGTTTACTGCTGGTTTTTGGCTGTTTGGAATGAGGAGTTTCAGCGATCTTACACCTCCGTTTGCTTTACAACTCCCCACCCTGCAATGGTTTGACTTCTCAGACTTTAGCATGCAGCAGGCTTTGTTCCTGGCCTTTATTCTCTTGTTGATTATCATCGGTAGCATCCATTTCATAATTGACAGTATTCACGATAAGATCCGCGTTCGCCAGCTCTATTATGCTTTTATGTTCCTGGGGGCTTATTCACTGGTGCTTCTGTTTATACTTCCCCATGAATACGACATGCTGATACGCGTGATTACAATTGCTGTCAGTCCGTTAATTGGCCATTTCTTTGCCTTGACTCATTCCAAGTTCTCCAACATGCTGTTTTTTGTCATTGTGATTGGTTTGCTGGCCATCACCTCATACAACTTATGGATGTCATCATCGCTTTTCTAACCCAATATGGCTATTGGGGCATGCTGCTGGCAGCTTTCCTGGCAGGCAGTTTCTTTCCATTCTCCAGTGAGGCTGTAATAGTGGCGCTAATGGCAACAGGTCTCGACCCTTGGATTCTCATGATCTACGGCACTGTCGGCAATGTGCTGGGCAGCATTCTCAATTATACGATCGGCAGAATGGGAAAGATGGAATGGATAGAGAAATACCTGCATGTAAAAAAAGAAGATCTCGACAAAGCCCACAGATTCATGGCAGGACATGGTTCGTGGATGGGTTTCTTTGCATTTCTTCCTGTCTTGGGCAGTGCCATTACCATTGCCCTCGGACTTATGCGTTCCAATGTCCTGATTACCTTCGTCGCGATCACTTTAGGCAAAATTTTCCGTTATGTCGTCTTAATCTACGGGGCTAGTTTGTTTATGTAAGTTAATTATCACTGACCATTGGTCAGTTTTCAATTAATTTTCGTAACTTTGCACGCACGATTTGAATTTTAACGTTAAAAAGAATTTTATCGATGAAACAACTCTTTGCTGGGCAAAGTGGCAAGGCAGAATTCAGGCTGATGGACAACATCCTCGGCTGGCTGGCTTTCTTTATTGCTGCCTTTGCCTATTGCTCTACGATTGAACCAACAGCCTCATTCTGGGACTGTCCGGAATTTATTACTACAGGTTACAAATTGGAAATCGGCCACCCGCCTGGGGCACCGTTCTTCATGCTGACGGCCAACCTCTTCTCACAGTTCACGAGCGATCCGACACAGGTAGCCCGGATGGTGAACACAATGAGCGCACTGCTTTCAGCCACCTGTATCCTATTCTTATTCTGGAGTATCACCCATCTCACGCGACGGTTGCTCATCAGCGACTGGGGCGAACTGACATTGCCCAAGGCCATCTCCATCGAGGCTGCAGGTCTTGTAGGTGCCCTGATCTATACCTTCAGTGATACTTTCTGGTTCTCTGCCGTCGAAGGTGAGGTGTATGCTTACTCATCTGCCTTTACCGCTGTGGTATTCTGGCTGATTCTCAAATGGGAGGATGTGGCCGATGAGCCTCATGCTGATCGATGGCTTGTGCTGATCATGTACATGACAGGACTCTCTATCGGCGTCCACTTGCTAAACCTGCTTTGTGTGCCTGCCATCGTGCTGGTATACTACTATCGGCGCTTTCCTGATGCCAATCTGAAAGGTTCCCTCATTGCCTTGGCCATTTCCCTTGTCATCCTGGGTGCCGTGCTGTATGGCGTCGTTCCTGGCATCATTACGGTCGGCGGCTGGTTTGAGTTATTCTTTGTCAACACACTGGGTATGCCATTCAATACTGGCGAGATCATCTATATTATCCTGCTTGTGAGCTGTGTTGTCTGGGCAGTATTCGAGACTCAGACCCAACGTCATAGTCCGACGATCCAGAACCTTGCCTTCCTGCTTTCCGTAGGTATGCTCGGCATTCCATTCTATGGTTACGGATGGTCAGCTTTCATCATAGGTGTCATTGCTCTGGCAGCCCTATGGTTTGTGCTGGGACTCAAAAAGGACAAACAGCTGTTGATATCTGCCCGCATTAAGAACACCATGCTCCTCTGCATGCTCATGCTGATGATTGGCTACTCCAGCTATGCACTCATCGTCATTCGTTCTTCTGCGAATCCTCCGATGGACCAAAACTCTCCAGAGGATATCTTCACCCTGGGCGACTACCTTGGGCGCGATCAGTACGGCTATCGTCCCCTACTCTACGGACAAGCTTACACATCGCAGGTAGCGCTCGAAAGCGACGGACAATATTGCCGCCCTGTGATGACAGAAGGCAAACCTGTCTACCAGCGCAAGGAGAAAGCCTCTGCCGATGAAAAGGATTCCTACTTTGTAGTTCGTACAAAAGACGAATACAAATATGCCCAGAACATGGTCTTCCCACGTATGTATGACGCAGGTCATGCTGCAGCCTATGAATCATGGATGGGGGGAGTTGACGGCACAGACGTTCCTTACGACCGCTGTGGAGAGCCGATGACCGTTAAGATGCCCACCCAGCTGGAGAACATCCGTTTCTTCCTCTCCTACCAGTGTAACTTCATGTACTGGCGCTATTTCATGTGGAATTTTGCCGGTCGTCAGAATGACATTCAGGGCAATGGCGAACTAGAGCACGGCAACTGGCTCACAGGTATTCCCTTCATTGACAATGCCCGTCTCGGCGATCAGGATATGCTCCCAGACGATTTGAAGCAGAATAAGGGGCACAATGTATTCTACTGCATGCCGCTCATCCTAGGTCTGATCGGTCTGTTCTGGCAGGCCTGGTATACTCGTAAGCGCAAGATGACGGTGAATGGTTCCGAAAAGACCGTTGATGATCCCATCGGTATCCGTCAGTTCTGGGTGGTGTTCTTCCTTTTCTTCATGACAGGTCTTGCAATCGTTGTCTATCTGAATCAGACCCCCATGCAGCCCCGTGAGCGCGACTATGCCTATGCCGGTTCCTTCTATGCCTTCGCCATCTGGTGCGGCATGGGTGTGGCAGCCATCATCGACTGGCTCCAGCGCAAGTTAAAGAAGGAATCACTTGCCATCGCCGCCATCGTTGGTATCGCCTGTCTGTTTGTTCCCATCCAGATGGCCTCACAGACTTGGGACGATCACGACCGTTCAGGCCGCTATACCTGTCGCGATTTCGGACAGAACTACCTGATGACCTTACAGGAGAAAGGCAATCCTATTATCTTCACCAACGGTGATAACGACACCTTCCCACTCTGGTACAACCAGGATACAGAAGGTGTGCGTACTGACGCCCGCGTTTGTAACCTTTCTTATCTGCAGACTGACTGGTACATCGACCAGATGCGCCGTCCTGCCTACGACTCTCCCAGCGTTCCTATTACCTGGAGCCGTCTGGAGTACTGTGCAGGCACCAATGAATATGTCCATGTTGACCCGTCATTGAAAGAACAGGTATTGCAGATTTATAAGGATCAGCCCGAGATGGCTCGTAAACAGTTTGGAGACGAGCCCTTCGAACTGAAGAATGTCCTGAAGCACTGGGTACGTGCTACAGAGAAGGATTTCCACGTGATTCCCACCGACACCGTCTATGTCACTATCGACAAGGAGGCTGTCCGCAAGAGTGGTATGATGATGGCAGCCGATTCCATTCCCGACAAGATGGTCATTTCCCTGAAAGGAAAGAGTGCTTTATACAAGGGCGATCTGATGATTCTCGAGATGATTGCCCAGTGCAACTGGGTACGCCCCATCTACGTTGCGATGACCGTGGGCGCCGAGAACTACATGAACCTTGGCGAACACTTCGTTCAGGAAGGCCTTGCGAACCGCATCACGCCTTTCCGCACTTACTATACCGATAGCCGAGGCAATCTGGTGCCTATGGAGGGAGTTACCAACTTCGACACTGAGAAGACTTATGATAACGTGATGAACAAATTCAAGTTCGGTGGCATCTCCCAGCAGGGTATCTATCTCGACGAGACGGTTATGCGCATGTGTTACACCCATCGTCGCCTGCTCTCGCAACTCGCCATAAGTCTTATTCAAGAGGGACAGCAGGAGAAGGCAAAGAAAGTTCTGGAAAAGGCCGAGAAGGAGATTCCCGCTTATAACGTACCCCACGACTATCAGAGCGGATCACTCGATCTGGTGCGTGCTTACGCGCTCACGAATCAGCCCCAGAAAGCCCAGCAGCTCATCGATACCCTCTGGAAGAAAGCGACTCAATACGTGATGTGGTACTGTTCGCTCGACAGCTCGCGCTTTGAGATCTCACAGCGCGACTGTATGATCAACATTATCATCTTGCAGCAGATTCTCGATGTTCAGGATACCATCGACGAGAAGCAATCTCAGAAAAAGGATGCCCAACTTGAAGCACTCATGCGACTCTTCCAGTCAAAAGGAGGCTCCTTTGGAGAATAAAAAGAGCACAAACGGATGTTTATCGAACAACCAGCCATATATCTCCGCTGGCTCTATCCGAAAGCCTACTGGAGAATGGACCGTCACGAGAAGGCAGTTTACCTGACCTTTGACGACGGTCCCATCCCCGAGGCTACTCCGTTTATCCTCGATATCCTCAAGACGTTCGATGCAAAAGCCACGTTCTTTATGGTTGGCGACAATGTGCGCAAGCACCCTGAACTCTACGAACGCATACTCGCTGAAGGGCACCAGGTGGGGAACCATACCCACAACCACATCCAGGGACTTTCCCATACGATCAAGGAGTACAGCTACAATGTCGAAAAGGCCAATGCCTATATCCACTCCCGTCTTGTTCGTCCGCCACATGGGTGGATGCGCTTGAGCCAGTACGCATGGCTTAGCCGTAAGTACAAGATCGTGATGTGGGATCTCGTTACGCGCGACTATTCCAAATGGATGACGGCTGAAGACGTGGTCAATAATATAAAAAGGTACGCGCGTAATGGTTCCATCATCACCTTTCATGATTCATTAAAGTCTATCGACAAACTGCGCACAGCCCTTCCTGAATCTCTTCAATGGCTTCGCGACCAAGGCTATGAGTTCAAGATTTTCGACCAACCTACACCCTGACACTTCTGATTCTCCGACTAAGAAACCCATACAAATATGAAAAGATTACTTATTACCAGCTTGCTAACAGCAACAATCACAATGACAACAAATGCACAAATCAAACTGAGTGCCAATAACATCGACGAGGTGCTTAAGGCAATGACCATTGAAGAGAAAGCCCAACTACTGGTGGGTGGTGGTAACAACAGCTTCGTAGGTAGCGGCGCCATGCTCGGCCATCAGGAGAAGCTAGTGGCCGGAGCCGCCGGCATCACCGTTGAGATTCCACGTTTAGGTATTCCTGCCACCGTGCTCACCGACGGCCCTGCCGGTGTGCATATCGACGCCACGCGTAAGAACGACCCGCAGACTTACTACGCTACAGGTTTCCCTGTAGGCACCTGTCTGGCCTCCACTTGGAATACAGAACTTGTCGAAGCTGTCGGCAAGGCCATTGGCAACGAGACCCTCGAGTATGGCTGCGACGTCATCCTTGGCCCTGGTCTGAACATTCACCGCAACCCATTATGCGGCCGTAATTTCGAATACTATTCCGAAGATCCCGTGGTAACGGGAAAGATAGGCGTAGCCATGACTCTTGGCATCCAAAGCCAGGGCGTCGGTGTCTCTGCCAAGCATTTTGCCGTCAATTCCCAGGAGAGCGACCGCACCCGTGTCGATGAGCGTCTCAGCCAGCGAGCCCTCCGTGAGATCTACCTCCGTGGCTTCGAGCAAGTCGTCCGTGAGAGTGATCCTTGGACAGTCATGTCAGCTTACAACATTGTCAATGGTGTCCATGCACAGGGCAGCAAAGAGCTGCTCACAGATATTCTCCGTACTGACTGGGGGTTCCGTGGCATCGTCATGACTGACTGGATTGACAGACGAGAGAGTCAAGGACTCTACACCGTCAATCAGGTAGAAGCAGGCAACGACCTGTTCACCCCCGGTTATCCCACACAGGCAGAAGACATCGTCAATGGCGTTAAGAACGGTAAGCTTGACATCAAATACGTCGATCTGAATGTGCGCCACATGCTCGAATACATCGTCAAGACCCCACGTTTCCGTGGCTATCAGTTCAGCAACAAGCCCGATCTGAAAGCGCATGCCCAGATTACCCGCCAGTCAAGCACCGAAGGTATGGTGCTGCTGAAGAACACTGGCGTGCTTCCCATCCGCGACCTCAAGACCGTCGCCCTCTTCGGCGTCAACTCTTACGATTTCCTCTCCGGTGGTCTCGGCTCTGGCGCTGTCAACGTGCCCTACAGTGTCGATATGGTAACCGGTCTGAAGAATATCGGCATCAACACTACCCCACAACTGACAGAGATCTACCAGAACTACGTGAAATATGCCCGTGCCAAGCTGAAGGCCGACAAGAACCCCATCATGTGGTTCCTCGACACCGGCAAGCCAAAGTTCGACGAGATTGACATCACCGAACGCTGCGTACAGCATGAGTTGAAAGAAGCCGATGCCGCTATTATCACCATTGGCCGTCAAGCCGGTGAAGGCATGGATCGCGCCATCGAGGGTGAGTTCAACCTTACGCAGACAGAGAAAGACATGATCTTCCGTGTCAGCGACGCCTTCCGTCCTGCCGGCAAGCCAGTCATCGTCATCCTCAACTCCGGCTCCGTCATGGAGACAGCCTCTTGGCGCGACCGTGTAGATGCTATCCTTTGCGCCTGGCAGCCAGGTGAGGAAGGCGGCAACAGCGTCGCTGACGTACTCACAGGCAAGGCGAACCCCTCAGGCAAGCTCACAATGACTTGGCCCATCGCCGCTACCGACCACCCCTCGACGAAGAACTTCCCACAGGAACTTGATGCCTATACTTTCCGTGAGATGATCGGCTGGGGAGCACAAATCCCCGGACGTGACTATACCAACCACGACGAGGACATCTATGTAGGCTACCGCTATTTCGACACCTTCCAGAAGGAAGTCGCCTACCCCTTCGGCTTCGGTCTCAGCTACACCACATTCGACTTCTCAAAGCCCGTTGTAAAGGCCAAGGGTAAGGACGCTGTCGAGGTTTCTGTCACCGTCAAGAACACTGGCGCTGTCAGCGGTAAGGAAGTCGCCCAGGTCTATGTCTCAGCTCCTAAGGGACGCCTCGAGAAGCCATCACAGGAGCTCAAGGCTTTCGCCAAGACCCGTGAACTGGCACCAGGTGAGAGTCAGACATTGACGATGACCATCCCCGTGCGCGACCTCGCTTCGTTCGACGAGGCCAACAGCCAGTGGCTTACAGAAGCAGGCACTTACACATTCCGCATCGGCAACAGCAGTCGCGACATCGCTGCCACTGCGCAGTTGAAGATTGCCGAGTACACGGAGAAGACCACCAATGCCCTTGCTCCCCGGCAGCCCTTGAATCTGCTGAAGCAGTAACTAATTAACAATGCATAAAACCAAGATGATGAAGGAACTATTCATGACAGCGATCCTGATCGCTGCAAGTGCTGGATTGACGAATGCCCAGACAGCCCAAAAGCAAATCGTAGAAGAAGGCGGTACAGGTCCATTCAAATCAGAGGTGGTGGGCGATGCCTCCTGCCCAGGCTTTACGGTATATCGCCCTCAGAATCTGAAAGAGGTAGTGGCAAAGCAGGGTGCCCTGCCAGTGATTGTCTATGCCAACGGTGCCTGTTTCAACAATAATGTGGAGATGCGCCTGCTGTTGAGCGAAGTGGCATCCTACGGCTATGTTGCCGCTGCCATCGGTCCTTACGACGAAGCAGACGTGATGGCCCAATGGAGAGGTGTTCTGAAAGCTGCCTATCCGGAAACCAAGGGCGAAGTGATCATGGCCAATGGTGAAAAGATCCTGCCCCTAACTGCCGAAGAGAAAAAAGCGCGTGATGAAGAGCAGGCCAAGCAGAGAGAACAGGCCTTGAAGAACGCCAAGAAGAACAAGAAACAGCCCGAGGCTCCACACTTCCAGACCTATCCCAAGATGCTGCTGGAGGTTTTGGATTGGCTGACAGATCAGAATGCCAATGCAGGCTCTGAATACTACCACTGCCTCAATCTCGACCATGTGGCAGCTATGGGACAGTCGTGTGGCGGTGCCCAGGTATTGGGCGTATCCCACGATCCTCGCATCAAGACCTGTGTGATGCTGAACACTGGCATCGGCGATATGGAGATGATGGGAGCTACGAAAGAAAATCTGAAGAACCTGCATCAGCCGATGTTCTATATGATTGGCGGTCCTGCCGACATCGCTTATGCCAATGCACAAAAGGACTATGAGCGCATTGCCGACAACATCCCCGTGGTGATGCTCAATTCCAAGGACGGACATAGTGGCACTTACTACGAGAAGTATGGCGGCAACTATGCCAAGGCGGTTATCAAGTGGCTCGACTGGCAGCTGAAAGGACAAGTGGGCCAATCAGCCCTCTTCCTCGACGACGAGTACCTGAAGATGAAATTCCCAGAGTGGCAGGGTGTCCGCAAGAATTTCTAATGCCGAGGCTTGCCAGGGTCTTTTGCGGCGGGGCAAAACAAGGATTATTTCGTGACGAAGTAGAACGTGGAGACGCTGACGCCGAAGATGGCGACAAGGATCACAGTGGAGATGAGGACGGTAAGTACAAGGTGGCCGAGCACGCGCTTCTTCGAGAAGCCGGAGAACTGTTTCAGCGCCACGAAGACCATCAGTACCGCGAGGAGCTTCAGCAGCGAGGAGTTCAACAGATTAGCCGCAATCGAATAGATACTGTACATGTTGGCCGTATATACCAATGCCACGACAAACTCGGAATACCTCAGATCAGGAATCGTAGGCGTCTTTCGCCAGAAGTAATACAGCGGCACGGTGAACATCAGGAGCGTCAACAAAGCGAAGATGGCCGCATTCTTATTACGGATGGAGTCCATCACTTTCGTAAAATTCATCAGTTTCTGCGCAACAAAGTATCTTACCGGATGCTCATCGCTGTCGTGCATTTCGACCTTCCCACCATCCCAGCGATGATAATACGTGTAATTAGCCACTCCTGACGAGTCTGTCGCTTCCTGACCAACAGTCACTCCTGCAGAATCCACCTTGACTGGTGGTGCAGGCGGCGCTGGGGGATTCTGTGCCACCTCTTCCGTCTTTTGCAGCTGCCCGTTCTCTTCTCCCAAGCCAAAACTGAAACCATTCTGCACCAACAGCGACAAGGCCGTCAGCAGAAAGAACATCTTAAACGGCGGGAAATATGCCGACTGCATGCCTCGCAGGTAGTCGCGGATCATATAGCCGGGTCTCAACACCAAGTCGCGGATGCTGCGGAACATACTTCTGTTACCCACACCCCACACATCGAGAAAGAGCAAAGCAGCCTTCTTAAACGAGAAACGGCCCACACCAGCCGACTGTCCGCACCTGGGACAGAAATTACCGACAAACTCCGTCTTGCACGAGGCGCAAGTATGCCTCTCCTCCGAAAGCGGTTTCAGTGCATACGGCCTGTGCTGCCAGATCCTGAACGCCCTCAGCCACTTCTTTCGCTTCTCCTTATCACTGGTTAAGAATCCTAATGCTTTCATGACTGGATACAAATACTAACGGGAGTCGGCGCCCCACATCATCTTCTCACGCAGGGAGTCGAAGTAACGGTGCTCGGCGCGCTTCACGACCTTGATATCGTAAGGAGCACGGCGAAGCGTCAGTTTTGTACCCTCCTTACACTTCTCAGAGCGACCGTCGATGGCCACGAGGAAATTGTGGCTACGGCTGACGACATCGAGTTCGATGACAGCAGAGTCAGGGAGTACGATCGGACGCACGTTGAGCGAATGGGGCGCAACGGCAGTCATCGAGAACACCTTCGTGCCCGGCACGATAATCGGCCCGCCATTCGACAGCGAATAGGCAGTAGATCCAGTAGGCGTTGAGATCACAAGACCGTCGGCCTGATAGGTGTTCAGATACTGGCCATTGATGCTGGCACGAATGGAGATCATTGCGGCCGTGTCGCGCTTAAGGATAGCAATATCATTCAGGGCACAGTTAAACCCTTCAAACGGTTCACCGTCGGTCTCCACCTGAATCAGCGCACGCGACTCTACCGAAAAGTCATCGCGATAGAGGCAGGTAAGACAATGTTCAAAATCATCGAGACTGACATCGGCGAGGAATCCCAGTCTCCCGGCGTTCACGCCAAGAATCGGGATGTTTTTATCCCGAACACGACTGGCTGCCTTCAGAAACGTTCCGTCGCCCCCCATCGAGAGCACGAAGTCGGCATTGAAATCATCACCCGTGAATACCTTGGCGGCATTTACCTGCAGATGTTGGTCGTCCTTCAGATACTGGTAGTATTCGCTGTCGACATACAACTCTGCGCCAAACTCGTCGAGCGTGGTGAGCACCTGCTGAATCGAGGCCGACTTCTTCGTCTGGTAGATATTGCCAAAAAGGGCAAATCGCTGCTTCTGATGTTCCATACACTTACTATTGTGGCTGCAAAAGTAACAAAAAAAAGGTAAAATCCTACGATAGTAGGCAAAAAATTGCTATCTTTGCAAGCAGAAATCCTAAAAACAAGATAATTATGGCAAAAGTTTATGTATTTCTCGCTAACGGCTTCGAGGATGTCGAGGCCCTGATTCCCGTTGACGTACTGCGTCGCGGAGGTGTAGATGTAGTAACGGTAAGCACGACGGGACAGCCTATCGTCGAGTCGGCTCACGGTGTGGGTATCCGTGCCGATGTGCTGTTTGATGCCTGCGACTTTGCTGATGCCGATCTGCTGATGCTGCCTGGCGGTATGCCCGGTGCAAGCAACCTCTATGCCCACGAGGGCGTATGTCAGGCACTATTGGACCAGCAGAAGAAGGGCAAGAAGATTGCCGCCATCTGTGCTTCACCTGCCGTAGTGCTCGCCCCGCTGGGGATTCTCGACGGCAAGAAGGCCACCTGCTATCCAGGCTTTGAGGATGCACTCTACGAAGCTGAATATACGGGCGATCTCGTAACAGTCGACGGTACTGTCACTACGGGTGAAGGTCCTGCTGCTGCCTTCCCTTACGCCTACGAATTGCTGAGTCAGCTTGTCGGCAAGGGCATCTCTGACCAGATTGCAGAAGGCATGCGTTTCAAACATCTGATGGCTTGATGGATTACGTGATCATCGTGGCAGGCGGCAAAGGCCTGCGCATGGGGAGCGACATTCCCAAGCAGTTTCTGCCCATCGGCGGGAAACCCGTATTGATGCGCACACTGGAGCGCTTCAGGGCATACGATGATGCCCTGCAGATTATCCTCGTATTGCCAGAGGCGCAGCAGGCATACTGGCGGGAGCTTTGCGGGCAGTATCACTTTGACGTGGAATACCGGCTCGCCAATGGCGGACAGACGCGCTTCCATTCTGTACAGAACGGTTTGGCGCTAGTGCCTGATGAGGCAGAGGGTGTGGTAGGTGTCCACGACGGCGTACGTCCCTTCCCCAGCATAGAGGTCATCCGTAACTGTTATGCAACGGCAAGAACCAAGAAGGCCGTGATCCCCGTGATTCCCGTCGTCGAGACGGTGCGCCATCTCGAGGGAGACAAGTCGGTGACGGTTCCTAGAGGCGACTACCGTCTGGTTCAGACACCCCAGACGTTCGATATCCAACTCTTAAAGGCTGCCAATCGTCAGCCCTACAACGACGGTTTTACTGACGATGCCTCGGTGGTGGAGAGCTACGGCTTCGAAATCACCCTCGTGGAGGGCAACCGCGAGAACATCAAGATTACCACCCCCTACGACCTGAAGATTGCAGAGGTACTGCTATAGACCGTGGATATACTCGAGCAAGACATACAATACCTGCCAGGGGTAGGACCTAACCGCAAGAAGATACTGGGTGACGAGCTCGGTATCTTCACTTATGGCGACCTGCTTGAGTACTACCCTTACAAATACGTCGACCGTTCAAAGATCTATACCATCCATGAACTGACTGGCGACATGCCGTTTGTGCAGGTCGTGGGACATATCCTCAGTTTCGAAACTTTCGAGATGGGGCCTCGGAAAGAGCGTGTGGTAGCCCATTTCACGGATGGCACAGGCATTGCCGACCTCGTGTGGTTCCAAGGCGGCAAATACGTCAAGCAGAATTATAAGGTAGGCACGGAATACGTGGTATTCGGCAAACCTACCATCTTCAACAACCGCATCAACATCACCCATCCCGACATCGATCGTGCAGATACGCTGGAACTCTCCAGCATGGGACTGCAGCCCTACTACTCCACTACCGAGAAGATGAAGAAGCGGGGACTGTCGTCGCGCAACATCGAGAAACTGACGAAGAGCATGCTTGAGAAACTGCCCCCGCTGCCAGAGACGATTCCCGACTTCATCACGGCTCCGCTTCACCTGATGGAACGTTATGAAGCCTTACGCACAATCCACTATCCGCAAAACGCCAGAGATCTGGAACGAGCCAGAGTGAGGCTCAAGTTCGAGGAGCTGTTCTTCGTACAGCTCAATATAGTAAGGTACGCGAGCGACCATCGGCGTAAGTATCGCGGTTACGTCTTCTCGCAAGTCGGCGATGTGTTCAATACCTTTTACAAGAACAATCTTCCCTTCCCGCTGACTGAGGCCCAGAAACGGGTGATCCGTGAGATTCGGAAGGACACGGGCTCCGGGCGCCAGATGAACCGTCTGCTACAAGGTGATGTAGGTTCCGGCAAGACCCTCGTGGCGCTGATGTCGATGCTCATTGCCATCGACAACGGCTATCAGGCTTGTATCATGGCCCCCACGGAAATCCTCGCCGAACAGCATCTGCAGACCATCATGGCCTTCCTGAAGGATATGCATGTACGAGTGGCACTGCTGACAGGTATCGTCAAGGGCAAGCGTCGCGAAGAAGTGTTCGAAGGGCTGCTCGACGGTACGGTCAATATCCTCGTGGGCACCCATGCCGTCATCGAGGATACGGTGCAATTCGCCCGACTCGGACTCGTCGTCGTCGATGAACAGCATCGTTTCGGCGTGGCTCAGCGCGCAAAGCTATGGGCGAAGAGCCAGAATCCCCCTCACGTGCTGGTGATGACCGCCACGCCCATCCCCCGCACCCTCGCCATGACACTTTATGGCGACCTCGACGTGAGTGTGATCGATGAGCTGCCGCCGGGGCGTAAACCCGTGCGTACCACCCATGTCTTCGACTCGCGCATGACCTCACTCTACGACGGCATCCGTCAGCAGATCCGTGAGGGGCGCCAGGTGTATATCGTCTTCCCGCTCATCGAAGAGTCGGAGAAGAGTGACCTCAAGAACCTAGAAGACGGCTACGAGGTGTTGCGACAAGCCTTTCCGGAGTTCCGTCTCAGTAAGGTCCACGGCCGCATGAAACCCAGTGAGAAGGAAGAGGAGATGCAGAAATTCGTAAAGGGAGAGACGCAGATTCTCGTGGCCACTACCGTTATTGAGGTGGGCGTCAATGTGCCTAACGCCTCCGTCATGGTCATCCTCGACGCCCAGCGTTTCGGACTCTCCCAGCTGCATCAGCTCAGAGGGCGCGTAGGGCGAGGGGCCGACCAGAGTTTCTGTATCCTTGTAACCCCTTTCAAACTCAGCGAAGAAACCCGCAAGCGCATCGATATCATGTGCGACACCAATGACGGTTTCCGGATTGCAGAAGCCGATCTGAAACTGCGTGGTCCCGGCGACCTCGAAGGTACACAGCAAAGCGGCATGGCCTTCGACCTGAAGATAGCCGATATTGCGCGCGACGGACAACTCGTGCAGATGGCCCGTGAGGAAGCCCAGAAAATCATCGAGGCAGACCCGGAATGCACCTCGCCCCGCTATCAGATGTTATGGAATCGACTGCGCCAATTACGTAAAACGAATATAAATTGGGCCGCAATTTCATAAACTATGTTAACGCAAACAGCCATTGTGCGCGTTTTCAATTATTTCTTTCTACCTTTGCATCGAATCTTTTTCAAGTCTAAACCCAAACCGAACAAATGAAGAAAATCTATTTTTGCGTCATCCTATTGTTACTTACCATGAGCGAGATTGCGAATGGCAAGGTCAACAAGCCTGATCAGACTCAAGAGCCTGATGAGGAAGAGATTGGCAATTTTGATTTCCTTTATGGCACTGACGGTGACGACGGGTTCTCTCAGACAGAGAGGCTGATGGAGGAAGCATTCTCTCACATGGGCACACGCTATCGTTCAGGCGCCAAAGGCCCCACCGCCTTCGACTGTTCAGGATTCACCAGCTACGTCTACAAACAGCAGGCCAACATCTTTATCGGCGCCTCTTCGCGCGACCAGTATGCCCGCAACATCCCCATCAGCCGTAGCCAGCTCCAGTGCGGAGACCTTGTATTCTTCACGAGTCCGAATTCAGGCCACAATGTAGGCCACGTGGGTATCGTTGTCGATGTAGACCCTATAACACAGGACTTCACTTTCATCCACGCCAGCAGTCGGAACGGTGTCAAGCTCAGCAGTTCCAATGATTCGGGCTACGCCAGACGCTATATCGGTGCAAGAAGAATACAACAATAATTTATGAAAAGACTTTTAACCATTTCATTCTTGGCATGCTGCTCAATGGCAGTACATGCTGAGGAACTCACCATTGCCATGACTGGAGATGTCATGATGGGGACGACATTCCCCAGTGTGATGCTTCCGGCAAATGACGGCAGAGACCTGTTTCGCGATGCCAAGGACATCCTGACACGCACAGATCTGACTGTGGGCAATCTCGAAGGGGCCATCTGTGACGGTGGCAGAAGTACCAAGGGTAACGGGCCTAACTCCTACTCTTTCCGTACACCCACCAGTTATGGCCATCTTCTCAAGGAAGCCGGCTTCGACTTCATGAGCATGGCCAACAACCATGCCAACGACTTCGGTGAAGAGGGCATTCTCTCTACCGAAAGTGTGCTGGATGAACAAGGCATCCTCTACGCAGGCATAGCCGGGCGCATCGAGAGTGCCGTCATTGAGCGGAAAGGCATGAAAATCGGCCTCTGTGCCTTCGGGCATAACAGCTATACACTGAAACATACCGACCTCAACACCGTAGGGCGCATCGTTGACGACCTGGTAAGCAGGTGCGACCTTGTGATCGTCTCGTTTCACGGAGGTGCAGAGGGACGCACGAAGAACCACCTGCCGCAAGGCTCGGAAACCTTCCTTGGCGAGAACCGCGGGTCCCTGCGTGAACTGGCTCACTTCTGTATCGACCACGGTGCCGATGTCGTCTATGGGCATGGGCCGCATGTGGTGCGTGGTGTAGAGGTTTATAAGGATCGTTTCGTGGCCTACAGTCTGGGGAATTTCTGCACACCTTACAATGTTAATCTCACAGGCATCTCAGGCTATGCTCCCGTCATTGAGATTACCATCGGAAGTGACGGTGCATTCAAGAGCGGAAAGATTCATTCCTTTTTACAGAGTCGAGGCATCGGGCCGCGTGAAGACAACACAGGGAAGGTGGCAAATGAAATCAGACAACTGAGTATAGCTGACCTTCCTCTGAGTGAGGCCCAAATAGACCTGGATGGCAACATCACACTTAAAAAATAATGATAAAAGACAACGGAAAGTGTTAAAAGTACACAAAATACACTGATATATTTCCGTTTGTTATACATTTTATATAACTTTGCAAACGAATTTTTGCTCTAACAAAACGTTGAATATGATTTTAAACATTAAGAATATAAAAAAGTTCGCTTTTATAGCACTTTCCATGATTACAGTGACACCTGTAGCAGCTCAGGATCTTTTAGCAAAACAGGCTCCTGTCGATCGTAAGATGAAATCAGTAGATTCTATGCTCCTGCAGCGCATTATTGAGCAGGAGGAAAGAATGAATCCGTCAGCTGACCTCTATCAAGATTGGAATAACGTCTACGCACATCGCGAGACAGCACTTCCCGATACTTTCCGTATTGACCTCCGTGGTTTCTGCATGCCGACTTCAAGCCGCATCGTCACCTCTAATTTCGGTGCACGCTGGGGACGTCAGCACAAAGGACTGGACATCAAGGTTTACGTTGGTGATACCATCCGTGCTGCATTCAGCGGAAAGATCCGTATCGTGAATTACGAGCCTAAGGGCTATGGTAAATACGTCGTTATCCGTCACCACAACGGTCTGGAGACCATCTACGGTCACATGTCGAAACACCTTGTTGTGGAAAATCAGGATGTTAAGGCTGGTGAACCAATCGGCTTGGGTGGTAATACAGGACGCAGTACAGGTTCTCACCTCCACTTCGAGACCCGTCTCTGCGGTGTAGCCCTGAACCCTGCCCTGATGTTCGACTTCCACAATCAGGATGTGACTGGCGACTTCTACAATTTCCGTCGTAGCCGCTATGCAGCAGAGTCGGCACAGGCTACCCGTCTGCGTGGTGCCGGTGTCACCAGAACCACTAGTGATGATGATGACAGCGACATGGCTGTTGCATCTTCGCGCAGCTCTTACACACCGACAGCTCGCTACCACAAGGTGAAGAGGGGTGAGACTCTCCAGTCTATTGCCCGTAAGTGCCATACGACAGTGGCTGCCCTCTGTAAGATCAACCGCATCGGCAAAACCAAGCGCCTGATGCCTGGTCAGATTTTGAAGTACAACTAAACATTGCATCGGACATAAATTAGTCCCGCCAATATCGGCGGGACTTTTTTGAACAATTTAAAACTATAAATCTTTATGTTTGACAAGGAGAGAGGGCTGTATATCGCCCATTGCGCCAATGGAGCGCTCAGCATTACAGGTAAGATGGCTAACCGTCATGGACTCATTGCCGGAGCCACAGGTACGGGAAAGACCGTCACGCTTCAGGTGATGGCCGAGACATTCTGTCAGGCAGGCGTACCCTGCTTTATGGCCGATATGAAAGGTGACCTTTCTGGTATTTCCCAAGTTGGAAAGCTTAGCGGCTTCATCGAGAAGCGCATGCCCGAGTTCGGCGTAGAGAATCCTGAGTTCCAGGCTTGCCCCGTGCGATTCTTCGACGTCTTCGGTGAGCAGGGCCATCCCATGCGCGCCACCATCTCCCAGATGGGGCCCATGCTGCTCTCACGTCTTTTGCAGTTGAACGAGACACAGGATGGTGTGCTGAACATTGTGTTCCGCATCGCTGACGACCGCGGTCTGCTGCTGCTCGATCTGAAGGATTTGCAGGCCATGCTCGACTGGGTATCGAAACACACCAGGGAATACACCACGAAATACGGAAATATCTCTGTCCAGACCATCGGTGCCATCCAGCGCGCCTTGCTGCAGCTGGAGAATCAGGGAGCCGACAAGTTCTTCGGCGAACCCTCATTCGACATCCAAGACCTGTTGCAGACCGAAGGCGGTAAGGGCGTCATGAACGTGCTGGCAGCAGACAAGCTGATGATGCAGCCTAAGCTTTACTCCACATTCCTGCTCTGGCTCCTCTCAGAACTCTATTCCACTCTGCCAGAGGTTGGCGACCTGCCGCTGCCGAAACTCGTATTCTTCTTCGACGAGGCACACATGCTGTTTAGCGACACCTCAAAGGCTCTGCTGGACAAGATAGAGCAGGTCATCCGCCTGATCCGTTCAAAGGGTGTGGGTATCTATTTCATCACGCAGAGTCCCACGGATATTCCTGAGAACATCCTGGGCCAGCTGGGTAACCGCGTACAGCATGCCCTTCGCGCCTATACGCCGAAGGATCAGAAGGCCGTGAAGACGGCTGCCGACACCTTCCGTGCCAATCCCGCATTCAAGACCGACGAGGCCATCATGAATCTGGAGACGGGCGAGGCGCTTGTGAGTTTCCTCGACGAGAAAGGTGCCCCTGGCATCGTGGAACGGGCAAAGATTCTGTTCCCGTTGTCACAGATCGGCGCCGTCACGGAAGGACAGCGCCTGGATATCATCAAACAGAGTCGCATCTTCGGCAAGTATGATACCCCCATCGATCGTGAGAGTGCCTTTGAAGTGCTGATGGCCGAAGCCGAACAGCAGATGGCAGCACAAGAGGAGGAAGCAGCCGCCAAGGCTGAGGAGAAAGAAGCCGCCAAGGGTAAGAAGAAATCCGGCATCATGAGCAAGGTGATGAAGGCCATCATAACGGCCGTTACCTCTACATTCGCTACCATCCTCGGTACCTATATCAGCGACAAGGTAACGGGCAAGAAGACGAAGTCGAAGACTTCTGCCACAGGCCGTGTCGTAAAGAATGCCACCAGTGCCGCCACGCGTTCCGTCACCAGGGAACTGACGCGCGACATCCTTGGCAACCTGATCAAATAAGATTCTCGCAAACCGTATAGATATACCGCTGTCGCTCGACAGTGGTATATTTATATCTACGCGCGTCTATCACGCTCTTCAGATCATTGCTGATACCCGTACCGATCAGTTTCGTGGTGGCCTCCTTCATCGTCCACAAGCGGATGAAGAAAGCGGCAGGATCCTCTGCCGACTTGATCTGAGCAATCTCCTCATCGTTCATCGTATAGTTCACAAGTGACTCCTTATATGCACGGATACTCTCCACATCGATGCCCACAGGCTGGTCGCTCACCACACAGACGGCCGCCTCCTTGCAATGACTGAGGTTAAAGAAGATTTCCGGATGTCCCACTATCGAGGGCTTACCATGCTCATTATATTCAAAGACCGGATTCTCCGAGATGCCATAGTCCTCACGAAGCGTTTGTTTCAGCAACTGATAAGCCAACACACAGAGCCGCTGGCCCTGCTCGTACTTGAACTTGAGTGCCTGTTCCCGCCGTTGCGCCGAAATCTCCTTCAGTGCCGCCTCAAGGTCAAAGTCCCAGACAGCTTCGCTTACCAATACCCGCATTTTTACATTATAACAGTTTTACATTTTCATTCCAGCCCCACCTCTGGCATGGGAATCTTACGGTTGGCATTCTCCTTGGCACCAAGGTCGATCAGTTCACGACCTTTCTGAACGACACTCTGCCGACCCGTAATCAGCTTGTTGTTGGTACTGTCGTAGGCCTTCTGCACAGCCTCTATCTTCGTACCCAGGTCGTTGTAGCGCTGCACGAAATCACCCAGACGGTCGAGCAACTGCTCAGCCAGTCCGAACACCTTCTCCTGGTTCTCCGCCTGTTGGTTCTGCACCCAGGCGATATGGATCATGTGGAGGATGCCCAGCAGGTTCTGCTCACCCGTGACAAAGACCTTCTTCTCAAACGCCTCGCGCCAGAGCGTCGGATCGTTGGCGAGTGCCAGCTGTAACGACGACTCAAAGGGTACGAACATGATTACGAAGTCTACTGTCTCGCGCCCGTTCTTGATATACTTAGAGTAGTCCTTACGCGCCAGTTCGTTCACATGACTGCGAACGCTCTTGATATGATCCTGCAGATAGCGCTCCTTATCCTCAGGTGTCTCGGCATTGACATATTTCTCATAGGCTACGAGCGACACCTTCGAGTCGACGATGGCATCCTGCCCCTGCGGATAGTGCAGGATCACGTCTGGCTGCATCTCCTTGCCCGTCTCGTCATTCTTCAACGGGCGCCCCAGTTCGTCTCTTAGCCGCGCCTGCACCTCGTAGTGGATACCCTCCGTGAGTCCCTGCGATGCCAGCAAGTCGCCCAGGATGATCTCACCCATGTTACCACTCACCTTATTATCGCGGCGCAGCACGTTGGCCAGACCTTCCGTCTTCTCGCCAAGCTGCTGTGTCTGCTGCATCATCTGCATCATCTGTTCACGGAACGAAGCCGAGTGGGCCGCACTCTCTTTCTGCGTGTCGGTGATGGCCTTCTGCATATTGGCGATGGCCTCTTTCAACGGCTGGGTGATGCCCGTCATCGCCTCGGTATTCTGCTCCTTCAGCTTCGTGGCACTGGTCTCCATCAGCTGCTGCGCCATATTCTTAAAGCGATCCTCGTGGCGTTTCAGTTCGTCGTCCATCTGCTGGCGCACCAGTTCCAGTTCCCTACCCTGCGACTCCGCACGGGCGTGAAGCTCCTTGTTCTCCGACTCCAGATGCCCCACACGGCTCGTGGCAGCACTCAGCTGTTCGTTGCGCATCGCCAGCTCGATATCCTTCTTGCCGCCCTCGATACGCAGTGCGTCCATCTTGCGGTCCATCAACAGGTAAAGCACCACTGCTCCCACGACGACACCGATCAAAATATATAAGACAATCATCATAATTCGTTAATTTTGATGCAAAATTAAAAAAAATCCGCGTAATTCTGCGTTATCTCTATCTTTTTTTGTATTTTTGCCCCAACAAACCCGTTACATCAATCACTAAAAACTTTACATTATGGATTACAAGATTATTGACATCGAAGGTGTAGGCGACGTCTATGCAGAGAAACTGACAGCCGCAGGTATCAACAAGGTAAGCGAACTGCTCGAGAAGTGTGCAGACCCCAAGGGCCGCAAGGCTTTGGCAGAAGCAACAGAAATCAGCGAGAAACTGATTCTGCGCTGGACGAACCATGCCGACCTGTTCCGCATCAACGGCGTAGGTCCTCAGTTTGCCGAGTTGCTGGAGAAGGCAGGTGTTGACACCGTGAAGGAGTTCCGTCACCGTGTAGCCGAGAACCTGCAGCCGAAGCTCGAAGAGATCAACGCTGAGTTCCACATCTGCGGCCGTGTTCCCGCAGTCACTGAGGTACAGAAGATGATCGACCAGGCCAAGGAACTGGAACCAAAGGTGACTTACTAAACACAAAAGACTCCCTCGCCAGTTGGCGGGGGAATTTTTACCTCGGGGCCTGGCCCCAGCACTAAGTTTTGGGGCCTGCCCCCAGAGGTACGGTTACGGTTACAGTTGTAACCATGTAACCTTTTGAGAGTTAATAGGTAGATTTTGTAAACTTTATTCAAAATTATCTATTTTAAAGCGCCATTCTGTATCCATCTGACATACAACCAGTTGCAAGATACCAAGTTTATAGGTAGCAAACACTGAGTTTATAGGGACTAAAAGGGTAGTTTCTCGTAATGAAACCATTGCTTACATTACGACAAACTCGATATCTGCAAGGCACAGCTTTCGATTGTAAACTATTTTCAAAGTTACATACTAATAAAAGGTTACATGGTTACAACTGTAACCGTAACCGTTTGGTGTACTTCCCTAGAAAAAAGTTGAAAGGGCACAAAAGTTCCTGTCACTTCTGTGCCCATGTCTTCATGGTGGGCAATTACAATCTAATTCCCACAACAGCCATTACATTGTGGAGATACTTATCACTGAAAGGAATAGGGAGGTCGTATGTTTTATTCACATTCATAAGTCCTATATTTCCTTCTACTCCAAGCCACAAATGTCTGCTGATGTGATACCTGACACATGGTTGGAGAGAAAAATAGAAGTTTTTTATCTTATCATTACCATTCAACTCGGTATAAGGACTGTCAACCCTATCTTTATGATACGAATCGTTGACTATGCAGAATGAGAAAACAGGGCCAAGACCGAAAGTCCATCTGCTGGCATGGAACTGCATCAGGACTGGAATATCCAAGAACAGAAAGTCGTCGGAGTCTTCGCCATAGAGTTCAGAACTGAAAAAGTGCTCAGCATCCCTACGTATAGCAAGTCCTGACATTATTGACCATTGTTCTGTGAAGTTGTAATTCAGACCATAACCCAGTTTCATGGATACGCCTGTTTCATTCTTCCCCCATTCACGGTCTATGAGCAGACCACCTGCCACATAGACGTTATGCTCCCATTTCCTTTCCTGTGCAAAGGCACATACTGCTGGGAGCATCGCCATCATCAGTGCCATGATTAAATTCTTTTCCTTTGCCATATTTTAACTTGTTTATTTGTTGAAAACGGCGGCAAAGGTACAAAAGAATGTTTCACACAGCTAATTTAAGTCACCATATAAAATACACAGGAATACACTTTTATACGTTAATGCTTTTTATATATCGGTGTAATCAGAACTGTATCAACAGGTTACGCTTCAGCCAATTGAGAGAAAATATCGTAACGATGTGATAGGTTCTTGTATAGTGAGCGGGCAGAACTGTCGCCAAACAGTTTCTTATTAAGGGCAGATTTGATGTTAGAGACACGTTGATTGGAAACTCCCATCATGCGGGCAACATCGCTCTCCCTGATAGACATTGCGACTAAAATACACAGGCGGATTTCCTGAACGGATATGCCCTGAAGCTTGTCCATATCACGAATGAGTTCGGGATAATAGTCGCTTGTGGTATTGACCAGTTCTTCCCATTCATCGTCTTCTGGCATCATCAAGGGACTTTCGGCAATCAGCATGAAACGGTCTACGATAGCTGTATCTTTGAACCTTTTTGACTTGTCTATGTATTTACTGATGCCCTCTTCTTTTTGCAGTCTGGCAATCTTCTCCTTCAGGGATTCATTCTCGTTTTCGAGTTCCTCCTTGGTTGTTTCATATTGAGCAATCTGATCTTCCAACTGTTGTCTGAAAGAAATATTCTCGTCCTGAGTATGGGTTAGTTCTTTAAGCATCTCGGAGATGGTAGACTTGTGAGTCTCTTCTAAGAGTTTCAGGGTGTGGAGGTTTTTGTTGTACTCGTCAGTAGCGTTGGAGTAATCTGACTTCAGTTTCTCCAGTTCCCGTTGTTTTTTGCGCTTATCTGACTGATACAGATTCCAAAGAATAAGAGCGATGATGATAACGAGACCAACAATTATAATCAGAATCATCCTGTTCTTGTTTGCTCTTTTCTCATTGTCTTGTGCCAATTTCTGGAATCGGTTGTAGTTATAGCTGGCAGACATCTTGGCAGTCTGCTCATGGTCTTTTTTGGCGATAGATGAATCATTTGCTTCACAAAACAGTTGTGCATATTTAGCAATAGAGTCTGCTTGATGGCGTTTTTGGTAGACGCTTAAAAGACCTCGATATATAGGATCTGAATCTTCTAAAGAGATTCCTTGATAATAAACTTTTCTGAAGTAGTATTCAGCGGAATCCAATTTGTTTATTTGATAATAATACCTTCCCTTGTAATAGAAGTATTGCCTCTGGGCTGGTGGCAAATTTCCTTCGTGATCAAACAGATTGCACTCAGCCTCATATTCGTTCATTAACGCTCTTGCTTCGGATAGTTTTTCGGGCTTTTCTACATAAAGGTACATGAGTACAGTAGAGCCCTCTAATGCTTTCTGTACATAACCATAATCTCTATATAATTGTATGGTTTGCTTTTGAATCAGTTCTCCACTATCAACCTTATTTAATAACATATAAGCTCCAGAAACCAATCCCATATCGTATATCATGTGGAGAGTGTCTTTAGCTAAGCCTGCATATCGACTGGCTTTCCACCGGGCGTCTATTTCATAAGATAACAATAGCTGCATGCGGTATTGATCCGCCATCTGCGAATAGACACTGCTAAGCGTATAGAAGTCGCAGTCTTTGGCAGTAGTATCGGCATATGCAGCGGCATCGAGGAAACAGTCGACAGCATGGGGCGACTCGCCCAGGTCGCGATAGACGCAGCCTAGCAGATAATGGGCAAGAAGGCGGTCGTTGGCTGTGCCGTGATTGTCGTAGTATTCCACGACATCCTTGGCAAGGGAGTCGGAGGTGAAGTCGACGTAGGCTTTGTTCTGGGCTTTCATCGTCAGCAGGTGGTAGCGCATGCGTTGGGCTTTGCTCCAGCCTTGTGCCTCACCTTTCAGACTGTCGAGCATCGCCAGGGCTACGCTCGGGCTGTCGTTCATCAACGAATCGGCCGTCCGCAACGCTGGGGTGTACCCGTCGCCTGCACACCCGATCAGCATGCAGAGCGCCCACAGGCAAAGGAGAATATGTGGCAATCGTCTCATATAGGCTGCAAAGGTACGAAAAACTTTTGAAACAAAAGAAATCCGCAGAAAAGTTTGGAGGACACTATAAATAAAAAGAGTGCCACCTCGCGGCAGGCGGCACTCGTTAATAATTATCACTTCATGTGTCTTCATGGTGGGCAATTACGATCACCTAATTAATCCATGACTTAGAAGTCGTATTCCTCAATGTGGGCGAAGTTCTTCCAATAGTCGGCCTTACTATAGGCTTCCTTGCTGCCCACAGGCACATAGAGCGTAGCATTCTGTGTGGTCTTATCGTAAAAAGAATAAATATCAATTTTGGGCGCCTTACTGCTCCGAACGTATATCTTGGTAAGGTTTTCGCAATAGACAAATGCATTAGGACAAATCTCTGTTATACTCTCTGGAATGGTAATTTCTGCAAGGCTTGTGCAGCCATTGAATGTATGTTGAGGAATCTTCGTCATACCATCCGACAGACGAACAGATGCCAAATTAGGGCAATTTAAGAAACACATCTCTCCCTTTATTTCCTTCACCGTGTTGGGAATGTAAATGGAGGTGAGCACATTTGCCACAAAGGCGTATTGTCCGATAGCCGTCACCGTATAAGTCTTACCTTTGTAGGTGATTTGTTCAGGAATAACAATATCGCCTTCGTAACCTGTCCTATACCCTTCCCCATAATAGGCCCGATAAGTGACCTCCACCGTCTGTTCATCTGAGGAAATGATGTTATAGTAGATGCCGTCGACCTCCATGTCAAATATTGGCTGGTCAATCGCTTTGGGATCAAATCGGCCACTCTGACCTGGGTTGTTGGTAATCGTGAACTTCTCAGGCACCAAGCCTTCTACAGCATATACCAGTGTATAGGTTTTCTTCTCCGATAGTCCAATGACCAGATCTACATCTATCGGGCAAAAGCAGCTACTTACCACGTCGCCCGTAGTCGCTTTCTCTGTAACAGTGATGGTATCGCCTTTCACCGTAGCGTCAACATCGAATGCCGTCATACTACAGGGCACATAGTGGTTGACATCCTTCAGGTAGAGTCGTGAGTCGCTGCCTATTTCATATTCGAGATGGTGCTGCCAGTCTTCCTCCATTCCCTCCTCTCGGGTTGCGCTGTTGCCGTCATTTGCCAAGTCCTTGCAGGAAGAGACATTCGCACTGATCAGTCCTGCTTTATCTTGGGGAGAATCGTCAGAATCCTTGCAAGCCAAGATACTACATCCTAACAGGAATAATGTTGAGATGAAAATAAACAAACGTTTTCTCATAATCAGAACAATTAATTAGTTAATTCGAATTTGATTGCAAATATAGTGAATAATGTAATTCAAACCAAATATTTGTTCATTATTAAGTTACAATAATTACATTTTATATGCATAAGGCATCCTTAGAGAGACGCCCAATACCTATTTGATGTTAAATGCTTGTTTACAGACTATATCCTCGTTCCCCAGTTTAATGTTGAACTCGGAATAATATTCACCCGTTGAGAGTTTTGTGTTTGCTCTGTTCTTGATGAATAGTCCTGAATACGTCTTCTCATCATTGGTGTCGGTCAACCCCGAAGTGTTCATCCATGGGCATTCGGCAATGCGTGTCTGGTGCGCCGAAAGAAGAAAAGCGCCTAAGAAGTCGTCAATGAAGGCATCCCATGGAGTACCCATGTCCTTTCCGTCTATGGTATAGACTCGAAAAGCATTATGACCCAAAATATCCGCAATGTTCGTATGAGCCAAGACGACATCATCATCACTGCTATTCTTGATTTCCAGTCTGAAGATGATATTCTCTCCCTCGGAGAACTCGTTAGTCTTTTCGCCTTTTTCATTCATAAGAGAAAATTCAACATCAAGAGCGCCTGTTAATTCACTCTCTTTATTGCTGCATCCCATCAACGACAAGAGCATTACACCCACTAATAATACAAAACTACTTTTCATTGGATATTTCATATAAGTTAATCTCTTTTTTTATAAATAGCAGGACGATTCTGAAACACCCCTCCCGTGTATGTCATCACTTCATCCAGCACATATAGCTTCATTGTCTTCTCTTTTATGATACAACCGTATTCTTCAGAGATACCTGTAAGAACTGAAGTCCTGCAAAGTAAATAATTGAAGTGAACTATTTTGCCATCAGAATAGGTCCACACATCATTTTCGGCTTTTCTCAAAATATAAGAATTGCCAGATTCCTCAAGCTCTTGATCATCACCTTTATAATAGGTATTATATGTACCATCAATGTTATAAACCTCATACCGCATAGATGTACCAACAGGCGGTAGCAAGTCTCCTGCTTCTACCAATTCCCATTTCCCAACAATCTCTTTCTGAGCATCAGAGAAGCCAAATTCATCATCGCTACATGAAAGAAACGTAATTCCTAATAAGGACACAAGAATAATAAAGAGTTGTTTCATTGTTGAGTTGCTATTTTAATCATTTTTATATCAATTAGGTATTCCGCGTAACCAACTGGCCTTAGATGATTCGTTTTAAAAGGATAGAGGTCTCCAGAAAAAAGTACTCGAAGGCCTTGCTCTTGATAATTCTCATCAAACTTTTCAACATAATAAAAATCTGCGCTATCCATAGAAGTAGGAACTTGAATGAACCATAACCGTGAGTCTGAGTCATACCAAACCGTTCCTTCAATATTAGTTACTGTTCTTATGACATCATCATCAGAGTTACAAGCCATGCAAGAAAAACTCATTATCAATACAATCAGTAATATGTTTTTCCTTCCAACCCAGGATACATTATTTCTAAACAATATCATACAAATCAAATTCGTTATATATTACAAAGAATTACAATCACCTGTTATCTCATCAATCACCCAAATAGCTGCCTATGAAGAATATGGCTCCGGATGTCATTTCACTGATAACATAGACAAAGGGATGATCGGCATGGAAATTGGCCTCCTTTAATTCAACAGTGCCTACTCCGCCAACCAACATCGCTGCTGTTGCACCGCTTGCCTCTGCACCCTCTTCATTCACGTCGATGGCGGCCTTATGTTTCATCAGTCCTACCCACAGATTCTTTTCGTTCTTGCTAATCAGTGAGAAATCGGCATCCGCAGCACTAAACATGGATGGTGCTCCCATGTCACTAATAATCTTATTCAGATCAATATCACTCTCCGTCTTGAAACGAGGCAGTTTAATGTCTACTGTCGTTGTCCGATAGAAACCAGACGGATTCCATGTGCTGACGCTCAGGTTGTTGATAACGTCACTAACACTCTTGCCTTCATTGGGTAACAGGATGTCCATATTCCACAAGCCAGTACTAAATGGCAAGTGAATGGCTGAATAGATATCATTCTTGCCATAAATGACGCGTGCTTTACGATGCATCATCGGCACATTGGCCTTGCTGCCGTTTTCCAGTGTGAATGATTCATCACGTGTGTTCTTCTTTTCAAAATAATACTGCCAGGCGGCCTGGAAATAGATAGCATTCATCAGCACCATCTTGTCCTCCGAACTGAGGCCATCGATAATTTTGGGTATCATGCCGTTGGTCTTCTCGTTACACCAGCCATTCAGGTAGTCCAATGATGACATTTGTCCGAAGTCGAGTGATGCCACTTCCGCATCGTAGTAATTCTGCATGTCCTGTTGGAAGACATCTTCCAGTTCAATACCTTGATTAGCCGCCACGATATTGGCAATTTGCAGTTTCACACGCGGGTCTTGTACAGGAGCCTGCTCGATAAGTGCCTTGCAATAGGAGTTAATGGCGGTCTTATCACCATTGCCGAAGCCAAGCACATTAGCAATATCCTCTGCCGTTTTCCCGTCGGCACCGTCATTGAGCATGCCCATCAGAAAAGTGACGCTCAACGGAGAAGTAATGACACTCTTGCCTGCCTTTTCCGCATAACTTATAGCACGGAAAAGATTGAAGGAGAAATCATTATTCTTTTGCGTGAATGCACGTTGTTCCGGTGTCAATTGAATTGTCTGAGCAGATACCGTCAGATCAAGAATGGCATCATCGGCAGTATCCACAGGGCTATTGTTATCATCACTGTTACTGCTGCTACAAGCGGTAAGTTGACCTACTGCAAGTAACATTAATCCAACCTTTAGTATTACCTTTTTCATATTATATGAGTTTAAATGTTCTATAGATATAACTGCAATATCTCCAAAACCTTGCATGAATTAGGAAACTATTGTAATTATTTAACATTTCCGCATTTTCATTCAGCATTTCAGAATACATTGAGACAAGCATCTGGGCTATAACCAACTACCTCTGTCCTTGTAACTATCAATTAGTTCCGTGATACGTATAGTCTTTCACAGTTGTACTCTGCTCTGAGCCTTCTTCGACACGGTATACTGTAACTGTTCCTGAAATAAGGTCTCCGTAATCTGCAATGTGCTTCTCATAGACCTTATCGCAAGCCTTTATCACCTTGTCATCATCCTTTTTCCCTGTATTGCCGACCTGACTCCGTATGGCATCCAGATAGTCTGTACTGAGATATTCGAATTCCGGGTCATTCGCCACAGGACCATATACCCATACTCCATAACCATAGCGCTTATTATCCTCATCGTCACTGCTACAGGATACAACGCAAACACTCATGCAGATTATGGCAACTGCGGCCATCAGTATTTTCTTCATATTCTTTGTCATAGTTGTAACGTTTTAAAATCTATTTGCGTTACAAAGTTATGCTTATGATAAAGTTATTCAATCATTTTCTATCGTCAAATAATTCACCGGAATTCACTCATGTAGGTAAATATCTGTTAAATAGTAAATATAAATACCTGATTATCTGATACTTAAATCCGAACAGCTAATCGGGCAAGAATATACTCGCCCCAATTCATAATCTTACGATTGTCCCCACAAATGCATTATTAAACATCCTGAATTAGGCTGTATTTGCGTTTCAGGTTGTCATATAAAGAACGGGCAGAGGAATCACCAAATAGAGCCTGATTCAATTCTGACTTTATGTTACTAACCCTTGTTGGTTTCACGTCTAACCAGTCAGCAATACGACTGTCAGAGATCTTTAATAATACAAGAAGGCAGGTCCTCGTTTTCTGCAAGGAGCCTTTAGGAAGATAACTTAAATCGTGAAGTATATCGGGATAATAGGTCTCAACAGCATTGACTAACTGTTTCCAATCTTTTCCTGACAATGTTGAGAGTGGCTTTCTCTCCTTCACCATAATCAGTTTTACAATATCTGTCTCTGCAAAGTCTTTTGCCACCTGAAGGTTTTTCGATATCAAGGATTTCTGCTCAAGTAGTTCTAACTTGAGGGACAACCTCTGATTCTCTTCTTTTAATTTCTGCTTGTCACTCTCATATTGTGCACTGATCTGGGCAATTCCCTGCTGGGCTTTAGCATAGTTCTTTTGATAGGTATCACTTTCCTTCTGAGAATGTTCCAATTCTCTTTGGATCGTAGCAATGACCGTCTGATGCGAATTGTCAAGCAACTCCAGCATATGCATGTTCTTGTGATATTGCTCCGTAGTTACTTCATAGTCTTTCTTCAACTTGTTAAACTCCTCCAAATCCTTTCTATATAATTCCTTCTTCTTTCTCCATTTCACAATAACGAAGATGGATATGGCTGTAAAAGCCAAGACGAGGGAAGCAATGAAAATAACAGCCATGCTTACTTTCCTTGCATTATCAGCAGCCTGTTTCTGGTATCGATTGTAATTAAATAGAGCGGACATACGGTGTATCGTCTCCATTTGCATATTATCATGGAGAGAATCCTGGGCGGCTTCATATAATAACGAAAAGTGCACTATAGAGTCTAAGACATTCTTGTGCCTATAGACGGAGAGTAAGCCCTTGTATCCATCAGATAAATAGCCTGATAGAATCGCGTTTCTGAAACAGTTTTCCGCAGAATCCATTTCATTGATAGCCAGTTTGAAGAATCCTTTTGTAACATAATAATGTTCACGCCCTCTGGCAATATTCCCGTTACCATCGAAAAGGCCGGACTCTCGTTCATAGATATCAATCATTTGCCGCGCTACAAGGAGATCCTTTCGCTCTGTATAGATGTAGATAGCAGTAGGGAGCATTTCGGCAGCATCTTGAGTATAGCCCATCAATTTCAGAGATTGGTATGAATCACTTATTATTTTGAGAACGGAATCTTTCTCTCCTAATAAATAATATGGCCTAATAAGCTGGCTCTTTGCTATAATATAATCTTTGGCTCCTCCTGTTTCTTTTATAAACTTCGAATAATTCTGCCATGCCCATACCTCATCATGTGGTAAATCCTGCTGATGGAATATCTGTGACATTTGGCCATAGACACTGGCAAGTGTGCTCATATCACAATCAGCAGTCGCAGTATCTGCAACACTAATGGCATCGTAATATGCTTGTAAAGCTTCAGGCGACTCTCCTAAGTCACGATAGACACAACCCAGAAGGTAGTAAGCTTGCAAGCGGTCGTTAGCGGTGCCGTGATTGTCGTAGTATTCCACGACATCCTTGGCAAGGGAGTCGGAGGTGAAGTCGACGTAGGCTTTGTTCCGGGCTTTCATCGTCAGCAGGTGGTAGCGCATGCGTTGGGCTTTGCTCCAGCCTTGTGCCTCACCTTTCAGACTGTCGAGCATCGCCAGTGCTACGCTCGGGCTGTCGTTCATCAACGAATCTGCCGTCCGCAACGCCGGGGTGTAACCGTCGCCTGCACACCCTATCAGCATGCAGAGCGCCCACAGGCAAAGGAGAATATGTGGCAATCGTCTCATATAGGCTGCAAAGGTATATATCCCGTATCTACTTGGGTCTTGGGCCAGTTGACGAGGTAGAGTTTCTCGGTGGCGCGGGTGAAGGCGGTGTAGAGCCAGTGGATATAGTCGGGGGTGAGCATATCGTCCGTCATATAGCCCTGATCGAGATAGACGTGCGCCCACTGTCCGCCCTGCGCTTTATGGCAGGTGACGGCATAGGCAAACTTTACCTGAAGGGCGTTGTAATAGCGATCGCTCTTCATCTTCTTGATGCGCTCTACCTTTTGGGGGATGTCTGCATAATCCTCGATCACAGCATTGTAGAGCTGTTCCTGTTGCTCATGAGTGAGAGCCGGCGCCTCGGTGGTCAGTGAATCGAGGATAACCGTAGCCGTCAGTTCGTAATTGTCGTAGTCAGGAAACTGCATCGTGACTTCGGCAAAACGGAAGCCGTAGAGTTCATGGACATTCCTGACGCGCTGCACGACGGCGATATCTCCATTGGCGATAAAAGGTATGTCTTTTGAGCCTTCCGTCCAGAAGTAGTTGTTCTTCACGATCATCAGCTGATCGCCACGACAGAGTTCGTCCTCACGGTCGAGCACCGTATTGCGGATACCCTGATTGTAGATGTTCGCCCGCTTATTGCTGCGGGTGATTACGATTGTCTCGTCCAGTCCTACGTGACTGTAACTGGATGCGAGCGTCTCAATCAACTCATCGCCTGGCACCGACTGTATATCGGCAAAGCCCTCGAACCTGATACGAGGCAGTCCGGTAATCTCATCATGCGTAATCATCTGCCGGATCATCGTGGCATTCCAGAGGATACCCGATCCTTGCCCGCCTTCCAGTGGCCTTTGGCGGAGCACTTGGTTCAGGTCACACTCGTAGACCTTCATCCCGTAGCAGCGCAGCACATCGGCCATCAGCGCCGGACTCTCATCCTCGCCCACAGGAGGCAACTGGGCCTTATCGCCGATGAGCAGCATCCGACAGTTATTGGACGAGGCAAGCGGCAAGGCCGAGCGCTGGCCGTTATACACAAACTGCATGAGGTCGTCGAGCAGACAGCCACTCCCGAAAGCGGAGTCGCCAAAGCCCTGATTCGAGATCATCGAGGCCTCATCAATAATAAATAAGGTGTCACGATTCAGATTGTCGTTGAGATTGAAGGCAGAGAGGTCGCCTGCCGACTTCTGGCGGTAGATACGCCGATGGATGGTGTAGGCGGCATGCCCCGCATTCAGCGAGAACACCTTGGCTGCCCTGCCCGTAGGCGCCAGCAGAATCATCTTCTGCTTCAGAGCCGCCATGGCCCTGACGATCGCACCTGCCAGCGTCGTCTTACCCGTACCAGCCGAACCGCGCATGATCATCACCACATTCTCCATGCGGTCTGTCAAGAAGAGCGAGAACACGTCGAGCGCATGCTCCTGCTCAGGCGTTGGCGTGAAGCCTAACGACTGCCTGATGCGGTATTTCAATTCGTCGTTTACCATAATCGTCTGCAAAGATACAAATTAAATCTCAAATAACATTTGGTTTTTCTCGCATTTATTCGTACCTTTGCAGCCAGATATGCAAATCAGCAATAGACTCATCAATATCATACTGGCCATCATCGCGGCAGGACTGTTTGCTCTCTGTGTGGCCAGCATAACTAGTGCCCGATAATGGATAAGAGAAAGATGATCATTCGCATCGGAAGAAACACGCTCTCTTTTACGATGCCCAACCTCTCCGACAATGAGAGGCCGTATATACATGAGCCTTATACTGTAAAAGGCGGCATTTCGATGGCAGCCAATCTGCGGGAGGCCTTCAAGACTGCCGACCTGATGGCCATTGACACCCGCAGGGCACAGGTGCTCATCGACACCCCCTCCATGCTCGTACCCGTCGAACAATTCGAAGAGGATTCTATCGTAACGATCTTCAACCACACATTTCCTTCCGGCGAGGAGCAGCGCACCATCCTATACAATGTGCTGCCCAATCTGAAGTCCGTCTGTCTCTTTGCCATCAACAGAGACCTCCGCGGAGTTCTCTGCGACAAGTTCGACGACGTGGTCTTCATCCAGTCTATGACACCAGTCTGGCGCTATCTCCACCAGCGTAGTTTCACGGGCCATCGCAACAAGCTCTATGCCTACTTCCACGAACGCCAGCTCGACATATTCTGCTTCCAGCAGAACCGTTTCAAGTTCTGCAATTCGTTTGAAGTCGACCATGGCAGCGATGCCCTCTATTTCCTCATGTATGTGTGGAAGCAGCTCCGTTTGGAAAGCGAGCACGACGAGTTGCATATCGTGGGCGACATCCCTGAGCAAGAATGGCTCCTTCAGGAATTGAAGCAGTATCTGCATAACGCCTATATCATGAATCCTGCTGCCGATTTCCAGCGCCATTCTGCTACTAAGATCAACGGATTGCCTTTCGATCTGCTGACGCTATTGGTGAAAGGGATATAAGCATGAGAATCATTACTGGTAAATACAAAGGAAGGCACTTCGATATTCCGAAGACTTTCAAGGCAAGGCCCACCACCGACTTTGCCAAGGAGAACATCTTCAATGTGCTTACAGGCTATATCGACTTTGAAGATGCCAGTGCCCTCGACCTTTTCTCCGGCACGGGTAGCATCACCCTGGAATTACTGTCGCGCGGCTGTGCCCACGTCATCAGCATCGAAGCCGACAAAGACCATCACCGCTTCATCCAGCAGTGTCTGCAGAAACTTGACACGACTCAAAAGAATGCAATACCTCTCCGAGCCGATGTCTTTCGCTTCATCAAATCGTGCAAGCAGCAGTTTGACTTTATTTTCGCCGATCCTCCATACGCTTTGAGAGAACTCCCTACAATCCCCAGCCTCATCTTCGAGCGCGACCTCCTGAAGCCTGAAGGCATCTTCGTTTTCGAGCATGGCAAGGATCACGATTTCTCTGCCGATCCTCATTTCATAGAGCATCGGAGTTACGGCAGTGTCAACTTCTCGCTATTCAGAACAACGGGGAAAGCATCCTTGTAACACTCTCCCACAATCTCATCAGGAAACTGCCATGCATGCGGCTTGGTATTTCTGTCAGCGATACCGACTGTTCCAGATCATTCATGAATACCTTCTTCATACGCAAGGCAATGCCCTCGTCATAGAAAAAGATATTCGCCTCGAAATTATTCTCGAAACTACGGAAATCCAGATTCGTCGAACCACAGGTCGTGATAGAATCATCACAGACCATCAACTTTGAATGCAGGAACCCAGCCTTATACAGACTGACCTGCACGCCAGCCTCCACCACCTCTCTGAGGTAACTGCGGCTCGCCCACTCCACAAACCGTGCATCACTGTACATCGGACAGAGCACCCTGACATCCACACCAGCCAGAGCAGCCGTCTTCAGGGCAAACAGGATTGAGTCGTTAGGCATGAAATAAGGTGTTTCAAGATACAGATAGCGCCGTGCCCCAAGAATCACCCGCACAAATCCCTGCATAATCTCGGGATAAGGTGTCACGGGTCCACTCGTCACGACCTGGGCCAGACAGTTGTTCACCGTCTGGTGTGAGCCTGTCATCGGCGGATAATACTTGCGGTCAGAGAGTAACGTACGATCAACGAAATACCAATCCACCAGGAAAGCCCGCTGGAGGGCATAGACGGCACCACCCGTCACCTTCAGCATCGTATCACGCCAAGGCATCGTACCTGTACCTTTCACGTAGCGCAAAGCGATATTCATGCCGCCGATAAAGCCCACGGTACCGTCAATCACGATGATCTTACGGTGGTTGCGATAGTTCACCTTACTCGTGAACGACGGGAAACGCACGGGCAGGAATGAGACGACCTCGATGCCCTCTTCTCGCATCCGTTCAAAGAACCGATGGCTCACATTCCAGCAGCCCACATCGTCATAGATAAGCTTCACTTCCACCCCTTCCTGTGCCTTTGCGATCAGCGCATCGGCCACCAGACAGCCCAGCGCGTCCTCAGCAAAGATATACATGTCGATATGGATATGATTCTTCGCCTCGTGGATAGCCGCCAGCAATGCAGGAAAGAACTGATAGCCGTCGGTATAGGCTTCCATCTTGTTATCCTTGAAGGGCAATGAGAGGTTCTGGTTGATGAACAGGTCAATCAGCGGCTTATGCTTCTCAGGTAAATGCAGATTCTGCTGCTCGGCAAACTCGAGCATCGAGCGCTTTGTCAACTGGTTCATGCTCCTTTCGCTGACGTGACGCTCCTTTCGGGTATTCACGCCAAAGAACAGATAGAACACGATACCCACCACAGGCACGAACCAGATCACCAGCGCCCATGCCATCGTCTTTGCCGGCTGACGATTGTCCATGATGACGTGGATCACAGCGATGATGGCGATGATCTGATAGAGGATGAATATGATGTTCAGCCAACCCATTATATGACAATATCATTTCCTAACTGACGGGCCAGTGCATCGCGCAACAGTTGGGTATCCTTGTATTCTTCCAGCAATTCCCGGATGCGCATCATGTCACTGCCTGCCTGTTTCAGTTGTGCCTGTATCTCTTTCAGACGTTTCTCCACAATGTCGAGACGCAGGTCGAGCACCAGATGCAGCACATGTTGCTTCAGACCACCCTCGCGCTCCTTTACCTGAAAGCCTTTACCCAACTGGTGGCGGTCGATGGCCAGGTTTGCGGCCAACGAAGTGATATTGACATCCGGGTGCTGCATAAAGTAATTCTCAGCCTTAAAGTCCGCCTCGCCAGAATGCTCCACGGCCTCCTGCAGAATCTGGTTATACAGATCGTTATGGAAAGTCAGTCCATCCTGCCCCAGATCGTAGGCTATATACTGGGCAACAGTCAGACTCGTCGTCCCGCCGTCCTCAGTCTCTACTTGATCGAAGATGACCTTCTCGCCATCCTTGATCACCGACTTGATCAGCATCTTCTCTACCTCGAGTGTCTGTTCGTCAGCACTGTGCAGACCTATCGGCTGCAGTGGTTGACTTACCTGTTCCGTCGTTGTCTCGTTACCTGCAGCTCTTGCGCGTTCTTTCTCCTTCTCCTCCAGATCCTTGGCAATCATGCCGTTCATCGAGTTCAGCAATGTCTGCTCCTTGATGCCCATCCGCTGGGAGAGTTCGCTGAGATAGGTAGAACGCAGGATCTGGTCAGGGATTACCGAGATGCTCTTCACGATGCCCCCGATAGCCTCCGAGCGCTTCACGGGATCCTTGACGTTCTCCACCGTCAGGCGCGTCTTAAACGAGATAAAGTCCGTGGCGTTCTGTTCGATATAATCCCTGAATTCCTGGGCGGTATGCTTCCTGGCAAACGAGTCAGGATCATCGCCATCAGGCAAGAGCAGCACCTTGAGAGTCATACCTTCGGCCAACAGCATATCCGTACCTCGCATGGCCGCATGGATACCAGCCTCGTCGCCGTCATACAACAAGGTGATGTTCTGCGTAAAGCGCCGAAGCAGTTTAATCTGTCGGAGAGAAAGAGCCGTACCGCTATTGGCCACCACATTCTCGATGCCACACTGGTGCATGGCGATCACATCAGTGTAGCCCTCAACCATATACACACGATCGTCCTTGGCGATGGCTTTCTTGGCCTGATAGAGCCCGTAGAGTTCATTCTCCTTGACGTAAATCTCGGAATTGGGCGAATTGACGTATTTCTGCTGCACGCCCTTTGTTCTGGCATCCAGCAGACGGCCGCCAAAAGCCACCACCCTGCCGCTCACATTGAACCAGGGGAAGATGACGCGACCAGCATAGCGGTCGTGGAGTCCTTTCTCGCCCTTGATGCAAAGTCCTGTCTTCTCAAGGTATTCCGGCTGATAACCAGCCTTCTGTGCCGCCAATGTCAGAGCATCACGTTTCTGCAGCGAAAAGCCCAGGCTAAATTTCTCGATGATATCGTCGCGGATGCCTCGGCTACGGAAATACTGCTTACCTATAGCGATGCCGTCGGGATCGTTCTTCAGTATCTCCTGGAAGTATTTCATCGCCCACTCATTGACGATAAACATCGATTCGCGGTCGCTCTGTTCCTTCTTCTCCTCGTCAGTCAGTTCCTTCTCCTGGATCTCAATATTGTATTTCTTGGCCAGCCAGCGAAGCGCCTCGGGATAAGTTATCTGCTCATGCTTCATGAGGAAGTTGATGGCAGTACCGCCCTCGCCACAGGCAAAGCACTTACAGATCTGCTTCGAAGGCGACACCATGAACGAGGGCGTCTTATCGTCGTGGAACGGACACAAGCCCTTATAGTTCACGCCCGCCTTCCGCAGCGTCACAAACTCACCCACCACGTCCACAATGTTCGTGGCGTCCATGATCTTATCTATCGTCGCCCTGTCTATCATGGTTTCATAAACACGAAATAGACAGCAGCCACCAGGCAGAGTGCTGCCGCAGCATGGTTCCAGTGCAGTTGCTCATGCTGGAATACCATGTTGGCAATGACAGCAAACACCACCAGCGAGATACACTCTTGGATTACCTTCAGCTGAACCAGGTTAAACGGTCCGCCATTGTCCACAAAACCAATTCTATTGGCTGGTACCTGGCAGCAATACTCGAAGAAGGCTATCATCCACGAGAAGGCAATCACCAGATATAAAGGCCAGTTAGACGAGATACCCGACTGCTGCAGTCGCAGGTGACCATACCAGGCAAACGTCATAAACACATTGCTCATGATGAGCAACAGGATTGTATAGATACCATTCATCATAATCGCACATATTCTTTTCGGGCTACAAAGATAGTGCAAATCGAGAGAAATACAAAATAAAATCGTTTTTATTTTTATTTCCGAGAATTCTTTGTATCTTTGCAGCCAGAACGCATTAAAATCAGAACCGAAAATGAGAAAGTTTCTACTATGCATCGTATGCCTGTTGACGGCTTCCTGCCTGCAGTCATTTGGCCAGACAAAGGCCGAGATCATCAAGGAGATCAGACAACTGTACGCTGAAGCGAAAAAGAAAGTAGACCTGAACGGCAAGAATGGCAATTCGCCCAAAGATATGCGCATCGTCTTGAACAGAGTTGAGGACGAGGACATTCCGCTCTACGATATGGAACAACTAGACTTCTACTTTGAGCAATATCCGTCTGAAGACGGAGTGGTGACCAAGCCACCCTATTTCATTGTCGAGGACTGGGGCAACCACGGCCACCTGCGTTACCGTGAGGTGTTACTCAACCCTAAGACCCATAAAGTCATCTTCTGCTATACCAGAGGCGAAACGGATGCAGGTTTTGTGTTAGAATCGCGCTGCTATTACGATGCCGAGGGACGATGCATCGAAGAGAAGACCAGCTCGCCCAACAGCTGGTACTCGCCCGCCAGTGAAAAAGAGACTGCAGAGACCTATCTGAAGATCTTTGACATGACGATGAATCGCGGCGGCAACGACTTACAAGACACCAACATGCCGAAAAAGGAAACTGCGCCCAAGGCTGAGCGTCTGAAACACATTCGCACCCTCTATGCACAGGCCAAAGACCAATCGGCTGCCAATGACAAGAAGGACATGTCCGACGATTTGCATATCACCATCCACGACCTGGGTGACGATCAGCCGCCAAGAACCATCGAGACGCGGATTTATTTCGACAAGGCTGGTATTTACTTCATCAACAGCCACTCCACCTCGATGCAATTCAATGCCTACAACGAATATCTCTTTGAGCCCAAGACTCAGGACCTGATCTTCTCGTACACACGAGCCGCCGAGGAGGGAGAAGTGTATGAATGGCGTTACTATTTTGACGAAAACGGCGACTGTATCGAGACAAAGACAAATTCTCCTGACAACGCTGACGAAAGCATATCCGACAAGCGTCACGCAAAGTATTACCAATCCCTTTATCAGGAAATCAGCGACAAGTTAGGGAGTTAGCAAATACGCTCAAGTTTTTGCAGATTTATTTGCATAATTCACGCACTTATATTACTTTTGCAAGCGAATTGCGAAATGAACATGGACTGATATGAGAAGAATACTCATTTGTATAATTGTGCTGATAGCTTTTATAGGCAGCAATAGCGCACAGAATACATTGGACAACTCGGAGGTGAACAGCCAGTGGCGCACGAAGAAAATCAGCGTGAAGGACGGCGGACAGACGCCTGACGTAGTGACGTTGCTGCGGGCTTTCCACCAAGCGCTGCCAACATGGGCTGTGAGCCAGGTGCTGAAACAGGCAGACCACCCAGCCAAAGGCACGCGTCAGAGTGGTACGGCTGCCATCTGGGACGGGGAGGAAGAAGACGACTATCGCATACTGATTGACCGCAGGAACGGCTATGCAGATCTGGCATCTCAAACAGATATCGACCAGACGGCAGCCAGCGTCTGGCGCAAGGACAATGGCCACCGCATCTTCGCCCTATCCCTTTTCCAACAACATGGGAATCCACAGAATGTGCTCTGCTGGTACGACTATGACCCTCAGACGCAGACAATGACACCCGAGAAGAGTCCGCTCGACGATTTCAAGCCAAGCGCAAAAGGTGCGTTCGTGGCATACGAGTTGCCGATGACAGGGACCGACTTCAACATCATAGAATACTATCCCAGCCTGCCTGCTATCACCCACGTTTATAAATGGAATCGGAAACAGTTCCTCTATAACGGAGTCCAGATGCCTGACTTCGAGTATAACCTCGCACCAGATTCGAAGAGCACGACACGCATCAGCGAATCTGGCTATGCCTTTTCTCATTATTGCTTGATCGACCCGACTGACAGCGGGAGTCCTATGATGGCATTCTGCAACTTTGTTGAAGGTGAGATCGGTGACTTGATGCTCATTGGCGAATTCAAGGGCAACCACGTAGCGCTGGGACAGAAAACACGAGATGGTGAGAAACTGAACCTGTTCTATGCACCTGAAGCCCAAAACGGTAATCAGCAGGTGGCGGTGGTACATCGCGATATGGCTGGTGGGCTGTGGTATAATATCTTGCTGGGCAATCTGGTGCAGTACGTGGTGTGCGACCTGCCTAACTTTGCCAATCCCGACGAGGGGCGCACCGTGAAAATAACAGCCGGATTCGGATCAGATGACGAGACGACGGAAATCATCAATCTACTGGGCGACTGGATCGACTTATCCGAACTCTGCCGATGGAGTACGGTTGATATCCAAGAGGGGGAAGAAGAAATGCCATAACATGAAAGAAATATGAATACGATTAAGACACTTATTTTACTGATCGCAATGATAACCACTGCCATTTCCGCCGATGCCGAAGGGACAGGTATCATGAAAAAGAAAAAACGTCCGGAGGGGCGCCCTATCTACTGCAGTTACTCAGTAACCAGGCCTGCTGGCCAGGGTAAGGATTTCTGCGAGTTCGTAGCCGACAAAGAAGACAGCATCACGGTGGTGGTATGCCTTAATGCCAACAGTGATTTCGAGAGGCAGATGAGATGTGAATTTATCCCGATTCCGCGAACAAAGTTGATAAGGCTCTGGAATCTGCTGGACGATTTGAAGCCATGGGAATTCGATGGCTATGAGCAACTGTCAGAAGAGGACGGAGCACCAATCTATCGTATCTTCATGGAATACAGCGACGGCAGGGAATGCAACGCCAGATGGAGTATTCGCGATCCCAAGCCCAACGTTGTCAAGGCATACGATGCCATAAAGAATTTCTTCACTGAATGGCGTAATCAGTTTTAGTTAATTAAGGAATTACTATAAAGGTTTTTTATTGCACAAATCGGCCAATGTGTGCACATTTTGGTTGATTTTGTGCAATTTATTTGGCTGTGTGCGCAAAAAGTAGTACCTTTGCGCCCGATTTTAAAAGGATATCACTTTTACACATTATTTATTATATGGCTTTAAAGATTGTTGTTCTGGCCAAGCAAGTGCCAGACACCCGTAATGTGGGTAAGGATGCAATGACTGCTGAAGGAACAGTAAACCGTGCTGCCCTACCCGCTATCTTCAATCCAGAAGATTTGAACGCCCTGGAGCAGGCCCTTCGCCTGAAGGAGCAGAACCCAGGCTCAACAGTAGGAATCCTCACGATGGGTCCTCCACGTGCAGGTGAGATTATCCGTCAGGGACTTTATCGTGGAGCAGATACCGGTTGGTTGCTCACCGACCGTCTCTTCGCTGGTGCCGACACCCTCGCTACCTCTTATGCACTGGCTACTGCCATCAAGAAGATTGGCGACGTGGATATCGTGATTGGTGGTCGTCAGGCTATCGATGGTGATACGGCTCAGGTAGGTCCTCAGGTGGCTCAGAAGTTAGGACTGAATCAGGTAACTTATGCCGAGGAGGTTCTCAGTGTGAAGGATGGTAAGGCTACCATCAAGCGTGTGATCGACGGTGGTGTGGAGACTGTAGAGGCTCCCCTGCCCGTGGTGATCACGGTAAACGGAAGCGCAGCTCCCTGTCGCCCACAGAACGCCAAACTGGTAATGAAGTACAAACGCGCTACCTGCCCGATGGAACGTCCTGCCGAGGGTACACCATACGACTATCTGTATGAGGAGCGCCCAGAACTGAATCTGAATCAATGGAGTGTTGCTGATGTAGACGGCGATGTAAACCAGTGTGGTCTTGCAGGCTCTCCCACCAAGGTGAAGGCCATCAAGAACATTGTGTTCCAGGCAAAGGAGTCGAAGACTTTGACGGCTTCTGATGCTGATATCGAGGGAATGATCAAAGAATTGTTGGACGAGAAAATCATTGGATAAAGAGATATGGCTAATAACGTATTTGTATATTGCGAAATTGAAGGTACGACCGTACAAGAAGTATCTCAGGAGTTGCTGACAAAAGGTCGCAAACTCGCCAATGAACTGAAAGTAGAGCTCCATGCCATTGTTGCCGGTACAGGCATCAAGGGTAAGGTGGAGGATCAGATCCTGCCTTACGGTGTCGATAAACTGTTTGTTTTCGATGCCCCCGATTTGTTCCCCTATACCTCGGCTCCCCACACAGATATCCTCGTAAACCTCTTCAAGGAGGAGCAGCCTCAGATTTGTCTGATGGGTGCTACTGTGATTGGCCGTGACCTTGGTCCTCGTGTTAGTTCATCGCTGACCTCCGGTCTGACTGCCGACTGTACAGAACTCGAAATTGGTCCGTATGACGATGCCAAGAATCAGAAGCACTATGATAATCTGCTCTATCAGATTCGTCCTGCCTTCGGTGGTAACATCGTGGCAACTATCGTGAACCCCGACCACCGTCCACAGATGGCTACTGTACGCTCTGGCGTGATGCAGAAGGCTATCTATGATGGTGTCTGCAAGAAGGAGGTTGTTTATCCTGAGGTCAGCAAGTATGTAAGCCCTGAGGCTTTCGTTGTGAAAGTGCTCGACCACCATGTAGAGGCTGCCAAGCACAACCTGAAGGGCGCGCCCATCGTCGTGGCTGGTGGTTACGGTATGGGCTCGAAGGAGAACTTCGACATGCTGTTCCAACTCGCAAAAGTGCTCCATGGTGAGGTTGGTGGTTCTCGTGCCGCTGTTGATGCAGGCTGGCTCGACCACGACCGTCAGATTGGTCAGACGGGTGTGACCGTTCATCCGAAGGTTTACATCGCCTGTGGTATCTCTGGACAGATTCAGCACATCGCCGGTATGCAGGACTCTGGTATCATCATCAGCGTTAACAGCGATCCCGATGCGCCTATCAACAAGATTGCTGACTACGTGATCGTTGGTACTGTTGAGGAAGTGGTTCCCAAACTGATTAAGTACTACAAGCAGAACTCGAAGTAATATGAAGGTTCTAGATTATCTTCTCATCATCGGATGTATAGTATCCCTTGTCGCTTGCTCTTTCTTCGCTGAAGCCTCATGGCAGAGAGACCTATTCCGCTTCATTGGTGCCTTATGCGTAGGAGGATTAGTAGGACGCATTGTTGGAAGATTAAATAAGAAGAATCAAGAAAACAAATAAGAAATATGGCAAACTATTATAGCGATCATCCTGAGATCGGGTTCTACTTGAACCACCCCCTGATGGCTCGTATTGTTGAGCTGAAGGAAAAAGGTTTCGCTGATGCGAAAGAATATGACTATGCTCCCGTTGACCTGGGCGATGCCATCGAGAACTATAAGCAGATTCTCGACATCACTGGCGACGTGGCTGCCAATATCATCGAGCCAAACTCTGAGAGCGTTGACCTCGAAGGTCCACACCTCGAGAACGGTCGTATGATCTACGCCTCTAAGACTTACGAGAACCTCGACGCCACCCGCAAGGCTGGTCTGTGGGGGGTATCAATGCCTCGCCGTTACGGCGGTCTGAACCTGCCTAACGCAGTGTTCTCAATGCTCTCTGAGATGATTTCGGCTGCTGATGCCGGTTTCCAGAACATCTGGAGCCTGCAGAGCTGTATCGACACGCTCTATGAGTTCGGTTCAGAGGAGCAGCGCCAGAAGTACATCCCACGCGTTTGCGCTGGTGAGGGCATGAGTATGGACCTGACTGAGCCTGATGCAGGTTCCGACCTGCAGCGTGTGATGCTGAAGGCTACCTTCGATGAGAAGGAGAACTGCTGGCGCCTGAATGGTGTGAAGCGTTTCATCACCAATGGTGACTCTGACATCCACCTCGTGCTGGCTCGTTCAGAGGAAGGCACCAAGGACGGACGTGGTCTCTCCATGTTCATCTACGACAAGCGCCAGGGCGGTGTTGATGTTCGTCACATCGAGCACAAGCTGGGTATCCATGGTTCACCTACCTGCGAGCTGACTTATAAGAACGCAAAGGCAGAACTCTGCGGAAGCACTCGTCTGGGTCTTATCAAGTACGTGATGGCTCTGATGAACGGTGCCCGTCTGGGTATCGCCGCTCAGTCAGTAGGTGTTGAGCAGGAGGCTTACAACGAAGGTCTAGCTTACGCTAAGGAGCGTCAGCAGTTTGGTGATAAGATTATCAACTTCCCCGCTGTTTACGATATGCTTTCTCGCATGAAGGCTAAGCTCGATGCTGGTCGTTCATTGCTCTATGAGACAGCTTGCTATGTAGACGTTTACAAGTGCCTCGAGGATATCGAGCGCGACCGCAAGCTCACACCAGAGGAGAAGCAGGAGTTGAAGAAGTATCAGCGCTTGGCTGATGCCTTCACCCCATTGGCTAAGGGTATGAACTCTGAGTATGCCAACCAGAACGCTTACGATGCCATCAGCATCCACGGCGGTTCAGGCTTCATTATGGAGTACAAGAGCCAGCGTTTGTTCCGCGATGCTCGTATCTTCTCTATCTACGAGGGTACCACTCAGCTGCAGGTTGTTGCTGCTATCCGCTACATCACCAACGGCACCATGCTTGCTAATATCAAAGATATGGCAGCAAGTCTGGTGCCCAGCGATTCCGTCGCTGGATTGAAGGCTCGCATAGAGAAGCTCATTCCTGTTTACGAGGAGGCTCTTGCTAACGTGAAAGCTCTCGAGAATCAGGATGCTCAGGACTTCCTTGCTCGTCGTCTCTACGATATGACTGCCGAGCTGGTTATGTCTCTGCTTATCATCCGCGATGCAGCCAAGGCTCCTGAGCTGTTCGCTAAGAGTGCTCAGGTTTATGTTCGCATGACTGAGGAGGATGTATACGGTAAGAGCGCATACATCAAGGCCTTCCAGGTTGAGGACTTAGCCCACTTCCGTGCCGCTGAGCCCGAAGGCTGCGAGTAAGCGAGAGAAGTGAAAGCCTGCTTACACTTCCGAGCGTGAGCAGGCTCGAACAAAGTTCAAGCTGAGGCAGAATAAAAACGAACGTTTAAGCAACGCTTCCATAAAAATCGGGCCGACCCAACAGTCAGTCCGATTTTCACTATCTTTGCAGCGAAAAGTAATAAGTGATGGGTATCAAATGAAAAAGGTAGTATTGTTGATTCTTGCTGTGATCATGACGGGTATATCAAATGCCCAGAAGACATTCCGGCTGAACCACTTCGTCGACAGCGTACTGACAAAGCGGTACTGGCGGGCCAATATCGACACCGGCTATGTGACACGCCCGACGACCAAATGGACGCTGACGGGACGTATGAACGTTTCCGGTGCACGCATCACGGCCGAGGGGAGGCAGCCGTATCACTTCGAATCCAAACTACAGGCAGACTATAAGGCGACACTTAGCGTGGGTGTCAGCTATCTGGGCCTGTCGCTTAACCTGTCGCTCAACCCTGCCAAACTATTGGGAAAATATAACGACTACGAGATTGGCTTCCGCTCCTACGGTAAGCGCTTCGGCTATGAAATCACCTATCAGGATGCCCGCAACTTCAAGGGCTGGCAAGAAGTTGACGGCGAGCGGCGCGACATTACCACATCGGACGATATGTTCCGGCTGCGGACGCTGAACGCCAACGCCTACTACGTCTTCAACAGCCGGCGGTTCTCCTATCCTGCCGCGTTCTCACACAGCTACATCCAGCGCCGCTCGGCAGGCAGTGTCCTGCTTGCCTTGTCCGGCCAGGGACAGCATGGCGAGGTGAACCACGATACCCAGATTAAATTTAAGATGACCAATATCGGCATTGGAGCCGGCTACGGCTATAACTACGTTCCCGCACAAAGCTGGCTACTCCATATATCTGCTCTGCCCACATTCATTGTCTATACCAATACGTCCATCACCATGGATGATACGGAAGTACCCCTGCACTATCATTTCCCGGAAGTGATTATTACCGGCCGCGGTGCCATTGTCAAACAGATTGGCCGCAACAAGTTTGCGGGATTCTCCATGGTCTACCACTTCACCGGCATTGGCCACAAGGACGATTTGTCCGTCCATAATGAGAAATGGCTCACCCGCCTCTACTTCGGATTCAGGCTATAGACACCTTCGGCTCAGGCACCTCCTGGCCGCGACAGAATCGGTGCACTATCTGGCGGTCGTCACCCACATAGATGAAACGCTCCAGACGATGCAGCAGCGAGTATTCGGACGGATAGAGCACACTGTCGTCAATGACTAGTGCGTCGAATTCGTAACCCGGCTCGAAACTGCCCACCTTGCCAAAGAAACTGCCTGCCGACTTGGTGGCAATCCAGAATATCTCAGACAGGTTGAGGAACGCCTTGTCATGATTCAACTGATAGTGCATCTTGCTGACCTGGATGGCGTAAACCAGCATACGGAACATGTTCAGGTCGTGACCGCCACTGATGTCGCTGCCCAGACCGATGCGCACGCCCTCGTCAAGCAGTGAGCGGATGGGTGCCATTCCCGACGACAGGTTGAAGTTCGACGTGGGACAGTGGGCCACCATCACCCCGTTGCGCTTCATCAGTTCCAGTTCCTCGCCCTCCGTCCATACACAGTGCGCCATGATGGTTGGTGTCTGTCCGAACAGTCCGTAGCGGTTATAGGCATCGCCATAGTTCTTGCTTTCCGGCTCCAATTCTGCCACCCAGGCTATCTCAGAGACGTTTTCCGACAGGTGCGACTGTACGGGCAGCTGGTACTTGTTTGCCAGCTCGCCACAGGCCTTCAACAGCTCCGGCGTACACGACGGCACGAAACGCGGCGTGATGATAGGACGTACCAGTCCGTCTGGATTGCCGAACTCGGCAATCAGTTGTTTGTTGCCCTCAACGGCGGCCTCCACATCTTCACAAAGAGCCTCAGGACAGTTGCGGTTCATGGCCACCTTACCCACCAGTGCACCCATGCCAGCCTCCTGATACAGCTGCATCAGCTTGCGGGTGCTCGCTGTATGTACGGTGCCGAAGACCACGCTACGCATCGTACCAAACAGCCACTGGGTATGCATGAAACGGCGATACATGCGCTCGGCATATTCCACATCGGCATATTTCGACTCCTCGGGGAACGTGTAGTTCTGCAACCACGGCAGCAGTTCCAGATCCATCGCCACGCCCTGGTTATGCACCTGCGGGGCATGCACATGCATGTCGTTCATCGCAGGGATAAGCAACTTGTCACCGAAGTCGATGAACTCAGCACGTTGAACGTTAAACGCTGAAAATTGAACTTTGAGATCATCCAAGTTGGAGGCGACACCAACAACGCGGCCGTCATCACCCACTGCGACATAACCATTCTCATAGACCTCGAAACGGTCCTTCTCCTTCGTAAAGAGAATATGCGCCTTATATATCTTCTTCATCATGAATTATGAATTATGAATTATGAATGTTGAGTGTTGAATGATTCTCGCTTCGCTGCGATGCCGGAATGGAGAATTCTTCATTTCCCATTGACAATCGGCAAAGCCGACCATTCAACATTCCACATTCCTCATTCCACATTTTGTTATTCAATACATTTCATCAAGAAGTCCACCGCACCGTTCACACCGAACTTACGCACATCCAGCGAGATGTCGTAGTTCGTGGCATCCTTCCATTCGCGCCCTGTAAACTTCTTCGTATACAGCTCACGGCTGTAGTCGTTGTCCACAATCATCGCTGCAGCGTCGTGCTCACTGATGTCGTACTTCTCGGCAATGCGGCGTTTACGGCAGTCCACGCTCGAATGAATGAAGATCTTCAGCGCATTGGGATGGTCTGCAAACACATCGAATCCGCAACGGCCCACAATGACACACGACTCCTCTGCGGCAATGCTACGAATGGCATCACACTGAGCCTTGAACAGCGCGTGGCTCGTATCCCCCTGTTCCTGCCCGTCATACTGGGCATTGGCCATATACGTACGATAGAAGTTGGTGAAGTCGTCGCGCCACAGCGGGTTCCGCGACTCAATCTTCTCCACAGCGTCCTCCACGGTTCTCATCCGCGAGGCCACCTCGTTCAATATCTGCTTGTCCAGCAGCTTCACTCCGAGCCGGCGAGCCAGCTCCGCACCAATCTCATGTCCGCCCGTTCCAAACTGGCGGCTGATGGTAATCACGAATTTCTCTTCTTTGTTCATAGACGTAGGATTTTAGTTTATGTGGCAAAGATACGAAGTAGCCTCGCCAATTTCATTGGCAAAGATACGAAATTCCTTTGAAAAAAGCAAGCGTTTTACATTTTTTTTACTTCTTAAACTTCTTTCCGTTCAAGATATAGATTCCCGGAGCCAGCCGCTCACGCCACGTGCCGTCCTCCACCTGCTCCTTCGTAGCCACCTTCCGGCCCAGCAAGTCATAGATACACCCGTCACCAATGACCTGCACACTACCATCCGGCAGCAACTCCTCCTCGCCCGGCTCCTCATCACCAAAGATGACGGGAATGAACTGCACGTCAGCTAATTGAGGAGCACCGCTACCTCCTGAGGCACGATAGTAAATCTTGTTATGCAGCACATAACGGTTGTTCTTGTCCCATCTTGCTTTTTTTTCATTATGCTCCTTGTTAGAAGTCGCATTGATATAGAATCCCACACCTGTATTAGCCTGCTCAGGCAGAGGTGCCTTAATATCACCAGTCGTGCTATAGTCATCGTCTTTAGTTACTGTACTTCTGAATGGTAGTCCGAGGGTATAGACATCATGATCTGCATCAACATCCAGCAACTGCTCCAGATAGGAACCGGAAAAGACACATGATGACAGCGGCTCTGACGGTGTAGAAGTAGGGATGGCCAGTTTCACATTTCCGCTTTCATCAGTTGTCCTGATGATGGCTGGCGTTCCAGCAGGGATGAACTTACCATCGATATAACCTTCTTTGGTTACTTTTGCCGTCCTGACATTAGTATCACTCCACGATGTGCCTATATAAGCGTTATATGTTTTACTGCCACCATCAGGAGGCAACTGCACATCGAAAGGCGCATAGAATGTGGTGTAGTAATAGCCATCACCACCATTGTTCGTTGCAACCTTCAGCCCTTGATTGTCAGCAGGCTCTATACACCATCTGGCTTCATTAGTCGGAGAATTATGGTAGTATTTCAGGTCGTATTTATTTCCAGACTGGCCATAATGCAGATATTTTCTATCTGCTGGAGCCAATTTGTCAGTTATCAGGAATACGGCGCCACCGATACCTATCAAAGAGAATGTAGTTGCATTTCCAGGCGTAGCTGTCATCACAGCATTTCCATTGTCGGGATCATCAACTTCAACTTCTTCTACAACTATTTTAGGAACATTTCCCTTCACATATAGCCCCTGTGAACTCATGGTGACACGTGGATTAACGCCATCTAATGGATCTTGAGTATTAATAGCTCCATTAAGATAGAATATCGTCGATGGATCAGCCTCTGTAGCAAGCACAGGAATATCGCCTCGTGTGGCTGGAGTTTCCGTGAAGCCAGATTCCAGTGGATTTATATCTCCATCAAATGTACCTGTCACTCCTACTTTACTATAGAAGTGCATAGGAATCGCTGTGCTGCTTGTGCCAGCTGTTTTCTCTATGTCGTGCAAATAGCCGCTGGCATAGCGTATCGGATTAACGCCGGGTGTGCCAGGTACAGAGTGCAGGCGGTAGAAGCCCGATGCGAAATCAACGATATTATCATCGTCATAAACCACCGCTTGTAAATCAGTAATCCTAAACGGTTCTGCATGCAAAGCGTCCTCGTATAGTTCCTTTCCCGACTTAGGTTTGTCTGTTCCTTCTTTTACGGCTGTTGTCAATCCGCCGATATAGCCTGCGCGATCATAGTAAGGTTCCAGCAATGCCATATCCAGTCCGAACGTCCAGTCGGAAGGTGTAGTGCTAAGTTTCGCATAATTACTGTCAAGGGCGTCTCTCTTGATGAAATACTGTGTCTGTTCCTTTGTATTGACAACAGGATGTACGCGGAAATAACCATCTGTTTCACCAGGAGGAAGCAGCTCAAAGATTTCATTTCCCTGTGTATATGTTCCTGCTTCTGTTGAAGTACCCGGTTCTGCAACAGCCAAGTTCTTGCTTTCTTCTACAGTTCCAATAAATGTCATCATTTTGTTGGAGCCATCGCTGTTCTTAATCATGTAGCGGTTATACAGTTTGAAACCATAGACATCACCAAGCGGTGTCCACAGATAGTCGTTGGTATAGCGGGTATTACGTCCATCCATCGTCTGAAGTCCCCATGCGTTGGTATAGTGTGCCAAGTATGGTGTAGCACCACCCTGAGTTTCGTAGGTGTACCACAGATTCTGACCTACGCTCCTCACAAAATCGAGACCGTTGTTTGTTGCCAATTCTTTATTGAACGAATAGACAATATTGACCACTACCGTCTTGTCAATAAGCTCCGCATCCGACATCAGCTTGTCCACCTTCAAGCCCTTATACTTATCATCCAAGCTGGTTTGAAGAGTCGTTCCATCTGTACTATATATACCTTCTATATAGAACTCAAAGGTACAGTTAGGACGGTTGAATTCGTTAGGAACTGTCAAATCGTCACCGATACTCACAGCACCGGCATGATGGCTGTATGTATGGGCTGCTCCGCCCCAAGATATTGTTTCACCCAACTGATATTTGTCGCCTGCGACTCCACTTACAGCAGTTGTCAAGTCACGCTGGGTGGAACCATAAACTCTTAATGTACCCGCTGTTGGATTATAATCCGGGTCATGTGGAGTAGGATTGTTAGCTGAGTACGGAATATCAACATATTGTTCAGATGTCGCTTCAGATTTTTTCGAAAGCTCACAAGTCTTAGCAATTATCAAACGATAAATCAGATCATGTACTGACAAGCCGAAGATAACAAACTTTGTGGGGGCACCATTATCAACCAATGAATTACCATATCCAGAAAGTGTCTTTGTTCCGCCTGTCACTTGTAATACACCGTAGTCGTAGCCCGACTTCTTCAGCAACATGAAAGGCGTATAATTGGAATTATTAAGAGAGCAAGTAGAACCGTCAGAACTATAGAGGAAACCTCCTGTTTTCTTGTGCTCAATTTTAAGGGCGTATGGGTCGCTATCGGTGAAGTACCAGACATATTCATGTGAACCATCAAGAGCATGACTTCCTCCGTCGATAATATTCAAATCATTATCCGACTTCATCATGTTGTCATTATACCAAATGATGTTATAGGGCAGTTCGCCATTGATATTAAGTGATGCGTCGACAGAACTGGGATCTCGTGCCACATGGCTGTCAACAATAGTTTTCTTGTTCGGCACCTTAAATGACGTATTATCCACGTCATAGGCTTTGTAACGCACATACACCACATCGTCGTAAAGGCCATAGAGAACAAACAGTTTGGTATTCTCTTCAACTGTATAGGTGTCATCGCTTGTATCAACTGTTCCATTTTCATTAACTGTTACAAAACCATAATACTTATAGTCCTCCATATTCAGCAGGGGTGTCTGTGCAGCCTCCGGCAGATAAGGGGAGAACTGGTGAGCCCCAGCCGACGCATTATCCTGCGTCGCGCTGATAGCCAACTTCCCTGCATTGTTGATAACCTTATATTCAAAGTTGTGTTCTACATCATTGTTCACGATGAGCTGAGATTTTACGCCACCAAAGATGCCCGCCCTCTGTGTGAAGTCTGATTCTATTTCCGTTGTTGCTGCTACAGATTCTCCTGCACCAGGAGTTGTCATGGCGGCGCCATTGAGGAACTTATAAGTATAGGTTCCTGTTCCTGCTACAGCCAATGCATAGCCACCAGATGTATGAGACAGCAGGGCAAAGTGGTCTGCACCATCTGCAGCGTTAGGCACTCTGACACCCACACTCATCGGGCTGGGTTGATTTAAGTTGTTTGCATAGTTGGCTGAACGGTTAAATATCTGTAAAGCGTATGGATCGGGAGCCACATAATATTCCGATTCAGAATCCATTGGGGCTGCCAAGAACTTCCACTGCCACTTTCTGTCATCCCCATCTACTGTAGTAGGCTTATCATTAGTATTACCAACAATAGCCGTATTACCGGCATAGAGACCAACGCCGGCGCCAGTCGAAACATTGATAGTACCAATGGCCTGTACATCTTCATTTGCCAACTTGATGGTAAACCATTGACCCTCCAGTATTCGGTCAGCTTCGCGGTCAGCTTCTTCATCATAGCTATAGCGGACATACACTTGACTGTCATCACCGCCAAGTCCTGCATCAGCAAACGAGCCTGTGATTTGCTTCTCTAAAAGCCCCTTCGTTACTTCAACCTTATAATAGTCGGTGCCTATTTTATAATAATAGGTACCAGCCGTGGGCAACAGGTTTACCTGACTGTTCATCAACTTTGCTGTTGTAGCTGTCCTCTTGAACTCTGCTGTTGCATCAGACCATTCTTCCTCGGTACTGTTACTTGATACAGGGAGGTCATTATACTCTGCCAAACCGGTGTAATACGTAAAGTCCTTAGCCAGTGGACTCTTAAAGTGATCGGTGATGGCTGGGAAATAGTCACCAGACCTCTTGTAGCGCAATGACTCATTGCCGTCGTTATTGATAATCTGGTATTCAAAAATCTGGGGACGGACGAAGAAGGTCGTCTGCGCGCCCATTGAGGCATTATCCTCAGCCGAGGCCTTCGAATGGTTCTCAGGATCTTCCAGCGTAGTTTCCCATGGGCTGTTACCATCGAGGTCTACACGCTTAGTATGGTCAAAACGAGGCATCAGCTGCATATTACCGTTGGCATCGGAGACCGCCATGAATGTCTGATTAGATATTGTCAGATTTGTTTGGTCGTGTCCCACGCTGGTTGTAGGTACCCAAGGGTCCCATCCAGAATAATCGTGCCCTGCCTCCAAGGTAATATAAGTAGTACCGCCCGTATAATCTCCAATCATGACACCATCGTGCAGACTGGCAGATGTCATGTGGCTGGTCAGGTATCTACCGTCAGGCGTCCCATCGTTTTTGTTCAGAAGCTGTATCTGAAGGTTATAGGGGTCAAAACCGGCTTTTCCTTTTTCGTAATAATGTTTTTTCGTTTCAAGCTCTGTCCATGGTTCACCACTATTGCCCGCTACCGTGGCGTACTTGATGCCCATCTCCTTGTCGATATTCTGGTTGGGCTTGACATACCATAAGCAATTGCCTATCAAATGTCCAGATGCATTGACGATATTTACGGTATAATTTTTCGGATCAAGAATCAAATCATACACATTACCCGAACCAGTACTCGTATGCTCAGAAATAGGCTTGGAAAGATAACTTTTGTCAGCTGTAGTTTCATTCTTATAGAAACGTCCATGCTGCAGCATCATGAATTTCGACGGGGTCTCTGTTTCGGTATAGGTACCATCTCCGTTATCGGTAAAGGTGTAATCGTAGCTCTTCACGTACTCTTCCTTCACGGTATATATCACATATTGGTCATTGAAGGAACCGTCACTACTCTTCACACCTGTAGCAGTAATTGGAGGCAGACTGCCCAGTGATGTTGAACTGTAATGCTCGCCATTCACCTTAATCTGGTCACGCTCTTTGCCATCCTGCAATCTCATCGTATATTTGTGACAACCACTGGCCTTTGTAGCGTTCGAGTAGAAATAGTATTTATCCACCATCGGACTGTCGTATGCACGCAAGGCAGCCAGCTCGGTGTCGCCTTCCGGATAGTTTACCGTAGGCAAAGGCTGACGCATAATCTCCCATCCGCGGAGGTCCAGCAGTATGAGTACAGGAGGTATGCTGGCACTCTCGATATCGAAGGAGCCGTCACCCATATCGAAGGTCTGGAACCAGTGCTCTATTCTTTCTACGCACTTCTTTTCGAGACCATCCGACTTATTGTTATATCCGTTCCAACGAGTAGCGTTGGCATGGATGGCATAGCTATGCCAATCTTTTGCTTCCAATGTTTCTCTATAAGAGGCAGGCTCTGTTGGCACCACCCACGTTGATTCGTCCTCGCTGTAGGCATTGGTATTCTTACCTATTCCCAGCACATCCAGCTTAATCATGTTGTAGGTCTTCCAATACTGCTCCAACGACGTTACATCGCGACGCATATCGCTTGTGCCGTCATCAATAGTATAGGTTGTTCTCAGTCTGAACTGTCCCTCTGTGCCCAGTACCATATACTCAGTAGGGTCTTCAGAAGCAACTGTCGGCAAGGTACCGCATGTAACGACGTGCTTGGGGGTTGTAGCACCCTGAACGAAATCCACAGCCAATGTCTGCAGATAAGTGGGATGGCTGATGCCGCCAAATGAAATCGTACTACTAGAGTGTATCATAACGTGGTATGGGTCTTTCTTTTCGCTCTCGAAGAACCATATCCAACGTGGACGGGTGGCAGCACCACCACCAAACTGCTCCTTCTGCATCTCGTCGCCATAGATGTTCAGGCTACCGTCACCATTACAGTAAGGATAGACGGCCTCAATCTTACTCGTTGTCAGTTTATCTTTACCATCCTCCAGATAATATTCATGAGGCTGGAGGAACTTCAGCATATAAGGACTCGACTTATCAAACTTCACACGATTGTTAACATCGTAAGTGACGTAGATGTCGGTATAGCAGGCTTTTGTGACGTTGACATGATAATAAGTATAAGACTCAGCGCCTACTCTGAAATAATAATAACCTGTAGATGTTAATTTCTTTGCCTTTTCTTTAATATCTTCTATAGAAGTGGCGTCCTGTTTACGATCTTCGCCTGCAGCATTATAAGCTTCTTCAGTGCTGACATCAGGCTCTATTGGAGATATAGTGGCTTCCAGGCTACTCAGGGAAGTAAGTTCTGTAGGATTATCCTTAACCGTATACACATCTCCCTCTTTGACAATATTATCCTCATCGTAGTAATGATAAGTTGCTACCAGCGGACTCTGATATTCTGGAGGGAGCACAAGGTCCGGACTCTGGCTGGACAGTTTCAGCAACTCATGATCATACTTGTCAATCAGGTGATAGCTATAATCAATGGTCTGTTCCAACTGGAACTTCAGCACACTGTTACCATGGGCATATTGGTCCTTTTCATATAGCATTATGACTGTTTCTGATGTACGTCCTATATTCTTATAATTGATAGAAGCATCTAAGGTACCAGGACCATCACCTGTAGCTAACATCACCTCATAGACACCACCTTGAAGACCACTCTTGGCGATAAACTGCTGAGCGCAACCTGCTCCAGTTCTAGTCGTTGTAAACACAAGTGAGTTAGCATCACCCACCTTCACCCAGGCACCTTTTTCTCGTGATTCTGAGGTAAGATTACCGTTATCGTCATAAACATTGACAGACTCACTGCCTGAAACTTCTAAATCAACCCTTGCCCCCAGATTGTCAATAAGCATTGCGTACGGATCATGGTTTCTCAATTTCCAGAGATAGGCATTTGAGGTCTTCTCTGAATAAGTCGGGGTTGCCTTGCTCTTGATGACAATATTCTCACCGACTTTTTCACTATAGATATACTGTCCATTCAGCACTACATTAAACTCCTGATCCTCACTCAGCTTGATAGGCTTGGTTTCAAGTCCGTCGGTGGTGTATGTTACGAAGATGTCGTGATCAACAGTAGGAGTTTCTGTAATTTCGTGTCCTACTAAGGCACTACGTCCGTAACCATCAGTATATGTATCGTAGAACTTCAGCTCCTCGTCAAGAATGAATGGGCTGATGATTATGCTTGGTAAGCTGGCCAGCGACAATTTTGAGAAGATGGTCTGCTCGGCAGAAGCCTTCACGGCTATACGACCAGACTTATCCACAATCTTATAAGTGTAGGTTCGCGTTGGCAACTCCATTACTTTCACACGGGTAGAATTTGTTATGCTGTATTCGACATCACTTGGTGTAAACGACGATGACGATGTACCCTGCGTGATGGTGATGACAGAAGGCGAACCGGATGCCGTTTTACCTTCATTGTCATTATACTCCTGAATGGTCACCGTCATGGTCTTGTCAGCACCACTCGTGTTCTCTGCCAGGAACACAGCAACAGTCGCTGTAGTAGCCATTTTCTCGTCATAGACGTAGCCGACACGGGGATTGACCGAAACAATCTCACTGGCATCCGCTCCTCCGGTAGTAATCTTGTAATACTTACTGCCATTCAGTCCGCTGACGTTGAACATGATGGTCTGGGCATCTTTTCCCGCACTTTGGGCATGGATAGAGCCGTAGGTAACGTCTGCGCTCACATGTCCTGCATCCCAGTACCAATAGCCTGTGTCATTAAATTTACGCAGCAGGAAACTACCAGTCCTATCATCGTCGGGAATATCCCAGGATTCGTTTTCGCTCAGAGTGACATAGGTCTTTGAGTCAGCATCCTCCGTCCCTTTACGATAGAGCACTTTCACCTCGTAGGGGTCACCCACCAAGGCAAACTCACTCTCCTTCACATACTCACCGTTGGCACCATTGTTCTTATAGGTCGAAGTACTGGTATCATACTTAATTTTTCTACCATATTCCTGAGTACTTCCTTCATCGGTCAGTTCATACCAAGTGGCTTTGGAATAGTCGTCTGATGGCGATAAGAACTTAGGAGCATCAGGAGCCACATCGTACCCCACATATACCTGATAGCCTTCAGTCGGGTCTTCTATAGCTTCACTAAACGTGGTAATCTCCTCAGTGCAAGCTGCATCCTTGTAGAACTTACCGTTGAAATTAATATACTTACGCTTCAGCGCATCTGGGAGATATTTGGTCTCTATCACATCATTATCCACTGTATATTGGCTAATCTGGTCTGATACGGAAACGATATTGCCAAACGGCGTTACCACCTTGAACGTCAGATTCTTGATAGGATAAAGTCCTTCTATCGTAAGGTTATTAGTAGCATCACCTGATGTAATTACCAGATTGTTACAAGTGTTCGCTTCTTTCAGGTAATTTGGTGAAGCCGGAGTGTTACCTGAGCCGTCAACCGTTCTGGTACCCATAAACACATAGCCTGTGGACTTAGAGTTGTTGAGCAGAGCAAAAGAGTTCCACATCGCACCCGTCTGACCGTGATAGTATCCGGTTCTGGCATCCCAGCCTGTGTGTGTTCCTGCTTCGCCCTCTGTAAGATTTGTCGGGTTCTCTGCCAGACTGGAATTATAGATGTAGTTATAATGCCTGTGTTCATCACTTGCAATATAGGTGTTGGCTGTTCCGTTGGCAAACAGACTACCATCTTTGTAATACTTATATACAAATTCTGCAGGATTGCTGTTATCATTCTTTTCTATATAGGTAGTGTCCTTGGCATAGGCGGTGCGAATGATGATGTTGTAGGGGTCATTACCAACGAACTTGAACATGAAGTGGAACTTTGAACCCGTTATTGCTTCTTTATTTTTATTATCACCGCTCGACCAATAAGGAGCGACATTGGTGCCAGACACATCCACCTTCATGAAGTCCTCGCTGGCCAGCATCTCAGGATCAACTTTACCTTTGGGCAAAACGGCAGGACGGTTGTTACGTCCTCGGTTGTAAGCCATAAAGCCCTTTTCCACCTCCTTGTTGTTTTTATCGTAGCCTATTGTATTGATGTTGTACTTGACAGAACCGTCGAGCTTGGCAATAGTATTGGAAGCGTTGTAAGTGTAAACCACATAGTAATCCGCAGTATTAACAGTAAGTTTCGTACCTTCACTTACTGGTTGAGCGTTATCGTTAATTGTATAATAGAAAGCCTTATTCGGGTTATTCGTTGCATCGAAGAGTTTTACAGCAGAGCCGCTCACGGTGACATCCGAAGCAGCATAATACTTGAATCCATCATCTGGATTATTTGGATCATCTAGAACCAAAGGACTCTTGTAGGCTACAGGCAACTCGAGGCTGGTTTGTTTCTTCACGGTAATCTTGAAAGCTTCCAGACGCTTGCCAGATAGTTCTGGCTTCATGTGGTAGATGCTATTGTCAATTGGCAACGTCAGAATATGGTAGGTTACATCCGTAGCCCACGCCTCATTAACCACGCCGCCGAGGAGCAGCAGGGTCAACATCAGGGCTATATGTCGGATCTGTATCTTCATTCTTACATCTTACTTCTTACATCGCATCACCATTGTTCAGTAAACTTTTCTGTGTCAACTTTCAGGTCAGTTGGTGTGATAGTGAAGGTATAGGTATAACTGTGACCTGCTAACCATGTGGTAGGCACAGTGGCTGTTACAGTATTAGTTTTTGATTCGCCCCATACGTTCCAAACAGCTTCAACCTCAATTTCGCCAGCCCACGATTGGGGAATCATGATATAGGTGCCGAGATCATCATTGGCTTCACAATCGCCATTAAGTGTGGCAACGAAGTTAGTGGCTGGGTCAGAAGGTGTCCATCCACTGGTATGGCTATAGGAGCCATTGTTTTTGAGGCTTTTAAGGGTAATCGAGTTGATACGGATGTATTCCTGCGTACTCGACAACTGTAACTTGATGCGGGCAAAGGGGTGCTGGAAGGTAAGTGCCACTTGACCTAGCGTAGGTTGAGTAGTATTGTTCGTACCCGCTTTATCTTGGTCTAACGCCATTGCATAGACGAACTCCTTCAGGGCATCGTCCTGTGTTGCATGAGTCATAGGCAAACTTAAGCAGGTAAAAGTCACGTTATGCGTTACTGATGGAGTTTCTGTCGCATCATAGGTTAGGCCAGTAATGTAGGTTGGGAGCGCAGCCGGCATATAAGCAAAGAAATCCAGCGAACCAGAAGCAGGCCAATATCGTTTACCGTCCGAAAATTCCCAACTTGAATAGGTGCTATTCCAGTTGACCGTTGTACCGTTGATATTTGCGACAGAATTAGCTGTCGTCGTGTTTGCATCGTAGGCTGTACAGATAAAACTCCCACTGGTGAGCGTACCTCCATCGAACGTCGTTGCGCGGGTGCCCTCCATCATGTTCCAGACGCCGACATCAAAGCGGATTTCAGAGTCGTTTGCAGCGTTCGGGGTGGTGTTTGTATCGTCGGAGAAACAGGCGGAGAGCACAAAGGCAGTTATCAGCAACAGCAGGGTTGCCAGTAACTGCAATTGATATGTATTTCTCTCCGTTCGCTTCATTCCTTAGGCCTTCGTAGACATATTACTTTGCAAAAATACTACATTTCTACGAAACAGCCAAACTTTTCTGCATCTTTTTACTCATAGAGTAAACATCAGACACAAAAGCGGGTAGAACCGTAATATAAAAATTGCGGGTATTAATAGTAGTAATTGCGACAATTAATAGTAGCAATTGCGGGAATTAATAGTAGCAATTGCAGGAATTAATAGCTGAATCCTTCACTATTATGACAATCCCTCGATTTCTCCGTTCTCGATGGTGATGCGCTCGGCTTGTGGACTCTTGGGCAGTCCGGGCATGCGGAGCATGTCGCCGGCGATGGCTACAATCATCTCGCTGCCACAGTTCAGAATGACGTCGCGAATGCGGATGGTGAAGCCTTCGGGAGAACCGTATCGCGTAGAATCGGCCGAGAACGAGAACTGCGTCTTGGCAATGCAGACGGGGTATTGGGCGATGGCGCCGTCTTCGTCGGTAAAGTAGCCGCGCAGGGCCTCCAGCTTTTTCGTTACCGTCTTGCCGTACTCCACTGCCGAGGCGCCATAGATGCGCTTGCACACCTTCTCAATCTTGTCTTCCAACTGGTCGGCCTCCTTATAAGTGAAGCGGATGGGCAGGGGCTGCTGGCGCTCGATAGTGTCGACGACGGTCTGAGCCAGTTCCGTAGCTCCCTCGCCGCCCTTCAGGAAGGCTTCGTTGACGGCAAAGCCCACACCCAGGTCCTCGCAGTTCTTGCGGACGATGTCGATTTCCTCCTCGATATCGGTATCGTGACGGTTCAGGGTGACGACGACGGGCTGTCCGAAACCCTGCATGTTGCGGATGTGGCGGTTCAGGTTCTTCAGACCCTCCGTCAGTCCCGCAGCATTGGGTTCCTTGATATGTTCGAGGGCCACGCCACCATGCATCTTCAGACCCTGCGTGGTGGCTACGATAACCACCAGTCGAGGTTGGAGACCGGTTTTGCGGCACTTGATGTCGAAAAACTTCTCGGCACCGAGGTCAGCACCGAATCCCGCCTCTGTTACCACGTAATCGCTGAACGTCATGGCCATCTTCGTAGCCACCACGCTGGAGCAGCCGTGGGCGATGTTGGCAAACGGACCGCCATGAATGTAGGCAGGCGTATGTTCGGTGGTTTGCACCAGGTTGGGGTTCAGGGCGTCGCGCAACAGCACCGTAATGGCACCCGCCACACCGAGGTCCTTGACCTTAAAGAGCTTGCCGTCGGCGGTAATGCCCAACACGATGTTTTCTATGCGGCGCTGCAGGTCCTCCTCGCTGGTAGCCAGACAGAGGATGGCCATCAGTTCCGATGCCGGCGTGATGTCGAAGCCTGTCTCGGATACCACGCCGTCGCCACGCAGACCTGTTACCACGTTGCGCAGGGCACGGTCGTTCACGTCGAGCACGCGCTTCCAGAATATCTCACGCAACGAGAATCCCTCTTTGCGGTGTTGGTACAGGTAGTTGTCCAACAAGGCGCTGATGGTGTTGTGGGCAGAGGTAACGGCATGGAAGTCACCCGTGAAATGCAGGTTGATTTTCTCCATGGGCAACACCTGGGCATAACCACCGCCGGCAGCACCGCCCTTCATGCCAAAGCATGGTCCCAGCGAGGGTTCGCGCAGGGCCACAGCGGCATTCTTGCCCAGGCGGTTCAGGCCCAGCGCCAGTCCGATGCTGACGGTGGTCTTGCCGATACCCGCCTTCGTGGGCGAGATAGCCGTCACCAGAATCAAACGGCTCTTCTTTACCTTCTTTTCGTCGATAAGACTGATGGGCACCTTGGCCATATAGCGTCCGTAGGGCTCAATCTGTTCAGGGTCAATACCCAACTTGCTGGCAATCTCACTGATGTGCTTCAACTCGCATTCGCGTGCAATCTGTATGTCTGTCTTCATAACGTTTATAGTTAGTGGTTGCAAAGGTAGTGCAAATTTTCGATTAAGTGAAGGAAATGAGAATAAATTTTCATTTCTGAGCGTGAGAAAGTTGATTAAATCGAGTGAAATACCAAAAGAAAACCTGTTTTTCTTTGGATTTCCGAGATGCAGCCTACATTCGACGAAGTCAAAGATAGGCATTATTTGTCACACGGCCAAATAATAAGAAGAAAGAATTAGCAAAGTCTGGCGGCTAATACATTCAGGTAGTTACAGACGGCGCGGGTTAAGACAACTTTCTGGGTGGAATAGGGATAAGGCGTCAGCAGCAACAGGCGCCCTTCACTACACGCTTCAAAATAATGACCTTGGGGCTTATAATATGGCGAAAAACCGTTGGGGAGCAGTTTCACAATGGGCAGGTATTCCTGCAGGGCTGTTTCTTCCACGAAACGTTCACCGGTGCTGATAAAGGGAGAGATCAGTACGGTGCCTTGACGAGCAGCAGAAAGCAGTTCTTGCTGTTGACGGTTGCGTTCTTCTTCTGTGATGCGGGAGGAGATGCGTACTGACTGGCGGTGGGGTGCATGAAGCAGTTCGAGGTTTCCATAAGCCTGGAGGTTGGTACCGGCAGCAGTGATGCTAAAGGGACGGAACCAGTCGGCATGTTGGCGCCTCATAAGGCTGCGCCGCGGGTTTTCGCGGATGTAGTCGACAAGTCGCTGCAACTGCCCCTCGCCAGAAAGGATGCGGTCGTGGTAGCCTTGCTCCCAGAGGAGGCCCCTAACCCGGGCAGCGGAACTGCCCGGCACCGAACCACCAGCAGCGGAACCGCCCGGCACATGGCCCGGTGTCTGGTCTGGTGCCTGGTCCGGTGCCTGGTCCGGTGCCCAGCGGTTTTGCCGCTGGGTCTCTCCTCGCTGGGCCTCTCCCCGCTGGGCTTCTTGCCGCTGGGCTTCCTCCTGCATCAGCCGCCATTTCTTGTTGCAACCAGCCTTAAAGCCTGCCACCACCTGCCCCAAATGGACGGGCAACGGGCGGGTAACGTAAAGCAGGATGTGCAGATGGTCAGGCATCAGTTGGCGGGCTATAATGGTTATTTGTGGGTAGTAGTGAGGAATGCCGTCCACCTCCTGCAGCACCGCAGCGCCCAAATCCGAAGGAAGAATCCGCGGGCCATTGGGGGCTACTGTCGGCCCCCGAGCATGCATTTGCAGACTCCCCGAGTCTACACGTGCAGACTCGAGGGTGCCGCACGTGCAACCTCCGGAGTCTGCAAAACCCATCCCTAGGCGGAGACATTCTCTGCTAGGGCAGAGTGTGGCGATGCGAACTCAGGACGGAGACCTCACAGAGGGACAATAAGGACGGGTTATTGCGCAATAAGCGTGGGTTATTGGAAAATAAGCGTGGGTTATTGGCGGACAGGGGGCGGTTTGCTGACATTGCTGACATGCTGACATTGATTTCTAAGAGTAATACAAAAAAAATAAAAAAGGGTATTTTGGCTATATACCCTTTTTTAATCAATCTATGGAAACTGATGTCAGCATGTCAGCAATGTCAGCGTTTAGAAGATTTCCGGATGGCGCATTTGGTCGATTTCAGACTGCAAATGTTAGTGCCTGTCCCCGTGTGACCAATACAGAAGAGTTAACTTAACACCCTAGGTTGAAGTGAACCCCAAAGTTTGGACGGATTAAACACTATTGCTCATTTGGAATTGAGTCCGGTATTGTACTGGGCTCATTCCTTTTAGTCTAAGCTTTATTCTCTCATTATTATAATAGTCAATGTAC